>Ga0181525_10003743_pt1 | contig 11902 bp, 9 predicted proteins | sample PEATcosm2014_Bin_48_FD_121100 | JGI IMG/M metagenome (GOLD analysis project Ga0181525, IMG submission 121100) | Peatland microbial communities from MTU Mesocosm Facility, Houghton, MI, USA - PEATcosm2014_Bin06_10_metaG | ecosystem: Environmental > Terrestrial > Soil > Wetlands > Peat | place... | reverse complement strand
TCAGTGCCCGAGCCCGGGTCAGTCGACGCAGCCGTCCGCCGCACACCCGGACGGAGGTGGTGGCTGCTGCGGCGGGGACAGTAACGGCTGCGACGGCGGGGATGGGACGACCAACGCTGGCTCGGCGGCCAGCGCGGGGCCTGGAAGCTTCCCGCCGCCGCATGAGGGCCGGCTAGTGGACTGAGCCGGTGCGCTTGAGCGTCCGGATGATCGGGGCGGTCTCCACCGATCTCACACCCGGCAGGCGGGCCAGCTCACCTGTCAGGTACTGGTACAGGTGGTCGGTGTCGCTGAACAGGGCCGTGCTGATCAGGTTGGCCGGTCCGGTGGTCGCCGCGGCGAACGCGACCTCGGGATGTTCGGCCAGGGCACGCCCGGCCTCATCAAGCCGGGCCGGCTCGACCGAGAGCCAGAGCATGACGTAAACGTTCATGCCGAGCGCGCGGCCGTCCAGGTCAACCTCGAAGTGCAGCAGGCCGGCCCGGCGGAGCTCGTCGATCCGGCGCCGCACGGTGGATTCGTGCCATCCGATCGCGGCCGCAAGCGCGGCACTGCTAGCCCGCCCGTCGCTAGCCAGCTCGGCAAGCAGCGGCTCGTCCTCCGCCGCTAGGCCTGGGGGGGCGAGGGGGGTATGGGGGGGCGCGGAGCCCCCCCATGATCGGGGGGCTTCGGGGGGTCGTCCCCCCGAATTACAGAGCATCTCCAGTTGCTCGGGCGATAGGGCGGAGCGGATGCCGTACCACGCCTTGGGCGTGTAGTTGTGCAGGATCGAGTGCGCGGAGATCTGCACGACCCGGCGGCTGCCGGGCAGCCCGCGCAGGAACAGGGCGTCACGCTGCTCCGGCGTGCGGGCCTGGACCATGCAGACGATCTCGGTCCCGCCGGATGCGAGGTTAACCCACTGGGTATCCGGCCGGCGGGCCAGGGCGGCCGCGATCGAGTCGGCGCTGCCCGGGGTGGTCTGCAGCCGGACGAACCAGTCCACCCAGCCGAGCCGGGAGCCGTCAGGCACGCCGAGGACGCGGAGCCCGGCCGACTCGGCGAGCCTGCGATAACGCCGCGCGGCGGTCTGGTCGGAGATGCCCGCCACCTCGGCAATGGTGCGGAATGACGCTCTCGCTTCGAGGGTTAGCATGTGAGTGATCTGGCGGTCGACGTCATCCAGCATGTGGATTTCCACGCTGCCTAGCGTAGTTGATGTCGAGATCCGGCACAATTCAGCGCAATCGTGGACTATTCCTGTTAGCTTGCGGCAGCATGGTGAGCCTGAGGGCGGGCAGATGCCGGGGGAAGGCGCCCGCCGACGGAGGGAATCCGATGGACAAGAAGTGGTGGACCCTGCTGGCGGTTTGCATCGGGACCTTCATGCTGCTGCTGGACGTCACGATCGTCATCGTGGCCCAGCCCGCGATCCAGGGCGGGCTGCACGCCGGGTTCAGCGACGTGCAGTGGGTGCTGGATGCTTATGCCCTGACGCTCGCCTCGCTGCTGCTGACCTCGGGCGTGCTCGCCGACCGGTACGGCAGGAAGCGGCTGTTCCAGATCGGCCTCGTCATCTTCACGCTCGGCTCGCTGCTATGCGGCGTGGCCCAGGATCCGCTGATGCTGATCCTGTCGCGGAGCGCCCAGGGCGTGGGCGGGGCGATCATGTTCGCCACGTCGCTGGCGTTGCTCGGGCACAGCTTCCGCGGCAAGGACCGCGGCGTGGCGTTCGGCGCGTGGGGCGCGGTAACCGGCGTGGCCACGGCGCTCGGCCCGGTGCTCGGCGGGGTAATCGTCACCGACTGGAGCTGGCGGGGCATCTTCCTGGTCAACGTGCCGGTCGGCGTGATCGCGGTCGCGCTGACCGCCTGGCAGGTGGAGGAGTCGAAGTCGCCGCACCCCGCGCCGCCGGACTGGATCGGGTTCGCGCTGCTGACGAGCGGGCTGGTGACCCTGATCTACGGGCTGATCCGGGCCGGCGAGAACAGCTGGTCAGACACGGGAGTCATCGTCTGCCTCGCGGTCGGCTGCGCGCTGCTCGCCGGGTTCATCGCGGCCGAGCGGCGCGTCGCGCATCCGATGTTCGACCTTTCGCTGCTGCGCACGCCGACCTTCGCCGGCGGCTCAATCGCCGCGTTCGCGATGAACGGCTCGCTCTACGCGGTGCTGCTGTGGCTCGTCCTCTACCTGCAGGACATCCTCGGCTACTCGGCGCAGGACGCCGGCTTGCGGCTGGCCATCATCAGCGGCGCCCAGTTCGTCACCGCGGCGATCGCCGGGCGGTTCAGCGAGCACGTCCCCGCACGCTGGCTCATCGGTCCCGGTCTAGCGCTTGTCGGCATCGGGCTGGTCGTCATGGCCGGGCTGTCCGGTGACAGTTCCTGGACGCACCTGATCCCGGGTTTCATCGTGGCGGGCCTGGGCGGCGGCATGGTCAACCCGCCGCTGGCCTCGACGGCGATCGGCGTCGTACCGCCAAACCGGGCCGGGATGGCCTCCGGCATCAACGCTACGTTCCGCCAGATCGGCATCGCGGCGGGCATCGCCGCGCTCGGCTCGATCTTCACCACCGCGGTGCAGCACAACCTCGCGTATGCCTCGCCGGTAGGCTCGTCGGCCGCGCGCATCGTGACCATGGTCAGGCAGGGCCAGGTCAGGCAGCTGATCGGCAGCCTCCCGCCGGCTCGCCGCGGGGAGGTCGCGCTGGCGATCAGGTCCGCGTTCGCGGCCGGCCTGAACGACCTGCTCTACGTGACCGCCGGGCTCGCGCTGGTCGGGGCGCTGTGTGCGGTGCTGCTCATCCGCAGCAAGGACTTCGTCCAGCGGACCGATCCGCAGGCGACGCCGCCCGCGGGCGAGCAGGCAGACCCGACGACGCCTGCGCCGGTTCGTTCGGCATAAAATCTAAGGACATCAGCCCGGAGCGGTGCCAGGCGGCGTGGGCGGTGGCCCGCTCGGCCTGGGCACGCAGTGCCCGGACGGCGCCAGCCGGGTCGTCGGAGCCGAAGACGGCCGAGCCGGCCACGAACACGTCTGCGCCGGCCTCGGCGCACTGCTCGATGGTCTCCTCGTGCACGCCGCCGTCGACCTGGAGCCAGATCGCGGCACCGTGCTCGGCCACCAGGGAGCGAGCCCGCCGGAGCTTCGGTAGCACGATGTCGAGGAAGTGCTGGCCGCCGAAGCCGGGCTCCACCGTCATCAGCAGCAGCATGTCGATCTCGGGCAGCAGGTCCTCGTACGGTTCCACTGCCGTGCCCGGGTTGAAGGCGAGCCCGGCGCGAGCGCCTGCGGCGCGGATGGCGCGCAGTGTCCGGACCGGGGCATGCACCGCCTCCGCGTGGATCGTCACGTTGCGCGCGCCGGCCTGGGCGTACTCCGGTGCCCACCGGTCCGGGTCGGTAATCATCAAGTGGCAGTCGACCGGCATCGTGGTGTGCTTGAGCAGCGACTCGACGACGGGCAGGCCGAGTGTGAGGTTCGGCACGAAGTGGTTGTCCATGACATCCACGTGCAGCCAGTCCGCGACGCCGGCGACCGCGGCGGCCTCATCGGCCAGCCGGGCGAAGTCCGCGGACAGGATGCTCGGCGAGATCTGAACGGCCATAGTGAACCTGAGTGTAGATTGCCCGGATGGCGGCCACGCTGGCGGGCGTGGCCTGGAGAAGGCTGCAGGGAAATGCCGGCGTGGCGTGGCGAGGGGCGGCGGGCGCGGAGGGTAATGTAAGGTTCGATAGTTAGTTCGATCAGGGGGGATCGGGAGGGTACTTATGCCCGGAGGACCGCCCAGCGCGTTGCTGGACCGGGTACGCAAGCTGCTGGCGAAGGCCGAGGCCGAAGGTGTTACCCCGCCGGAAGCCGAGGCGCTGACCGCGAAGGCTGCGGAGCTGATGGCCCGTTACGGGATCGACCGGGCGCGGCTGGCCGCGTCCCGGCCGGATACCGATCGGGCTGGCAACCGGATCATCGACATCGACAACCCGTGGGCGCAGATCCGTGCCCATCTGCTGGCCGGGCTGGCCGGGGCGATGCGCTGCCAGTGCGTCCTGCTCAGCACGTCCCGGCCCGGCGCGCGCATCCACGTGTTCGGCTACGCCTCGGACCTGGAGCGGGCCGACATCCTGTACACCTCGCTGCTGCTGCAGATGGCCCGCGGCCTGTCCGCGACGGTCGTCCCCGCCGGGATACGCAGCCCGAGGGCCTGGCGCCGGAGCTGGCTGCTCGGCTTCGTCAGCGCCGTCATCAGCCGGGTCCGGGCGGCCGAGGACCGCGCGGCGGCCAGCGCGGAGGCAGAGGTACATACCGGGCCGAGTACCGCGCTCGTCCTGGCGGACCGGGCCCTGGTCGTTCGCCGACAACTGGAAGAGGCGTACCCGGTGACCCGCAAGACGAGGATCACCTACAGCGGCCGGGGCTATAGCGCCGGCTACGCCGAGGGGCAGCAGGCCGACATCGGGAATGCCCGGCTGGGTTCTGCCAAGGCGCTCAGTCGCGCCTGAGCAGAGCGAGGAAGATCGCATCGGTGCCGTGGCGGTGCGGCCAGAACTGGGCGAAGCGGGACGGTCGGGGGCCAGCGGGGGAATCGGGGTCACCAGGTCGATCGAGGCGCAGGCCGGGGACCTCGGCGAGGACGGCCGGTGCATCGAGGATGGAGACGTCATCGCGGCTGGCGGCGACGGCGTTGACGACCTGGCTGGTCTCCGCGACGTGCGGCGAGCAGGTCACGTAGGCCACCACGCCACCGGGCCGCACCGAATCGAGTGCGGACTCAAGGAGCCGGCGCTGCAGATCGGAGAGGGCCTGCACGTCTGCCGGGGTCTTGCGCCATCTGGCCTCGGGGCGTCGCCGCAGCGAGCCCAGGCCGGAGCAGGGGACGTCGGCCAGCACGCGGTCGAATGTCCCGGGTCGCCACGGGACGCGCAGGCCGTCGGCCGCGATCACCGCGGCCTGGGGAGCTGACGCCTCGGATACCGGCGCCTCTGGGGTCGCGGTCTTGGGGGCCTGGCGGCCGCGCCGGAGGGCGGCCAGGACCTTGCGGGCGCGATGCGGACGGACGTCGGAGGCGACCAGGCGCGCGCCCCTCGCGGCGGCTAGCCCGCTTAGCAGCCTGGCCTTGCCGCCCGGGCCCGCGCACAGGTCAAGCCAGAGGTCGTCGCGTCCCGTCAGCCCGACCCGGGCGAGCGCGAGGGCGGCTAGCTGGCTGGCCTCGTCCTGGACGGCCGCGCGGCCGTCGGCGATCAGGGGCTTCGGATCGCCGCCTGCGAGCCGCAGGCCGTACGGCGACCAGCGAGTCGGCGTGCCGGCGGCTGCGAGCGAGCCGGGCTCGGCCCCAGGATCCGTACCGGGCTCCGCTTCTGCCGGCGGACGGGGCTCCGTCAGGGCTAGCACTACCTCCGGCCTGGCGTTGCCTGCGGCGAGCGCGTCGGAGGTTTCAGCGGCGGCGGCGCCGAGTGCCGCGCGGAACGCCTCGACGATCCAGGGGGGATAACTGTGCCTGACGGACAGGTATCCGGTCGGGTCGCGGCCGGGGTCCGGGGCAACGATCGCGATCCACGCGTCCAGGTCACGGGTAGCCAGCCGGCGCAGCACGGCGTTGACGAAGCCGGACGGGCGGGGACCGCAGACGTCCTTGGCCAGGTCGACCGAGGTCGCCACGGCGGCGTGCGCGCCGACCTTGGTTGCCAGCAGCTGGTGCGCGCCGAGGCGCAGCACGTCGCGTACCGGCGGGTCGAGCTGGTCCCGGTCGCTGCAAGCGGCGAGGATCGCATCGTAGGTACCGCGGCCGCGCAGCGTACCGTAGGTCAGCTCGGTGGCGAAGGCGGCGTCCCGGCCAGTCAGGCCGCGCTCGGTGAGCAGCGCGGGCAGCAGCAGGTTGGCGTAGGCGTCGCGGTCGTCGACCGCGCGCAGCACGTCGTAGGCGGCGCGCCGGGCCGGATCGGCGCGATGGTCCCGTGCCATATCAGCCGAACCGCGCTGGTTCGCCGGAACCGTGCAGCCCGCGGGCCCAGTCGGCTGCGGTCATGCGGCGCTTGCCAGGGGCCTGGACATCGCCGAGGAGCACCGGGCGCGAGCCCGTGCCCACGAAGACCGCGTGGCGTCCGGCTAGGAGCTCACCGGGCTGGAGGGACGCTGGGGCGTCTGCCGCAGGCACGGAAACCGGGCCCAGCTTTACCCGGGTGCCGTCGAGTTCCGTCCACGCGCCGGGGTCCGGCGTGCACCCGCGGATCAGCCGGTCGATCACGTGCGCGGGAAGCTTCCAGTCCACCCGCGCGTCGGCCGGGGTGATCTTCGGCGCGAAGCTCACCCCTTCGGCCGGCTGCGGGACCGCCTCTATCGTGCCCTCCTCAATCCCGTCCAGCGTGGCTACCAGCAGCCGCGCCCCCGCCTCGGACAGCCGTCCGAGCAGGTCTCCGGTCGTGTCGTCGGGCCGCACCGGCTCGGTCAGCACCCCGTAGACCGGCCCCGCGTCGAGCTCGGCCACGACCCGGAACGTGCTGGCCCCGGTCACGTCGTCGCCGTGCAGGATGGCATGCTGCACCGGCGCGGCGCCGCGCCAGGCCGGCAGCACGGAGAAATGCAGGTTGACCCAGCCGTGGGCGGGGATGTCGAGCGCTGCCTGCGGGATCAGCGCGCCGTAGGCGACCATCGGGCAGCAGTCCGGGGCGATCGCGCGCAGCCGGTCGAGGAACTCCGGATCCCGGACCCGGGTCGGGGAGAGCACCTCAAGGCCAGTCTGGGCGGCACGCAGCGCCACGGGGCTGCGCTCGACCTTACGGCCACGTCCGGCCGGGGCGTCCGGACGGGTCAGCACCGCGACGACCTCGTGGCCGGAGGCAAGCAGCGCGTCTAGCGACGGCACCGCTGTCTGCGGCGTGCCAACGAATATCAGGCGCATGGGCTCAGAAGGCCCGACCCATCGTCTCGTGCGGTGAGACGCGGATCTTCGGGATCGGGTCCCCCCACCATTCCGCCTCCCGGATGGCCTTCATCGCCTGCTTACGCTGCGCGGGATCCATCCGGTCGATGAACAGGATGCCGTCCAGGTGGTCGGTCTCATGCTGGATGCAGCGGGCCAGCAACTCGGTGCCCTCGATCGTCACCGGGTCGCCGTACATGTTGAAGCCCTTGGCGACCACCCCGTAGGCGCGCGTGACGGGGTAGGTGAGACCGGGAAACGAGAGGCAGCCCTCGTCGTCTTCCTCGGTGTCCTTGGATAGGTCGAGCGAGGGGTTGATCAGGTGCCCGGGCTCGTTATCGTCCACGTGGTAGGTGAAAACCCGCAGGCCCACCCCGATCTGCGGGGCGGCGAGGCCCGCGCCGGGCGCGTCCAGCATGGTCTCGGTGAGATCCTTGACGAGCCTGCGCAGCTCGGCGTCGAAGTCGCGGACCGGCTCGGCCGGCGTGCGCAGCACCGGGTCACCGAACAGACGGATCGGCTTGACGCTCACGAAGGTTCCCTCCTGCACGTGACGGCGGACGCCCGCGCACCGGGAGATTCCGCTCGAGCTTAAAGTTTAGCTGTCAGGCCACCTCGGCCGGGTCGAGCTGGACCCGGACGCCGCCGCCGTCCTTGCGCGCACTGCGGACCGCCTGGGCCGCGTGCAGCGCCTGCGCCAGGTCGGCACCCGCTGACCTGGGCACCCTGATCAGCGCGCGCTCCTGGGGATCGGCATCGCCCGAGACCGCCGCGAGCTCGACCGGGACCGGTCCGAGAACCTCGGCTCCGGACGGGAGGCTGGCCGCAGACAACAACTCCGCGACCGCGGCGGATGTTCCGCTGACGGCGGCCATCCGTACAGCGGGAGGGAAGCCGAGCTCGGCTCGTTCGGCCAGCTCGCGTTCGGCAAAATGAACCGGGTCCCAGCGGATCAGCGCGTGGGCGGCGGGCAGCGCCGCCTCGGCAAGCACCACGACCTGCCCGCCCGGCCGGACCAGGGCGGCGGCGTTCAGCCAGCGGCGTACGGCCTCCTCGGCGGCACGCAGGCTGGGACGGCCGAGCAGCGCCCAGCCGTCCAGCAGGAGCGCGGCGGCGTATGCCTGCGCGGCGACCGGCTCGGCCCCCGGGGTGGCGATGACGAGCGCGGGCGAGTCGGGCACCGTGGCCAGCACGTGCTGCCCGCCGGAGGTCCGCACCGGCACTCCGGGGAACGCGCGGCCCAGTTCTTCCGCAGTGCGCCCCGCACCGGTGACCAGCGCGCGCAGGCGATCGGATCCGCACCGCGGACAGCTCCAGTCGGCCGCGAGCGCCCCGCACCAGCGGCAGCCGGGCGCCTCACCCGAGCCGCCGATCTGTAGCGGCCCGCCGCAGACCGCGCACCTGGCCTGGGCCCGGCACCGGCCGCAGGCGATCGCCGCCAGGTAGCCGCGCCTGGGCACCTGGACGAGGACTGGCCCGTCTGCCAGGGCGGCGCGGGCGGTGCGCAGCGCGAGGCTGGGCAGGCGGGCGGTCATCGCGGCGGCATCCCTGGCGAGCTCGGCCTCGTCGGGGGCCGCCCGGACTCGCGGCGCGGCCTGACGCAGCGCGTCCTGGCGGCCGGTCAGCGGCCGCGCCCATCCCGCCTCGACAAGCTGGGTGAGCTCGGTGGTGCGGGCGAAGCCGCCGATCAGCGCGGCCGCGCCGGCCCGGTGCGCGCGCAGGGCCAGCACCTCGCGCACGTTCGGGTACGGCGCGCGCGGCTCGGCGTGCAGGTCGTCGCCGTCGTCCCAGAGCACCACCAGGCCGAGCTGGCATACCGGCGCGAACATGGCCGCCCTGGTGCCCGCCACCACCCGGACCTCACCCCGCAGGGCGGCCAGCCAGCGGCGGTATCGCTCGGCGGGACCGAGATCCGCGCTCAGGCAGACGTGCGGCACGATGGCCAGTGCCTCGTCGACGCGGGCCAAGTCGCGGGCATCCGGCAAGACGATGACCACGCCACGCCCAGCGGCGGCCGTGGTCGCCGCAGCGGCAGCGATCTCGGCCGGCCATCCGGGACCGGGCAGGGCGGACCACGCGGCCCGTACCGGCCGGCCTTCGGCCAGCGCGGCCAGAAACGCCTCGCCGGCGGTGTACCGTGCCCACGATCCGGGATCCGGCCGGGGAGCCACCGTGTCCGCCTCCGGCGGTGACGGCACCGCGTCCGCCTCCGGCCGGTACGGCATCGCGTCTGCTTCCGGCCGCTCGCCGTCTTCTGCAGTTCCTCGCGGTGCGGCGTCCGGCTGCGTGGCATCCCGTTCGGCGGCGGCGTGGCGCGGCGGGATCGCGAGCCTCAGGACGTCGGCGAGCGTGCCCGCGTACCTGGCCGCCACGGCACGGGCCAGGCCGAAGATCTCCGGGGTGAGCACCGGCTCGGGCGAGATGACCCGTTCCAGCCGGGCCAGCCGGCCCTGGTGCTCGCTGGTGTCCGCGCGTTCCAGCAGGAAGCCGTCGACCAGCTGGCCGGCGAACCTGACCCTGACCCGGCAGCCCGGCACCGCGGTCTGGTCCAGGCTGGCCGGGACGAGGTAGTCGAAGGGCCGGTCGAGGTGGGCGAGCGAGATGTCCACCGCGACCCGGGCGACGGGCAGCCGCGTGCTGACCGCCTGCCGGTCCCTGGAGCCCTTCGAAACCTCCGTTCCCTTCGCCACGCTCCCGTCCTACCAGAACCGCGGCCCAGCTAATGACGGGCGCCGACGGCAGACCGGGACGTACCGGGCCGGGCTAGGACACGCCGGCGGCGGTGCGCAGCTGATCGGCGCGGTCGGTGCGCTCCCACGAGAAGTCGGGTTCGGCGCGGCCGAAGTGCCCGTAGGCGGCGGTCTGCGCGTAGATGGGCCGCAGCAGGTCAAGCGCGTAGATGATGGCGCGCGGGCGCAGGTCGAAGACCTGCATCACGGCGTCCTGGATCCGCTCGACGGGCACCTTCTCGGTGCCGAAGCACTCGACGAACAGCCCGACCGGCATGGCCTTACCGATCGCGTACGCGACCTGGGCCTCGCACCGGTCGGCGAGGCCGGCCGCCACCACGTTCTTGGCCACCCAGCGCATCGCGTAGGCGGCGCTGCGGTCGACCTTGGACGGGTCCTTGCCGGAGAAGGCCCCGCCGCCGTGCCGTGCCATGCCGCCGTAGGTGTCGATGATGATCTTGCGCCCGGTCAGGCCGGCGTCCCCCATCGGGCCGCCGATCTCGAACCGGCCGGTCGGGTTGACGAGCAGCCGGAAGCCGCCGGTCTCGATGCCCGCCTCGGCGATGACCGGCTCGACGACGTAGTCCCTGATGTCGGGGGTGAGCAGTTCCTTGAGGTTGATGTCGGGCGCGTGCTGCGTGGAGACCACTACGGTGTCAAGCCGCACCGGGGTGTCGCCCGCGTACTCGATCGTCACCTGGGTCTTGCCGTCCGGGCGCAGGTAGGGCACGGTGCCCGCGCGGCGCACCTCGGACAGCTGCCGGGCGAGCCGATGCGCGAGCATGATCGGCAGCGGCATGAGCTCGGGGGTCTCGCGGCATGCGTAGCCGAACATCAGGCCCTGATCACCCGCGCCCTGCCGGTCGAGCTCGTCGGTGCCCTCGCCCTCCCGGTACTCGAACGCGTCGTTGACGCCCTGGGCGATGTCGGGCGACTGGGAGCCGATCGACACCGACACGCCGCAGGACGCGCCGTCATAGCCCTTGGCCGACGAGTCGTACCCGATCTCCAGGATCTTCTCCCTGATGATGCCGGGTATGTCGACGTATGTCTGGGTGGTGACCTCGCCGGCGACGTGCACCTGGCCGGTAGTGATCATGGTTTCTACCGCCACCCGGCTGCCAGGATCATCCTTGATCATGGAATCCAGAATGGCGTCACTGATCTGGTCGGCCATCTTATCGGGATGACCCTCCGTAACCGACTCAGACGTGAACAGGCGACGCGCCACGTTTCTTCTCCCCCTACTCCATGGGACTGCGTGAGCTTATCCAAGACTGCGGTGAGTTTATCCGCGCCTACCAGTTGATGCTGCCGTACGGCTCAGTGATACCCAAGCGGCTTACTCCAGCCTGGCGGCCACCAGGTCCCACACCACGTCGGCGAGCGCTTCCTTCGGCCCGCGCGGGATCGTGGTCAGCGAACCATCGGCGCCGAAGACCACCGCCTCGTTGTCGGCCGTCCCGAAGCCGAGGCCACCGCCCACGGGATTGACGACGAGCAGGTCACAACCCTTGCGAGCTAGCTTAGCCCAGGCCGGAGCCGGCGCGGTGTCCGTCTCCGCGGCGAAGCCGACGAGGATCTGCGGCCTGCGCCCGGCTCGGCCGGCTCGGCCGGCTCGGCCGGCACGGCCGGCACGGTCGGCTCGGCCGGCACGGTCGGCGCGGCCGGCACGGCCGGCACGGCCGGCGCGGTGCGCCGCGAGCTCGGCAAGGATGTCCGGGTTCTCCGTCAGCCGCAGCGGCTCGGGCGGCTGGCCGTCTTTCTTGATCTTCGCTTCGCTGCGGGCCAGCGGGCGGTAGTCGGCCACCGCCGCGGCCATCACGACCGCGTCGGCGTCGCCGGAGGCAGCCAGCACGGCATCGCGCATCTCGCGGGCCGAGACCACCCGGACGACCTTGGCGCCGGCCGGATCGGGCAGCGCGACGCTGGCCGCCACCACGGTGACCTCGGCGCCCCTGGCGACGGCGGTACGCGCGAGCGCATATCCCTGGGTGCCGGTCGACCAGTTGCCGATGAACCGGACCGGGTCGATCTCCTCCCTGGTGCCGCCCGCGGACACGACCACGCGACGCCCGGCCAGGTCCTGGCGGGTGCCGGCGAGCAGCCGGGTCGCGACCGCGAAGATGTCGGCCGGTTCCGGGAGGCGCCCGGCGCCGCTGTCGGCTCCGGTGAGCCGGCCCACCGCGGGTTCGAGCACCATCGCTCCCCTGCTGCGCAGCAGCGTCACGTTCGCCTGGGTCGCTGGATGCTGCCACATCTCGGTGTGCATGGCAGG
>Ga0181525_10003740_pt1 | contig 11910 bp, 9 predicted proteins | sample PEATcosm2014_Bin_48_FD_121100 | JGI IMG/M metagenome (GOLD analysis project Ga0181525, IMG submission 121100) | Peatland microbial communities from MTU Mesocosm Facility, Houghton, MI, USA - PEATcosm2014_Bin06_10_metaG | ecosystem: Environmental > Terrestrial > Soil > Wetlands > Peat | place... | reverse complement strand
TTCAGACTCCGAAGACGCAACCTCCAAGGACGCAAGCGTCAAAAACTGAAACTCCGAAGACCGAAACTCCGAAAATCAGTGTCGACCCCATGATGGCGGAAAAAGACCCGTCTCAAGCGGTCACCAGTTTTTCGGAGATGACTGAACTGCCTCCGCTGAAGGAAATTTATATTGCGCCACCCCCCTCGCAATCCACCTTCGAGCCGGAAGCGCCAGCCTCTCCAAGTTTTGCGCCCGAACCGCCCGAGAAACCGAAGGCGCAGCCCCGCGAAGTTGCCGAAAAGGCAATGAAGGAAATCAAGAACGTACCACCCCGGCTCATGGTTTACTCCATCGCCGGCGCCGCCGTGATCATTCTGATCATCGCGATTGTTTTGGTCTTGCACGTCAACACGTTGAATAGCGATGGAGACTCCCGCCCCAACGTGCCTGATTCAGTTGCCCAGACGGCGGCCAACCCATCGGTGGCTCAGAGTCAGCCGGCGCAACCGGCCCCCGCACCTCAGGTTCAGTCACCCGCTCCGCTTGCTGACGCTCAACCCGCTCCCGTTCACGCGCCGGTCGCGGCTCAACGAGGCAAGAACGCTAAGAAGAAACCAGCGCCACCCGTGGCTCCGTTGATCGTACCCGGACAGATGGCCCTCGATTCCACCCCTCAGGGCGCTCAGGTACAGATTGATGGAAAAACTGATTCCTCCTGGATTACGCCCTTTACCTTGACGGGTTTGAACGCCGGCTCGCACACAGTCACGGTGAGCAAGGCCGGCTATTCCACCGACACCCGGAACGTCGACGTAGTTTCTGGCGGCAAGTCGTTCGTCGTGAGCCATCTCAATCAGCTTATGGCGACGCTCTCCGTGGCCAGCACTCCAGCCGGTGCGAACGTATACGTCGATGGCAAGGACACGGGCAAGGTCACTCCCGCGCAAGTCTCGGTCGATAAGGGCCAGCACGTCGTGCTGGTGCGCAAATCTGGTTTCATCGACGAGACCACGAACGCCCAGTTCGTCCTTGGCCAGACCTTCAACTTCTCACCCACGCTGCGCTCGCTTGGCAACGTGGATGACATCAAAACCGTAGGAAAAATGAAAAAGCTGTTTGGCGGCAAGGAAGCCCAGGGCATGGGCACGGTTACGGTCAAGACCCAACCGAAGGGCGCCCAGGTTGCCGTGAATCAGCACATGATCGAGAAAAGCTCTCCGGTCGAGATCATGCTCGACCCCGGCAACTACATCATCGACGTCACCTTGAGCGGCTACGCCCCCATCCACAAAGTCATCACCGTGGATAAAGGCGGCAAAGCGGTCATCGACGAGACCATGCAGCGAGAGTAGCGCCTGACACGAATAGCTCAAACTACGAGGCCGCGCCTTGCATCCGGCGTGGCCTCGTAGCTTTGAAACGATCCCAGGAATTTACCGGTAACGAGTGGTTGCGGGCTAGGGGGCAACCTGGCCGGTCGTGGGATTAAGCGTCAGCGTGGGCGCTTTCTTGCCGGTGAAGTCAAACATACCGAGTAGCGTGCCCGCCTTCGCGTCCGAGGAACCGCCGCCGATCGCAGGCAGGCTCCAATTGGTCTCGACGAATTGCAGAATCGACGACTGATCGGTGATCGAATGATCGACGTAATTCTGCTTGGCGTACGGCGAGATCACCAACAGCGGCGTCCGCGGACCATATCCGCAGCGCCCCTGCGTCGTGGCCGCCGTGTTGCTACCGCAGAGACCAGGACCGGTCAGGAAATCGTCGCCCGTACTCTGCGACTGGTTGATCAGTGGATCCATCTGGTGGTCGTACCAGCCATCCGAGTCGTCATAGGCGATAATGACGGCAGTGTCCTTCCAGTATTTGGTGGCCTGGATGGAGTTGATGGTGTTGACGACGAACGTCTGCTCATCGAGCGGGTCAGAGTAGCCCGGATGACCATCGTATACCGCCTTCGCTTTAACGTAGCTCACCGCGGGCAGTTGGCCGTCCGACAGCGCCGTGAAGAAGTACGACAGATCGTATTGATGGTTTGCCTGGTCCTGCGTGCCGATTGGCCCGGTGGGCGGCAAATGGTGGGGATTGGCCGTCTCGGGGTAGAACTGGAACGGTTCGTGGTGCGCGACGTAATCTGCGGTTGTACCGGCAAAACCTGTGCTGGTCGCGGCGCAGGTGGCCGTTTGTCCGCTGAAGCTGGTGGCGCCGAAACCTCCCTGGAACCAGCCCCACGTGAAGCCGGCAGCGTTCAATTCATCGCCGACATTGTTGGTGTGGGGCGGGAAGCTGACATAGGTCTTGCCCGTTGGATTGCAATCGTCACCGGCAGGCCGGCCATCGCCGAGAAGGGTACCTGAGGTAACCGGACCTTCGTTACCGCCGGAGATAACGCCCGCGGTCGAGCCTCCGCTGACGTACTGCACGTTGGCGGTGTTGCCGCTGATCAGGTTAATCGCGCCCGGCGCGGAAGGACCAAACTGGGTGTTGTAGGAGTTGTCGCTCAGGGCATAGTGCTGGGCGTAATTCCACATGGCAGTGACGGTATTGCCGTCATAGTAGCCCATGACCAAGCCGGTGCCGTGACCGTAGTCGCAGCTGCCACCGACGCCGGTAAACTGCGGGAACATGTCCATCGCCCCCATGTCGAATGCCTGTTGCTCGGGACTATAGCTGTGGTTCTGATCGCAGGTCACAGCCTGGCTCCGGTCGAGCCGGAACGGCTGCACGGAGTTGGGATTTTCAGTAAGCAGCCCACCGCTCAACAAGTTGTTCACGGTCGGCGTATTCGGCAGCGGAGTAAAAGCTGGTTCGCCGGTCGGATTCGTAGCATTCGGGTAGGTGGCGAAATAATGGTCAAAGGAGATGTTTTCTCCGAAGATGACCACCAAGTGCTTGATGGGAGTAGTGGTGGGATAACTTTCCGCGGGATTGGGCGCGTTTCCCGCCCAAGCATCTGTGAGTGGATTGATAATCATGCATACGGCACACAGTGCCGTCGCCATGTTGCGAAAATGCTTACCGATCATCGGTGAATCCTCCTCGATTGGTTGAAACTTCGCCATATGGACAGGGATTGGCGCACGCCCACCGCAAACTTTTTCCGGAAGACCCCAAGAGAACAGAACGTTGGAAGAAATTAACTGGCGAGTCTTACAGGGAGATGACGGGAAAATAAAATTTCTGTGAACATCTATCGCGAAGCGTGATTTCCTGTGGATTTCTCGGCCGTTTGTGCGCTCACGTCCCGTGCTTCGACTCGGATCGTTCCCATCATTCCCCCGTCCTCGTGTTCGAGAAGATGGCAGTGATAGACGAAGGTGCCGACGATGTTGGGGTCGCGGAAATCCATGCGCAGCTTCACGCTGGGATAAACCGGGCTGTGGCCATCCCAATACGCGACGTTCACTGTATCCCGGAGATAGGGCTCGTCCACGGGCACGCCATTCCATTCGAGAAGTTGGAAGTGCGATTGATGGATGTGGAAATCGTGCAACTCTTGCGACCGGTTTTCGATGATCCAGTCTTCGACGTCGCCCTGTTTGACCGTTATGTCCGGTTCAGTCGAGTTCGGATCAAACGCTGTCGGAGTTTTTCCCTCGACGGTCAAGAAAAAGACGGTCGGGCTGTTTGGGTTCTTCGGGTCTTGCGCTTTCTCGGAGAAGTAGAGCCTCCGCACCCGCGCCGGCGCAACCTCGTTCAACGGCGTGGCGTGCGTCCTAGCCAATATGGCTGGCGATGCCGGCAGGCGCGAGCTTCGCGGCGGCGCATCGGCGCTGGTTACGATGGTGGCCAAAGGCCGCGTGGGATCGTTTTCGCCCGCGGGACCGCTATCCACGCTTCTCGTTACCAGGCTGGCAGGGACGCCTTGCTTCGGACCAACCACGGCAAATTCCGCTCGCCCACCCGGCGGAATCAGCACGTGTCTCTTCCACACGATCGGCTGGTCGCGGTTTCCGTTCTCGTTGACGGGCACGCCGTCCAAAGCAACCACGCCCAGCATTTGTTGCCTGCTTTTGAATAAAACCTGCAAATCCAGATAGGTGATGGCAGAGGCGTTCAACACCCTCCACAATTCCTTTTCCGCCGGCTTCATGGTGATGGTCGCGGGTTGATATTGCGGATAAGCGACGGGAACGAAATTGATGGAGAGATCCTTGGCGGGTTTTCCCGTCCCAGTGCCGGTGTTGAGAATGTCTCCTTCCGCATCGCGCAAGACTTGCGGCGCCGGCATGGAATCGGTTTGCACGGGCGCCGCATCAGGATTGACCAGTTCCTGATCCCGGATCACCAGTACACGCTCCGGCAACCCAGACGCCTCGTGGTTAACCGTCTCAATGCCCTCGACAATCAAGGCGCCGGAAGCACCGCCGAGTACTTGCGCTTTGGTAAAACCGTGAACATGAGGATGGTACCAATACAAGCCCGGCGGCTGGTCCTGCGGAATTTCAAAACTATATTCGAAAGGCGAAGCTGAAGGCTGAACCAGGGTGCGGAGTACGTCATCCTGATGGCAGGTTGGCGGAATCAGGAGACCGTGGAAGTGCAGATTGGTCGAAGCGGCCGTCATTGGGCCGCCGGTGCAATCTTCTCCCTTGGCGCCTGCGTGTCCCGCCATGTTATGGACTCGCTCGGAAGCAGGCAGCTCGTTGCGGAGCTTCAAGGTCACGCGGTCGCCGGGTTTTACACGTAGGGTGGGGGACTGATTGCCGGCGCCGTCGACGTAGCAATATCGAGTCTGCCCCTGGGAATCCGCAAAACTGCGGAAGGCAAGTTCCACTTCTAACTCACCGTTCCTACTGCGAAGGTCGGCAGGTTCTGGTACCGCACCACCCGGCGCGCCGGGGAAGCAAACGTCGTCAGATTTCGCTCCTGCAAAAGACCTGCACGGGAGCGCTAGAACCACGCCGATCAGACAAAGCGCGAACGCCCGGCATCGGGGGATACGATCAAAACGCATGATTGATTCCGGAAGAAGCCCAGATGGAATGCTGAGGACCAAACGGCCGACGACCGAAATGAAGTCTAGCAAGGCAGGCGAGCCAGAATTGTTAAGGGAACGTCAATTTTTTGAGAGGATCTGAGACTTTCGCCGATCAGGGTTGATTGCCGGCCCGCTCCAGGCGCGCTTGCGAGCCTTGGAGCATTGACCTGGCGGGTCCGCTAGCTACTTGTTGCTCACCAAAGCGGTCGACGACTTTGCGCAGCAGCTTCCAGTCCCTCGCCACGTCACTTTCGGAAACCTTGGACGGAGCGCCGTGCCGCAATTCCTCGCGCAGCCGGTTTTCCAGAATCTGCTCCCGGATTTGCCCGACACCACTAGCGGCGGCTTGACTCGCGAGCTCATCATTTTCCTTCTCAAGAATGTTGCTCTCAGAAACTCCTACATTTACGACTGCTTCCCCCAATCGTATCGCCAGGACGGGGCGCCCTTGCGCATCGAAGCCCGGAGACGCGTTGCGCAACAAACGTCCGAATTTCTCGATTCGCGGGCTTTCTGCTTCGGAAGCATTTTCTGCCTTCAGTCGCTCTGCCATCAAGCGGTTCAACTCGCTCTGGTAGTAGCGCCGATCCTCGGCCGCGAGAGGTTTTTCCAGCGGACGGTCTGCGTTGTACACCAGCGCCTGCCGCGCCGGATCGAAGCGGCCCATGCTCGTGCCTATATAAACCGCAGCCACGCTGCCGGCGAATATGGGGCTGACCACTGCGCTTGGCAAGATGTATTTTTTCGATTTGAAGTACGATTCAACTACCCCATGCACCGGCGTGCTGCGGGCTTCGCTGCCCGGCACCTGCGGAATCACAAAGCGCGAGAACAGCAAATCCGGATGCCGCGCGCTGAATTTGACTATGGTTCTCGCCATTTGCTTGGGCGTCGTGATTCCCACGTCGGCGACCACGCTGCGATGCAACGATTTCGGATAGTAGAAGTTGATGACGTGCTTGGCGAAGTCGGCACAATTCGATGACACCGTCCGGAAGTGTGAGCGATTCGGCGCCGAGTTGTACGCGCGGATAAAAGCTGCATCCTGCTCCGGTGAGGTTTCGATCTCAAACCCGTACGCCGAGCGGTCATAAGCCGACCCCACCAGTTCATACCAGTTCCCGCCCGGAGTCTCACCGCCGGCCAGATCCGGCGCAACCGCCTCCAGATGGGCGCGGCGGTACTGGTCGCGCAAAAAGTTGACCATCTTCGGGTCGGCATAGAGCGGCACATCTTCGGGGCGATCGAGCGCATAAAGATAAGGAATCAGTGGGATCGCGACCCAGTCGTAGCCGCCCACCCCGTTGTAGCGGCTGATCACGGCCCCAAGTTCGCCCGGACCGCAGGCCCGCAGCACGAGCGGAGTCTCGGCGCAAACCCCCGAGAGATAAACCGCCGCGTGTCCCGTCGCCGTGAAAAATCCCAACTTGCCGTAAGGCTCCTCCAGCAACAACGTCGCCGAGGCGTGGGCCAGGGAAAAGGGGGAAGAGGCGTAGATCAACACGGAGAGAATCGCCGGCACACACCACGTGCCCAAAGCGCGCCGTAATCTCCCCCGACAAGGCATAACGGTCCCCCCCTTAAGAACCCCTTTTTCAGAGATTAGTTGTCGCTTGTCAGCACCGCGAGTTACGGAAGTCAAACCACCATTAGGATGTCTGGGGTAAGCTCCGTAGCTGTCAGACAACAAAGCAGTTAGCCAATGTTAAGGGCGGGTTCATCTCCTCGATTCCGTGGGCAACTCCGAGGGCGGCGGGTTGCAGGGTCTGTTCTGCGTACGTAGCGAGCGAATCGGACATTGAAACGGGGTCTCGAAGGAGAGAGAAACTGAGCAGATTCCGAAGTAAACAGAGACCAAAATCAGGGCGTGCTTTTGCTGGGGCCCAGAATACCAACGGCCCAGGCGGCACTCTCACGTACGACTTCATCACCGTCGCTCGCCAGCTTTTCGAGCAGTGGGATGAACCTCCGCTCTCCGCTGTTACCCATGGCGATGACGGCATTCCGCCGCAAGCCGGAGCGTTTCGCCCGGCGCACCGGAGATCCGCGGAAGCTGGCGCGGAATTCTTCCTCACTAATCCCCGCCAGCCATTCGAGAGCCGGATTCACCAGCTCCTCTCGGGGCTGAAACTCGGCAGCGTTCGTTGCCGGAGCCCTCCTGTTCCAGGGACAAACATCCTGGCAAATGTCGCAGCCAAAGATATGACGCCCCATTCCCTCGCGGAGTTCCTCGGCAATCGCGCCACGCTTTTCGATCGTGAGATAGGAGATGCACCGATTCGAATCGAGCTGGTAAGGCGCGATCAATGCATCGGTCGGACACGCGTCAATGCAGCGCGTGCAACTGCCGCAGCGATCGGGCGCCGGAACGCCGAACGCGGCGGGATCGACACCGCCGCCGTTGCTCGCCAGATCTTTTCTCGCCAGCTCGGCGCTGCCCAGATCGAGCGACGCAAGAATCACACCCAGGAAGAGCCAGGAGCCCAGTTTCTGATTGATGATGCAGGTGTTCTTCCCAATCCAGCCAATGCCGGCATACTTCGCCATCACCCGCTCCACAATCGGTCCGGTGTCGACATAACAGCGGGTGATGACCTCCTTATTCTTACCCTCATTGCCGGCGCCGCAAGCTTTTCTCAGCGCGGCTTCCACCTCCCGCAGTCGCGGCATCACCGATTCGTGATAATCCTGCCGACCCCACGCATAGCGCGAAATCCATCCCCGCTCGCGCACATCGCTGCGACCATCGGGACGAGAAAAAATGGGACTAGAAGGATTCGGATGAGCAATCGGAGCCTGAAAGGAAGTCGAATAAGGCTTGTCCGTATTGTAGTTGATGGCGCAAAGCACTACACTGCGCGCCCACGGCGCGGCATGCGCCAGCGATGCACGCTTCAACCGGCCCTGCTCATCGCGCGTTTCCAGATACTTCATCTCCCCGGCGTGTCCATCCTCAATCCACCTGGGAAAGTACTCGAGTTCCGGCGCGTCAGCGACTGGAGCAATGCCGACGAGATCGAATCCCGCATCGGCAGCAGCTTGCTTTACCGTAGCCGAGATCTCAGCAGATCGAAGCAAAGAGGGTCCAACCATAAATGGAATGACTCAACGATCGTAGGCAACGCGCAGAAGTATCGTCAGCAGCTGCAGAGCAGCCAGAAACGGCGCGAAGCCGACTGAAAGCTTTCGACGAGATTTCCTCCTTTGCGCCCCGGGCGAAATACCGTGGCGTTTTTGCGAGAGAAATTCTCGTGCAGCACGAAAAGTGACTGGGAATCATTGCTCGGCATTCGCTGATGTAGCTGGCCCGCAGCCACTGGACCGCTGCTTTGTCACACGCCCAGCTTCTTCACTTCCTCGTTGTAATACTTGCGGTAGAGGATATCCCACTCCTGCGAGCCTTCGAGGATGGTGCGCTTCTGGCTTTCGATCTTCTGCCGGGCGGCCTGATCGATTCGCTCTTCGTGATTGAGAAGCTCTTCGAGAATCTTGCGGGTTTCCTGGCGGATGGTGTTGGGGTCTTCGATGAAATCCACTTCATCCATTGTTTTGAGAGCGTCCGAGACCGCTCGCGCCAGTACGTTCACTTTGTCGCGGCTCAATCTCACAGCACCGCCTTGTACTTGCGCACCAACTCGCTCTTCACCTTCCGGAACATCTCCTGGTAGTTGGCGCCGGTCTTGTTCATCTCCTCGGAATAAGCTTCGAGGATGACGCGGACCTCGTCATTGATGCGGTCTTCCAGGGTCAACTCATCCAAGAGCGCGGCGTGTACGCGCTCGGTGACTTTAAGCGCGGCGGAAGTCTCGATAGCCTTGCCCGCTATTAATTTCTTGGTAACTTCGCGGGCCAGGTAGCCCACATATTCCTTGGAAAGAAGCATGTGCGGATCGGATGTCCTGTATCAGCAGGGGTCTGTTCGCGAAAATAAAGTGTAACACGGCAGCAATCTTGGCCGGTTCGGCATTGCCTGTTCTTCCCCGACTACGCCCCGCCTTCGCGGCTGAAGCTGCAGGTCCTTCCTCGGCAAAATTGAATCCGGGTTGCAATTTATGATCATCTGATCCAGATGCCGGCGAGGAGGCCGAGTCGTTCATGATCCGCCCATGTGATGATAGCGATTTTGAGACGATCTGGACCATAATCAACGACGGTGCGCAGGCTTACAAAGGAACCATCCCGGCAGATCGCTGGACAAAACCGTACATGTCCAAACCGAAACTCCGGCGTGAAATCGATCAGGGTGTCCTATTCTGGGGCTTCGAGGAGACCGGAAGCCTGGCCGGCGTGATGGGCATTCAAAGAGTCCAGGACGTAACTCTCATCCGTCATGCCTATGTTCGCACCAGCATCCAGAAGCGAGGAGTGGGAGGACGGTTATTGTCCTACCTGCGCGAGCTAACCACCGGGCCGGTGCTCCTAGGCACTTGGGCGGACGCGTCTTGGGCGATCCGCTTTTACGAGAAGCACGGCTTTCAAAAGGTTAACCCCCGAGAGAAGGATCGCCTGCTCAAAAAGTATTGGACTATTCCCGAACGCCAGATTGAAACCTCTGTTGTTCTCGCCGATCGAAAATGGAGGGAACTCGGGGACCACCACGAGTACCGGTAAAATGCGGCCCAGCGAAGAAAATTGCGACCCGCAGCGGGCCCACGCCGTGAAAATGCGCAGAGGCTTGCACACTGCTTGGATTCAGATCGCCGCGGCGGCTTCTCCAGCTTTGCTCTTGGCAAAAACATCGTGGATACGGCCTTCCAGACGCCATTTTTATTGACTTTCGTCGCGACTCAGGAGCATACTTCTGCCTCGAATTTCCGGAGGCCTCATGGAAACTGCGATCGGTGTTTTTTCATCTCGAAAGACCGCTGAGACGGCAGTAGAAGAATTGCTAGCCAGCCGAGTGCCAGAAGAGTCGATTATTTTCCTGACCCGATCTGAACCTGAGGTTACGACGCAGGGCAAACAGGCGGGCGCGGCGGTCGGCGGTTTCATGGGCATGGCGACCGGAATGTCTGCGGGAGTAGTTGCCGCCACGTTGATGGTCACCGGTATCGGAGCGGTGTTCGCGATCGGCTTCGGAGCGGCCACCCTGCTCGGTATGGCTGGCGCCGGTACGGGCGCAGCCGTGGGCAAGGCTATGACCGACGGCGGCAGTGGTCCACAACCGACCCCCGATGAAAAGTGCTCCGAAGATGTGGCGTTTTTCCGCGAGGTCCTCAAGGAGGGCCGCTCCCTGGTCGTGGTGCGGACAGAATCCAAGGAGACCGCGGCTTCCGCCTCTGCCATCCTCGATCGATTGGGTCTAAGTATCGAAGGAAAAACGCCGGTCAAAATGCAAGCTGCTACGCGCCAGGTTGAGGATATCGTGATCATCGACGTAAGCGGCCGGATCACAATAGGCGAAGGCAACGTTATGCTTCGGGATATCGTCCGCCAATTACTTGACGCTGGCCACAAAAAGATCGCCATGAATCTCCACGAAGTCGGATATGTGGACAGCTCAGGCTTAGGAGAGCTGGTCAAAGTGTATGCCACCGTGCGTAACCAGGGTGGCCAGTTGAAACTGGTGAATCCCAGCAAGCGCGTGCATGACTTGCTTCAAATGACCAAGCTGGCTTCGGTCTTCAGCATGGAAGCTGACGAAGCTTCCGCCATTCAGTCCTTCGCCAACCCCACAAAAGCGGTTGCTTAGGCCTTCTATTGTTTTCTGAAATGGGTGAGGCGGAAACTGCTTTCCGCCTCCGCGAAGTTCGCCCAACGCAAAGTGCGGTCACAGCGGGGCTTTGCTGAGTCTGCCTGCTGCGCGCTGGCACCTTAGTTCCGAACAGCATACAATATCTTTCTTAGCGGTTATTTATGTCGCCCATTCCTGACGATTTGTCCACCATCAAAGATGACATGATTGCCTTCATCGAAGGCCACGGCATGAGCCGCTTCCACGGCTACGTCGATTACGAGGAAGTCCAGTGCATCATGTGGGAGATGGGAAGCAATCCCGATGGCTGGAAAGACTTCGTCGAGCTGGCTAAGAGTTCCGGTGCGCCGTTCCTTACCATGCATTCCTGGAAGCTCGAGCGCGCTGAGCTCGACGAATTGGTGCAACGGCTGTCGTACTCCGAATTCACCGATGGCGACGACGTCGAGGACGCGCGTTGGCTGCGCGCCCACGTCGGCAAAGTAGGATTTTTGCAGCTCGGCTGGGCTTACCAGGGATCGATGTTTCTGTGCGAGACCAGCACCGATTGGTACGATCGCTACCAGCGCCTGCTGGAGATGTCGGAAGATTTCGGGGGTATCCCCATCGACGACCAGGACGACGAGAGCTAGCGGTGCGCTGGGAGCTGGCGGCGGATGATCCGGTTCGTGCCCGGACCCTGGCGACCGCCCTTCGGGATGTGCCCGGTCTTTTTTCCGGTTTGCCCCTTAACCGCAGCGTTCTCGCCAATGGCTCACGTCGCAGTCCGATCGAGACGCTCGCGGGCTTGCTCATTCGGCGTGGCATGGCGGAGCCCGAGTCCGCTGCGCGCTTCCTTGCTCCCTCTCTTTCTCACTTGCACGCACCCGAACAAATGGCTGGCCTCGGCGCCGCCGTCGACCGCCTGGATGCCGCCATCGAACGCAAAGAGCCGATCCTGATCTACGGCGATTACGACGTCGATGGCACCATGGCAATCGTTATTCTGAAGAAGGCCATCGAACTCTGCGGCGGTGCGGCTGACTTTCATGTTCCCCACCGCATTCGTGAGGGCTACGACCTCCGCGATGATGTGATCGAGAGCGCTGCCGCCGCCGGCGTTCGCCTTATCGTCAGCGTTGACATGGGCATTCGCGCCTTCGCCCCAGCGCAAACCGCACAACGACTCGGTGTTGATCTCATCGTGACCGACCACCACTTGCCGGGACCCGACGGCGTTCCCCAGGCGCTGGCGGTCGTGAATCCCAATCAG
>Ga0181525_10003739_pt1 | contig 11910 bp, 11 predicted proteins | sample PEATcosm2014_Bin_48_FD_121100 | JGI IMG/M metagenome (GOLD analysis project Ga0181525, IMG submission 121100) | Peatland microbial communities from MTU Mesocosm Facility, Houghton, MI, USA - PEATcosm2014_Bin06_10_metaG | ecosystem: Environmental > Terrestrial > Soil > Wetlands > Peat | place... | reverse complement strand
CCGAAGTGGCCGTAGAGCGAGCCTTTGTAGCCGTAGGCTGCGAACATTTTGCGCAGATCGCGGAGATAGCCGCCGAGCTTCTCGGGCGCAACTGCGGCGTCTTCCCAGCCTTCCCAACTCATGGCTTCGCCGGCGACGTGGGAGGTCGCTCCCAGAGCGGATTCGCGAACTTCCCAGACGCGTTTAATTTGCTGCTTGTTGGTATAGAGGTGCATCGCGGGAGGCGTTGCAGCGCGGTTCAGGACATGCATCAGGCCGCGAGCCTGCCATTCGGCTTCCCGCGCGGTGTCAGCGCCGAACTCCACCATCAGCCAGCCGCCGCCCTCGGGCAGCAGCGCGAGGCTTTCGGAGTTGATACCCTTCTGCCGGGTGTAGCCAACGAGTAGATCGTCGAAGCCTTCGAGGCCGATAGGCTTGTGCGTCATGATCTCCGGAACGTGATCGGCGCACTGATAAATGTCGGGATAGGCAACGACCAGCAGCACGCGTTCGGCCGGACTCTCGACGAGGCGGCATGTCGCTTCGAGAATAGTGACGCAGGTGCCTTCGGAGCCGACGAGGGCGCGGGCAACGTGAAAGCCACTCTCAGGCAGCAGGTAGTTCAGGTTGTAGCCGGAGACGCGGCGGGGAATGTTCGGGAATCGCTGGCGCACTAGATCGCCGTAAGCAGCGGCAATCGATTGCAGTTTGGTATAGATTTCAGCGCGGCGTCCGCCTTCGCGCAGGATGCGCTCGCATTCCGCGTTCGACGTGGCTCCGACTTTCATTTGCACGCCGTCGTAGGTGAGGATGTCGAGCGCTTCGATGTTGTCGTCGGTCTTGCCGGCCATCACCGAGTGCACGCCGCAGGAGTTGTTGCCGATCATGCCACCGAGGGTGCAGCGGTCATGCGTGGCGGGATCAGGGGCAAAGGTGAGGTGGTGCTTCTCGGCGGCGGCGCGAAGAGTGTCCAGTACGACTCCTGGCTCTACGCGGGCGATGCGGCGGGCAGGATCGATTTCGAGAATCCTCGACATGTATTTGGAAAAATCGAGGATGACGGCGACGTTGCAGCATTGGCCCGCGAGCGACGTGCCCCCGCCGCGGCAGAGCAGCGGCGCGCCGAACTGGCGGCAGAGCGCCACCGTGGCTAGAACATCATCGGCATCGCGAGGCAGCACAACACCGATGGGAACCTGGCGATAGTTCGAACCGTCGGTGGCGTAGAGGGCGCGCGCGCTACGATCGAAACGGACGTTATTATTATCGCGAGTTCCGCCACGAAGCTCCGCTCGCAGAGCCTCGGCTAATCCAGCCGCGTCTATGTGGGCGGATTTCGAGGCTTGCGCGATCGCGGCGAATGGGTTCGACATGCGGGCCGCCCAATTTCAATTCGACGAGGAACTTGCCGCGCCCGACTTGCTCACATTGGCGATCACGATCCGAGTCTTATCATTTTCCGATTTCACGGTGATGGTGATCATGTTCTTCGGCTCGTTGGAAACGATGGTGCACTGATTGGCGTCGCTGGTCATGACCATCGCGTTGGGCAACTTAGGCTTGTACAAGCCGCAGACCTGGTCCACGGAATCGGAGGTTTCAAAGTTTAAGGCCGAGGTATGAACGCCCCCGAAGGTGGCAGAGGTCGCACCTTCTTTCAAGACCTGCGCGCCGGGATATAAATCGACTCCGAGATCGCGGGCAGCGGCTTGCGGATCGTTGGTGCTGTGAACGCTGCCGAAAGGAGTTTCCACACTGACGTTGTCGCCATTCTGGCGAATGCGAGTGCGATGCGCGACGTGCCAGGCGAAAAATCCAAGCGAAACCAGGCCGAGAACTCCTACCAGCACGATCACGCCTGCGACGATCAGAAAGGCCTTTAGAGCGCCGCCGGAAGCTGGCGGAGAGGTCGCAACTGAAGGAGTCGGAGGCACAGGAGGGACCGGTGGCACGGGCGAAGCGGCAGTCGGAGGCAGAGAAGAAGACAGGATCGCTGCCCCGCATTTGTTACAAAAGCGGGTTCCGGGAACGATGTTCGCACCACAAGAATTGCAGAACGCCATGGGTCACCTCACAGGAGTGCGCGTTATAGACGGTCGGCGCGAGTATACCGCAGATTGCCTTAGCTCCACAGCCGCGTCGCGTAGTCGGTCATCGTCAACCCCAAAAGCAGGAGCAGGAAAAACAGTGCGGAGATCACGACTAGCCTGGTCAGCTTTTCGCTGGCGTGCCACACATGCATGAAGAAGAGAGCAACCAGAGTTGCTTTGACGGTGGCGATGCTAAGCGCGACTGCGGCGTTGAAGCGGCCCAGGTCGAGAGTCGCGGCGAACACAGTCAAACCGGTGCCCACGAGCAGCGCGAAGAATACGGCGAAGTACATTGGGAGCGGCGACGATTTCGAGTGTGCGGACATGAGGGCCTCAGGGATGCCGATCGATGAGATAAAGCAACGGGAACAGATAAATCCAAATGATGTCGACGAAGTGCCAGTAAAGGCCTCCAATTTCGATCGGAGTGTTGTACTCGGGAGTGAAGCGCCCTTTCCATGCCATGATTAGAAGCCAAAGAAAAATGCCGAGACCGATGATCATGTGCAGCGCGTGGAGGCCGGTCATGACGAAGTAGAGAGAAAAGAAAATCTGGGCGTGCCGCGGATTCGCGTACTGACCGGGGTGGCCTGGAATCGACTCGTGCTCGAAGCTGAAAGAAGCACCCGGCACGTGATGCTCGACAAACTTGTCCCGATACTCGATACCCTTGATGCCGAGGAAGGTCACGCCCAGAAGCATGGTGATCGCGAGACTGACCAGCAGTAAAGTTCTACGCGCGGTCTGCGCTGCCCAGACGGCCAGCACCACGGTTAGACTGCTGCAGATCAGCACCGCGGTATTTGTGGCGCCCAAGGCCATGTTGATCGACTTGCTGGCGGCCGCGAAATCTCCGAAGTACCAGCGGCGATAGACCAGGTAGGCGCAGAACAGGCCGCCGAAGAACATGACTTCGGTGGCGAGGAACACCCACATGCCCAGGCTGGAGGCGTCGCGCTGCTGCTCGGCATCGGCGAAATGGTGCAGAAGTTCGGGGCGGTCTTCTTCTTGATGAAGCACGGCCGTGCTATCGGGCAACGGGGACCTCCTCGCTGTGCGGCGCGTCTTTGTCGGGCGAGTCCAGCTCCTCGTAGTTGTAGGCTTCCCAGGTCACGACGGGTTCTTCTTCGAAGTTGAAAGTCGTCGGCGGGGACGATGTTTTCCACTCGAGTCCGGCGGCGTTCCATGGATTATCCGGCGCGGGCTTGCCGTAGCGCATCGACCAGAGGAAATAAATCATGGGCAGCAGATATCCGACGCCGAGGACTGTCGCGCCCGCAGTCGACAGAACGTTCAGCACCTGGAATTCCGGCATGTGGCTGTAATCGTAATAACGTCGCGGCATGCCCATGTAGCCGAGCAAAAATTGCGGGAAAAAGGTGAGATTGAAGCCGATAAACACGATCAGCGCGGCAAGGCGCGCCCAACCTTCGGGATAAAGACGTCCGGAAATTTTCGGCCACCAGAAATGCATTCCACCCAGATAGCCCATGACCGCGCCTCCGACCATGATGTAGTGGAAGTGGGCTACAACGAAGTAGGTATCGGTGACGTGCGTGTCAATGCCGAGAGCTGCGAGGAATAGCCCGGTGAGGCCGCCGACGGTGAACAGTCCGAGAAAACCGAAGGCGTAAAGCATGGGCGCGTCGTAGTGAATGGAGCCCTTGTAGAGAGTAGCCGTCCAGTTGAAGACTTTGATGGCAGAAGGCACAGCGACCGCGTAGCTCAGCAGAGAAAACACAAGCGCGGCATAGACCGACATTCCAGCCACAAACATGTGGTGAGCCCAGACAAGAAAGCCGAAGACGGCGATCGCGATGGAAGAAAACGCGACGAAGCTGTAACCGAAGATGCGCTTGCGCGAGAAGCAGGCGATGATCTCTGTGACCACCCCCATCGACGGGAGAATCATGATATAGACGGCGGGATGGGAATAGAACCAGAACAAGTGTTGAAAAAGGAGCGGATCGCCGCCAAGTTTGGGATCGAAGATGCCAAGATGCAGAGCGCGTTCGGCGGCGACCAGCACGATGGTGACGGCGACGACCGGTGTTCCCAAAAGCTGAATGATGCTGGTGGCATAGTGCGCCCATATGAAGAGCGGCAGGCGTGACCAAGTCATACCGGGCGCGCGCATGCGGTGGATGGTGACGACGAAATTGAGGCCGGTGAGGATCGAAGAAAATCCTGCGATGAAAATTGCCAGTCCCGCTTCAACGATTTTTGTGTTGGTGAAGTTCGTGCTGTAGGGAGCGTAGAAGGTCCATCCGGTGTCGACGCCGCCGGTCAACATGCAGTGCAGCATCAGCACGCCGCCGATGACGTAGAGATACCAGCTCAGCAGGTTGATGCGAGGGAAAGCCAGGTCCTTGGCCCCGATCATCATGGGCACAAGGAAATTTCCCAGCACCGCGGGGATGGAAGGAATGAGGAAAAAGAACACCATGACCATGCCATGCATGGTGAAAAGCTTGTTGTAGGTATCGGCCTGAACCAGGTCGCCCGCCGGGGTAAGCAACTCGAGGCGGATGAGCAACGCGAAGAAGCCGCCGATGAAGAAGAAGAAAGTGATGGAGAGGAGATAGAGCAGGGCGATGCGTTTGTGATCGGTGGTGAGCAGCCACGACCACACTCCGTACTTTTTGTTCAGGTAGTTTTCGCGTTCAACGGGTTGTGGGATCGCGATTTCCATACTCATTGCACCTGACTTCCATGGGCTTGAACTTTTTCCTCGGCTAGCGGGGCGGCCGCGCTGGCGCTGGTCTTGGCGCCATCCGCTGGCTTGGTAGCGGAGATCGATTTGATATAGGCGACCAGTGCGTTCACTTGTTCTTCCGTGACTAGTCCTTGAAACGTGGGCATGAGAGGCTGGAATCCCTTTACCCGTTTCGCGCCCGGGTCGAGGATGCATTCGCGCAGATAATTCTCGTCCGCCGTGACGGTGCGGCCATCTTCGAGTTGGACAGGCTTGCCGAAAACTCCCTGTAAATTGGGGCCGCGTCCCTGCGTGTCCGTGCGGTGACAGGTGGAGCAGCCGAGTTCAGCAAAGATTTTTTCGCCCGTTGCCGAGAGCGGGCCGGTCGATCCGCCGTTCATCCACGCTTCGTATTGCGCCGGCTCCATGACCACGATGTCACCGACCATGCCAGAGTGCTGCGTGCCGCAATACTCCGCGCAGAACAGGTGATAGACGCCGGGCTTGGTGGCGCGGAACCATTCCACGGTGTAGCGGCCGGGCAGAACGTCCTGCTTGATGCGAAAAGCAGGGATGAAGAAGCTGTGGATCACGTCCTGCGAGGTCATGATCAGTTTCACGTCGCGGCCCACGGGTACGTGTAATTCGTTGATCTCGCGCTGGCCTTCAGCGTGTTCGAGCTTCCACATCCATTGTTTTGCGACTACGTAGATTTCGGCCGAATCGGCGGGCGGAGTGCGCTCTTTGAAATACACGACCGCGCCCCATGCGAAGATCACCATGAAAACCAGGAATGGAATCGTGCTCCAGGTGATTTCGAGCGGCGTGGAACCTTCGATCTGTTCGGCGCGAACGCCGGGCCGGTGACGGAAGCGGGCGGCGAAAAATATCAGGAACGAGAAGACGAGCAGCGTCATCATCCCTGTGACGATCAGGAGAAAAATGTAGAGAGCGTCCACGTTGCGCGCCATCGTGGACGCCTGCTCCGGCCATAATGGAAAATTATTGAGCATACTTAGTCTTCGCCGCCGCCGTCATCGCCCTTTTACGGGTTACCGAAAGATCCAGCCGCCACAGAATGAAAAGCAAACCGCCGAGAAGAAGGATCGTTGCCCCGGCCGCCAGGCGCAGTATGTTGGCCACCATGGCGCCATACTTTCCGCTCTCCGGATTGTAGTGATAGCAATAGAGCAGCACCGCATCGACGGCATTGCCGATTTTGCCCTGCGAGGCCTCCACCAGACCCATGCGCAAGTCTTTTGGTGGAAAATCCACGCCGTAAAAGTAGCGCGAGATGCGGCCTTGCGGCGTCAACACCATGATCGCTGTGGCATGCGCGTACTGATTGCTCTTAGCGTCGTACTGATACTGAAAGCCGACGGCCTTGGTGAGCGCGTTAATCGACTCCGGCTGGCCGGTGAGAAAATACCAGCCCGCAGCGGCATTGGCGCGGCCGTAGCGCGCCACGTAATCCTTCTTCTTCGCCGCGGCCATTTCTGTAGTCTCGCGGGGATCGAAGCTGACCGTGACCACGTCGAATTCGTTGCCTACATCGAACTTCACCAGACGCATGGCGCTGGCGAGCCCGGCCAGAGCCTCACCGCAGAGCATGGTGCAGTTGTAGTAGACGAGGTTAAGGATGAGGGGCTTGCGGCCGAAGTAGTCTCCCAGCTTCACGGCGTTGCCGGCGTCGTCGCGGAAGGTGAGATCAGGGGGGACCTGCGCGTCGAGATGCTGCTCGATGCCGACGTTTTCGAGACGCGGCGGACGCGTGTTCGCGGGAGGAGCCATGATGCCGTTGTTCATCTGTGCCGAGGCGGACGCGGCCAGCAACACAACAGCAAGCGTGACGGCGGAAATCGAATTGTTCTTATCGCAGATCACTTCTTCTTACCCTTCTGCTTTGTCGCGGTTCCGGCAGTTGAGGCTCCTTGCCCTCGCACCGGCAGCCCCCGCTGCACTAACAGATCCATGGCGCGCTCGATGGGGATCCGGACCGTGCCCGCTTCTTTATCCACCCAGCCATAGCTGTAGAGAGTTTCCTCTTCGTTCAAGCGGATTCCGTTCAGTTGGCCGCGTTCGTCCTCTTCCAGCTTTGGATTGGGGAACGCGCTCTGCGGGTAGCCGGGAGCGATGTGGCGCGTGTCTGTGGGGACATTCGTCACCAGCGGATTCACCGGAGGTTGCAACGCTTTCTCGCGCCGATCGAGAAACGCGTAGAGACCTCTGATTCCAAGAATGCAGAGCAGCGTAATCATGCCCAGAGCAAGCAGGAAATAGAGAATGCCGGAGACCTGCAGGTCCTGGTGCTCGTAGCTACCGTGCGTTGCGTTCTCGGGTTTGATTTCGTCGCTCATCTATAAGTATGGGTCATACATGTGTTTCATGGGCAGGCTGCAAAACTTCGTGGGCATCAGTGTCATACGCCGGTAGAAGCGGCAACGAAGCCAGGTTGCGGAAAAAATACCAAAGCCAGATTCCGCCGATGGCGATGGGAACAATCACGTCCGCCAGAGTCACAGTCAGAGTCTTCGAGAAATTCGGCTCGATAATCCAGAACAGGTCGAGGTAGCGGATCACCAGCAGCCACGCGGCGAGCCACGCCAGTTGCCGTATGTTGCGCTTGAAGGGGCGCGAGAGCAGCATGGCGAACGGCACGACAAATCCCAGGAAAATCAGAATCAGGCCGATCGTCGTCCAGCCGCCGCTGAGGCGCCTCATATAAAAAGTGATTTCCGAAGGCAGGTTGCCCGCCCAGATGATGAGCCACTGCGAGAAGTTGAAATAAGCCCAGACCATGGTGAAGGCCAGCATCCACTTGCCGTGGTCGTGGACGAAGTCGGGCGTCAACATCTCCGACATCGGCTTGTAGTTGAAGAGGATGCGCTCGACAACCACGGCGAAAGCCATGGCGGAGAGGACTTCGCCGATGAGGATGACTAGGCCGAAGATGGTCGAGATCCAGCTCGGGTCGAGCGACATGACCCAGTCGATGGCGGCGAAGGAGATGGTGAAACCATAGAGGATAAGGCCGGGGCCGGCGACGGCCTTGAAGCGTCCGCTGTTATCGGGGGCGCCCGGTTTGTCGGTCTGCTTCGACCAGTACGAGAGCAGGAACGAGAGCACGTTCCAGACCGCAAAATAAAATACGGCGCGGATGATGAAGCCGTTCACGGTCAAGTAAGTCTTCGTAATCTGTTCCAGATGTTCGCGCAGATGCTTGTCTTCAATTAGCTCCAGTGGCCGAGCCCAGATATAGAGACTGCCCACTCCAATAATCACAGGGACGAACATAATGGTGAGCAGCGGCAGCGTGCGCATGGCTGCGCCCAGAATGCGGCGGATCACTGTGCCCCAACCGCCACCGGTCAGGTGACGGATCATCAAAATCGCCATGGAGCCGAGAGCCAGGCCCAGCCAGCACATGAAGCCGAGCAGGTAGGCGCGGAAGAACTCATCGGGGCGGACGAAAGCCAGGATCGCGGCGATCACCGCGAAAATGCCGCCGATCACAAGCGAGCGCTGCGAGATCTTTCGCACGACATCCGGCGCCGTAAGATCGAGATGAGGAGTCGCCGCGCTCATTTGTGATCCTCGAATTTCGAGCTGGTCTGGGATTCAATCACCGGAAGCGTCGCGCCGGAACCCGGTTGTCCATGAAACTGCGGCGGTTCCGACGGAACGGCTTGTCCCGTGGGTACGTCTGCCATGGTCGCATTCTGGCTGAGTTGCAGCGCGCGCACGTAGGCCACGATGTTCCAGCGATCTGGCGGCGGAATCTGCGAAGCGTAATCGGGCATAATTCCGAAGCCATTGGTGATCACGTCATAAAAATAACCCAACGGCGCCTTCTGCAATCGCGGAATGTGATAAGACGGCGGCTTGCGCGCGAATCCGCGCGACGGGATGAAGCCGTTGCCGTCGCCCACCTCCGAGTGGCAGGGCGCGCAATAAATGTTGTAGCGCTCGCGTCCGCGCTCGAGGACTTCTTTGGTTGCCGGGAATGGCATGTAGTCGCCAAGGCTGTTGCCGAGCTTGCCGGTGTAGAAGTATGTGTCTTCGCGCAACTCGCCGCGGGCGACCGTGCCTTCGACCGGCGGACGCTCGGAGCGTTGGTCAGTGAAGAAGTCGCTGCGGGACAGAGGATTCTGGCGCGGCTGTACGTGCATGTCGATGCGGCAGGCGGACGTTAGGAAAATGGTCGACAGTCCGATCGCCACAAAACCCCAAGCTTTACGCCTCTGTGGAATCCCACTCTTGCGCACAGAACGCGCAAGAATGGGGCACCCGTCTCTTGATAAGAGGGCCAGCAATGCGCGGGCCGCAATTTGGCGGAGACTTCGCATGCTAGCTGGGTACCTCCGAAAGCGATCGCGGTTTCAGGGCCTGCAAAAAATCGCGCGTGCCGGCGGGATCGTATTTGGGATCGGAGCAGAACACGATCAGGAAGAAGCGGTCTTTCGATGCGGACGAAAAACGCGGCACGTTGAATACGGGATGATAGGGCATGGGCAGGCCATTTAGCGCCAACATGCCAAATACGGCGGAGATTCCGGCGAAAAGAATCGTCATCTCGAACGTGATCACGATGAAGGACGGCCAGGAATGGTAAGGCTTGCCGCCGATGTTGAGCGGGTAGTCGACGGCGGACATCCAGTACTGCATCAGGTAGCCGGTGAGGCCGCCGACGATGCCGCCGATCAGGACTACGAGCGGAACCTCGTCGCGGTGAAAACCGATTTCTTCCGCGAGGCCTTCGATGGGGAACGGGCTGTAGGCATCGATCTTGTTGTAGCCGGCCTGATGGGTGCGCTTGGCCGCGTCGATCAGCGCCTGCGCCGAGTCGAACTCCGCCATCATTCCATACAAGCGTTCGCGCTTCATTCCTTCACCTCTGCTTCGGGCAGCAGGGTGCGCATTTCAAAAATCGAGATCATGGGCAGCAGGCGCACGAACAGGAAAATCGCGGCCAGGAACATGCCGATGGTGCCGATGTAGGTCATCCAATCCCAGCGCGTGGGGTAATACATTCCCCAGGATGAAGTGAGGAAGTCGCGGTGCAGGCTGACCACGACGATGATGAAGCGCTCCAGCCACATGCCGACCAGGATCACGCCGGACACAAAGAACAGCGCGACCGGACTGGTGCGCAGTTTGCGAATCCACAGCACTTGCGGGATGAAGATGTTGCAGATCAGCAGCGCCCAGTAAGGAATCGCATACGGCCCGTGCAGGCGGTTCCAAATGGTGAACGCGTCGTAGCGGTCGCCGCTGTACCAGCCCATGAACGCCTCAATGCCGTAGCCGTAGGCCACGATCAATCCCGTGGCCAGCATGACTTTGGCCGCGTTCTGCAAATGGAGTTCGGTGATGAAATCTTCCAGGCCGTAAATCTTGCGGATGGGAATTGCCAGCATGAGCACCATCGCGAAACCGGAATAGATTGCGCCGGCTACGAAATAGGGCGGGAAGATGGTGGTATGCCAACCCGGAACGATGCCCACGGCAAAGTCGAAGCTCACAACCGTGTGTACAGAAAGCACCAGCGGCGTAGCTAACCCGGCCAACAGCAGATAAGCAGTTTCGTAGCGATGCCAGTGCCGCGCCGATCCGCGCCAGCCCATTGAGAGCATCCCGTAGGCGATTCTCGCCACAGGATGGGTGGCGCGATCCCGCAACGTAGCCATGTCGGGGATCAGGCCGATGAACCAGAACAGCGCGGAAATGGTGGCGTAAGTCGAGACCGCGAAAACGTCCCACATAAGCGGGCTGCGAAATTGCGGCCACACTCCCATGGTGCTGGGATAAGGAAACAGCCAGTAAGCCAGCCACGGACGCCCGACGTGAATGGCGGGAAAAATTCCGGCACACGCCACGGCGAACAGCGTCATGGCTTCGGCGAAGCGGTTGATAGAATTGCGCCACGACTGCCGCAGCAGAAGAAGAATCGCGGAGATGAGCGTGCCCGCGTGGCCGATGCCGATCCACCAAACGAAGTTGACGATGGCAAAACCCCAGCCGATCGGGATCGTGACGCCCCAGATGCCAATGCCTTTCAGCACGAGGTAGCCGATGGCGTAGAGCATCATCATCGTCATCAGGAAGGCGACTCCGAAGCCGACGAACCATCCATTCGAGGCGGGGCGGGTCAGCACGATGGCGCTGATTTTTTCCGTGACCGTGCCGAAGGTGTAGCCCGGCTCCATCACCGGAGCGTCGATTGTCGTTTTGTATTGCTCGTCCATACTTTCCATCGGGGCTAAAGCCCCTGTCTATCAATCGGCCATAACGGCACGGCTGAAGCCGTGCCCTGATACGAATCTGCATCGCGCCGCGAGGCATCGTGCCATGGCGCTGAAACGCTTCGTATCAGGGTATGCCTTCAGGCATACCGCCAGACCGCCCGTTCCGGTCGCGCCTTTAGGCGCTGCTCCACGCTCATCCCTTCAACTCCGGATTCGGATTGCTGATTTCCGCAAGATACGTAGTCCGCGGGCGTGTGTTGAGTTCGCCCAGCAGACTGTAATTCCTCGACTGCGCCTTCAACTTCGAAACTCTGCTCTCTGGATCGTTGAGGTTGCCGAAAATGATCGCGCCTGCCGGGCACGACTGCTGGCAAGCCGTCTGCAACTCGTCTCCGACTCTAATCTGTTTGCCTTCGCGGACCGACGCCGTCTCGGCGTCGATCTTGTGCTCGTTGATGCGCTGCACGCAGTACGTGCACTTCTCCATCACGCCGCGGCTGCGCACGCTGACGTCGGGATTGCGCATCATCTTATACTGCGGCGTCTCCCAATCCTGAAACAGCAGAAAGTTAAACCGACGCACCTTATAAGGACAGTTGTTCGAGCAATACCGCGTGCCCACGCAGCGGTTGTAGACCATATCGTTCAGGCCCTCGCTCGAATGATTCGTCGCGCCCACGGGGCACACCACTTCGCAGGGAGCATTTTCACATTGCATGCAGGGCACGGGCTGGAAAAACGCCTTGGGATTGTCGCGGTCGCCCTGGTAGTAGGCGTCGACGCGGATCCAGTGCATGTGGCGGCCGATGACGGTCTGCTCTTTACCGACGACGGCGATGTTGTTCTCCGACTGGCAGGCCAGCATGCAATTGTTGCAGCCCACGCAGGAGTTCAGATCGAT
>Ga0181525_10003738_pt1 | contig 11912 bp, 8 predicted proteins | sample PEATcosm2014_Bin_48_FD_121100 | JGI IMG/M metagenome (GOLD analysis project Ga0181525, IMG submission 121100) | Peatland microbial communities from MTU Mesocosm Facility, Houghton, MI, USA - PEATcosm2014_Bin06_10_metaG | ecosystem: Environmental > Terrestrial > Soil > Wetlands > Peat | place... | reverse complement strand
GAAGCCACGCCAATCTCGGGGCCGGCGTGAGTATAGATTGTTCCAGCCGCTTCGCGCGCAATCATCGATCCCACAACGTTGCAGATGGCCAGCGTCTTTGACCCGCGGGCTTTGGCTTCGCGTTGCGCGGCAATCGTGTCAGCAGTTTCGCCGGATTGGGAAATCACCAGCGTGATGGTGTTGGGATCGACAATGGGATCGCGATAGCGCCACTCGCTGGCATAATCGACTTCCACCGGAATGCGTGCCAGACTCTCGATCATGAACTTTCCGGCCTGTCCGGCATGCCAACTGGTGCCGCAGGCCTCGATATTGATCTTGCGCGCAGCTTTGAACTCCGCTGGAGTAATTCCCATTTCTCCCAGAAAGATCTGACCCGTGTCCTGCGAAATGCGACCAAGCGTGGTGTCGCGGACGGCGCGGGGTTGCTCATAAATCTCTTTGAGCATGAAATGCTTGAAGCCGCCCTTTTCCGCCATGATCGGATCCCACGTGACGTGCTGCACATCGCGTCGCACCGGCTTGCCGTCGAAATCGCTCATCTGCACGCCGTCGCGAGTGATGACCGCGAGATCGCCATCGCCTAAGAAAAAAAGATCGCGCGTATGTTCGAGCAGCGCAGGAACATCGGACGCCACGAAATACTCATCGTTGCCCAATCCCACGACGGCGGGAGGGCCGTTGCGCGCGGCAACAATCTTGTTGGTATCGTCGGCTGAAATCACACCCAGTGCGAAAACGCCAGTCAGCATTTTTACCGTTCTGCGCACGGCCTCTTCCAGTGGCGGACGCTTTCCGTTTGAATCCTTGGCGTAGAACTTCTCTACGAGGTGAGCGATGACTTCTGTGTCGGTCTCCGTAATGAAGTTGTGACCTTCCGCAATCAGTTGCTTCTTGAGCGGAACGTAATTCTCGACGATGCCGTTGTGCACGACGACAATCCGCCCGCTGCAGTCGCGATGCGGGTGAGCGTTTTCTTCGCTGGGGCGGCCGTGCGTGGCCCAGCGGGTGTGACCGATGCCGAAGGTTCCCTCGATGGGATGTTGCCGCAGGACTTCTTCCAGATTACGCAGTTTGCCTTCCGCACGGCGGAGCTGCAAGCCATCGCCGATGCCTCCCACAGCGATGCCGGCCGAATCATAGCCGCGATATTCCAGTTTGCGCAGACCTTCGATGATCACCGGCACAACCGGCTTCTTGCCGACATATCCTACGATTCCGCACATCGGAAATGACTCCTGTTGCCGCGTTTGCTTTCGGGGAACTTAAGTTTCGGGGACCAACGACGATTGACGATCGACGACTAATCTTCCAGAGAAAACCGGAAGTCCTCAATCACCGGATTGGTCAGGACTTCCCGCGCTATACGGCCGACCTCAGCTTCCGCTTCCGTGTGACTCAGGCCATCGAGCGTCAGCTCGAAGTATTTGCCCTGCCGCACTTCTTCCAGTCCTTTGAAGCCCATTTTCTTGAGAGCTCCGTGGATGGTCTTTCCCTGCGGATCGAGCACCGTCTTCTTAGGGGAAACATAAACGTAAGCTTTCATCCTTCAAGATTATACGTGAGCAATGATTTGGCCTGAATATAACCTCAGGCTTAAGCCAGCAATTGCCGGTCGAGATCGGCCAAGGCGCGCTCCAGCACCGCACGGTGTTCGGCGCGGGTCGCGCTTTGCAGTTGCTGCAAGATTCGGCTTCGGGAGAGCAACAGACCCTCCCGACGGCGCCTTTCAGCGATTTCTTGTGGCGAAAAGTTCGGTCTCACTGAAGCCGTTTTCTGATTCGCTTCCGCCTGCTGATCCTCAACCGATTTGCTCTCCCATCCTCGGGCCATGTTTCTATTCTAGCTAAGGGCAGCTTCCCATTTTGAAATCGAAAAATCTGGGTAACCCTTCTAGTCCATTGGTGGCATTGACTCTGTATCGGGCCGGTGATAACGTTCTAGCCAATAGCGAGAACAGTAAACAAGTTCTCTTGGAAGTCTTGAACGCGAGGGGGAGAATTGAGTCTAACGCGTGCTCAAGCGATCGAGCCACTTCGAAACGAACGAAGACGTTTTTCGTAAGGCGACACTTTTAGGAATTGCAGACGCCCTGATTCGGCCGAGGGATTTGCCTGCGCTGATTGGCGAATTCCGCCAACAAGCGCAGGCGGCAATGTCCTTCGAGTGCTTCGCGGTTTTTCTTCACGATTCAGCACGAAGGGTCATGCGGGTTCACCACATCCACATGGAAGAGCCGCAGAGCGTTCCTTTTGAAGTTCCTGTCGACTCTACTTTTAGCGGGTGGGTCTGGCAAAACCAGCGCCCGTTGATCTTTCCCAATCCCGCCCTGGACGAGATACGCCACGCCTGGAGCATTCGTCGCCTTGCGGAAAAAAACCTGCGCTTCTACTGCACCGTGCCGCTTACTACGCCCGACCGTAAGCTCGGGGCACTCGGCATCGGACGCTTCTCAGGTTCCGGTTTTACCGAAGAAGAGGTTGAGTTTCTCAACCGTCTCGGGGAAATTGCGGCAGTCGCAATCGAAGGCATACTGAACCGCGAGGCGCTCGCAGCAGAGAATCGCCGCGCCAAAATTCTGCAAGATGTCGGCACTGTACTGAGCAATAGTCGCAACTTGAAGAGCGCGTTTCAGCCGCTCTCCGAAATTATTCAACGAGTAATTCCGCATGATTGGGCCGCGTTGAAAGTTTACGATGAAGGCGACCAAACGCTACGCCTCTGGGTCACAACCAAGGGCGAGGCGCCGCCATTGTCGGAGGGAACCGTCGCTCTTGCCAGCAACATCGCGCCCTCGCGCTTGGCTCTAGACGAAGGTGAAATCAAAACTGTCGAGCTGGAATTGGGATCCGGTCCCGACCCCGTTAAGGGTTCAATGGAGCAGCCATTTCGTGCCGGTTGTTTCGTCCCTCTTTTCAGCTCGGGACGACCGGTTGGTACACTCACTTTGTTCAGCAAACAACCCTATGACCTGAGTACCAGCGACACGGAATCATTGCAGCAGATTGGTTCGCAGCTGGCGACTGCTTTAGATCGCGATCTCGCCCATCGTGAGGTCGGCGAACTGAAGACCCGATTTAAGAAAGAAAATCTTCCGTTAGAACCTCCGGAATGGACGAACGATCCGAGCTTCGATGAAATCGTCGGCGAAAGCTTACCTTTGCGGCGGGTATTGGGTCACGTCAAGACGGCGGCAACCAGCGACGCGACCGTCCTTATATTGGGCGAGACCGGCACGGGCAAGGAACTAGTTGCTCGTGCGGTTCATCGATTGAGCTCACGCCGCGACTCTCCCTTTATCAAATTGAATTGCGCCGCCATCCCTACTGGATTGCTGGAGAGCGAGCTCTTCGGCCACGAGAAGGGAGCGTTCACCGGAGCCATCTCGCAAAAGGTGGGACGGCTTGAGCTCGCCGATCAGGGCACGCTGTTTCTCGACGAAGTGGGCGACATCCAGCTCGAGCTTCAGCCCAAACTCCTCCGCGTGCTGCAAGATCAAGAGTTTGAGCGGCTGGGCGGAACTCGGACCATCAAAGTCAATATTCGGCTTGTCGCCGCCACCAATAAAGACCTCGCCGAAAGTGTTGAGCTGCATGAATTCCGCAGCGATCTTTTTTATCGCCTCAATGTGTTTCCTTTGCGCATGCCTGCGCTGCGCGATCGTGGCAGCGACATTCCGCTACTGGTGCGCTATTTTGTGCAGAAAATCGCGAAGCGGATGAACAAGCAGATCGATACAATTGCCTCAGCTACGATGGATGCGTTGCAACGCTGGCCCTGGCCGGGCAATATCAGGGAACTGGAAAACTTCATCGAACGATCAGTGATTCTGACCGAAGGTTCTCTGCTGGAAGCGCCCATCGACGAATTGAATCCGCTGGACTCGAGCGTCTCCGATGGAACCCTGTTGAGTCTCGAACGCGACCACATTCTTCGCGCTCTCAGAGCCAGTGGCGGAGTCATCGCCGGTGCGAATGGCGCCGCGCTACGTCTCGGCCTCAAGCGAACCACCCTGCAATCGCGTATGCAGAAGATGAAAATTTCACGCCAAGAATACTTGAATTAGAAGTCGTATGCTGCGTATCTGTCGTTGCTACGCGACCCCGCTCTGTTGCAACAGCTTGGTCACGAGTCCTGTCCAGCCGGTCTGGTGGTTTGCGCCCAAGCCCAGGCCGGTATCGCCGTGGAAATATTCGTAGAACAAGACGAGGTCTTTCCAGTGCGGATCACTGCGAAATTGTTCTTGTCCGGCTACAGCAGGGCGCTCGCCCTTGTAGTCCTGAAGGAAGATGCGGGTGAGTCGGCGCGAGAGTTCGATGGCCACATCCGATAGATTCATCTGCTGGCCCGAACCTGTTGGAAATTCGACGGTGAATGAGTCGCCAAAGTAATAGTGGAAGCGCTGCAACGATTCGATGAGCAGGACGTTCATGGGAAACCATATCGGCCCTCGCCAATTAGAGTTCCCACCGAACATCCCCGTGGTCGATTCAGCGGGATCGTAGGCCACCGTCCGGATGCCGTCAGGGAGCGACAGCTCGTAAGGATGCTGTTGATGATATTGCGAGAGCGAGCGAATGCCGTAGGGCGAAAGAAACTCGCGTTCGTCGAGCATGTATTTCAAAATGCTGCGCAATTGCTTTTCGTCGGCAATCGAGAGCAGGCGGCGCTCGCCACGTCCGGGTGTGCTCATGCAAGCGACGTTGGAGGTGAGGTCGGGACGATTTTCCAGAAACCAGTTGAACCGCCGCTTGAACCCGGGGAGCCGGTCGAGCAATTCCGGCTCGATGGTTCCCACCGCAAATAAGGGAATCAGTCCGACCGTGGAGCGAATCTTAAGCGGGAAGTGCGAGCCATCGGGCAGCTTGAGCACATCATAGAAGAAGCCGTCCTGCTCATCCCATAAGCCGATGTTGTCGTCGCCGCGATGCTGCATGGCGTGGGCGATATATATGAAGTGCTCCCAGAACTTGCTGGCGACGTCTTCGTACACCGGTTCTTCGCGGGCTAGCTCGAGTGCGATGGCCAGCAGGTTCAGGGTATACATGGCCATCCAACTGGTGCCGTCGGACTGTTCCATGAATCCGCCCGTGGGCAGCGGCGCGCTGCGATCGAAGACTCCGATGTTATCGAGGCCGAGAAAGCCGCCCTGGAAAATATTCATCCCTTCGGTGTCTTTGCGGTTGACCCACCAGGTGAAATTCAGCAGCAGCTTGTGAAATATCCTCTTGAGGAAATCGCGATCGCCTTTGCCGGTGCGCTTGCGCTCAATCTGGTAGACGCGTAATGCGGCCCACGCGTGAACCGGAGGATTGACGTCGCCGAAGCGCCACTCGTATGCGGGAAGTTGTCCGTTCGGGTGCATGTACCACTCCCGCAGTATGAGCACGAGCTGCTCTTTGGCGAACTCAGCGTCAATTAGCGCCAGGGCGACGGTGTGAAACGCCAGATCCCACACCGCGTACCACGGATACTCCCATTTGTCGGGCATGGAAATGACGTCGGAATTGAACAGATGCCCCCAGTTGTGATTGCGCCCCTGAAAGCGTTCCGGCGGAGGCGGAGGATAGGCTGGGTCGCCCTCCAGCCAGCGCTTCACCTCGTAGTGATAGAACTGCTTGTTCCATAACATCCCCGCGAACCCCTGACGCATGACGTTCTTGGCGTCGGGTGTCAGTTGGTCGGGAATGACGGTGGCGTAGAATTCGTCCGCTTCCTGCTTGCGAATTGCAAAAGTCGAATCGAATGCGTCGAACGCTGTGTTGTTCAGAGCCCTTTCGTCGGTGAAGCGGAGACGAAGCACGCGGCTTTGTCCGGCCGCCAGCGCCAACTCATAATGACCGGCGGCTTTGGTGCCAACGTGCTCGGGATTTACGGCTTCTTTGACGCCGTGAACGAGGTAGGAATCGAAGGCGTCTTTAACGTATGGCGATGTGTTTGGGCTTCCGTACAAGCGCTGGAAGTTAGTTTCATTTTCAGTAAAGAGCAACTCGTCCGGCGTTTCGAGGAGTAAATAGCGGCGCGTGTATTCTGCACAGTTCAGTTCGATGACGGACGAGGTCGGACTGGTCTGCCGGAGTTCGGCGCGTGTTTCCTTGTCTCCCCACGACCAGGTGTTGCGGAACCAGATTGTGGGCAGCAGGTGGAGCGTCGCTGCGTCGGGCCCGCGGTTCGATGCAGTGATCTTTATGAAAATGTCTTCCGAGTCTAGTTTTGCGTACTCGACTTGCACGTCAAAATAACGGCTCTCGCTGAATATGCCGGTGTCGAGCAACTCGAACTCAGGCTGGAGTTTATCGCGCTTGCGATTTTCTTCGAGCAGTTGTTCGTAGGGAAACGCCGCCTGCGGATACTTGTACAGATACTTCATGTAAGAGTGCGTGGGCGTGTTATCGAGATAAAAATACTGTTCTTTGACATCTTCGCCGTGATTGCCCTCGTGGCCGCCGAGGCCGAAGAGGCGCTCTTTGAGAATCGGATCATTGCCGTTCCACATCGCCAATGCGAAGCAGATGGATTGATGGCGGTCGCAGATTCCGGCGATGCCGTCTTCATTCCAGCGGTAGACACGGGAACGGGCGTGGTCGTGCGGGAAATACGTCCAAGCTTCGCCGTCGGGGCTGTAATCCTCGCGTACAGTGCCCCAGGCGCGCTCGCTGAGATACGGACCCCAGCGTTGCCAGTAAATCTTGCGCTGAGTATTTTCTGCGAGACGAATCTCTTCTTGCGTCATGGGGTCGGGAAGCCTCTGCTTTCAGATTACCGAATGTGAGGGAAGTTACGGAGAATTTCCGTTATTGAATGCTGCACTAAGGGACGAAGCTCGAGATCACTGCCGAGAGCGTCGAGGACGCCGAGAAGGATTTTGCGAGAATTCCCTGCGGCCTTGGTGAGCTCGGCTACAGTCTTCTCGTAAGCATCATTGACAGCGCACCTGACCGCACTTTATTGTTTGCAGCCAATGAATATTGTTAAGGCAACCAAGAGCTTCGAGAAGTGGCTGGCCAAGCGCACGGCGATCGTGGCCCAAGACCTGCGCCTCAAACACGATCACATGGCGGCCGATGAGTTCTCGTTTTTTCGGGCGACGTTCTATCGCTGGATGCAGCTTTGGCCGAAAATCTGTGGTGAGTTGTCGAAGACTCCGCACTTGCTAGCCGTCGGCGATCTTCACGTAGAAAATTTCGGCACCTGGCGCGACCTCGAAGGGCGGCTGATTTGGGGCGTGAACGACTTCGACGAAGCGACAGTCCTGTCGTTTGCCGTCGACCTGGTGCGGCTTGCGACCAGCGCCATGATTGCCATCGAGCAAAGGCATGTGGCACTCAAGATAAAGGATGCGTTGCGAGTGATCCTTGAGGGGTACTCGACGGCGTTGGCTGAGCAGGGAAGGCCTTTCGTGCTGTCTGAAAAGAATAAATGGTTGCGGGAGGTTGCAACCGGAGAGTTGCGCGATCCAGAGCACTTCTGGGCCAAGATGGATCAGTTGCCGCAGTTGCATGGCGAAATGCCGCCGAGCGCCGAGGATGCCATTCAGCACTTGATGCCAGAGCCTAAGATGCATTACGCACTCTGTGCGCGGCGTGCGGGACTCGGCAGCTTGGGGCGGATGCGAATCGTCGCTATCGCCGACTGGCGAGGCGGACGAGTCGCGCGCGAAGCCAAAGCGCTGGTTCCCTCGGCGATTTATTGGACCGATCCCAAGGACGGCCCGATCGACATCGATTATCAGGCGATCATCGGAAGGGCGGTGCGATGCCCCGATCCGTTCGTGCAACTTCGCGGGCGCTGGATCGTGCGGCGGCTTGCGCCGTATTGCTCGCGCATCGAGCTGTCGGATTTGCCGACCAACCACGACAGTTTGAAGCTACTCTCGGCGATGGGATACGAAACTGGAAACATTCACCTGGGAACGCCGAGCGAGCGGGTCAAGATTCAGCGCTGCTTGAAAGAACTGCCGAAGAACTGGCTGCTGTCCGCGGCGACCAGGATGAAAGAAGCAGTGGGCGAAGACTGGCGCGATTGGCGCAAGCACATGGAGAAAAAGAAGCCGCGCGCCGCCGTGCTATAGTCGAATTTCGAGTGGCCACCACGAAGATTTATCCTCGCACGGCGCTAGTGCTGCTGACGGCGCTGAACCTGCTGAATTATATTGATCGCTCCGTGCTGTTCGCAGTTCAGCCGCTAGTACAGACCGAATTTCGTCTCAGCAATACGCAGCTTGGCTACCTGACCAGCGCGTTCCTCATTATGTATATGATCGCCGCGCCGTTCACCGGGCCGCTGGCGGATCGCTATTCGCGCAAGCTGATTATCGGTTTGGGCGCGATGTTCTGGAGCGGCCTCACCCTGCTCACAGCGGTGACGCACACCTATCACGAGCTTCTGCTGCGGCATACGTTGGTCGGCATTGGCGAGGCGACATTCGTGACCATCGCACCGACTTTCGTCGCCGATCTTTTTCCCGAGAAAAAGCGCGGTTGGATTTTCGGTATCTTCTATCTGGCGATTCCGGTGGGAACGGCTGCGGGTTATCTGCTGGGCGGCTGGCTTGGCGCTTTGCACGGCTGGCGCTTTCCCTTTTATATTGCGGCCCTGCCAGGATTTCTGTTGGCTGTGACAATTCTTTTTCTGCCGGAGCCGCCGCGTGGACAGTTTGATGTGGCTAAAGCGACCGCGCAGCCAGCCACTCTCAAGGCCCTATTCACCAACGGAGCGTTTTGGACGATCACACTGGGTTGCGCCATGTCCACGTTTTCATTGGGCGGCATTCAGGTGTGGATGCCTACGTTCCTATCCCGCTCGCGCGGTTACTCGCTCCAGGCTGCTAATACGGCCTTCGGCGGGATCGTTGTAGTGGCCGGAATATTTGGCAGCTTGATTGGCGGCTGGCTCGGCGATTATCTTCTGCCCAAAATGAAGGGCGCATATCTTTTTGTGTCGGCGGTCAGCATCGGACTAGGCGTGCCGGTGATGATCGTGGCTCTGTTCAATCCTGGGCCGATTATGCTTCCGGCTATTGGTCTGGCGGCATTCTTGTTGCTGCTGAACACGTCTCCGTTGAACACGGCACTGGTTAATTCCGTTGGCGTGCCGATTCGCGCGACTGCAATTGCGGTTAACTTATTTCTGTTTCATCTGCTGGGCGACGTGCCTTCGCCAACGCTTATGGGATACGTCGCCGATCATCATTCGCTGCAGGCGTCGTTCGTGCTCCCCATTGTCGCCATGGGGCTTAGCTCGATCGTGCTGTTTTACGGCATGAGATTTGCGCCTGAGCTCGCGCCGGGAGTCTCCCCGAGCGCGGCCAAATGAGTTGGTTTTACTGGATCGCAGGCTGCCTACTGGCGCTGGCATGGCTAAGCCGTCTACTCGACGCGGCCATCGGGATGCCCAGTGTGGCGAACATCTCTCTGCCAGAGTGGGACGGATCACCCGCCCAAAATGGCGTATCGCCGCGCGTCACCATCATTGTTCCGGCGCGTAATGAAGAGGCAGACATCGCGGCTTCCCTGGAGCGGCTGGCGGTACTTGATTACGACAACTATGAAGTCATCGCGGTTAATGATCGCTCGACCGATCACACCGGAGCGTTGATGGATGCGGTCGCAGCGAAGTGTTCGCCCGGACGTTTGCGGATCGCTCATATCGCCGAACTACCATCGGGCTGGCTGGGCAAGCCCCATGCCATGTGGAGCGCGGCCCGTCAGTCCACCGCGGATTGGCTGCTATTCACCGACGCGGACATCTTGTTTCGCCCTGATGCTTTGCGGCGCGCGGTCGCCTACGCCGAGTCGGTGCCAGCGGACCACCTCGTCTTGTTTCCCTGGCTCATCATGAAGAGCCCCGGTGAAAAAATGATGATCTCGTTCTTCCAGACAACGTTCACCTTCGGTCATCGACCATGGAAAGTTGCCGATCCCAAGGCGAAAGACTACATGGGCGTGGGCGCATTCAATCTGATTCGCCGCCGAGCTTACGAAGCACTCGGGACCTATGCCGCGTTGCGATTTGAAATTGTCGACGACCTCAAGCTGGGCAAGGTAGTGAAGGAAAGCGGTTTTGCACAGCGCTGTGTTTTTGGAGGCGATCTCATTTCTTTGCACTGGGGGGATGGCGCCGTTGGGATCATCAACAACGTGACCAAGAACTTCTTCGCCATTATGTCGTTTCAAACCTGGCGAATGACCGCGTCGTGCTTCGCAGTGGCATTCCTTAACCTCATGCCCTTTCTCGGTTTGCTTGCCGCGCCCGGTTGGGCTAAGCTGCCATTCGGACTGGCGCTCTTCGGTATCTTCGGGTTGTACGTAGGAATGTCACAGTTTTCGGGTCTACGGCCTTATTATTTCTTGTTGCATCCGGTGAGTGCGGTTTTGTTCGTCTATGCCATGCTGCGCTCGATGATTCTGACGCTTTCGCAAAGAGGAGTCATTTGGCGCGGCACCAAGTATTCACTGGAGGAATTACGGCGCGGCTTGGTGTAAGTTCGGGAGCCTTGACCGCAGCGAAAGCTTAGGGCCGACAAAACCCCAGCCAAGGATTCTTGCTTTACTCCTCCGGCTCTGGATTGAATGTATCTGAAGGCAGGTTTACTGGCTGCTTCTTTGCGGCTTTGGCGTGCGTTGGTTTAGGCAAGCTGAATGATCCGGCGCTGTAGTGGCCGCGCTGTTCCACATCGTAAGTCTTGGGCAAAGGTGGAAGGTGAGCCGCGTCGCCGCCCAGTTGTCCGGCGCGCTCGACGATGATCTCCGCGTGTCCGTCATACTCTTTGACGGGGCCGTGAATTTCCACGATGCGGCCTTTCAGAGCGCGTACGTCGCCGACGCCTTTCAGATCGCGATGAAAAATGACCGCCGAAAAAGGGCAGATGCGATAGTCATCACAGAAGTCCAGATGGATAACGCCATGGTCGGCTTGCACTACGCGAACGACTTTGCCCGACACGCAGCGAATCTCGCCCACATGTTCGGAGGCTTTTTGAATCTGAAGGCAGTCGGCTCCGAAGAGCGAGAACGAGCAGGCGAGTAAACATCCGAGCAACGAAATGCGCCGCATAACGACACACTATCTTCTACGCAAGAAGAAGTCTGTGTCTGATGACCATCGAATCCTCGCCAAAGGAGGGTGAAGCCGGCCAGCCCGAAGCGAGCTGGCCGTGCTTGGATTCGCCCTGAAGTCTATTTGAAGGCTTTGACTGCGGCGGCTTCGTCGTCCTTGACGTCGAAGACGGTGTAGAGCTTGGTGATCTGAAGCAGATCGTGGACTTTCTTGGTCAGGTTCAGCAGCTTCAACTCGCCGCCCTGATTCTTGACCGTGGTGAAGGCGCTGACCAGTTCACCGATGCCGGAGCTGTCAATGTAGTTGACGTCGCCCAGGTTGACCAGAATTTTCTTGTTGCCCTTGGAAAGTATTTCGCGAATGGCATCGCGCAGCACGATGCTGCCTTCGCCCAGGGTAATGCGCCCGCTGCAGTCCAGGATGGTGACCCCGTCGACTTGCCGGGTGCTGATTTTCATGCTCATTGAGAAGCCTCCTTTGCGCCCGCGGCTCCGCCGTGGACGTGCTTGGTAAGTTTTATTTCCGTGCCGTTCGCCGTAGGAAGAATGGTGACGTCATCCATGAACGAACGTATCAAAAAAATTCCGCGACCTGAAGTGTTCATCAGATTCTCGGGCGCCAGAGGATCGGGAATCTTGGCTGGGTCGAGTCCTTTGCCCTGATCTTTTATGGTGATGATTAAACTGCCGCCGGTGTGATCGAACTCCACGATTACTTTTTTCCCTGGATCGTAGGCATTGCCGTGCAGGACGGCGTTGACGGCGGCTTCGCGCACGGCCATTGAAATCTGCATGATTTCTTCTTCGGCGAAGCCCAGTTCTGTGGCGATGCGGCTGGCGGCCTGCTCCGCGCTG
>Ga0181525_10003736_pt1 | contig 11914 bp, 8 predicted proteins | sample PEATcosm2014_Bin_48_FD_121100 | JGI IMG/M metagenome (GOLD analysis project Ga0181525, IMG submission 121100) | Peatland microbial communities from MTU Mesocosm Facility, Houghton, MI, USA - PEATcosm2014_Bin06_10_metaG | ecosystem: Environmental > Terrestrial > Soil > Wetlands > Peat | place... | reverse complement strand
TCAAAGATGCGCCGACCTGTTTGAGCAAATCGAAGATTCGCACCTCGTCAAAATAATCGAGAAATATGTCGGTCGAGGCGGCGCGGCAATCCATGACGACCAAATCCGTCTTGTCCAGCATGGCGAAAACCGAATCAATTTCAATCGGGTCTGCGATGTTGAGAAACATTGCTTCGGGATGAAAACGCTTCAGCGTCGAATTTTCGTTGTCGGTGTCAACGGCGATATGGGCGATGCCGTTGTCCTTGAGAAACTGGACAAAATTGACGGCAAAAAAACTTTTGCCGACGCCGCCCTTGCCGTTGATGACGGCATTGAATTGTTTTTGCATATTGATTTTGGATTAAAGGTTTTTTGAATCCGCGATGCGTGGTCCCGGCTTGCGCCGCGACCACGGGCCGGGGATGAGTTTCCGCTGTTCACGCAAGGCCGTTTGGATGTTTTCGGGCGATGGTTGAACTGCCGAAATTTTGAATGGCGTGATTTCCTTCGCGTCTGCGTTGCGCTGGCGGACAGGTTTTCGCCCGATCACTTTGCGGCAAAAGCGATATACGGTGTCCTTGGAAACAGAAATGGCTGCATCCTCCAATAGAATCCGAATGTCGTCATAGGATGCCCGCATTGCCAGAAGCTCCTCGATTTGGGTTTTGTGCGGCAACAGCAACGCGAGCTTGCGCGGAAGTTTGGGCTGAAAGCCGCTGGCAAGTTGCTTGAAGCGTGCGCGGGCTTCCTCGGATGAACTGTTATCATTCATTATATTTCAGATTAAAATCAAATAATTTTCGGATAGAAAACAAATGGGCTTACGACGGACATCCGCCAGCCTTCGGATAATTCTCGACCTCAAAATCTCTAACGACAGTTAGAGGTAAGGCGTGCGTGTGAAAAATGACGCTTCAGCGACGTATTCATGTTTCCATCTAAACCCATTTCCGGTAGTCAGGTTGTTATGATTTCATAACAACTTCACTGGTTGCGATGAGCTAAAAAGTGGATGTGCTGTCCACCAAAACACAATGCAACCTGAACAACGCAGAAAAATACTTCAAAGAGCATCTTCAACTCGGCGATTATTACAGTCAGGAAAACATCGTGTCCGGTGAATGGACTGGAATCGGGGCTGAAATGCTTGGACTTACAGGCGTGGTAAAACAGGATCAATTCCTGAAACTCTGCCACAACCAGAATCCACAGACCGGCGAATTGCTGACGCAACGGATGAAAACCACGCGCTGGGATTCGGACAAAATGTTAAATGTTGCCAATCGCCGGATTTTTTACGACTTCACCATTTCACCGCCAAAATCAGTTTCCATTCAGGCGTTGATTGCAAATGACAAACGGCTCTTGCAGTCACACAGCCGCGCGGTGCAAATCGCGGTGAATGAATTACAGCACTTCGCCGGAACACGAATCCATCAAGGGCTGAACATTTCGGAACGCCTCACCGGAAACATCGTCTGCGCCACGTTCCAGCATGACACCTCACGCGCGCTTGATCCGCATTTGCACACACATTGCGTCATGTTCAACGCCACGTTTGATGCAACCGAAAATCGTTGGAAAGCACTTTCCAATTACGAAATGTTGCAAGCGCGGAAATTCGCGGAGAATGTTTATTACCACGAATTCGCCCTCGAACTGCGGCAATTCGGCTACGAGATTGAAAACAAACCGCGTGGCGATTTTGAAATCAAAGGTGTGTCCCGCGAACTGCAATCGCGCTTCTCCAAACGCCACAAAGAAATTGACGCCAGCATCGAACGATTGCTGAAAGAGAAGCCGGAACTGACGAAGGGAAATTTGAAAGAGTTGCGCTCGCAAATCGCGCAAGCGGAGCGCAGCCGGAAAATTTCGGGAATTGCGTTGCCTGAACTTCAACGCCTCTGGGACAGCCAGCTTACGGGTGAGGAAAAGCAGTCCCTACGAAAACTGGCTCGCCAGCCAAAGGCGGCGGTTCAATCGCCGTCGGTCACGGCGCAAGCCGCAATCCAATGGGCGGAAGAACACTTGTTCGACCGCCGTTCAGTCGTCCGCGAACACGAAGTCTGGAGCGCGGCTCTGGAGCGCGGGCGCGGGTCGGAATTAACGGTTCAGGGAATCAAGACGGCAGGGCAGGACCGTGATTACATCCGTAACGAACACGCGCCGTCAAAAATCACGACGCGAGAGATTTTAAGCTGCGAATGGGAAATCGTCTGCCTTGCCCGCGACGGCAGGGGAAAATTTGCAGAGTTCAACCCGCGTCACAAGATCGCCGCTGAACTCATGCCGGATCAGCGCACCGCCGCTGAAATGATTTTGGGGTCGCGTGATTTTGTCACGCTGTTCTGTGGCGGCGCGGGAACGGGGAAAAGCCACACGCTGCGGGAAATCGGCAACGGTTTGAAAGCGGCCGGTCACGCTTCCTACGTCATCGCGCCGCAGCGCCAGCAAGCCCTTGATTTGAAAAAGAGTTTTTCTGACACCCAAACCGTTTCGGAATTTCTGGCCAAGCGGCAGTTGATGCCTGGCTCGGTGGTGATTGTGGATGAAGCCGGGCAAATCGGCGGAAAGCAGATGCACGACCTTTTGAGTTTCGTGCAAGCGAATGGTGGTCGCGTCATTTTGTCTGGCGACACGCGCCAGCATGGTGCGGTCGAAGCCTCGGACGCCCTGCGCGCGATTGAACGGTATGCCGGTCTGGAAGCGGCGCGGCTGACAAAGATTCGGCGGCAAAACCCAAAGGCGGGTGAAACGAAGTCCGAGCGGAAGCGCATCAAACAATACCGCGCAGCGGTTCGCAAAGCGCAGCGCGGCCAATACGCTGAATCATTCGACCGCTTGGACAAGCTCGGCGCAATTGTCGAGTGTCGCACCATTGACGAGCAACGCGAGCGGCTGGTCGCCGATTATCTGACGCTGGCGGAAAAGAAAAAATCCACCGTGATTGTTTCGCAGACGTGGAGTGAGATTCACGAGATCAATGAGCGGATTCGTATCGGGTTGCGAAGTGCCGGGCTGATTGACAAAGCCGATTCAACCGTGACGGCGCATGAGCGGTTGGATTTGACGGATGCACAAAAGCGCGACAAACGATTTTATCCGGCCAACGCGGTGATTGTTTTCAACCGCGAGACGAAAGATTTTGCCAAAGGCGATGTCGGCAAACTGTTGAAAGCCACTTCAACTCTTTTGTTCGTCAAGGTAGGAAACAGGGTTCAGCGAATTCCTTTCAACCTCTTAAACCGGCTCACAGTTTGCCAGCCAGCCGAAATGGCCCTCGCCAAAGGCGATCAATTGCAACTCAAGGCCAATGCGCCGTCGTTGGACGGCAGAGAATTGATTAACGGCGAACTGGTGACAGTCAAAGCCGTCAATTCAAATGGGCGCATTGAATTGAAAGACGGGCGAATTCTGCCGGAAAAATATCGGGAATTTGTGCGCGGTTACGCGATTACGTCCTACGGTTCGCAAGGCAAAACCGTCGAGCACGTTCTGTTTTCTGATTCGTCCGTCAAGGCCGCAACGAATAATCAGCAATGGCTGGTCACGATTTCGCGCGGAACACGGGCGGTAAAAATCTTCACCCAGGACAAAGCGCAGTTGCGCGAGAACGTCGGTCGCTTGGGCGACCGCGAACTGGCGATTGAATTTGCGAACCAAGATGCGGCACAGGCGCGGCGTGTGCCGCCGCCGGTTCGCAAATATATCGCCGGACTGATTCAAAGCCGCCGTTCGGAAACGGTTCAAATACCAATTGAGAAAATTGATTTATGGAAACACAAACAAAGCCCTCGAATGACGCCGCAGCGGACGCGCGGACAAAGAATCTGACGTGCTGGCGCATGGCCACAAGCCCGCAGTGCTTGCGGGTGGAAACCGCCAACGAGGTTCACTTGTTTCCCTACGGCTATTTTCAGCACGCAAAATTCAGCCGACAAAGCGGCAAGGACGTTGTGCATATCCAGTTTCAAGACCGGGTCGTCATGGTCAAAGGGAAAGGTTTAGAGCCGCTGTGCGATGCGCTGGAACGGTTCGCCGTGGAACGGATCAGGTTGCGGCCTGAAAAATACGAAGGTCTTGGCAAGAACGAAGGGATTATCGAGGACATTGAAATTGGCAAAAGCGGCGGAACTGCTGAATCAAAAAATGTGGAAGCAACTTAACTATTTTTTCACTTAAACACCGGTGTTGTTAATCCTGACTTCATTGTTGTATTTTTTCTCTCTCTGAACAAATGCCCGGATGCCGCCTTCCATGATGTTTTGGATGTCCTCCCGAACTAATTTTACTTCAATTGCGCCGCAATGTGGCGTTGTTTCGTCAACTCCGTTTGTGTGACGAATCGTTTGTCGAATCTGCAACGCACCTGATTTGTTTTCTAGGACGACGACCCGCTCTGCATCTCCGTTGACAGGAATGTTTGCGTTGTGGGTAACAACAATAATTTGCCGTTTCCAACGGCTTGCGCGCAACTCCCGCACAACCAAATTTGAAATCCATTCGGTGTCCAAATCGTCTTCGGGCTGGTCTAACACCAATGGTTCGTCTCCGTGATGCAACACAAAACCAAGCATGGCAGCCGTCCTTTGTCCCGGTGAGCCTTGAGTGATGTCTTGCCAATCCTCACCCCGTTCTGCCAAGCCGCCATCTTTGAGAAACGAAATTTGAACAATGTCGTCAGCTGTTTCTGTCGCCAAACGAAGGCGTAAGGTTTCATCCAAAGACTCCAAACGCTTTTGCCAACCACTGCGAAGATCAGCACTGTCGCGTGAAGCCAACTGATTGAAATCCCCTGTTGCGAGTGCCAACCGCCACATCGCCCATCGAATGTCTCGCGTCGCATCATCAGCCGCTCCCCAAATCCAATCCGCCAGCGTTGGCACGTCTTCCAAGAAAGCATCGGTGCGAAGATTGAGTAAATCACGAATTGAATTGGCCCAACCAACGGTGTCACGGTGCGCTCTCAACTCGAACTTAAGCCTCCCGCTTCGTTGTGAAACGTCCTGAATAAGTTTTGTGCGCGCCTGTCGGCGCTCTTGCAATAATTGTTGAACCGCCTGCCAAGCTGTTTCAGTCCGTTGTCGAACCGCTTCTAGTTTTACTTCTTTCGTGGCGAGGGATTTTTCCAAAGATTGCTGTTGACCCAACTGAAGTTTGAGTTGGCTGTAAGCTTCAGGGTTAATGCCTTTTGCTTTTAGTTCCTCAACATAAGCTTTTTCATCTGCCTCCGCAGCAATCACAGATTGATTCCATTCGCTTCCGTTGACTTCAGTTCGCCATGCGTCAATTTGCTGATTAGTCGCATTTACCAATGCCCGCATATTGTTTCTCAATGCGGTTTCAATTTCAGTCAATTTTGTGACGAAAGGCGAAATTTCAAGCGGTGGTGCTTGTGAGTCGGGTTCGGCCAAATTTGAAACGCTGCCTGTCCCTTGAAGTTCGGCCAAAAATGCCTTAATCGCGCTCTCGCGTTCGGCAAGAAATTCTCGCTGTTTGAGTTTGGCCTCGTTTTTTTCGCGGCGCGCTTTTGCTTCTGGAGAATCAAATGCAGCAACCTGACCTTCCAAATCCCGAATTTTTGCCCGTATGGTCGGAAGTTGGGCAAGGTCTCCTTTGAGTTTTTGGTGTTCGCGTGTTGCCGTCATCCATTCCGCAGATGCGTCCTCGAATCTCCGCCACCAGCTCCCGGGATGAACCGTTGCCGTTTTTAGCAGTCCCAAACTTTCATCAACAAAAGCAAGAAAGCTGCGGGATGCTGATAGCGGATCGTCGCGGTCATGGGAAACGCGCTCAAAAAGTTCTTTTTGATTTACTACTCTAACGCGAAAATTGGTCGAGACGGCAGGCCCATTGGCTGGCTGTGTTAGAGCCCCGGCAGTCTTTGACCAAGTTGCACGTTGTTCGTCCTGCGAGTTCTGTATGCAGTGGGTCGCAGACAAATCAGCCAGCGCAAAAATCCGGTCAGAGAACACTTCGGCTTCTTGGCGCACCATTTCTGGAAGCGTGGAAAAGCTGGAGTATAGCTGGCGGATTCCCGCGACGACGGTAGATTTGCCGCTTCCTCTCCCGCCGATTATCACATTCAGTCTCGGATGAAATTCGAGACTTAACGTAGAAGTTGAATTGCCGAGAGAGCCGTTGAGGTCAATTTTTTTGAGCCATGCGTGCCTGATTTGGTTGGGATTGGCTTCTGGATAATCCGCAAGGCGTGAATCCCAGTTGCAAATAATTCGTGCTTCTGAATCAAGAAACGCCTGCCGTAATGCCTCAATAGACGGCTCTTCCATTCTTAACCAACAAAAGCGAGAGCCAAAATTATCAAAGCTATAAGCGTCAGATGATGCAACAAATGCCAAATCTTTAAGGCATGGGAAAAAATTCAAGGTGCGACTACGAAATTGATCGTTGAAGGAATCGGTGTTTGGATTAGAGCAATCACCGGGGTCAACTGCGCCAAGGCGTGGATGATGTAACGCCTTCCAACGAATATGTCCTTGCACGGTCCCGCCATTCGCAATGCCATTATCATTCAACGCATGGGGAGCGATTACCAAATAATCATCGGGCAGGTCATCAAGAATCTGCAAAATGGTTTTACCAGAAGAACCCGGCACATCTTCGTTGCCCTGACGATGATAACGTGGGTGTTCATCATTAAAACCCAATGGGCCAGCAAGTAATAAATCGAAGTCATGGCTTGTTTTGTTTCGTTCCCCAATGACAATTATGTGAATGCCATCCGCTCCAGAACCAGTCGTGACTTCGCATCCGGGAAAAACTATTATTCCTTTTCTTTTGCCTGCATCCACCATCACATCAATCCAAGCTCCTGTGTTGTGGTCGGCGACGACTATGACTTCGATGCCTTTTGCCAAAAGCTCGTCCATATAGCGGTCAGCAAACTGCCGCTTACCGGCATCAGTGGTGATGTCAAAATTAGCACCGCCTGGCATGGTAAATTTCCATGCTGGGGTCGCAATCTGAACATCACATTTCCACCATTTAGTCACAAATAAATTTCCGGCAGCTTCGCCAGCACAACGCGCAGCGGCATCGGTGAGAATGAACATATTCTGCCCGTTTCATGCCCGATGCAAGTTGCTTCTTTTGCAGTGTGGCTTCAGTCGTTTTAGAATTCAAAAACAAGGCGGCGGACTTTCTCAAGCAGAACGGAGAGACCTGCATTTCATCCTGTCAATAACTGCGATCATTAGAATCCAAATTTCTTAATTCCGCATCGGGTCGTTGCCAAAAGTGCGTCGTTTTTCTGTATATAGGCGGAGCGTATGCGGTTGACCCGGATAATCCCATGCTTCGTTAAGCGCCCACTGGATCATTTCCGAATCATGGTTTTTCAATGCGGGGAAAAGACCCGTTTTGCAGGTGCTCAAAGCCAAAGCCAAATCAACACCATAACTCAGGCGCAAATATAGCATTGTAACCTGCTCGTCTGAAAGCGCGGGCCACTTCTTGGTCTTGGCAAATTTGCGCACAGCCTCGTCAAGCAATTCACGGGTTGCTTTTTCAAGGCGCTTGAAAGTGTCCGCCCGTTTTTCTCCAATCCGGGCAAAATCGGCGACTAGCCGGGGTTCAATGGCCCGCCGTTGCAAATGCAGAAAATCACCTAATTCACGCCACGTCATTTGCGAAGTTTAACCCGTCATATATGCCGCGTCCATTTCACTTTGCTTTCTAGCACGCAAAATTTGTCCGTCAATACAAAGGACAAATCTGATACCGCCATCTGATACTGTTTGCCATTTTTAGGTCATCCCACATCCTAGCATGACAAAAGCAAAAATGAGTTTTAGTCAATAAAGACGCGGTTTTTGTCATTATGTCACGTTAGGTCAAATGAGGACAAAAAGACGTTTTTGACACCCCAAGCAAGCGCGCTACCAAGCTACGCTACGTCCCGAACCATTGGAGCGAGAAGTCTATCCGGCTTCCGCGCGTTTTCAATCACGAAGATTTCTGAATTAAATCCTCCTCGTGCTCGTCCTCGAAAACAAAAAGGAGCTCGAGGACGAGGAGGAGAACGAAGAACGAGGACGATTTCCCTTAAGCCCGCTTCTTTGAAATGGTATGCGTCGCGTGGCCGTAAAAAGCCTCGGCGCATTCCATGATCGTCTCGGATAGTGTCGGATGCGCGTGAACCGTCAACGCAATGTCTTCCGCCGTCGCGCCCATTTCCATTGCCAGTGTTGCTTCGCCTATCAGTTCACCCGCACCTGCACCGACGATGCCCACGCCCAGCACACGACCCGATTCCGGATCCATCAACATCTTCGTCATGCCGTCCACGCGGTCAAAGGACAGCGCGCGGCCGGAAGCCGACCACGGAAATTTTGAAACCTCAAATTTCACGCCTTTTTCTTTCGCTTCCGCTTCCGTCAAGCCGCACCACGCCAGTTCCGGGTCGGTGAAGACAACGGCCGGGATGACACTTTCGAAAACAGTGTCCTCGCCGTGAATGTTCTCGACGGCAATACGAGCCTCCTTGTGCGCCTTGTGCGCCAGCAGGATGCCGCCCGCAATGTCGCCGATGGCATAAATGGCCGGATCGTCCGTCTGCTGCCGGTCATTCACCTTGACGAAGCCTTTTTCGTCGAGCGTGACCTTGGTGTTTTCGAGGCCGAGGTCGGCGCTGTTCGGCACGCGCCCCACGGCCACCAAAACACGGTCGTAAAGCTCCTCGATTTTTTCCCCGTCAAATTCCATCGCCACTTTGATCTGCTTGCCCGCAGTGGCCATCTTGGTCACGCGCGCCTTGAGCCGGATTTCCTTGAACGCCTTCTTTGCATTCGCCAGGACGTAACGCGCCAAATCCGGATCGGCGCCCGCGAGCACGCTGTCAAGCGCCTCGACCAGCACAATTTTGCTGCCGAGCGCGGCATACACCGTCCCCAATTCCATGCCGATGTAACCACCACCAACGACGAGCAGGTTTTCGGGAATGTCCTCGACTTCAAGTGCTCCGGTCGAGGTCATGATGCGCGGATTGCCGAGGTCAAACGCCTTGGGCATCGCCGCAAGCGAGCCGACGGCGAGGATGGCCTGTTCATATTCGATGAACTGCTGCCCCTGCTCCGTCTCCACGCGCAATTTCTGCGAGCCTTCAAAATATCCTCGCCCCTGGATCACCTGCACGTTGCGCATCTTTGCCAGCGCCGCCACGCCGCCGCCGAGCTTGTCCAGGATGGTTTCCTTCCACGCCCGCAATTTCGAGACATCCACCGACGGTTCCCCAAATGTGATGCCGCGATGCGCGGACTCACGCGCGTTGACAATCTGGTGCGTCGCGTAAAGCAGCGCCTTGGACGGGATGCAACCGCGGTTCAGGCACACACCACCGAGCCGCTTCTCGCGTTCGACGAGGATGACCTTCTTGCCCAGGTCCGCTGCATAAAACGCCGCCGCATAACCGCCCGGCCCGGAGCCGACAACAACAATCTCTGTTTTGGTTGAAGCCATAATTAATTCGTCCTCGTCCTCGTCCTCATTCTCGTCCTCGAAACTTTGGAACGGTAATTTACTTTCCCCTCAATCCCCGGCGTGTCCAAATGGCAAGTGCAGGATTCATCGTGCAACGCTGGAGAATCAAACCTGTCAACCAGGCCGCAGAGCATCGAAACAATTCGCAAAAGCATCTTCTTGCCCTCGGCAACCCGTTCCTCCTGTGCCGCACCCTTAGCGATCAAGGCATCAAGGCAGGCCGCACATTCTGTGGCCGAGCCGCGCGCATCGTCGAAGAACTTCGCCCGTCCTTGGCGCTGACGCTTGCCGTTTCCTTCCGCCGTGTTCAGCAACGCGGAAAGGCTGGCGCGATCAAGCTGGTCGCGCACCTCACTCGTCTTGCCGGCGGCGGTCCTCGAAACTTCCTCCAGCAACGGCGTCACCCATCCGATAAATTTCAATTCCAGATGATAAACATCCAGCTTCTCGTGATCGAACGTCGCCCTTGCGTTCGGTTCACCTGATTTGGGATTTGTCTGATTTTCGTTCATTCGATTACGAGGACGAGACCGAGGAGGAGGACGATCATATTTTGACCGCCGCTTCCTTGAAATCCTGCAACGCCGCAACCAATTCCACGATGAATCGCGCTGCTTCGCCGCCGTCAATCACCCGGTGATCGTAGCTCAAGCCCAGCGGCGTCATCATGCGAATGACCACCTTCTCGTCGCGCGCCACCGGCTTCAGCGCGCCGCGACCGAGGCCGAGGATGGCGACCTCCGGCGTGTTGACGATGGGCGTGAAATGCGCCCCGCCAATCGCCCCCTGATTCGAAATCGTAAACGTCCCGCCCTTGAGTTCTTCCGCGGAAATCTTCCGGTCGCGCGCCTTGGCCGCAACCTCTTCCAGCTCCTTCGCCAGCTCCAGCACGCTCTTTTTGTCGACGTCGCGAATGACCGGCACGATCAACCCCTGCTCCGTGTCCACCGCGATGCCGATGTGATAATAATCCTTGAGGACGATTTCATTCGCCGCCTCGTCGAGGCTGGAATTGAACAGCGGATGCTTCTTCAATATCTCGGCCACCGCCTTGAGCACCAGCGGCGTGAGCGTCAGCCGCGCGCCCTGCTTCTCGTATTTGGCCGCGAACTTTTTCCGCAGCTCGTTCAACCGCGTGAAATCCGCCTCGTCAAACTGCGTCACTCGCGGCACGGCGTTCCAGCTTTCGCCCATCCGCCGCGCAATGACCTGCCGCAACGGCGACAGCGGCTTCTTGCTGACCGGACCCCATTTGGAGAAATCAATGATCTCGGCGGTAGGGCGCGTCACTCCGTGCGCGCCGACGGGCAGAGGACTGCCCGCCCTACCCTTGCCCGCCGAAGCAATCAGCCGCTGGATATAATTCTTTACGTCCGCCAGCACCACGCGACCGCCCGCCTCACTGCCGCGAACCTTGCGCAAATCAATTCCCAGCTCTCGCGCCAGCCTGCGCACCGACGGCGCAGCCACCGGCACGACTGTAGAAGTCTGTTCCTCCTCGTCCTCGTTCTCGTCCTCCTCCTCGACTGGAGCAGGCAGGCGAGACGCCTGCGCTACTTTCGTTTCCTTCGGTGCTGGCGCGGCGGCCGCCGGCTGCCCGGATTCGGTCAACGTCAGGATGCGCTGGCCGATGCTGATGCGGTCGCCCGGCTTCACATGAATCTTGGAGACGACCCCCGCCCCGGTGGACGGGATCGAGGCCACGGCCTTTTCATTTTCCAGTTCCAGAATGGCCTGGTCCTTGGCGACCGTGTCGCCCTCCTTCACGAAAAGGTTGACCACGACGCCGGAATCGGCGCCCTCACCCAGCTTTGGAAGTTTTACGTCCATAAAATTAACCAGCCGCCAACTTGCCGTAAAAATTCCCCCTTTTCCAGAAATAAATTTCCGACCGATGAAACAAAAACGCCGGAACGGTTTCCCGTTCCGGCTTTGCATTCAACCTTCAACTCAACCGCTCACATGCACATGTGGCTGACCGGGTCGCTCCAATCGCCGCTGCCGGTGCTGCCGCCCAGGGCGCGGAATTTGAAGGTATAAGTGACTCCCGGCGTCAGGTTGGAAACCACCACCCGGCGCGCCTGCTGGAAAAAGCCGATGGATTGCCAGGTCTTGCCGCCATCGGCGCTCATCTGGCCTTCGTAGCCGGAGGCGTTGTCCTGCGGATTCAATCGCACCAGCAGTTGTCCGCTCATTTCATTGATGATCGCCTGGATGATGGTTTTGGCCAGCGGCTGTTGCGGGCTGGGACCGCGGTGCACCACCTGGAAGCCCGACAGCTCGATTACGGTTGCATCGCCTTTGGCAATATCTTCGACGAAAGCCGCTAATAGACGTAACATGTTAATCACCACCGCTGCCGCCTTGTCGCGCGCGTCGGTGTGGTCCGTGCCGCCATTGAGGGCGGCGGCAATGTCGCTGATCAATATTTTAT
>Ga0181525_10003735_pt1 | contig 11915 bp, 10 predicted proteins | sample PEATcosm2014_Bin_48_FD_121100 | JGI IMG/M metagenome (GOLD analysis project Ga0181525, IMG submission 121100) | Peatland microbial communities from MTU Mesocosm Facility, Houghton, MI, USA - PEATcosm2014_Bin06_10_metaG | ecosystem: Environmental > Terrestrial > Soil > Wetlands > Peat | place... | reverse complement strand
GATCTGTATCCAAAATCTCTTTCGCCTTGAGGATCTCGGTCTCCTGCCCGGAAGTTTTAGCCCAGGGCAGCACGGCAAGCCACTCAACGTAGTTGCGCGTCAACGAATAATCCGCCGCCATGGGAGACATGCGCGACAGGCGTCCCAATTCCTTGAGCGCTTCTTTCTTCACGTCATCCGGCATGCCCGCTTCGTCGATCTTCTTTTTTAAATCGTCAACGTCGCGCTGGCCTTCATCCTGCTCGCCGAGTTCTTTCTGAATCGCCTTCATCTGCTCGCGCAGGTAATACTCGCGCTGCGTCTGCTGCACGCGATCCTGCACTTCGCTCTGGATCTTATTACGCAGTTGCTGCACTTCGAGTTCTTTGGCGAGATGCTGGTTGATCTTTTCCAGACGCACCCGGATGTCAAGCGTTTCAAGCGTGTCCTGCTTGTCGGGAGTGGACAGCGACGGCAACGATGAGGCGATGAAATCCACCAGGCGGCCGGGTTCGTCGATGTTCATGGCCACCGTAGACAGCTCGTCAGAAAGCGTGGGCGACCCCGCAACGATCTGCTGAAACAGCGTCAGCACGTTGCGCTGCAGCGCTTCAATTTCGGAGCTGTCCGGCGGAGCGGCTTCCGGGATCGTTGACACGCGAGCGCGCATAAACGGCGCCAGCTGCGTGAACTCGCCCAGTCGTACCCGCTCCAGACCTTCGGCAAACACAAAGAGACTTTGGTTGGGCATCTTCACCACTTTATGGACGATTGCGGAAGTGCCTACGGTATAAAGATCGGTGGCTTGCGGACTATCGACGCGGGCCTCGCGCTGCGCCACCACGACAATGGTCTTGTCCTCACCCAGAGAGTTGATCAACTGAACGGAACTCTCCCGCCCGACCGTCAGGGGCAGGACGGCGTGCGGGAACAGAACGGTATCCCGCACAGGAAGCACGGGCAAAGCCCGTACATCGTTTGTTTCCCGATGCTTAGGAACTTGCTCGGAAAGCGGCTGTTGGCTCATTGGCTCTCCTTGAGTGTAACTCACTCAAGCTTTAGATGATACTCTTTCCGAAAGGTTTCAGACGACACGCCGGTCTCGCAAACTGAATTCTATTCCCCTCGCCGGAAGTTCGCACTGTATCCGAAGTGCAGCAGCTAAAGCGGACAGAACCGAAATGGGCAAATCGCCCATATTGCACCCGCGCTGATGCCCTTCAAACCTCTCCGACACGTTTCTCATTTCGGATTGAAATGAGACAGATTGTAGATCCCCATTTTTCCAGTCGGTTTCCAATCGCTCGGACGCGCAGACCCATCAGGCTTTGCGCTTTACGCCGCTCGGTAAATCCCCAAGATCTTGACGAAGTCGGCGACTTCGGCGAGATGGCGTAAGGCGTTTCGCGCCGGTTCGTCGTCTCCGCGCAGGAAGTCCACATAAAAGACATACTCCCAGGGGCTTCCACGCACGGGACGGGATTCGATCTTGCTCAAGCTGATGTCTCGCAATGCAAAGACGCTGAGCGACTTGAAAAGCGCGCCGGGTACGTTCTTGAGCTTAAAAGCAATCGAAGTCTTATTGGCGCCGCGAAGCATGAGACGCTGGTAGTGCGAGGCAGCGCTTGTATTTTTCGCGGCCGAAGTTCGAGACGGCGCTCTGCGAATCAGAAAGAAGCGGGTGAAGTTGCGTTTGTCGTCTTCGATGCCAGCCTGGAGAATCTTTCCAGAGTACTGGTGAGCGGCATGACGTCCAGCGATACCCGCTGCGTCGGGAAGTCGATTGGCCAGGACGTGCTTCACGCTGCCCGCAGTGTCGTAAAACGGAACAGGCTCGATGTTCGGATTACGCAGGAAAAAGTCCCGGCACTGGTCGAGCGCCACGGGATGTGAGAATGCCCTGCGGAGCGAGCTTAGTTTCACCCCAGGGGCGGCAATCACATTGTGCACGATACGCAACAGAAATTCGCCCTGAACGAAGACTTCGCGAGCCACGAGAAGATCTGCGTGCTCGGCAACGCTGCCGGCCAGAGAGTTTTCGATGGGGATGACGGCGGCTGCGACCGATCCATGCTGCAGCCGGTCGAAAACATCGGCGGAGCGGGCGCACGGAATGACAGCGCACCTCGGCAACATACGCTCCGCGGCTTCGTGGCTAAAGGAGCCGAACTCTCCCTGAATGGCCACTTTGACTGGAGCAGCACGAGAAACGGCTTTGCCAGGTGCAACGTTCATTACAGGCAAGGTAGCCGGGAAGAGTGGGAGAGCGCAAATGGTTTCTTGCACCACCGCCTCTCCAAGAGTTGCGCCCTCAGCGCCCGCTCTCAGATCGAGGCGTCCGACAAATACCGGTCATTGACGGGAGCGGGATCGCCGCTGGCATCCGGTTTCAGATTTTGCAGATGGGTCGGGCCGCAAGTTGCGCATTGGGCGAGCAACACCCGCTTCCGTTCCACCACGCGATCGATAACTTCGTCGAAGGAACCGGGAGCGACGGGCGGCGTCGCAGTGGGAGCACCGCCATCCGGAGTGAGCGCCCGCGCACCGGAAATTGCTGCATCCTGCGGGGCGGCCGGAAAGATCAAAGCCAACAGTAAAAGCCTCGATACACAGCCCTGGGTAAACCTGCGCATACTGCCTTCCTTTTCGAAATCAGATCCCACGGATTTTCTGAATCGCCCGCCCCGAGGCCGCATGGCCGTGCACGTTGAGCCCTGCGCAACACGAAACCTGCCGGTCTGCCCGAGATCAGGCAATGCACCTCCTCATCGAGCATGCAACTCAGCATTCGCGAATTAGAACGTTCTCAACGTGGGGTGGCGAACGCAGGTCGGGCCGTGGCTTCGCAGTCGGGTCAGACGACTTCAGAGCAGACGTCTGCGCCGCTTCACGCAGGCGCGTCCAGTTCCTTATTTAACACCAGGGCATCGACGCCGTTGGCATAGTAGCGGGGGAAGGTTTTCACCACGCTGTAGCCGTGGCGTTTGTAAAAGGACAACGCAGAGCCGTTGTCGACAGCCGTTTCCAGTGCAACCGCGCGGCATTCGGCAGCGCGCAAGCGATCCTCCGCGGCGCGCAGTAGCAACGATCCCACGCCAGAGCGCCGAGCCGCGGCGACCACGTCGATCGTAATAATGTGCCCGGAATCTCGATTGCCCGCTTCCGCTACGATGAAGCCTGCGATGTCGCCAATCGCCGGGCTCGACGCCGCGGCTAGGGCAACCTCTTCGGGGCCGATCAGTGAACGTTTCTTGGTGTTTCCCGAGTCCGGAACGGATCGCGCTCCTGCCGCCGTCCTTACCGCGACCAGGGTAAAGCTGGCGCGCCGGCGCATATAGATCCTGAGTTCCGTCCGCGAATAGGAAATGCCAGGAGGGAAGCAGGTTTGATCAATTCGCCACAGCGCCTCGAAGTCGGTGGCCCGGAAGTCTCGGATCTTGAAGTCTCGAATGTCAGACGACACGCCGTTATTGTAATTGGCAACATGGTTCGATGATGAGAACGGTGCCGTCCGTTCTCGATATCCGGATCTCTTCCGCCTGGTTTTCCACAGCAATCTCGCCAAGCGTCGCTGGTCGCGAGGAATATGGAGACCATTGCCCCTTGCTTCGCCGCAACCTCGGTCGTACCATGGGCATCAGTGAAAGCAGCATCCGGGAGATGCGTGGTGGAGCGCCTTCTAATTATTGACGCCGCGGGGTCGGTCGCCGTTTTGGGGCTGTGGTACTTCGTGTTTTCTGCCTACAATCGAAAAAAGGGAGCGGTCGCCCTGCGCTGGGTGCAGACTGCGTGCACCGGCAAAGGACGAATCATCGAGTCGCACTGGATGGGAAGTTCACGGCTGCAGGCGCGGCTGCATTTCTCCTCCCGCTGGTTTGAAAACGCGCGCGTGACGATGAGCTTCCGACCTCGGGCTCTCCCGATCCAGTGGCTGGTGAGTTGCTGGCAGCGACAGAAAGAGACGCTTACCTTCGAGGCCGATCTAGGTGGTTCCCCGAGCTTCCATCTGGAAGTGATGCGGCATCGCTGGAGCGCTCATAACCGGGGAAGTTCTCCGCGCAAGGGCGACGAGCGGGAATGGGATTTTTATGAGCCTGGTCCGGTCATCCTGACCACGAGGACGCACTGGAAGAAGGACCCCACGGCCGAACTGAACGCGTTGATGTCGGCGCGGCGTCAGGACATTCTTCAGGTGCGCTTCCATCCTGAGTCACCGCAATTTTCCGCTACCGTACACCTCGAAGCATTGGCCGATCCGGATGCTGCCGAGGGTTTTGTCAGCGCACTCCGTGAGATCGCGGCCGGCGCTTCAGCGCATCGGTGATAGGCGCGTCCTCACCTCGACTTAGTGGTTTCAATCTCCTTCCCAACCGTTTGACATTTCCCGCAGAATTCCCTCTTCCTTGTGTTCTGTCGCTGTGCTATCGTTCCCGGCCATGCGTGAGCCCGGTTTCAATATTCCCGCACCGCAATTCGGTACGGCGGAATACGTGGGATCGCCCGGAGGTGACCACTGCCAGTTCTGCCACCAGCCGATAACAGGAAATTACTATCGCGTGAACGGTGCGATGTCGTGTCCCGGCTGTGCGGAGAAACTGCGCGGCACAGTGGCAAAAGACAGCCACGCCGCATACGTGCGCGCCTTGTTGTTCGGCATCGGTGCCGCCATCGCGGGCATGATGCTTTACGCGATTTTTGAGATCGCGACCGGTGTGATCATTGGCTACGTCTCGCTGGCCGTGGGCTGGATGGTCGGCAAAGCCATGATGAAAGGATCGAACGACGTTGGCGGAAGACGTTACCAGATTACTGCGGTCTTACTTACCTACGTAGCGGTTTCGACGGCTGCGGTGCCCGTCATCATTCACTACGCTCGCGCTCATCAAAGGCCGGCCCAGACTCAGCCGCAGAAGCTTCAGGACGAACAGCAGCAGCTGGAATCTGAGTTTGGACAGAAACCCAAACTTCCCCAACACCCGAAGTTGGCGCTGGGTGCCGTACTCGGCCGGCTCGTTCTGTTTGGACTGGCCTCACCCTTCATTGAAGTAGTATCGAGCCCAATCGGCGGATTGATTGGTCTGATCATCCTCTTCGTTGGAATCAGAATCGCGGCGCGAATCACAGCCGGCAGGCTGGCGGAAGTCTTCGGTCCATTTGACGGCAGCGTCCAACCTTCGCATCGAGCAACCATCGAAAAGAGTAGTATTTCAGCAGAAGAGTAGAAGCCTTCTACCGGAGCCGTGTCCGCCATCTCTCCAGACCTGCGACGGAATTGCCGGCGTTGCGCGCACGAGCTCGCGCCGGGAGCTCTGGTGTGCGATCAGTGCCATGCTCTCGTGCACTCCGAAAAACTGGACCAGCTCGCCGGCGAGGCCAAGACGCTGGAGGCCAAGGGAGATCTGAGGCAGGCACGAGAGCGCTGGCTCATGGGCTTGCCCCTTCTGCCGTCGGATTCGCGCCAGGCAAAGTGGATTCAAGAGCACGCGCGTTCACTGGACGCGCATGCTGATCGAATCCAGCCCGGGCCCAGCGAAAACAAGTGGGTGCAAAAGCTGGGACCGGCAGGCCCGGTCGCCGTGCTTTTGGCCAAGGGCAAGTTTGTTCTGACCGCGCTTTTCAAGCTGAAATTTCTTCTCAGCTTCGCCGCTTTTATCGGAGTTTATTGGGCTGCATTTGGAATAAAGATCGGCGTCGGCTTCGCGGTGCTGATCCTGCTTCACGAGATGGGGCATTTCATCGATGTCAAGCGGCGCGGATTGCCGGCCGAGATGCCCGTTTTTCTGCCAGGCCTGGGAGCGTATGTCCGCTGGCAGGCGCTGGGCGTGCCGCTCGAGACGCGGGCTGCCATCAGCCTGGCCGGACCTCTCGCCGGATTTTTCGCGGCGGTCGCCTGCGCCGTGCTCTGGTGGCAGACCGGCAATCCGCTGTGGGCGGCGCTCGCGCGCGTGGGCGCAACTCTGAATCTGCTGAACCTCATTCCCGTCTGGATGCTGGATGGTGGGCAAGCCGTGCTCGCCTTGAGCAAGATGGAACGCGTCATCCTGTTGACCGCGTGCCTCGCACTGTGGCTGGTGCTGGGGGAGAATATGTTCTTCCTGGTGGCTCTGGGCGCAGGCTATCAGGTGTTTTTTGCAGGAAATCTGCCGCTGCATCCCAGCCGCGCGACCGTGGTTTACTTTATCGCGTTGCTGACTGCTCTCGGTGTAATCACTCGATTGATGCCCGACCAAGGTTTGGGCGGGCGCTGAATTTAATGCGCTTCGTGTAGGATGTCGGCGACCGAACCGAGGAATCGTATGATGAACGCTCGCGCCCAACGGTCCCGTCCTTTTCTCTTTTCTCTTTCTTCCGCTTGCAGTGCGGCTTTGCTTTCTTTGTAGCGGATCGACGGTTTTCGCCGGGGACTCGCAGTGGGTAGAAGTGAAATCGCCCGATTTTTTTGCCGTCACCGACGCGGGCGAAAGATGTGGCCGCGAAGTCGGTATGCACTTCGAGCAGATGCGCCTGGTCTTTGGCGCTCTGATGACCAAGGGGAATGTGAATTTGCCCGTTCCGCTGCAAATTGTCGCCTTCCGCGACACAAAAGAGATTCGACAGGTTGCGCCGCTGTGCAACGGCACGCCCCGCGAAACGAACCTAGCCGAATAAATCTCTTTTATGCCTCCCATCAGCTTTTTCGATTGTCGGGCACGCCGCACTCGCGCTATCCTCTCTGGTTGATTCCCCAGCCATTTGCAACTCCATGTTTCCGGGGAGTGGCTTGCCGACATTGTTATGGTTTAGTTTCTGACAACTCATGAGGAGACCGAACGACATCCATGCCTAACGAACTGCGCAATTTCCTGGCACTTACTTACGACGAACTGGAAGAACTGAATCTGGAAGCGAAGGAGCAGCGCAGGAAACGGGTCGCGACTCACAAAATCCAGGAAGAACGGCTGAAGTATCTCACCGACGAAAAGCGGATCAAGGCCGTCACCGTGCTCTTCAGCGATCTCGAGGGCCGGCTGCACATGCTGGATTACGACAAGAAGTTTCTGATCAAGAGCTGGGACAATCTCACCTTCGACGGCTCTTCGATTCGTGGCTTCACCGCGCAGCGCGAAAGCGATCTGCGGCTGGGCATCGACTGGTCGGCTTTCTATTGGGGTCCGGCGGATGTATTCGGCTCCGGCAAAGTGCTCGTATTCGGCGAAGTCATTGACAAGGGCGGGACGCCTTACGCGGCCGACATTCGCGGTGTGCTGAAGGGCTATGCCGGCGATCTGCACAAGAAAAAAGGCTACACCCTCAACGCCGCCAACGAGATTGAAGGCTTCCTGTTCAAAGGCGCGGACGCCGAGCGCAACTACAACTTCACCGGCAAGTTCGAATATGTCAACACTGGCGGTTATTACCACTCGCTGCCCGGCGATCCGCTGCGCACCTTCATCGACACCACCGCCGAAGTGCAGCGCGCTATGGGCTTCCAGAATGAGAAAGACCACCCCGAAGTCGCACCTTCACAATTCGAAATCAACTACGGCTACGGTGAAGTGGTGGCGGCGGCTGACCAGATTCAACTCTATAAGCTGATTTGCCGCCAGGTCGCGACTAACCTGGGATTTACCGCCTCGTTTCTTCCCAAGCCGGTGGTGGGTGTAAACGGCAGCGGCATGCACACCAACGTTTCCATCAGCGAGGGCGGCAAGAACCTGTTCTGGGACGCCAAGGGCGAAGAAATGCTCAGCAAGACAGGATGGGCGTTCGTCGACCGTATCCTGACCCATGGCAACGATCTTTGCCTGCTCCTGAACGCGAGCGTGAATGCTTACCGCCGTCTGGATCCGCACTTCGAAGCGCCGAACCAGATCAAGGCGTCCGCCGTCGATCGCGGGTCAATGATCCGCATTCCGATCGGCAACGAGAAGAGCATGCGCGTCGAGGTTCGGTCGGTGTCTCCCGATGCCAATCCCTACCTGGTGCTGTACTCGATCTTTAAGACCGGTCTCGATGGCGAGACCGCGAAGATCAAGAACCTGCGGCAGGCGGAGAGATACCTGCCGGACAACGTCTACGATGCATTAGCAAACTTCCGCAAAGCAGATTGGACGACGACGCTTCTGGGCGAAGATGTCAAGGGGCGTTACGCCGATTTGAAGCAGGCCGCCGCGGATCGCTGCCCGCGCTCTCTGGGGACCTTCGTCAAACCTCCAGAGGTGCAGTTCCACCATGAGGTCTACAACCAGTTCCTCTGGAATCTGTTCTAGGACGAAACCGTTCCACCACAGAACGCCCTGGTATTCAGCCAGGGCGTTTTTCTCGCTTGAAATGAATCGGCTCTTCATCGTAACGATCGAGACGCTACAATGCGTGCCGGAGGTTTCATGTCTAAATCGCGCCGGGAGTTTCTAACCCAGACATCTCTCGGGCTGCTGGCAGCGGCAGCCGTGTACAGAAGCTACGCGCAACAACCAGCAGGTCTACCGCCCGGTTCTCCCGGCGCATTCGGCACAGGCCCGGCCGTGGGGCCTGAGGTGACGATTACCACTTTCGCGGAAGCGGAAAAGTTGGTGCAATTCCCGCTGACCGCTATGGAGCGCGCGATGGCGGCGGCCAGTTGGCGCAAAACCATGGCGAGTCTTTACGAACGGCGCACTGGCCCGCGCAAGGTCGCGCTGGAATCAATGCTGGCGCCAGCTTCGCGCTGGGATCCGATCCTACCAAGTTTGACAGAAAAGGCGGGACCCGAGCGCGACCGGTTCGTCCGCAGCGATTCTGACCCCGGCCCTTTGCCGCAACGCGATGAAGGCATCGCATTCGCTCCAGTAGCCCAGCTTTCACGCTGGATCGAGCAACGCAAGCTAACTTCAGATCGGCTCACTCGCATTTATCTGAAGCGCATCGAACAGTTCGATCCTAAGTTGCACTGTGTCATTACGGTTACGGGCGAGATGGCGCTGGCGCAGGCAAAGAGAGCGGACGAAGAAATCTCAGCTGGAAACTATCGTGGACCGCTTCACGGCATCCCGTGGGGCGGTAAAGACCTGCTCGACACAGCGGGAATCCCGACAACTTATGGCGCCGAGCCTTTTCGAAACCGTGTTCCCACCGAGGATGCTGTCGTGGTCAAGCGTCTGCATGAAGCAGGCGCGGTATTGATTGCCAAGTTGAGCCTCGGTGCTCTGGCCTTGAACGATATCTGGTTTGGCGGCCAGACGATGAACCCGTGGCTGCTGGAGGAAGCATCATCGGGTTCGAGTGCCGGCCCGGGAGCGGCTACCGCTGCAGGCCTCGTCGCTTTTGCAATCGGGAGTGAGACCGGCGGCAGCATCGTCAGCCCGTCCATGCGTTGCGGAATCACCGGACTTCGTCCCACTTACGGCCGGGTCCCGCGCACCGGCGCCATGACCCTGTGCTGGTCGCTCGACAAACTTGGGCCTATGACTCGCACTGTCGAAGATGCAATGCTGGTGCTGCACGCCATTTCCGGGCCCGATGCCGGCGACCTCGCCAGCGTGCCCAGCAAGCTCGACTTCGATGCTTCCGCGAACGTGCAGGGGCTTCGCGTGGGCTACTTTCCTCACTGGATGAACGAACCTCCCGCTACGGCGGTAGACCGTGCTGCACTGGAAACCGTCAAAAAGATCGGCATGGTTCCGGTTGAAGTTGCGATTCCCGACTGGCCCTATGGATCGCTCAACCTGATCCTATTCGCCGAGGGAGCCGCTGCCTTCGAAGAACTTACGCTGAGTGGCGGAATGAATCAGCTCAAAGCTCAAGTACCCGACGCGTGGCCCAACATTTTTCGCGAAGCCCGATTCCTTTCCGCAGTGGACTTCGTCCAAGCCGACCGCTTCCGCCGCAAAGTTGCCGAAGAGATGGCCCGCGTCTTTTCTCAAGTCGATCTGCTGCTCGTGCCTTCACTGCGCGATGAAATGCTTACGACGACGAACTTTACGGGACACCCTTCCCTCACGCTTCGTGCGGGTTTCATTGAAGTCGCGAAAGCGCGCAGCGATTGGGCGCCCGATCGCAACCATCCCATGCCGATTTTCTCGCCCGCCCGGCGGGTGCCACACGGAGTCACCCTGATTGGGCGCCTGTTCGACGAGGGCACGTTGGCCAGCGCAGCGCTGGCCTTGGAACGCTCTTTCGGTGTCGTAGATCAGCGGCCACCGGGATTCTAAATCCAACCTCAGCAGAGCTGCGCTGAAGAGCGGGCGGCGAAACGCGAGACGGGTAGGCTGAGCCCTGCTACTGTTCCGGCTATGCTAGATTCAGAAGTTCGCATGGACACCGCACACACCATCTCAACCCGGGGCCTGACTCGCCGCTTCGGAGAGTTAGTCGCTGTGAATGCCATCGACCTGCGCGTGGCACCGGGACAATTCTTCGGCTTCCTGGGCCCGAACGGTGCGGGGAAATCCACCACGATCAAGATGCTCACCGGTTTGCTCGCGCCCAGCTCGGGACGCATCGAAATTCTCGGCGTGGATCTCACTGCGCATCCGGTTGAAGTGAAGCGGCAAATCGGCGTCGTCCCCGAAGGCATGGCGCTCTTCGGTCGGCTCACCGGTTCTGAGTTCCTCAATTTTGCAGGACGCATGTACGGGCTCGACCGGGAAACTGCGGCCAAGCGTGCCGCCGAACTGCTCGACTTCATGCAACTCGCCGATCAGCCCAGAAAACTGGTCACCGACTATTCCCACGGGATGCAAAAGAAGCTGGCGATGGCTGCGGCCGTGATTCACGGTCCGAAAGTACTGTTCCTCGACGAACCGTTCGAAGGCGTGGATGCCATCGCGGCAGGGACGCTTAAGTCAATGCTGCAGGGCATGATCGCACGCGGGGCCACGATCTTTCTCACCTCGCACGTGCTCGAAATCGTGGAGCGGCTCTGCAGTCACGTTGCCATCATCCATCAGGGACGCCTAGTGGCGCAGGGATCGCTCGAAGAACTGCGAGCCGGCGTCGAGGCCCAGACCCCGGCCGGATCAGCAGGGGTCCCGGGCGACGGTTCAAAAGTGACCGGCGAGAAGATGACGCTGGAGCAGATTTTCCTGCGCACCGTAGGTGGCTCGCGCCCCGTCGATCAGGAGCTTTCGTGGCTTGGATGAATCTACCGCTCAGCGTGACCTCCGGATCTTTTCCGCTTTTCTTTCATTTATAACGATCGCAGGAAGTCGAGAATGCTCTGTTGTTCGGTACTCGAAAGACTGTGAAACCGCCGTATTACTTGATTTGCTTCCGAACCTGGAGAAGCATGCTGGTTAATCGCATCAAGCAAGTCACCACTTCTCCCGTCGTGCAGGAAGAACAGCCTCTGACCGATCCCCCACAACGGAGCGGTTCTAAATTCGTCCGCAGTGGCCATTCCTTGATTCACCCCATCGGCCAGATTATCCCCCATGTGATGCAAGGCAAAATCAGAGAACGGATGATACTGAACGTAACTCATGCCGCTGCTGTTGGATTGAGAAGTGGTCAGTGTCGGAGAGTGACACAACGCACATCCGGCTTTCTCAAACGCCCGGCGGCCAGACTCGGTGTTGCTGTTCGAGAGTGCCGGCGTAGCAGGAGCGGATAGCCGGATCGCATCAACGAATGCATCCACATCCGAACCCCCGGCCTGCGAGTGCGAATCCTCCGGGGTGGCATTGAATACGCAGCCTTTGACCACGTTTCGCTCGTTCGGCATCACGTCATTCGTGATGCCCATTTCGACGTTGTAGGCTTCTCCGGCAAAAATGGTGAGGGATTTGTTCTGCGCTTTCCAGCCGAATTTCATGATGGTTCCATCGTTGCCGCTAAGATTAAATCGTCCTCCAATTCCGAGACGCTGCCTCTCGTCTGCCGTGCGATCCAGGTTCGACTTCAACGCAAAATCGGGAGTGTTCTCGACCAGCCCCAAGCCGAACAGCGGCGTTGGAATTCGAAAGATCACATTGTTGGCG
>Ga0181525_10003733_pt1 | contig 11921 bp, 10 predicted proteins | sample PEATcosm2014_Bin_48_FD_121100 | JGI IMG/M metagenome (GOLD analysis project Ga0181525, IMG submission 121100) | Peatland microbial communities from MTU Mesocosm Facility, Houghton, MI, USA - PEATcosm2014_Bin06_10_metaG | ecosystem: Environmental > Terrestrial > Soil > Wetlands > Peat | place... | reverse complement strand
TCCGGCGGGAGCATTCGCGGCCGAGCAACTGGCGTCCGCGGGCTTGGAAACGGTGGTCTTCGACGAGAAGCTGGCGTGGGAAAAGCCCTGCGGCGGCGGCCTGACGTACAAGGCCTACCACACGTATCCGTTCCTGATCGAGAACAACACGCCTAAGAAAGTGATCACGGAAACGATTCTTTCGGCGCCGGGGGCCAAGGCCGCTACGCTGCATCTGAGCGAGCCGCTGCTGATCTACTCCCGCATGGACTTGAACCGCATGATGCTGGAGCGCGCGGAACGGGCCGGGGCGCGCATCGAGAAGGCCAGAGTACTGGAAATCAACCGCTCCGGCATGGGCTGGCGGCTGCGCACCAACGCGGGCGCCATGGACGCGGACTTCTGCGTGATCGCCACCGGCGCGCGCAATCCGCTGCGGGATTTCGGCACGCAACTGACATCGCGAGATTCCATGTCCGCGCTGGGCTACTATGTGCCCGGCAATCAGGCGCAGATCGACATCCAGTTCCTGCCGCAACTGGAGGGCTACATCTGGATCTTCCCGCGCTGCGGGCATCTCTCGGTGGGCATTTGCGGGAAGGGCGAGCCGGCCGCCTCGCTGCGCCAGCGCCTGGAGAACTACATGGCGCAGAAAGGCATCTGCTGGAAGGGCGCGGCCTTCTATAGCCATCTGCTGCCCTCCCTCGACACGCCGGCATGGAAGAAAAATCGCGTGGCGGGCGACGGCTGGCTGGCGGTGGGCGACGCCGCCGGCCTGGTGGATCCGGTGACCGGCGAAGGCATCTATTACGCGCTGCGTTCGGCCGATCTGGCGGCTAAGGCGCTGCTCTCCGAGCTGGGCGGCCTGGCGGAGAGGCTGCAGGCTTACCGGCGCATGCTGCGGCGGGATTTCGCGGCCGACCTGGAGTTTGGTTCGCGGCTGGCCAAACGCATCTTTCTGGGGCGATTCCTTTTTGGATCGGTACCGGCGCGCATGGTGCAATTCACGCGCCGCAGCAGCCGGTTCTCGGGCGTCATGCAGGACCTCTTCGCGGGCACGCAACCTTACCTGGGATTGAAGAACCGGCTGATGCGCAACCTGAACGGCAGCCTGTATGAGATCGCCATGAGCCTAGGGCTGGGGCGGCTGTTGCCTGGCAAGGCGCGGCCGTGATTAATGTTCGAGCGAGCGGGGCTCAAGCCCCGCGCGCGCTAAAGCCCGTCCTCCACACTAAATCCGAAGCCGCATTTGAACGTGCGCAGAAGGTGATTCCGGGCGGCGTCAACTCGCCGGTGCGCGCTTTCCGGGGCGTGGGCGGGACGCCGCCCTTCATGGCCCGCGGCCAGGGATCGCACATCTTCGATATCGATGGCAACGAATATATCGACTACGTGGGTTCCTGGGGACCGCTGCTGCTGGGCCACCGCCATCCGGCCATCGTGGAGGCCGTGCGGGAGGCGCTCGAAACGGGCACCAGTTTCGGCGCGCCTACCGAGCGGGAAATCGACTTGGCGGAGGCCATCCGGGAGGCGGTGCCTTCGATGGAGATGGTGCGGCTGGTCAACTCGGGCACCGAGGCTACTATGTCGGCCATCCGGGTTGCGCGCGGGTTCACGGGCCGCGACCTTACCGTGAAGTTCGAAGGCTGCTATCACGGCCACGTGGATTCACTGCTGGTAAAGGCCGGCTCCGGCCTGGCGACGCTGGGTATCGCCGATACGCAAGGCGTGCCGAAGGGTTTTACGGATACAACCGTGGCGTTGCCTTACAATTCGGTGGACGCCGTGGAAGCCGCCTTCCGCGCGCACGGCGATCGCATCGCCTCAGTGATCGTGGAACCGGTGGTGGGCAACATGGGATGCGTCCCTCCGCTGCCCGGCTTTCTGGAAGCGCTGCGCGAGATCACCACGCGGCACGGCGCGCTGCTGATCCTGGATGAAGTCATGACCGGCTTCCGCGTGGCCTACGGCGGCGCGCAGGCGCGTTTCGGCATCCGGCCGGATATGACCACATTGGGCAAAGTTATCGGCGGCGGCCTGCCCATCGGCGCTTACGGCGGGCGCGCCGATATCATGCGCTGCGTAGCGCCGGTGGGGCCCGTTTACCAGGCCGGCACGCTATCGGGCAATCCGCTGGCGGTGGCCGCGGGGCTGGCCATGCTGCGATACTTGAAGGCGCATGCGGAAGTGTACGGCCAGTTGGAGGCTACCTCGGCGACTGTGGCCGGCGCGGCGCCCGGGGGCGTTACCGTGAACCGGGTGGGGGCGATGTTCACCTGGTTCTTCACGGACCAACCGGTGACGGATTGGGAGTCCGCCAAGCGCGCGGATACCGACAGGTTCGCGGCGTTCCATCGGCGCATGCTGGAGCAAGGCATCTACCTGCCGCCCTCCCAATTCGAAGCCGCTTTCGTTTCGGCCGCGCATACCGGCGAGGATATCGCCAAAACCAACGCCGCGGCGAGGGACGCTTTCAAACATGCAGACTCTGGGATTATCTGACTCTACGCCCCGCACGGAAAGTCGATGGCGAGCGTTGTTCTGGCCAACGATTCGTAACGATGAAGACTTCGACTACATCACCACGCAGGGCTTCTGGGTTTGCTTCGTGGTTGCCGCAGTAACGCTCGCGGCCAGCCCGTTCAATGGCTCGTTGGTTTGGGGTGCGCTCGAGGGTATATTCTTCTTTCTTGCGGGCGTCGGTGTTCGCGAACGGAGCAGAGTCGCCGCAATCACCGCTTTTTCCGCGTACTTTCTGAGCGCCCTCGTGCTACAGCGATACACTGGCAACGGATTCTCAATAATGCGCATAGTCTTTCTCGCGTTGTTGTTCGCTAACATCCGCGGCAACTGGCTCTCGGCCCGTTGGGCTAAAGATCGGCAGTCCTGGGAGGCTCCGATCCGACTGAATCAGACCATCGGTGACAAACTGTCTGACCAGCTTCCGATGTGGCTTTGGCCGAAGATCAGGGTGGCCTTCTATTTCCTGGCCGCGCTGGAGATGGGCTTGTTGCTCTTGTCCCTGTTCGTTCCACGAGGAGCCGCTGGCGGCTGAGTACCGTGGCGCAGGCACGCCTGGTCTGGGCGTGCCTGCGCTACTGGGCTACTGGCCGGGTGTGGCCGCGCTGGCGCTGGCGCCGGCCAAGGTATTTCCGATAGCCGTACCATTTGGGCTGCCCCATCCGGTGCAAGCGTCCCAGCCGGGACCCGCCGAGTAGCCTCCGATCTGGCCGGTGATATCGTTGTTTCCTGTAGTGATATCGTTCAAATCGTTGGCGCCGGCAAGCTGAGAATACAGCAGCGGATTGAGGAAGCCGACAGCGGTCCCCAGCTTTTGATTGAGCCGGGCGATCAGGGCCGCCCATAGCGGAGCGACCGCGCTGGTTCCGCCCACGGTACCCGCTTGCCCGTCCGCCAGGATCTGGTAGCCGGTGTCCGGATCGGCGTTGCCGGCCACGTCGGGGACCCCGCGGCCGATGCGTCCGCCGGGATTCACCGACGGAGGCACGTTCGCATTGGCCTGCCAGGCAGGCAAGTCGATCATGTCGCTGACGCCGCCACCGGTGGCGCCTCCGTTGACCCCGTCGTTCCAAACGGTCTCGCTGGTGATGTTGGTACCGGAAGACTGCAAGGAGGTGCCGCCGCAGGCCAGCACGAAAGCGCTGGACGCAGGGAAATCGCAATGCGCCAGACCGTCGTCGACCTGGTCGCGCGATCCGTCGTCTCCGGCCGCGCAGCAGACGGTAACGCCCATGGCGGCAGCGGCCTGAAAGGCCTCGTTAACCGCCTGGACGGCCGCGGACGACCAGATCTGCTGGCCTTCCGCGAAACCCCAGCTGATGGAAATCACGGAAGGTTTATGGACGCTATCGTTAACGGCGGTGGTAATCGCGTCCACCCAGCCTTGCTCGGTGAAGTTCGAGAAATAGACCACGATGCTGGCTCCCGGCGCGACCGAACCGGCCACTTCGATATCCAGCATGACCTCGGTATCGGGGCTATCCTGCCCTGGGGCGGGCTGGTTGGTGACGCCATCGACGGACATGGCCGTGACGGAGGGCGTGGAGATGCCCAATTGTTGAAAGTAGGTGTTCAGGTCGTTGGTGTTGTAGCCTCCGCCGAACTCCAATATGCCGATGCACTCACCGGTGCCGTCGAGCCCGGTGGGGAAATTATAGAGCTGGGCCACCTGCGGCGGGCTATAGGAAGTCGATTGCGTGGGTTGCTGCTTGTGTGGCTTGTGCCCGCGGAAATGGGGCCGGGCTTGCCGCCGGTTGTCGAATCCGAAGACGCCCTGCACGACGCCTGCGAGATCGGCAGGCACGTAGATGGGGCCAGTGCGGCCGCGAAACGCGCCATCAGGGTGTTCGTAGTTCGCCAGATACACGCCGAAAGCCGCGCTCAGACCCGCAATGGTTCCGGAAAGCACCACGGTGCGCCGGGGTGCGCTGGCTTCCAGAACGGTCAGGTTGTGCTGGTGCGCGAAAGCTTCGATTTTGGCAATGTCGTCGGGATTGGCGCCGTAGCTGGCGGCGAACTGTTCGCGGGTCATATATTTGCGCTGGCGGGGCGCAGTGGCGGTCAGCTCCTTCGCCGAGGCCAGATTCTGCAACGCTTTGCGCGGCCGCAAAAGCACGCTGATCCTAATGGTTTGGTTGGGATCCGGGGCACCCACGACCCGGGATCCGCGGCGAGCGGATCGCTCGCTGCCCGGAAGCGCTACGCGATTAGTGTTTTCTGCCATTTACTTGCTCCTTTTGTTTTGCCGGAGTGAATTCCCGCAATGCGGTCTCACTTGCTTGTATATGGTGAGTTGAAACGGGAATTTGTTTCATGAACATTTTTGCTCCGCAGGTCATTTCCGGACGGCCTTCAGGAGCCTGCGCGCCGAGAAGCTGACGATGGCGGAGAAAACGCCGAAGCTGATCACGATCACAGCCAACTGGCGGCCGCGCGAAAGGTAGCGCACCCGCGGCTGTTCCAGAAATACGCGCAGGCGAACCCGCGCGGCGCGCGGTCCGGAGTTCTCGATAGCCACATAGGTTTCCGGGTCTTGCACCACCGCGCGGAGGGTACCGCGCGGCGCGGCGGGCGTAGCGGCGACCTCCCCGTGATCGCGGCCCATTCGCCAGGCGCTCAAATCGGCAGGGTCCAGCAGCACCAGCCGGACTTGGGCGTCCGGCAGGTCGGATTGAAACGCGCAATCCACCATGGCCGGCTGGGGCGTGAGCGCACGGGGCACGTACCGCCAATCGTGCGCGGGGATCTCGAAGGACTCATCGACCAGATCCACGCGGGCGAATGCGGCCAGCAAGAAAAACAGCGCCGCGATCATTTCGTTAGAATAGTTACCATGGACCAAGGTACCAGTTGGAAGACGTCGCTGAGTTGGGTGGCCGCGATTTTGCTGGCGCTGGTGTTCCTGGTTTCGGGCCTTTGGAAGCTGACGGACGCTTCCGGCGCGGCCGTGCGCATGGCGCAGGCGCGCGTTCCCCAATCGCTGAGCCTGGCGGCGGCCCTGGGTTTCGGCATCGCCGAGACGTTCGCCGCGGTACTGCTGTTGACGCCGCGATTCCGGCGCTGGGGCGCGTGGCTGGGCGGCGCGCTGCTGATCGCCTTCATGATCTTCATCGGCATCAATTACAATGCGCTGCGCGGCGCGGAGTGCAGTTGCTTTCCGTGGGTGAAGCGCGCCGTTGGTCCGGGGTTCTTCATCGGCGACGGCATCATGCTGGCGCTGGCGGTGATGGCGGGCGCATGGGCCACATTCGCCAATCCCAAGCGGAGCATGCGCGCCTTCCTGCTGATCCTGGGCACGATCACGCTGTTCGCGGGCGGTTCGTTACTGGTGGCCAGCATGCGGCAAACGGGCACGAAAGCGCCGGACGCGGTGATGGTGAACGGCAAACCCTATTCCCTCCAGGAAGGGAAGATTCTGATCTTCTATTTCGACCCGGAGTGCCTGCATTGCCTGGATGCGGGCAAACGCATGGCGAAGCTGAACTGGGGGGATACACGGATTGTGGCCGTGCCGATCAACGTGCCGCAGTTCGCGCAGGGCTTCCTCGAAGACACGCATTTGAACGCGGTGATCTCGACCGATCTACAGCGCTTGAAGAAGATCTTTCCGTACGTCAGCGCGCCGTCCGGCGTGGCGCTGGTGAACGGGCGGGAGAAGATGGCGCTTACGCAGTTCGACGAACCGGAGCCGGCGGACGACTTGAAGAAGATCGGGTTTATAAAGTAGCTGCCGCGGCCGGGCCTGCCTCGGGCATGCGAAAGCGATAACCCAGCCAGGGCTCCGTGAGGATATATAGCGGGCGCCCCGGGTCGGGCTCAAGCTTCTTGCGCAACTGTTTGATGAAGACCCGCAAGTATTGCACCTCGCTGCCGTAGTCGGGCCCCCACACGGCTTGCAGGATGCGCTCGTGCGGCAGGGCCACGTCGTCGTTGGAGATCAGGAAGCGCAGCAGGTCGAATTCCTTGGGAGTCAGCCTGACTTCCTTCGCGTCCACCAACACGCGCCGCGCCGTGACGCGCACTTCGACCTTGCCGAACCGGACGATGTCGGCTCCCGGCTCCACGGCCGGCGCGGATCGGCGCAAGGTAGCCCGAATGCGCGCCAGCAGAACTTCCATAGCGAAAGGCTTGGTGATGTAGTCGTCGGCGCCCGCGTCGAGAGCCTCCACGGCGTCCTGATCGGAGTTGCGCACGGTCACCATCAGCACGTGCACGTCGGATTGCGCGCGAATCTTGCGGCAGGTTTCGATACCGCTGATGCCCGGCAGGTTGACGTCCAGCAGAACCAGATCGGAACGCTCGTCGCGCAGCTTTTCCAGAGCCTCCTCGCCGCTGCGCGCGTCGGTCACCAGATAGCCTGCGCCGCTTAAGGTCGCGCGCATCACCCGCCGGATCTGGGGCTCGTCGTCCACAACGAGTATGCGAACACCGCTCATTGACCACAGCGTAAGGCGCGCGCCGTAAAGAAGTCGTTAAGGCCTTGTGAGGATTCTGTAAGTCCGGGCTTGACCGCAACCAATCGGAACTTAGTCGTTGCCGTAGGTGTCGAATGCATCAGACAGGCAAGTTAGAAATCAGATTAGAAATCAGACAAGTGAAAGGGAGGCTGAAATGTTCGAGGCTATTGGTGTCTCTGAACGCACACAGAAGCCATGGACCGTGGTGGTTTCGTTCATCGGCCAGATGGCGGTGATCGGCTTGGCCATACTGGCTCCGCTGGTAGGCACCGACGTCCTGCCACACCGGCTCTCCTGGGTATCGGTGCCGGAGCCGCCGCGCGCACTGCCGCACCGGCCGGCGCAGGTACAGGCGCAGCGGGCCAGCGCGGTCCCGCCGCAGCTTACACGGAAGGGGTTAGTGCTGCCGACGGCGATTCCCGCGAAGGCCGCCATCATACAGGATGCCGATTTCATGCCGCCGGTGAGCGATGCCGAGGGAGTGCCCGGAGGTTTTGGGAATTCGACTGGATACGGCAATGCCGCGATTGACGGCCTGCTGAGGACAGGGTCCGTTGCGCCGCCGCTCGTCCCCGTGGTGAGGCAAGCTGAGGCGCCCGCGGCGCCAAAGCGCATCCGGCTGGGCGGAATCGTGGAGGAGAGCAAGCTGATTTCCGGACCACGGCCCGCCTACCCGCCGCTGGCCAGGCAGGCGCGCGTCGAGGGCACCGTGCGCCTCGAGGCGGTCATCTCGCGCGACGGCACGATTCTCAACTTGCGGGCTGTTAGCGGGCATCCCTTGCTAATTCTCGCGGCGATGGCGGCGGTAGGGCAGTGGATATTTCGACCCACCCTGCTAAACGGCGAGCCGGTGGAAGTGGCCACGGAGATTGAAGTGCACTTCACGCTGGGAAAATGAAGAGACGCGCTGGCGCGCGTTGGCGGCCTTAGAGGCCGCCGCAGGCTGGGAGCCTGCCCCACATACTTTTCCCGAAACTGGAATTCTGCACAAATTGCCGGTGTTCGGAGGTGGTAAAAGTATGTGGCATTGGGCACGAGTGCCCGCGCCACGGTCAGTTGCGCGGCCCTATGCCTTCGGTGCGCCCGGCGAGCGCCTGCACCGCGTCTCCGCCGCAGACCGCTACGCCGGTCTTCATCAGCGCGTTCAGGAAATTGAACAACAGATTGTACAAGACCTGCTCGGTTAGAGGCTGTTTGCCCGGCAGCCGGAAGGTGGCCGGCAGTTCCTTGGCAATATTCACGCGCACGGAATTGGGCTGGGCCTTGCCGCCGCGGTCGCGCTTATTGGCCAGGCTGATGGGCGTTTGCATCACGCCGCCGCTGCGCCCGTCAATGTAAAACTGGCAGCGCGAAAACCATCCAAGGTTGGCGGGATCGGCGGCATCGAACAGCAGCAAAGGCGCTTGCCGCCCAGCCGCGGTAAGATCCAGCGTTATACTGCGCTGCGTGTCCTTCAGCTTGATCTCGAATCCGGCCTGCTTGGCGATATTGGCCACCAGCTCCGGCTCCAGCTCCAGGAAGATCAGCTTATGTTGTCCCGCTTGTAAGACCTGCATCCGACACTGCTAGTGTAGCGGGTTTCACAAAGCCGCGCGGTAGAGAGCCAACAAATCCTCGCGCGCGGTGGGCCGCGGGTTGAGTTGATGGCAGCCGTCCTGGACCGCTTTATCGGCCAGGGCCGGCAGCGCGCCCTCGGTCACGCCATAATCCCGTAAACGGGGGGCGATGCCCACGCGCCGGTTCAGATCGCGTACTTGCGCGGCGATGTCGCCTCCGCCGAACTGCGCTTCCAGATCGTGCAGCCGTTGGGCCACGGCCGGCCTGTTGAACTCCAGCACGAAGGGCAGAATGACCGCATTCGCCGTGCCGTGATGCATTCCGCAATCGGAAGACAGCGGGTGCGCGAGGGAGTGCGTGGCGCCCAGCCCTTTCTGGAACGCGATGGCGCCCATCATGGAAGCCATCATCATTTGGGAGCGCGCTTCCAGGTCGCGCGGATCGGCCATCACGCGGGGCAGGCTCTCCCAAACCATGCGCGCGCCCGAGAGCGCGATGGCATCGCAGATGGGCTGGTAGCCTTTGGAAATATATGCCTCCACGTTGTGCGTGAACGCATCCATGCCGGTGCCCGCGGTCAGATGCGGCGGCAGAGCCAGGGTCAGCTCCGGATCAGCGATCGCCAGCACCGGAATCAGATGCGGGCTGAAGACCACGGTTTTGCGATTGGTGGCGGTGATAGTGATTACGGTGGAGCGCGATACTTCGCTGCCGGTTCCCGAGGTGGTGGCGATGGCGATGTAGGGCGGCACATTCGCCGAGATACGATCGCCTCCGTCGAGCAAGTCGTCATACTCAGCCAGTGGCAGCTCGTGAGTGACTTTCAGCCGGATGGCTTTGGCTGCATCGAGCGGCGATCCGCCTCCGACGCCGATAATGCCGTTGCAGCGGTTCTGCTGGTAGATGGCCAGGCCGTCGAGCACATTTTGCTCAGTGGGGTTCGGTTCCACCGCGGAGAAAACCACCGCGCCGGGCGCCAGACTCGCCACCCGCGCGAAGACGGGCGTGCGCGCGAGGCCTGCATCGGTGACCAGCAGCGGACGGGACATGCCACGCTTGCTTAGCTCCTCCGGGAGGCGCTCAACCGCGCCCGCGCCAAACAGGATGGTGGTGGGAAAGCTGAAGGTGGAGACAGTCACAATCACCATGAAAGCACATTCTGCTAAAATAACGCAGCGTAAGTGAGTAGGGAGGAGAACATGCCGAACACATCCCGCCGCGGGTTCATGCGCGGTATAGGCGCCGGCGCGCTGGCCGGCTACGGCCCGATCATTCTGGGCGCGCAGAACAAATCGGGCAGCGCCAAGCCGATCCTGGGCGAGGGCGACCACAAGTACGAATGCACGCATGACTGGGGCGAATTGCCGACCGACATCAAGTACGGCAATACGCACGGCGTGTGCGAGGATTCGCAGGCGCGGATCTACGTGCATCACACCGTCAACGATGCCAGCGAAAGCCACGACTCCATGGTGGTGTTCGATCACGGGGGCAAGTTCGTGAAGTCCTGGGGCAAGGAGTTTCAGGGCGGCGCGCACGGCCTGCATATCCGCAAGGAAGGCAGCACGGAGTTTCTGTACTTATGCGACACCAAGCGCGCGCTGGTGGTGAAGACCACGCTCGATGGGGAGGAAGTCTTCACACTGGGCTATCCCAAGGAGTCCGAATTCTACAAGCTGGACGCCGATGGCAAGCCGGCCACTAAGTACAGCCCGACCAACCTGGCCATCGCGCCGAACGGCGACATCTACGTGGGCGATGGCTACGGGTCCAGCTACATCAACCAGTACAACAGCAAGGGCGAATTCATCCGCACGTTCGGCGGCAAGGGCAAAGAGGCGGGCCAGTTGGATTGTCCGCACGGTATCACGGTGGATCTGCGCGCGCCGCAGCCGCTGCTGCTGGTGGCGGATCGCGCCAACGCGCGCCTGCAATATTTCACCCTGGATGGCAAGCATCACAGCTTCGTCGGCGGCGTCAATCTGCCGTGCCACTTCAGCGAGCGCGGCGGCGAGTTCGTGATCCCGGACCTGGGCGCGCGCGTAACCCTGATGGATCGCGAGAATAAAGTGATCGCGAACCTGGGCGACGATAGCGCCGCCAAGACTTGGGGCGAGCTGCGCAAGCAGCCGCGCGATCACTTCACACCGGGCAAGTTTGTGTGTCCGCACGGCGCGTGCTTCGATCATGTGGGCAACATTCTGGTGGTGGAGTGGGTGGAAGTGGGGCGCGTGAGCCGGCTGCACAAGGTCGCTTGAAGATCACCGATATCAAGACCGTGGTGGTGAACGCCCAGATGCGCAACTGGGTGTTCGTGAAGGTGGAGACGGACACGCCGGGCCTGGACGGCTGGGGCGAGGCGTCGCTCGAGTGGAAGACGCGCGCGGTGGCCGCGGCGGTGGAAGACCTGAAGCCGTTCGTCCTGGGAGACGATCCCACGCGCATCGAGCACCTGTATCAGAAGCTGTACCGGCAGCCGTTTTTCCGTCCGGGCGTGATCGGGATGTCGGCGATATCCGGCATCGAGCAGGCGTGTTGGGACATTCTGGGCAAGCAGCTTGGGGTGCCCGTATACAAGCTGCTGGGCGGCGCGGTGCGCGACAAGGTGCGCATGTACACGCACCTGGGCGGCGGCGAAATGAGCGCCGTGTATGAGAGCTTCGACGCCAGCCGCGTGATCCAACTGGCGCTGGAAGTTGTGGCGCGCGGCTACTCCGCGGTGAAGGTGGTGTTCGTGCCGTACTCGGAGCCCTTGATGGGCGCGCCGTACGCGAAGAAACTGGCGGCGGTGATGGGCCGGCTGCGCGAGGCGGTGGGCGACCGCGTGGATATTATGGTCGACTTCCACGGGCGCACGTATCCGGCGGTGGCTATCGAATATATCAACGCGATTGCCGAATACCGTCCGTATTTCTGCGAGGAGCCGGTGCCGCCGGAGAACATTGATGCGCTGGCGGAAGTGCGCAAAGCGGTGCGCGTGCCTATCGCCACGGGCGAGCGGCTGGCGACGCGGCACCAGTTCCGGGAAGTGCTGGAGAAGCGCGCGGCGCACGTGATCCAGCCGGACCTGTGCCATTGCGGCGGTCTGCTGGAGGCGAAGAAGATCGCGGCCATGGCGGAGGCGTATTACGTGGGCGTGGCGCCGCACAATCCGCTGGGGCCGATCGCCAATGCGGCGGCGCTGCATTTTGCGCTATCGACGCCGAATTTCCTGATCCAGGAGGATATGCTGGCGGATGTGCTGTGGCGCTGGGAGGTGGTGGAGAGCTCGCTGCGTACGGAGCACGGATATTGGCTGCCGACCGATGCGCCGGGGTTGGGGGTTAGGGTGAATGAGGCGGAGGCCGCGCGGCATCCGTTTCAGCAGGAGGTTTTGCAGTCGGCGGTGTATGCGGGGGATGGGGCAGT
>Ga0181525_10003729_pt1 | contig 11931 bp, 12 predicted proteins | sample PEATcosm2014_Bin_48_FD_121100 | JGI IMG/M metagenome (GOLD analysis project Ga0181525, IMG submission 121100) | Peatland microbial communities from MTU Mesocosm Facility, Houghton, MI, USA - PEATcosm2014_Bin06_10_metaG | ecosystem: Environmental > Terrestrial > Soil > Wetlands > Peat | place... | reverse complement strand
CCTCCCAGCACCGTCTGCAGCTCGGCGTGGAGTTTCGCTTCAGCCTCGGGATGCTGCGAGAGCAGATACCAGATGAACGTCAGCGCGACCGCCGTCGTCTCGTGCCCGGCGAGAAAGATGATCACCACTTCGTCGCGCACTTCCCGGTTTGTCAGACCGGCGCCCGTTTCGCAGTCGTGCGCGGCCACGAGCCGGTCGAGGAGATCGCGCGGCGGGTTGGCCGGCGCCTTGGCGCGGGTTTCGATCAGATCCACCATCGCCGTGTCGAGCGCGGAGAAGGTGTTGTGCACGCGCTTCATCATGCCCGACAGGTGCCAGGGACCCACGACCGGCAGAATATCGAGAAGCGAAACGACGAGCTGCTCCTGCCCGCGATGCATGGTTTCGCCCACCATCTCGCCCATGTCCGCAGCGTCCGCCGAAAACATGGTGCGCGCGATGATGTGCAAGGTGAGCGTCGTCATCTCCGCCGCGATGTCGACCTTCGTGCCGTCCGCGCGCGCATCCCAGCCTTCCAGGAACGCAACCGCGTGGTCCGTCACCGCGGGCGCATAGGAAACGAGGCTCCGAAAATCGAACGCGGGCGACATGATGCGCCGATGTGAGCGCCACTTCTCGCCTTCGCTGACGAGCAGGCCTTCGCCGAATGCCGCGCCCAGAATATCGCGTTCGAGATCCGCTTTGGGATAGTTCGCGACATTGTCGAGAAGCATATGCTTCAACACGACCGGATCGTTCACGAGAAGTGCGTTGCCAAGAAACGGCGAGCCTTGCCAGAACGGCTCGCGATAGGCGATCCGCGGAATTGTCGCCATGGCGTTCTGCTTGGCGACCTTGATGGATTTGAAAAAGGACAGGCGCTTTTCCGGCACCTCCGATCCGATCAGGCGCTGAGGCTTGATGGGTTGCTGCACATTCATGGGGACACCCCTATGCTGCGCATCGGAAAGCCACGGACCGCGTCGGACAATTCGCCCGCGCGGCGAAGCACGCTCACACTTGATAATCGATGTTCGTGTCTTCGACGATGTGGTTCATCGATTGAGACGGCCGATCGCAACCGGCGCAGCCGATGACCTTTGCCGGCACGCCCGCAACCGTGCAATTGGCCGGAACGGCTTTCAGCACCACGCTGCCGGCGCCGACGCGGGAATATTCGCCCACTTCGATGTTGCCGAGAATCTTGGCGCCCGCGCCCAGCAGCACGCCGCGGCGGATCTTCGGGTGGCGGTCGCCCGTCTCCTTGCCGGTGCCGCCAAGATTGACGCCGTGCAGCATCGAGACGTCATCCTCGACGACAGCGGTCTCACCGATCACGATGCCCGTGGCGTGGTCCATCATGATGCCGCGGCCCAGACGCGCAGCCGGATGGATATCGACCGCGAAAAGCTCCGACACGCGGCTCTGGAGGAACAGCGCCATCGGCGTGCGGCCCTCGGTCCAGAGCCAATGGGCGATGCGATGAGCCTGGATCGCGAGAAAGCCTTTGTAGAAGAGAAACGCGTCGAGATAGCGGTGGCAGGCGGGGTCGCGATCGAACACGGCGGAAAGATCCGCGCGGACGGCGTCGCTGATCGCGGGCTTGGCCTCCAGGGCTTCGTCGAATATTTCCCGCGCCAGCATCGGGCTCAGATCTTCGCCCCCGATCTTCTTGGCGAGGTGATACGACAGCGCGTCCTCGAGCCGCTTGTGCTTCAGGATGGTCACATGCACGAAGCTCGCAAGCGACGGCTCGGCCTTCGCCAAATCGTTCGCCTGGTCGCGCAGGGCGAGCCAGATCGGGTCACAGAATTCGAGTTTCTCGACGACTATGGACATCGGCTTCCTCTCACCCCCATCTTAGATCAGGATTGCAACGCTTCCAATCGCGGCCCCGATCCCTGGACGCCTCCCGTTTAAATGGGACGGCAGCCACGAGCCGCAAGACCGCCCCATGACAGGACCACCCCTACATGACTGCATCCCTGAACGACGTTAACGCCGGTACGCTGGGTCTTCTGCTGACCCGGCGCTCGGGCTCGGCCAAAGCCATGAAGGAACCTGGCCCGTCGCCGGAACAGCTGCGCATGATTCTGGCGGCCGGGGCGCGGGCGCCGGACCACGGCAAGCTCGCACCCTGGCGCTTCATCCTTTTCGAAGGCCACGCGCGGGCCGAAATCGGCCAGTTGCTCGCGGACTGCATCCAGGAGAGCGAACACCAGGCAAGCGAAGAACGGCTCGCGCTGGAGCGGGGCCGATTCCTGCGCGCGCCCGTCGTCGTGGCCGTCGTCAGCCGCGTGCGCGAGAGCATCCCCATTCCGGAATGGGAACAGATTCTGTCCGCCGGCGCGGTCTGCGAAAACATGCTCGTCGCGTCGCATGCGCAAGGCTTCGTCGCGAACTGGATCACGGAATGGTATGCGTACCATCCTCGCGTCAAAGACCGGCTCGGCCTCAAATCGGGCGAGCGCGTCGCGGGCTTCATCTATATCGGAACGAGTGCCGCGCCGCTCGAAGAACGCGTGCGCCCCGATCTCGATTCGCTCATCACGCGCTTCGGCCGGCCATAGATGGTGGAAGCAGCGCTGGATCACCCGCAAGGCGTGCCGCGTCCTTTGCCGATCCGGCAGATGGCGGCTGTCGTCGCCGGCAATGCGCTGCAGTTCTACGACTTCCTGACCTACAGCTTCTTCTCGGTTCAGATCGGACGCACGTTCTTTCCGCAGCAGGATAACGACACGCGGCTTCTGCTGGCGCTCCTCATCTTCGGTATTGGTTTCCTCACGCGGCCGATTGGCGCCTTTGTGATCGGCCGCTGGGGCGATCGCGCCGGCCGCAAGCCGGCCATGGTCCTGTCCTTTGCGCTCATGGGTATCGCCATCGTCGGCCTCGCGCTGACGCCGTCCTTCGCCATCATCGGATGGGCGGCGCCGGTTTTGTTTCTCTGCTTCCGCGTGCTGCAGGGCTTCGCGCTCGGCGGCGAAGTGGGACCAACCACGGCCTATCTCCTCGAAGCAGCGCCACCCCTGCGGCGCGGTCTCTATGCTTCGCTGCAATACGCCACGCAGGATTTCTCCGTTCTCCTCGCCGGCATCGTCGGATATGTGCTGGCGAATGCGCTGAGCCCCGCAATGCTGGACGATTGGGGCTGGCGCATCGCTTTTCTGATCGGTGCGTCCGTTGTGCCCTTCGGCCTCGCCGTCCGGCGCACGCTGCCCGAGACATTCGAGGCCGCCCATTCCGCGGCCGGAGCGCGATTTACACCGGAGCTCTGGCGCCTCGCATTTCTTGGCGTCATTTTGTTGAGCACAATCACGACGGCCTATTTCGTGATCGATTACATGACGACCTTCGCGGAGGACACGCTTCACATCTCGCCGACCACAGCCTTCACCGCAACCGTTGCGCTCGGGCTGACCGGAACCTGTTTCGACGTCCTGGGCGGTGTCCTGTCGGATCGTTTCGGCCGCAAACCGGTCGTGCTTTGCGCAGGTGTCGTCTACATCCTCGCGATTTTCCCCGCCTATTACGCCATCGTGCATTTCGGAACCGCCGCCGCGTTGATCATCGGAGGCGGTATCCTCGGCGCATTGCAGGGCCTCTACGCGCCGCCGATCCTGATCGGCATCACTGAGGGTTTGCCGCGCGAAATACGCTCGGGCGCGCTTTCGCTCATCTATGCGATCGGCGTTTCCGTCTTCGGCGCGGGCACGCAATTCGCCATCAAAGGCCTGATCAAATTGACGGGAAGTTCTTACACGCCGGCGGTCTGCATGACCGTCGCGATTACGATCGGCGTCGCAGCGATGCTGTTCGTGCGCGAAACGGCGCCGGTGAAGGTCGGCCTACCACGCTCATAATGTTATCGTTTGACAATAATTTCACATGCCCTCACAATAACTCGGCACTTCGATGAGGGAGTTCGGCATGGCAGAGCAAAATCGCGCATCCGTCGCAAGCCTGAGCACAACGATGGCGTGGCTTTCCGCATGCGGCTTCATTTTTCTGCCGGCTGCGGTGATCTACACCTTTCTCGAACCGGACAATGCCCACTGGCTGATGATGCATTTCGATCATGGCGCCGAAGGCATGACGGCTGCGACGCCGCTCGCATTCCGCCTCGCAGCACTTCTCTGCGCGCTGGTACCGACCGCCTTCACGATGTGGGCGCTGTGGTCGTTGCGCCGCCTGTTCCTGCTCTATGCACGCGGCAGCGTGTTTTCGCAGGAAGCGCTATCCGCGCTCAACGATGTCGCCGTTGCTCTTTTCGCGAGCGTCATTGTGGCGTTCGTCTCCGGCGCGCCGACGACGCTGCTGCTCAGCTGGCCGAACGGGCCGCATCATCGCGAGATCACGCTCAGTTTCGGGACCGACGATGTGGCGACGTTGTTCATCGCCTGCACCGTGCTCGTCATCGCGCGCGTGATGGCGGAAGCCCGACGCGTGGCCGACGAGAATGCGAAATTCGTCTGATGGGAATTGTGGTCAATCTCGACGTGATGCTGGCCAGGCGCAAGATGCGCTCCAAGGAGCTGGCCGAAGCGATCGACATCACCGAGGCCAATCTGTCGCTATTGAAATCGGGCAAGGTGAAAGGCGTGCGCTTTGCCACGCTCGAGAAAATCTGCGAGATTCTCGCATGTCAGCCGGGGGATCTGCTGGAATACAAGCCGGACGCGTAAATGACAGTGGAAACGATCGATCTGCGCCGCGTGGGAACCGCGCTTTTCGTCGTCTTCCTCCACGGGCTGCTCATCCTGATCCTTTTGCGCGAGACCCTTCACAAAATTGAAAAGCCGCCGGCCCCGCGCGAGGTCGTTATCCAGTTCGTGCGGCCGCCACCGCCTGCCGCAGCCAGGCCAGAGGTCCTGCCGCCGACAGTCCCCTCCCTCGCACCCTTATTTCCGATCGCGCCGGTGCCGGGCACAGCCAACCCGGCGCCTCCCTCGAATGGTGCGTCGCTGCGCGGCCTCTACTTCTTTCTGTACGAATGTACGCCGGAAAATTTCGCCAATCTGACGGAAGAAGAGCGGGCACGATGCGCGTCCGCATCGCTCAGTCCCAATCCCGACGAGACGAACACGCTGCGCAATCTCCCGTCGCGCTCGCTTGATGCGCCCGCTTGGAATCGCGCGCTGGCCCGGAAGAAAAATCCTTCGCTCCTGCCATGCGTGAGCCCGCAGGGCTTCAGCCCGTTGGGCACAGCGATGTGTCTGGGCAAAGCGGCTACCACGGGTGGCTTCGGCGATCTGGATGAAGCGCCGGGCTACGGCGATGCGCCGTCTGTGGTGCGTGACCCTGCTACCGGCGTCCCGCCGATCAGTCGCGCCCCACAGAGTCCCATAGAATCCGTGGGCAAGTAGGGCAAGGAAGTTCAGTTGCTCCTGACGACGGAGAGACGCAGCAGCTCTGGCTGCTTCATATCCTGCGTCACCGGCTGCCTGATCTGCTTCGGCTTCTGTTTCCTCGCTGCCAGCGTCAGAGCGCGCTTTTCCTTGGCGCGCTGGCGCACCCGCCATTCCTCCAGGACGACTCGCGGACCGTCGCGCTCGACGACGGCCTGTCCGCCCGATTTGCGCACGAGATCGGCCAGCAGATCGGCCATGTCTTCCGTCAACCCTTGAGCCACTAAAGTTCTCGGACCCAGCGTGGTCGGCACTCTGCCGGTGACTTTCATGTTCTACCTCTTATGGGGCTTGTTTTCTTGGGACTTTGCGCCTGACGGGGCATGCGCGGCAGGTGCTGTATGAATGTTGAACGAAAACGTCTTGGTGAAGCCTTGATTGCAGGAGCCGTGCCGAGCATGGCCTGCAGAACTTCCGGATCGTCGCGCGGGATGTCGTGGTAACCGCTGCGCAGATAAGGGCTTGCAGGATCGCGGCGCATCTCGCGCGGGAAAAACACGACGACGTCGTTTGCTATTGCAGGGCGCTGCCCGACATGCGTCGCGCTTAACGTCTGCGCGAGCGCGGCCGGAAGATCGCGCCCCGGGCCGAAAGGCAGCGTACCGCCCTGCGTCGCGCGCGGATTGACTTCGATGAGATGGACCTTGCCGTCTTCATCGCGGATGAAATCGAGACCGTGCAGCCCGGAAAGGCCAAAGCAGGCCGCCACAGCGCGCGCGGCCCGGTCCATCTCTGCATCGTCCACACGGCGTACAACATTGGGCGGGCCGATCGTGGCATCGGCCACCAGCACATCGTAGTGAAAGGACGCGATGATCCTGCCGTCCTGCGCTGCGAAAGCGCTGGCGGCCGGGTGGCCCGGAATGAATCGCTGCAAGCAAACCGGAGCAGCGTTCGGCTTCAGCGCATCGAGAAGGAAATGCGCGTCCTTGCGGCGCCATGCGCGCGCGACGCTGCGCAGCCGCGACGGCGGACGCGAAAGCTTGCGATAGGCCGCATGCGCTTCCTCTCGCGTGCGCGCCACGACGACGCCCTCACCGCCCCAGCTGCCGTCCGTCTTGAGCACGACCGGTAATCCCGTGACCGCGAGACAATGATCGACGTCCTCCACGCTTGCGACGGGGAGCGTCTCGGGGATGCGAATGCCGCGCTCCTGCAACTCCTGCAACGAACCATTGCGCGAGATGACACGCGCATAGTTCTCCGGATTCCCGAGCGAGCGCGCGATGATGCGGGCCACGCTCGACGGCACTCCGGGCTTTTCCATTTCGGCGGCATGGAGCCGGACCAGATGCGAAACCGCGCGGTCATCGCAGGCTACGATCAGATCGGGGACGCTTCTCCGGATCGCGCGCTTCAGCGACGCGAGGGGCGCGAGCGGTTGGTAAAGATGTGCACGCGCGACATAGCGGCTGAGGGCTACCAGCGCACCGTCGGGGCACGCCGCGTGGACTTCGCACCCAGCCGCAACGAACCCGCCCGCATAACGCGCGGCCGACGGCCAATTCATGGTCGCGTAGAGCAATATCCGGCTCGACATGGGGCAAATCCTCCCGTTCCGCCCCATTTTGCAGGAACCGTTCCCGCCCATTTCTGGCACGAATTTCGAAGGTTTATGCGCCATCAAGGCTGTTTTGCGCCGGGCACGGATCAATTCGGCACAAATGTTTCAATTCGGGATGTGACGGTGGGCATTATGGGACATGATTGCGAAGTCGCCATCATTGGCGCGGGGCCATACGGGCTTTCACTGGCTGCGCATCTGAGCGCGCGCGGCGTCGATCACCGCATCTTCGGCAAGCCGCTCGACACCTGGTCGGCGCACATGCCGAAAAACATGACGCTGAAGTCGGAAGGCTTTGCGTCGAACCTTTCCGCGCCGAAAGCGGGCTCGACCATCGCGGCCTGGCACAAGCATCACGGCAAGGCTTACGCCGATCGCGGCATGCCGATTCCGCTCAACGATTTCCTCGCCTACGCCGAAGCGTTCCAGAGCCTCTACGTGCCGAATGTTGAGGAATCGCTCGTGACGTCGCTCGTGCAGGCGCCGGGCGGTTTTCTCCTTGTGCTCGATACCGGCGAACGCGTGGTCGCGCGCCGCGTCGTTCTGGCGGTCGGCGTGTCCTGCTTCGCTTTCACGCCCGACACCTTTGCCGGCCTGCCCGAAGGCCTTGTCTCGCACAGCTATGATCATCGCGATGTCGGTCAATTCCGGAACAAGGAAGTCGCGATCATCGGTGCGGGCTCTTCGGCAATCGATCTTGCGCACCTTCTGCAGGAGAGCGGCGCGAGCCCGCGCATCGTCGCCCGCACCGACGCGCTCAGCTTCAACACCCCGCCCGATCCCGATCGCGAGACGTTGCTCTTCCGGCTTCAGAATCCGCCTTCGACGATCGGACGCGGCTGGCGCTCCTATTTCTGCGCCGAGGCGCCGCTGCTTTTCTACCGGATGCCGAAACATCTGAAGGAACGCGCCATCGCGAGCCATCTTCACCCGGCCGCCGGCTGGTTCATGCGCGAAGAGGTGGAAGGGCGCATTCCCATGTCGCTCGGACGCGCGGTCGGCAAAGCGGAAGTCAAGGCCGGCCGTGTCGCGCTGACGCTGCAAGCCCGCAACGGCGCCGAGGAATTGTTGGCCTGCGACCATGTCATCGCGGCCACGGGATATCGCGTCGACATGGGGCGCATTCCGTTCCTGGCGCCGAAGCTCCGGAGCAACATCGCGTTGACGGCCGGCGGCTCGCCCTTCGTGTTCGACAATTTCGAGACTTCGGTCGATGGTCTCTACACGATCGGTCTGACGGCGATGGACATGTTCGGACCGCTTCTGCGCTTCATGGTCGGCGCGGAGTTCGTAGCCCCCCGTCTTGCCGCCCATCTCGAACGCGTCGTCGCGCGAAACACGGCACGGCACGCGGCGTAAGCCGGGGGCCGCAGGCATTCGGGCAAGCCCCGATTGGGGCGGCCCGATGCCCTCGCCGACATCAAAATGCAATGCTGCTGGCGGAAGCTCGACGCTCTCGAACGTCTTGCCGAGCCCATGCGCTTTCACCGTCCCTTTCGGCTTAACCTCTTCGCCATCGCGCTTGCTGCTGCGGCGTTGATTCATCCCGCGCTTGCAGCCGAAACGGACAATGCGGCGGCACCCTGCGCCATTTCGCAGGCCCCCGTCCTGACCGTTTCGCTTCCAGGCAGGCCCTTTTCCGCAATTCCCAGCACGGATGGCTGCGAGATCTATGTCTCGCTGGTGGGACGCACGGGGACAAAGGGCATAGGCGCGGTCGCCGTCCTGAAGCGTTCGAACACCCAGTTGTCCGGCGCCGGCGCCGCCGTATTGGACGACGGTCCGACGGCCATGGCGCTCACACGCGACGGAACGCTTCTGATAGCTGCCGCCGGCGACGGCGTGACGTTCCTGGATACCGCGCGGATGAACGCCAATGGCAACGATGCGGTGCTGGGCCGTCTGCACGATGGCGGACGCGACGCGATATACGTCGCCCTGACACCTGACGATCATTTCCTGTTCATCAGCGATGAAGCATCGGCCACCATCACGGTGGTCGATCTGCAAAAGGCGCGGGCGTCGAACTTCGACAATGCCTCGATCGTGGGAAAGATACCCGTTGGCAGAGCACCCGTCGGGCTTGTTTTCTCGCCGGATGGACACACGCTCTATACAACAAGCGAGGCCATGACCTCACCCGACTGGCCGGCCGGGTGTAAATCTGAGGAGCACGGGCGGGGCGAACATCGCCAGGGCGCGGTCATTGTCGTCGACGTCGCGCGTGCCGAAATCGATCCGGCCAACGCGGTGCTGCAGCGAATTCCGGCGGGCTGCAATCCGGTTCGCGTGGCGCTGTCGCCCGGCGGAGACCGGCTCTATACGAGCGCACGCGGCAGCGACGCGCTTCTCGTCTTCGACACGGCCAAGCTTGTCTCCGGCGCCGACGACGCGAAGATCGCCTCGATTGCGGTCGGACCCTCGCCGGTGGGCGTGATCGTGGTCGACGACGGACACAAGGTCATCGTCGGCAACTCGAACCGGTTTTCATCGACCGATCGCGATGCGCATCAGACATTGACGGTGATAGACGCGGACAAAATTGCGTCCGGCGCCGATGCGGTTCTGGGTACGATCGAGGTGGGAAGTTTTCCGCGCGAGCTTCACGTTACCGCCGATGGAAAGACCCTGTTGGTCACCAATTTCGGATCCAACTCACTCACCCTCATCGATCTGACGAACATGCCGATCAAACCACGGCAGCAATGATCACGCTCCCGGTCGTCCGGAGCCGCTTCATCGAATCCCGATCAGCTTGTGCGTTTGCAGACTAAGCCGCCATTGCGGGTGATCGAGGCAGTAGCGCGTGGCCGCTTCGGTGTTGGCCGCGCGCGACGGATTGTCCATGGGCTGCAGGAAGAAATGCAGGAAGTCGAGATCGGCATAGCGATCCGGCGGCGCGCCGTCCTGCGGATAGATCAGCTTCAGTTCGTGACCGCGTGTGAGGACGAGCGGCGCGTCCGCCTTGGGGCTCATACAGATCCAGTCTACCCCTGCGGGCGGCATGAGCGTGCCGTTCGTTTCGATGCCGACCTCGAACCCGCGCGCATGCAGGCTCGCCACCAATGCGTCGTCGACCTGCAACAGCGGCTCGCCGCCGGTGCAGACCACATAGGGCTGTGCGCGCATGTCCTTCGGCCATTGCGCAGCGACGGCGTCCGCCAACGCGTCCGCGTCCGCAAAGCGCCCGCCGCCCACGCCATCGGTGCCGACGAAATCCGTATCGCAGAACTTGCAGACGGCTTTGCCGCGATCGCGCTCGAGCCCGGTCCAGAGATTGCATCCGGCGAAACGCAGAAACACGGCTGCGCGGCCGGCGCGCGCGCCCTCGCCCTGCAGCGTGTAATAGATTTCCTTGACCGAATAGCTCATGGCGTCACGTAGCGCGCGTAACCCCTTGCGCGCAGATCGCAGGCGGGGCAATGCCCGCAGCCATATCCCCAATCGTGGCGATGTGTGCGGTCGCCTTCGTAACACGTGACCGTCTCTTCGATGATGAGATCGATCAGCGCCTGTCCGCCGAGCTCCTCCGCCAGCTTCCACGTTGCAGCCTTGTCGATCCACATCAGCGGCGTGTGCAGATTGAACGTCGTATCCATGCCGAGATCGAGCGCATGTCCCATCGCCTTGATGGTGGCGTCGCGACAATCGGGATAGCCCGAGAAATCCGTCTCGCACATGCCGCCCACGAGACCGCGGCTCCCGCGGCGATAGGCGAGCGCCGCGGCAACCGTGAGGAAGAGGAGATTGCGGCCGGGCACGAAGGTGGTCGGCAACCCGTTCGCGCCCATCTCGATGCGCACGGCGTCGGTCAGCGCACTGCCGCCGATCGCTTTCAGGACGTCGAGCGCCAGGACATGATCGTCGCCCAGCCTGCCGCGCCAATCCGGAAAGCGTGCGCGGATCGCGTCGAGGATGCGCGGGCGCGCAGCAAGTTCGGCCGCATGGCGCTGGCCATAGTCGAAGCCGACCGTCTCGACCATGTCGAAACGGGCGAGCGCCCAGGCAAGGCAGGTGGTGGAATCCTGTCCGCCGGAAAACAAAACGAGGGCCGTATCCTTCATGGGGGAGGTTTAGCGCGTGGTCGCCCGCCCTGGCGAGCGGGTTGTGCAGGGCCAATGGGTTAACGCTCCCTCGCCTTGCCTTTGGAAGAGGGTTCAGACAGCCTCCCCGCAACAAGCGCGAGGAAACGCCCAATGACAAAAACGGCGGCCAAAATGGCCCTGAGCGGTACGGGCCTTTACACGCCCGAAGCCAGCATCTCCAACGAAGAGCTCGTCGCCTCCTTTAACGAATATGTCCGCCGCCACAACGCGCTCCACGCGTCCGCCATCGCCGAGGGCAAGATCGCCCCGCTCGCCGAATCGAGCAGCGAGTTCGTCTTCAAGGCTTCGGGCATCAAGAGCCGCTACGTCCTGGACAAGGTCGGCGTGCTCGATCCCGACATCATGTGCCCGCGGCTGCCCGAACGGCCGAACGACCAGATCTCGATTCTGGCGGAGATGTCCGTCAAGGCCGCGCGCGACGCGCTGAAGGCCGCCGACAAGACTCCGGCCGACATCGACGGTGTGATCGTCGCCTGTTCGAACCTGCAGCGCCCCTATCCCGCCATCGCGGTCGAAGTTCAGGAGTTTCTGGGCATCGATGGGTTCGGCTTCGACATGAACGTCGCGTGCTCGTCGGCGACCTTCGGACTGCAGGCCGCAGCCGACATGGTCGCCAATGGACACGCGCGCGCGATCCTCGTGTGCAATCCCGAGATCTGTTCCGGCCATCTCAATTTCCGGGACCGCGACAGCCATTTCATCTTCGGCGATGTGGCGACGGCGTTCGTCGTCGAATCCGCCGAGACGGCCGCGGGCGCCAATTCCTGGGAAGTCGTCTCGACACGGTTGAAGACGAAATTCTCCAACAACATCCGCAACAATTTCGGTTTCCTGAATCGCACGGCGCCGGAAGGCATCGGCAAACCCGACAAGCTGT
>Ga0181525_10003728_pt1 | contig 11931 bp, 11 predicted proteins | sample PEATcosm2014_Bin_48_FD_121100 | JGI IMG/M metagenome (GOLD analysis project Ga0181525, IMG submission 121100) | Peatland microbial communities from MTU Mesocosm Facility, Houghton, MI, USA - PEATcosm2014_Bin06_10_metaG | ecosystem: Environmental > Terrestrial > Soil > Wetlands > Peat | place... | reverse complement strand
GGGCGGCATGAGGAAAACTGGTTCCTTCGAAAAAAAAGTATGGCACCTGCTGGTGAGGCCTGACTCCTGGATTTCGGTCTGAACACAGGGAATGAGGAAAAGTGGTTCCGTAAAGAAAATGTACCAGGGACATTGTTCGTCGCTGAATTGGAAGGTCTTCCGACGAGCCCGTAACAAGGCAGTTTTGGCGAAAGACCGACAAGTTGAGGAGCCCTCGGAACGATTCTGCCTTAGCATGAGGCTTCAAGGAGCCCCGACGAGTGTTCTCCTCGATCCAAGATTTGTCCGAGAAGTTGGAGGCCGCCAGGTACGTGACGGATCCCGTGATGCTCAAGGTGATCTACCTTGCCGCCCAGATGCAGAAGCCCGTTCTGGCCGAGGGCCCACCCGGGTCAGGTAAGACAGAACTCGCCAAGGTAGTCGCTCTTGCGGCAGACACGACTATTGAACGCCTGCAATGCTACGAGGGCATCAGTGAGGAGAAAGCAATCGGTAAGTTCGATGAATCGCTTCAGCGTCTCTACCTGAATACACGGGGCGCCGCTTCTGATGCGGAATGGGCGTCCTTGCGCCGCGACCTCCATACGCTCGAGTTCTTCCAGGAAGGACCCCTGCTGCGGGCGCTTCTGTGCGAAAAACCGTGTGTCCTGCTGATCGACGAAATCGACAAAGTCGGTGAAGAATTCGAGGCGGAACTCCTTGAAATCCTGAGTGACTGGCAAATCTCCATCCCCAAGATCGGCACGATCCAGGCTAGGAGCCGCCCTTTTGTTGTGCTGACGTCAAATGAGGTTCGCCGTATTGGCGATCCATTGCGCCGCCGCAGCCTGTACCTTCGATTCGAGCATCCCTCGATCGAGCGGGAGACGCGCATACTCGAAAAGCGAACAGCCGGAACCCACATGGATTTGCATGGACAGCTCGCGGGATTCGCCCACGCGCTCAGGGGCTACACGCTCGAGAAGCCGCCCTCGATCGCGGAGATGCTGGATCTGGCTGAAGCACTGAAAATCCTGGGTGTTTCCGAGATCAGCGCCGAGTTACGAGATGTGTTGTTACCCCTGATTGCCAAAACACAGAACGACCGCAAGCGGCTGCTGCTACGGGATGGGTTCGAGAGTCTCGTCTACGACACACGGCACTACAGCAGAGATTTTGACCAGACAGAGCATGGAGAAGAACCGGCATGCGCAGAGCGAAAGCGTTACTAGGCATTGTCGTAACACTGGGCCCCGCATTCGCGGGCGAGTCACTCAGCGTGCGCGAATACGAGGAGAGGTGCGCGAGCTACTACGCCCACCTGTACGGCGTTTCGCCAGCCCTAGTTCGGGCGATCATTCAGGTCGAATCCGCTTGGCAACCGGGAGTCGTGTCATCGAAGGGCGCGATGGGCCTGATGCAATTGATGCCCGCAACTGCTCAGCACTTCGGCGTAGCGCATCCGTTCTATATTCACGAAAACGTTCGTGGCGGGGTCGCCTATCTGGCGGAGCTCCAGGAATTGTTCCAAGGGGACCCTCGGTTGGTCATAGCGGCGTATGCTGCCGGCGAGCAGCCAGTTCTCGCGCGCGGGCTCGCTTATTCGTCGAAAGAGGTTTACAGCTATGTTCAACGGATTGCACAACAGTATCGCGCCGAATTGAGGCGCACAGGGGGGAAATAGTATGCGCCACATAACGGCCTGCAGCTGCACGTTGAGTTTGTTGGGAATAGCTTTAGGACAAACGAAGCAAAGTCCGACGAGGCCAACACCCGTCGTTGTCGCACCCGTAGGCCCCGGAGCCAAGCTCGATCCGGTAATCTTAACGCGCGCCAGCCTCGATGAGAAGGTCATCACGCTTCGGCTGATTCCGCGAGTAGCTACCTCGATTCGGATGTCAGAGCCCGTCAACTCGGTCGTCATCGGGGACCCGGAACACTTCCAGGCTGAGCATTCGGAACGCGAGCCGGAACTCGTAACGGTAAAGCCAGTTGTCGCCGAGGCGGCGCAGACCAACCTGCTGATCACGACTACCTTAGGCCACCAAGTGAATCTCTTGCTGATCAGTTCCGGCCAGCAGGGCGGCGGAACGCAGACCGTGGATGTGTTGCTGAAGTACGGCAAGCCCACGGGAGGAAGTTTCCTCATCGAGGAGAGCCCTCTTTCTGCATCACTGATCGCCGAAACCCAGAGGCTTGACGTCTCAGCCAAGCCCCCGGAGTCGCCGCCGATTGGTCCTCAGATGACGCTTGCGGGGCTGACGAAGGCACCGTCTGTCGATACTTCAAGCGCCGCCGACGGGAAACCGGGCGCGGTATTGGACAAATTGCTCGACCGCCAGAAACGAGCGTCGCTTCCGGTCTTGTACGGACAGCATCCGGGCGAAATCGATGCCGGGCCGCGAATTAGGGCGGGCGTCAGCGAAGTGATCGACGAGGGACAGGAGGTCGTTGTTCTGTTTTCCGTGCTGAACCCGGCGAACCATGCGATCGAGATTCTGCCGCCACAGGTTCAGCTAGGGGGCAAGGTTAAGAAAAAGTGGACAACCGCGGAGCAGTTGCACGTAATCGATTTCCGACTGAGCACACGGCGTTTAGGCGCAGGGCAGCGGGCGGATGGAGTTTTGGTTTTTGAAAGGCCAAGCTTCAAAGAATCGAACGAGACGCTCTTCCTACAAATCGCCGATTCGGGCGCAGTCGATCTTCCGGCGCTGGCGCCGATCGGTTTTGGAATCAGCAGTGTTCAAGGAGGTTCAGCCCATGAAGCCCGATGACGCAACCAGGCGAATCGAAGGAACAGAGGAACGCGACGACAATATCCACAACGAGCGCGAGGTCGAACCCGATGCGGCAGAGGTACATGAGCCTCAGCCAACCGGATGGGCGGCGCAGCTTCGACAAATCATGCAACGCTCCACGCAGGGGGAGGCAAAGACTAACGTCAAACGGCAGCAGCTCAAAGAAGACCGAACGAGAAGCTTCCTCTTGCTGGCCGGCCTTACGGTCGTGCTTTCACTCGCGTTCTTTGCGATGTTCTCGACCCCCAACAGCCGAAAGGACATTGGGAGAGCTGACCATCCCAATCTCGGCCGCGGCCGAGGCGCAGAGAACCCGGATGCAAGCCACTCGGTGACGCCTCTACTGAGCGCCGACACGCGGCACCCGGATGACAACGCCGGCAGCCTGAGTCCTGAGGACATCCACAATACGGCGAAGCAGCGCATGTTGTCGCAAGCAAGTCCTTCTTTTGGAACCGCTCCGGAGCCGCCGCCCGAGGCTCCCCGTCCGGAGCCGAGAGATTACGCTTTGAACAGGATTCAGTTTCCTTCCGACACGCCAGAACAGACTCCACCACCTCCGCCGACTCCGAATATTGAGAAGCTCACAAAGGCGTCGCTGGTATTCGTCAGCGCGACGCCGCGAACGCGCGGATCCGCTCCAGCGGTTAGCAATGCACAGCCTGGGGTGGTTGAGCGGAACTGGGAGCTTACCGTGCTTCCCGCTGGGACTCGCCTTGTCGCCCGGCTGCAGACGCCAGTGAGTTCCGCGATCAAGGTTCTAGTCGTTGCGGCCATCGAATACAACTACGAGCGCGACGGCGAGATTGTGATTCCAGCGGGATCGAAAGCATTTGGAGAGCTTAGCCAGTTTAACGAGCAAGGCTACGTCGGAATCCAGTTCCATTCGATCCAATTGCCGGATGAAACTACGCAGAAGATTGAGGGGCATGCGATTGGATTGCAGTATCAGCCGCTACGGGGCGAGGTTACCGGCCGTAATACGGGCAAGCGATTTCTGGTTCGCAGCCTGACGGGCGTGGGCACGATTCTTGCCGCGACGATCGGCGTTCAAACGGGCACCGGAATCACTAACGGGATCTCGAATAACGTTCTGCTGCGGGAGCAGGTCGCAAACAACGTGGCGAACGCGGGACAACAGCAACTGAATGAACTCGCCTATCGCCAAAACATCGTCGTGACGGTTCCGGGCAACACGAGATTCTTTATCGTCCTGGCGAAGCCCGCCAGTGGCGGTAGCGCTGGCACAAGTGGTCCGGTGCCCGCCAGCAATCCAGGTGCTATTCCGAGCTACGCTGCCGCCTCCACGCCAAGTGCGCAGGAACTGCGGGAGCTGCTGGAACTGAAGCAGGAGTTAACGCAGATGTATCAGCAGCAACAGAAGACCCAGATCGCGCAGACCCAACCCGACCAGGAGTAGGTTCGCGTTGGAGGCTAAGCCGCGGCTCCCTCGCTCAACCCTCAGAGTCCGTTCAAAGTAGCTCGGAGGAGAACTGTATGCATTCTTGGCCTGCGCTCTTCGCTGCCGCGTTCGCTCTGTGGCTCTTCCTGAAGGGGCCGGCAGCAAATAAACCAACCTGGGTTCAAAGGCCCTGCCGCATTTCGATGGTGTTTTTCTTCTATTCCGGCTTCTTGTATCTCTTGAAATGGAATCCAATCTGGGCCTGGGTTGCGTCCGTGGATTTCGAGAACCGAAACAAGATAGAAGGTTTTCTAATCCTGATAGCGACGCTCGTGTGGATCATCGCGACACTGCGAATCCTGTTTCGTGGTTCCCGATTCGCGGCTCTCCACGCTCGTTCCGGGGGCCTCGAGAATCGCGGCCGCCTTTCGTTGACGGATCTGATTCTCTTTTGCTTACTCATGCGGAAGTAACTGAAGGCTTCCCAAGTAAAGGTAGCCTAGCCACAAGCCTAACAGGCTCGCCGCGACTGTCGGTGGAATGCTGCGCGATGGTCGGCGGGTCCAGCCCGGCCGCACGCCGGAGGCTGAACGATGCCGCCGGTTGTACTTGAAAGGACCGCATCAGTGTTGTCTCCGCCTGCTACTCCCTGCACTTGACATCGAGGACGGTTGCGCCAAGGCGAATTCGTTTGCGCGAGTTCTCGGATCGGGTTACGTTTCTTCCATCCCCAAGCGGGGAAGAAAGGAGCAACTAATCCCGATGACCCAAAATTCTAGGTATTGGAAGTGCAGTGTCGCGATCGCGCTTGCGACGTTCGTCCTGGTGGTTCAAGCGGGTTTGATGGCCCAGGATCTGGGAACGGCCCCTGCGGTCAATGTGGCCGTCCAGGGAGAACAGGCTACGCAACCCGAAGGCACCTTCCTGAACCTGATCAACTGGATTGGCAACGTAATCGCGCCTGTCGGCGCCGGTGGGGCTGCGCTCATGGCGATCGGTTCGTTCGCCATGGGTCGCGGCTTCGCCAAGTGGGTGTTCACGGCAATCGGACTCCTGATGGTCTCAGGCGTGACTCGACTGCTCGAATACTGGATTGCCCAAGGCACGGCCGGAGTGACTTAAACCTACATGCGGCAGTCGCGGCAGGCGATCCCCGTCCGCGCCTGCCTATTTACTTCTTAGAAGGAAAGGCCATGGCTCCTCCACAACTGATTACGGACTTCATGCGATTGATGCTCCTGCTGGCCCCTTCGGCCGCCGTCATCTGCCTGGTGCTGGCTGGTCTCGGCCTGCGACAGGGCTCCGTTCCCGACGCATTGGTTGGCGGGAACTTTGCGAAGTGGATGTTCTGGGCGATCGTGTTCCTCACGCTGCCCCAGCTCATCGGTTGGTTTCCTTCATTTGGCGTACCGGCGTCCTTGCCCGGTGGGGGCATCGGTATCGGATGGATGGCGAACCTTCAAAGCGGTCTCGCAAGCTTCGTTCAGAATTTCGTGCTGACCAGGCTCGCGACCTCCTTCGCGGCATTCTTCGTCCTCAGAGCCATACTCGACACCGTTCAGGGCGGACATCCACTTCCTTCGATTCTCGGCGCGATGTTCCTGCTCGCGATTCAAACGACGCTGAACCTGATGAATAGCTACAACAGCGGCACATCAACCGCCACCGCGGATGTGCTCGATAGCTTATGGAATTATCTCGCAGGGACGCTCTGCCCCATCGCCGCCGGGCTGGCCGTAATCGGAGCGATCTGGAACTTCGTCTCACACCGGCCGGTAATGCCAATGGTCGGCGCAACGCTTGGACTGCTGACAGTCTCGTCCATCTGGAAGCTGATTACGACAATGATGTAACAGGCAAGAAATATGTCTTTCTACAACGGAATGTTGAACCTGACCAACTGGGCCGGCAACGTGATCATGCCGACGCTGGGAGCGCTCTTTATCGCGATCGCGGTGGTCCAGTTCGCACGAGGCTATCACCATCTCTACTCGACGTGGGCCTACGGAGGATTAATGTGCCTCCTGGTGTCCGGCCTCTTGCGCATGTTCGAGAAGTTCACCGGGCAGCTCGGATGGAATAACCCGGACCTCTACTGGAACTCGCTCTTGAATCTGGTGGATTGGTTCGCGAATGTCATTCTGCCGGTGTACGCCGGAATGCAGGTGGCCGTGGGGGCCTTAAAGTTTGGCGGATTGTTCGAACACCAGGCACACCAACAGTTCAACCACACGCGGCATTTCCTGGGCGCCATCCTGTGCCTGTTGGTTTCGGGGCTGCTCCGGCTCGGGGAATTCTTCGTGGCAAGAGGCACGGCAGGCGTTAGCTGAATAGGATTATCCGATGCGAATTGATGAAACAACACGGAGGGGAGCCTCATGGCACTTACGGTGACACCGGTCCCAAGAAACCTCGGTACGAAAGTGACCTTTTTGTATCTGGAGTTCGAGGATTTGTTCGTGATCCTCGGCCTTGCGGTCGTGATGAACATGTTCGGCCGATTCTTACAGCGGGAAATGTTCGGCATCCCGATGAATGTTTTCCTGCAATACGTGGTTCCGGTGCTGAGCATCCCGACGCTCATCCTATTCAAGTATGGGAAACCGCGCGGATACCTGCAGGACTGGCTGATGTTTCATATGAAGCCACATGTGTATTGCGCCCTGGAGCCCGACTCGGAACAGTGGGTGGAATACATGAAGGCGGAGGAGGCCTAAATGCCGGTGACGGTCCGCCAATGGGAAGAATCCCTGCGCCAGCCGGCGCTTTGCGAACTCCTGCCCGTCCGAGATTACTTGGACGGATGCATCGTCCGCACCAACGGTTGCTTCGTAGCGGGCTACGACGTGAGAGGACTGAACACCTTCTTCCACGCGGATGAGACGCGTAATCGAACCAAAGAGCTGCTGGAAGCACTGGTTCGTTCTTTGCCCGAGAGATCGATGCGGATGCAGGTTCGATATGAGGTAACGGACGGCCATGGCGACTTGACCGAGCGCTACCGCAAAGAACAGCGAGTCGAGGACGCAGTTCTTGAGGCCCTCGATCGGGAGCGACTCCGGTTGTGGAACACGCGCCAGTTGGAGGGCCATTACCTCGAGCGGCGGCTGCACGTGTACTTCATCTGGAACCCCGATATTCATCACGACAACCCGGATTTCGAATGGCGAAAGACACGCAAGAAGGCGAGCAAGTGGAGCCTATCGGCCAACAAATGCATCGAGCGTTCACTACGGGAACATCAAGACTGTTTGTCGGAGTTTGAGAGCTTGATGGCGGGAGCTCAAGCCACGCTCGAGGCTACGGGGATCGAGCCGCGGCGCATGACCGATCAGGAGATGTTCCTCGAAATCAAGCGGGCAATGAACCCGCTTGCGAGCGATACGCGGCCCTATAAGCAGGGCCTCGCCTATGAGAGCGCACGGGCGCAAATCGCGAATGTCAACATCGAGGACGAACAGGACGACCACCTGAAAGTCGGCGGTCTACTCTACTCCTGGGTCAGCGTCAAGGAAATGCCGGATGCAACATTCCCCGGTATCACCCGCGAGTTGGTCGCGCAGGAGTTTCCGCTCGTGATCAGCGCGGAGATCATGATCCCCGATCAAAGCCAGGTCATGCGCTCGTATAAGCGGCGGCTTCTCCGAATGCAGGCGGCCCAGAGAGACATCCACGGAGGTTTCAAGATCAATGTCGAGGCCCAGATTGCGCAGGAACAACTCATCCGGACTCTGCAGGATGTCGTTTCCAGTTCGCTGAAGGTGTGCCAGCTCAGTTTTCTGGTTGGCCTGCGAACGTCCAAGCCGATCTGCAACGCAAAGGAGCGGGAAGTGGCTGAGCGCATTCTCGCCGACCGCCGTCAGCGCGTCCTCCATGCGGTAGCTCGAATGAATGGCGCACGCGGGATTCCGGAGACGCTCGCACAAAAGCGGATTTATATTGGGACGCTTCCGGGGATGGCAGAAGAGACCAAGCGGGAACAGGAGTGCCTTACGCTGCACGCGGCGGACTTGCTGCCGGCTGAAGTCCCGTGGCAGGGGTTGACCTCGGCGGCGATCCTACTCGAAACCCCCTCGCGCCAGATGGTGCCGTTCTCCCCGTTCGATGCAAATCTGGGCGATGCCAACATGCTGATTATGGCGAAAAGCGGCGGAGGCAAGACCTTCATGGCTCAGTTACTGATGCTCATGCTGGGGCGCACGGGAGCGCAGATCTCCATCCTGGAGCGCGGCGATTCCTACCGGCCTCTTGTCGAGCTCATGGGTGGCCGAGTGATCGAAGTCAATCTCGACGGCAACGAGACGCTCAATCCCTGGGATCTCCCCCCAGGGGAAAAGACGCCTTCGAAGGAGAAGACCGCGTTCCTTAAGAACCTGACCCGGCACATGATCGGGGACGCGCCGGGCTCCGATACCACACTCGTCGACAACGTCATCAGCGAGGCGATTTTGCGGACCTACAAACGGGTTGGGCTTCGCTATGCCAATCCAGTTCCGACCTTCTCAGACCTGAGGGACGAACTCGCGCAATGGCAGGACGAAGAGAAGATGCAGCGAGCGGTCGACGAGGCGAAGCTTGCAGCGATCAAACTCCGAACGTGGACCGAGAAAGGCATCTATAGCCGGCTGTTCGATCGCCGCACGAACATCCATACCGAAAACAGCTGGTTGTTTTTCAATGTGGAGGGACTTGGCTCGGATCCGCATCTTGAAACCGCGATGAGCATGCTGATTGCGAATGCCATGGCGGAACGTGCTTCGGGCAAGTACGGACATCCGAGCATTACCGTGCTCGATGAGTGCTGGTCCTTACTTGATTCGCCGGTCCTGGCTCCAGAGGTCGTGCAATTGTTCCGAACGGCGCGCAAACGGAATTCAAGCGTCTGGGGCATCTCGCAGACGCTCGAGGATTTTGTGGGCACTTCGCACCAACCGCGTTTGCATGGCCCGGGTATCGTCAAAAACGCGAACACGAAGCTGATCGGTCAACAACCCGGGGACATGAGCGTGCTGGAGAACCAGCTCCACCTGAATGACGTTACCCTTTCGGCCATCAAACGCTTCAACTCGCCGCAGAAGGGGCGCTACGCCGAGATGTTGCTTGTCATCGGGGAGAAGGCGGAAACGACGCAGGTTGTTCGACTCGTTCCCACGCCCGTCGACTACTGGATCTGTACGACCTATCCGCGCGAACGCGCTTATCGAGACTGGTACTTAAGGCAGAAACCAGAGCAGCCACTTCTTGCTTGCTACGAGGAGCTGGCACGGAAATTCCCGGAGGGCCTGGCGGGACTTCCTCAGTTGCCGGAGGAATTATCTCGCGCGGTGACCGCACCAGGGTCCGTCCGGGCTTAGGAGGAGCTATGTTATTCGTCACAGCACTGTTCGGCGGTCTGATGCTCCTGAGCGTCGAGAGCAGGCGCCGCATGGTCGCAATCTTGATGATTGGCTGTATCGCGATTCTCGGGATATCGCCGCCGCCGGCCGAGGCTCAGCTTCCCTTCTGCCTGCCATGCATCATTCAGATTGTGCTCAACACCATCACGGTCACGATCGGCGGACTGCTGACCAAGATTAACTTAGTACTGGGAAAGCTCTTCTCGCTCTTCACGCAGACAGTCTGGCCTCTTTCAAAGATCAACCTCGCGAAGTCGCAGATTCAGTCCATCATCGCGCGATTTCTTGGGGTGATCCAGTCGATCATGTCGATCAACCCTCACACCGCCACGCTGCCTCACGCCATTGCGCTTGAGAGCGTCATTCGCAATCGGAGTTCGTCTGACCTTTCTTCGGTGCCGCAGGCCTACGTGAACACATTCCGGGCCGTCCCTCAAGCCGGAAACATCGCGCCCCAGGACCGCGACTTGACGGACATGGATGATGCCATGGCGCTGGACAACCTGATGATGTTGAAGGAATCCGACCAATCGCAAGACCTTCAGTTGCAGCTGGCCAATCAGATCGAGAGCCTGGTGGGGAACCCCAGCATCAACATCTCGGCCCCGGGGTCGTCGTCGCTGATTACGGCGGCGGCCGTAGCTGGCGAGATCCAGAGCCAAGCGGTGACCCAGAAGATGCTCGCCGCCATGTTGCGTGAAGAAGCGGCTCGCCTCGCACACGATAACGCGATCCGAAAACGCAACGCAGCCTACGCCGGACAACTGCAAACGGACATGACTAACGTTCTCCAACACAGGTGAAAGGAGTAGAAAATGCGAGAGCGATTCAACAAATGGATGAGGGGAGCAAAGGCCGGAGGCGCAAGCGTATGCCGATGGAGCCGTCGCCATACCGTGCTGCTGGCATTGGCGTTGATGTTGAGCACCCTCCTTGCGCCGAGAAAGGTGCAAGGACAGCTGCCAAGCCCTTGTTGTGCTCTGTTGGCCGAGGGCCTGGGGACAATCAACGTCACACTGAACAGCGTGATTGCCGCCGGGCTTGGGGCAATTAACGTCATTCTGACAAACACAAATAGTTTCCTGCAGACGACCGTGTGGCCACAGCAGGCCATCGGGCAAGCCCTCGGCATGGCGGGCCAGATCCAAGGATTCTACGCGCAGATCCGCGCAATTCTGCGACTTCCGATAGCAAACGCGACGTTGCCAAATCCGAAGCAACTCGAAAGTATTCTACTCTCGCGAAGTCCCGCTCAGATCCAGAGCACGACTGGAAGTTATGCCAGCGTGTACAACGTAGTGCCCACTCCTCAAAACGCATCTCCCGCCGTCCGCGACCTGATCGACATGACGGACGCAGTTGCACAAGACGCGATGGAGCGCGCAATTGCCATCGATGCTATCACCGACCAGGAGCTCTCCGCCGCCGACCAAATCAACTCCAACGTGCAATCGGCAGCGCCTGGCACGGCGCCGATCATCGAAGCACAGGCTGACGCGTGGCTGGTCAGAGCAAACGCCTACACGCAGTCTGCTTTGTCGGATCTGATGAGAGTGAGGGCGATCGACCTCGCCAACAATGGCGCTCACCTGAAGCTCGGAAGCGGGTGGGCAGTATTGACGCAACAGGACATAACGACGACGCTGCAGCACAAATAGTCATGTTCTATTTTCAACAGCTTTTCAACACGGCGCTGAGCGGAATCGATTCGGGCGGAGCAACCGCAGGCGCGGTACAGGTTGCCCAATACGTACTCCTGGCTAGTCTGCTGTTCGGCGTCTACGAGGCTTGGGCGCGGGGCGGGGACACGCATTTTCTGGGAGCTACGGCGCTGCGTTACTTCGCGGTGGGGCTCGTGATGCTCAACTACAGCACTGCGTTCCGGGATGTCAACGGAATGTTCAACAACGTGGCGAACTTCATTGACACCAGCACCGCAGGCGGTGGCGATGTATTTGGTCAGTGGATGTCGGATCTATCCAATTACTGGAACAACAATAATGGCATGGAGGCGCTATGGGGGCTGATCACCGGTGCGTTTTCCGGACTGCTCGAATCGCTCCTGCTTCTGGTTGGATACATCCTCTTCCCCATTACGTACGCGCTGTTCTCACTGTTCTATACGCTCTATGGCTCTATCCTGTATGTGGTCGGCCCATTTGTGCTGGCGCTATATCCCGCATTAGGTTTTGGCGTAATGGCAAGAAAATATCTCGTGAACCTCATGATCTTCAACGGGTGGGGGTTGCTGTACTCAATTTTCGGAGCGCTGATGGCGGCGATCAACATGAACTCGGTAAGCACCGTGCTCAATAGCGGGAACTTTGTTGGCGCCTTCAACGGCGTAACGGGATCG
>Ga0181525_10003727_pt1 | contig 11933 bp, 7 predicted proteins | sample PEATcosm2014_Bin_48_FD_121100 | JGI IMG/M metagenome (GOLD analysis project Ga0181525, IMG submission 121100) | Peatland microbial communities from MTU Mesocosm Facility, Houghton, MI, USA - PEATcosm2014_Bin06_10_metaG | ecosystem: Environmental > Terrestrial > Soil > Wetlands > Peat | place... | reverse complement strand
TGCGAGGACCGCACCTTTTACGCGGTCGGCGGCACCTGGCGGTCGCTGGCGCGGCTGCACATGTGGCAAACCGGCTATCCGCTGCACGTGATGCACGGCTATGCCATTTCTGCCGACGAGGCCCTGGAATTCGCCAAGCTGGTGCACCGGGTCAACGTCGATACGCTGTCGAATATCGAAGTGGTGAATAATGCGCGGCGACCGCTATTGCCCTATGCGGCGCTGGTGCTCGAATACATTTTGCGCGTCGGCAAGCCGCGCCAGGTGGTTTTCTCCGCGCTCGGCGTGCGCGAGGGATTGCTCTATTCGCTGCTCAAGAAGAAGGACAAGGAGAAAGACGCGCTGATCGAAGCCGCGCGCCACCTCAATCGATTGCGCTCGCGCTCGCCGCGGCACGGCGAAGAATTGATCGCCTGGACCGACCGCTTCATGGCCAGTTCCGGACTCGAAGAAAACCCCGAGGAACGCCGCCTGCGTCACGCCGCGTGCCTTCTCGCCGATATCGGCTGGCGCGCGCACCCGGATTACCGCGGCGAGCAATCGCTCAATATCATTGCGCATGGTGGATTTTCGGCGATTGATCATCAAGGCCGCGCTTATTTGGCGCTCGCGGTATTTTTCCGGCATGTCGGCCTGGTCGTCGACGATGAATTGTCGCCGCGGCTGCGCGAACTGGCCTCGACCCGCATGCTCGACCGCGCCCGCGTGCTCGGCGCCGCGCTGCGGCTGGCTTATGTCGTTTCCGCGGCGATGCCCGGCGTGCTGCAGGAGACCTCGCTCGCCGTCGAGCGCCATCGTCTCGCGCTGCGGCTCCCCGGCAAATTCGCCACGCTTGCGGGCGAGCGCGTGCTGAACCGGCTGCGCTCGCTGGCGCGGCTGATTGGGCGCGAGCCGGTGATGTTGATGGGGTGAGGCGAGGGTTACGACCGAATGTCCGCTCCTGGGGACGTAGCTGCCGCACCAACCGGTAACCGCCAAGTTGGCGATTGGCCCAAAGCGGACAACGAAAAGTGCCGTATCGAGCAGTCGCACATAGCCGGTCCAGGCCCCTTCCAGTGCGCCCGTTTCAGCCGATACAATGCTGAGTCCCAAGTCTAGGGCGCAAATCGTCGAATGCTTAGATTAGCCCGAGAGTTCGCGGCATGCCGAAAATCATTCTTTCATATCGTCGTTCAGATTCGGATGCAATTGCCGGACGGATAAGGGACAAACTGGTTTCCCATTACGGAGACGATTCCGTATTCATGGATATTGACAGCATTCCGTTTGGATTGGATTTCCGTGAACCCAAACGAAGCGCCAGGCGACATACCCCCAACCGAGCTAGCGCCGCCGCCTCGGCGAACGTCTGGACGAACCGATGCCCCGGTCGATGAAGGCCGTGTTTGGATGCGCCGCCGCCCTGGTGCTGCTGATGTCGAGTCTTGCAGCACCCGTGCTGGCGGGGCCTTTGGAGGATGCCGTTGCGGCGGATGAGAAGGGCGACTACGCAACGGCGCTGCCCCTCCTCCGCCAGCTTGCCGATCAAGGCAACGCCCAGGCGCAATACATACTAGGAAGTATGTACGATGAGGGCCGAGGCGTCGCTCAAAGCGATGCCGACGCGCTGAAGTGGTATCGGATGGCTGCCGAACAGGGCGACACCAGTGCTCAATACGATCTCGCGTTGATGTATGCCGAAGGCCAAGGCATCCCGCAGAATTACGCCGAAGCGGCGAAGTGGTACCTCAAGGCAGCCAACCAGGGCGACGCCGACGCGCAATACAATCTCGGCGTCATGTACGGCGATGCGCAGGGGGTCGCGCAGGACTATCTCGAGGCGGCGAAATGGTTCGGCAAGTCCGCCGAACAGGGAAACGCCGACGCGCAATATAATCTTGGCGTCATGTACTTTGTCGGGCTCGGCGTCACGCGGGACGCTACGGAGGCAGCGAAATGGTTTGGCAAGGCGGCCGAACAGGGCGCCCCCGTTGCCCAGTACAATCTCGCCGTCATGCTCAACAAGGGCCAGGGCGTGCCGCGAAACGAGGCCGAAGGGCTGCAATGGTGCATCAAGTCCGCTGAGCGGGGTTATGCTCCCGCGCAAAACCTTCTTGGGCTGGCTTACGAGGACGGCAACGGCGCGCCGCGAGATTATGATGCAGCAGCGAAGTGGTACCGGCTGGCAGCCGAACGTGGTTATGCCTTGGCTGAACTTAATTTCGCGCGCTTGTACGATCACGGCTACGGCGTTCCGCAGGACCCGGCGGAGGCCGTCAATTGGATCCGCAAATCCGCCGAACAAGGGTACGCCGTGGCCGAGCAAACGCTTGGCGACAGGTATATGAGCGGCAACGGCGTGGCGCTGGACACTGCCGAGGCGGTGACATGGTATCGCAAGGCCGCCGAGCACGGCAACGCGGACGCCGAGAACACCCTTGGCTCAATCTACGCAGAAGGTCTGGGCGTCCCGCGCGACTATGTCCGCGCCTATGCATGGTTCAGCCTGGCAATGCTGGCCGGCGATCAACGCGCGGAAAGCAACAGGGACATTGCCGCGCGGAATATGACGCCGGCCGAGATCGCCGAAGCCGAGCATCTTGCGCACAAGGCAAAGCCCAGCAAGTAGCCGCGCAGAGATAGCGGGGACTGACCCCCCCAAGGGGTGACAATGAAGCAATTTCTGATCCGGTTGGTTCGCATATATTTCGGTCTTGGTTCTGTCTTTGCCGGACTGGAAATCCTAAGTTACGCTTTGGGGCTGGCAACTCACACCGACTGCGGAGTTTTCGTTTTAGTCGTTTTGACGATGGCATATGCGGTCTTTAGCGCGGTCGTCAGAACCTTCCTTTGGCTACCGTCATTGATCCATTGGTGGTTAGCGGGACCGGAACCTACATTTCTGCAATGGCTTCTGCCCGGCCTCTCCATTACTTGTGGGACTTCGTGATGACACCACAACGCCCTACCAAAACATGACTGAACGGCGCGCCATTCTGAAGCTTCACTTTTGGTTTTGCTGCTATTACGTGCCTAATCCTGATTCGTTCCCGTGCACATTCACGTCCCAGGCATAAAATAAAAAGGGCGGTTGCGGCGTGATGATGGGCCTGGGCTCAAGGCAAAATTACTGACGGTTCCAACTGATTCACATCTCATCGGTCTGAAAAGGCTGCGAAACGCCGTCGATTGGCTAGATCAATTCCAGGCGATCCTGCGGCCACCTGTCTCTTCGAAATGGTCGAGCACTTCGAGGCTTATGACGTCGCCTATTGGCCCTTCTCGGCCGCGCCGGTCGAGTGACCGCGTATCCGTTATTGGGGCCACTGTGGTCACGCCCGGCGCAGACGTTGGAAGTGGAAAAGCAACGAAATCCTGTGGACTTTCAGTCGCTCCCTCCACTTCGTCTACCCCCGCTCCACCGCCGCCACCCTGCCACCCTCGATCGCCAGCGCCGGCTTGCCGTGCCTGAGCGTCAGCGCCTTGTCGCCGAACAGTTCGCGCCACCAGCCGGATAGCGCCGGGACGTCGGCTCGCTATCTGAGCAACGAAAGCTGTCGAACGTGTCGGGTAGGGCTGGCTCGTCGCGGGAGGCCGCGCGACTAACAGCTGGATCGGATCGCGATCCGACAGGGCTCAGGCCTGGTCCGCTGGATTTGGTTCACTTGACATGCCCGCTCGACAGGGGCCGCGCTGCCGTGAAATGATCGTACCAACGGCAGTGGCGCCGCCGCTGTGCGCCTAACATCGACAGTCTGGTGCAGGCGGTGATGGCGGACGCCAGTCATTCGGATCGTGCGCGAATTGTCCGGTACTGGGCGAGCGCCCGCGGCTTTTGGCGTGGCAAGTCGGCCATGATGGCATGGCCGTTGACCGTTGGCGTTGTGGTCATCGCGGTATTTCAGCTCGCCGTGCAATACCGCCTCAACTACTGGAATCGCGATTTTTTCAATGCGCTCGCCCGCCACGACGGCGACACGTTGTGGCGCCAGGTCGCGGTGTTTGCGCCGCTCGCGATCATGAGTGTCGGTTTGTCCGTTATTTCGGTCTGGGCGCGCATGACCACGCAGCGCAAATGGCGGCAATGGCTGACCACCAATATTCTCGGCGATTGGCTCGCCGATGATCGCTATCGCGAGCTCGAAGCGGCGCCCGGCGAATACAAGAATGCCGAATACCGCATCTCCTACGACGTTAAAACGGCGACCGATTCACCGGTCGATTTGACGCTGGGCTTGGTCAATTCAGTGATGACGGCCGGCGTTTTCACCGGCGTACTCTGGTCGATCGGCGGCGGGCTGACAGTTGCCGTTGGCGGCCTGATGGTGACCGTTCCGGGGTATCTCGTCGTCGGCGCGGTCATCTATGCACTCGTATTCACTGGCGTCATGCTGGTGATCGGCAGCAATTTGCCGTCGGTTATTCAATTGCAAAGCCAGAGCGAGGCCGAATTTCTGGCGGCAGCCAATGAGGTCCGCGAATCCGGCAACCACCCGGCGAGCGAGCTAGATCCCAAACGACAGAGCGTCGTTTGGGACGCGCTGGCGCAGGTGCTGCTGCGCTGGCGTCAACTGCTCTGGCAGTTGATGGGCACGACGTTCGTCTCGCAGACGGATCTTTTGTTCGCGCCGGTCTTCGGCTGGTTTCTGTGCGTGCCGAAATATCTCGGCGGCAGCATGACGCTTGGCGAATTGACACAAGCCTCGGCCGCCTTCGTCGCGGTCCAGGTGGCGTTCAACTGGCTGGTCGACAACTATCAGCGCCTGTCGGAGTGGCGCTCCGCCGCCGGCCGCGTCGCCGTGCTACTGCTCGCGCTCGATCGGGTCAAACAGTCGGAGCCGCCGACGCCGAATGCGCCTTGATCTGGTCCGCGAACCAGCGGAACGATTCCTTCGGCAGCCGGCGCTGGGTGGGATAGTCCACGTAGACAAGCCCGAAGCGCTCGCTGTAGCCCGAGCTCCATTCGAAATTATCCAGCAACGCCCAGACGAAATAGCCGCGCACGTCGACGCCGGCCGCGATCGCGTCGAACATCGCCGCCGTATAGGCCTTGAGATAAGAGATGCGCGGTTCGTCGGGCACCTTGCCGTCCGGCGTAGGCTGGTCGGCGTAGGCCGTGCCGTTTTCCGTCACGTAGATCGGCAAGCCGTAGCGCTTATGCACGGTTGTGAGAATTTCACGGAACGCATCCGGCTCGACCGGCCAACCCATCGTGGAGCGCGGCACATCCGCAGGCGCCGAGCCGAACCACAAGCCGAGCGGATTATCGTCGCTCGCGACTGCGTAAACTGGCGAATAGTGGTTCAAGCCGAACCAATCAACCGGCCGGCAGATGTTCTTCAAGTCGTCGGGTTCGAGATAAGGCGTCATCAACTCTGCGATTGCGGGCGGATAAACGCCGCGCAACTGCGGATCGGGAAAGGCCAAGTTCCAATAGGCGTCGAGCGTTTCAGCGGCAACCCGATCTTCCGGCTTTTCGGTGGCCGGCCGGCACGGCTGGCAATTGTGAACGGCGCCGAGCGAAGCGTTCTTTACGCTTGCGCGCAGCCGGTCGACCGCGGCGCCGTGACCGAGATTCACATGATGAATGGCGCGCAACAGCATGCTGCGGTCGACGATACCCGGCGCCTGGCCGCCGAGGCAGAAGCCGAACAGCGTGAACACGCTCGGCTCGTTGAAGGTCGCAAAGCGCTTCACCCGATCGCCGTAGCGGTGCGCCACCACATTGGCGTAGTCTGCGAACCATTGCGCGCAATCGCGGTTCGTCCAGCCGCCTTTGTCTTGCAGCGCCTGCGGCAGGTCCCAGTGATAAAGGCAAAGCCATGGCTCGATGCCCGCGGCGATCACCGCATCGATCAGCCGGTCGTAGAACGCTAGCCCTGCTTCGTTGATCGCGCCACGGCCCGCCGGCATGATCCGAGGCCACCCTACCGAAAAGCGGTAGGCCTCGACCCCGAATTGCTGCATCAGCGCCACGTCTTCGCGGTAGCGATGATAGTGGTCGCAGGCGACATCGCCGGTATCGCCGTTTTTGATCTTGCCGGGCAATCGCGAATAGGTGTCCCAGATGCTTAGCCCGCGTCCGTCCTCATGGGCGGCGCCTTCGATCTGATAATTCGAGGTGGAGACGCCCCAGGTGAAGCGGGACGGGGTTTTGGCGGAAGCGGGGCCGGCGTTCATGGCGTGGACCTGATCATGGATCGAGTGTTGCCGATGCAGCAGACGCCGCATCGTAGAAACTAACGCGGATGGTCAAAACGGCCGCACCAGCCGTGCACGGTCGCGCCACATCTGCCGCTCCAGTTCGGCCTGACGCTCGTCAACGCAGACATCGTGCATCGGCGCGGGCGAAGCTTTTTCGGCCGTCACGGCCACGGCGCGTACAAGATCCGCGCGCGCGATCATGCCGACGAGTTTGCCGCTCTCGACCACCGGCAAGCGCCTGAGGTGGTGCTCATGCAGCAGGCGGCAAGCCTGGGCGATCGATGCGCCAGGTGCGATCGCGATCGCCTCGCGCGTCATCGCGTCACCGACTTTTCGCGCGTCGAGCTTGATGGGTTCGGCAGGCTCCCCGTCCGGTCCGACCATCATTTGCAGCCACGGCGAGGCGTTCTCACCTTTGCTCTCTGCGCGCAGCAAATCGCTCTCGCTGAAGACGCCAATCATGCAGCCAGACGCGTCCACCACCGGTAGACCGCCGACCCCACGCTCCAGCATCAATCTCGCCGCAGCGAGGAAAGTCGTGTCGGGGGTAATCGTCACCACCCGGCGTGTCATGAAGTCTTCAACGCGCAAGTTTTCCGACATAGGACGATTTTATCAACGGTTATTTGACGATGTCCATCCGGAACTGGCGAACGAAGCCCCGTTACGGGCTCATCTTGAGCGCCAGCGCCTTGTCGCCGAACAATTCGCGCGCCAGCCCAGGTCGCGCCAGCGGGCAGACGTCGACCTAGTCGATCAAGTAGATAGGGCTCGACCAGGCTTGATGGCCGTCCGCCTGCGTAATGCGCACATAGACCGGCAAGTCGGCGCCACCCTTGAACGTGACGCGGTGTTCGAACGCCAGGCGCCGGCTCCAGTCGATCTCCGGCAACCGGTACACGCTAAGTTTGCGACCCAGGCCGCCTCCGTCGAAGGCCACCGTATGATCGGCGAGCCGGCTGAGATCCACCTCGCCCGACAGGATATTGGTCTCTAATTGAAGCCTGCCGGCTTGCGCCGTTTCGAGCCAGAGATCGATGCCGGCGAGGTTTCCAGTCGTCACCGAGGTCCAGGCGAGGCCTAAGCCCGGCGTGACCTCTTGTACCTTGCGTTCGGGGTTAAGGAAGTTCACGGGCGCAAAGCGCACGATGCGGTTGCCGTCTATCGTGAGCCGACCTTGCCACACGGTTTCGCGTCCGCGTCCGCGGTATTCCGCGCCCTGCCAGAGGATTCGCACCCGGCGGCCGAGATCTGAGCCGACAAACGGGCGGGCCGATTGCACGACGTGGGTGCCATGGAGCACGTCCACGCGATCGAGTGGCGCCGTGCCGATGACCTCGACCTTAAGTCCCATCGGTACGCCTCGAGCGCGGATAATGTCCCCCATCATGGCTTCGCGTACCGCGAATTCTTGCGCGGGACCAAGTTTCGGGTCTTCGGAAAATCCGGTCACGTCCTCATCGAACTCGCCGCGAACATCGAGGAACAGCCGTGTACCGGTCGTTCCGTAGTGCCAGCGCTTGCGCAACGCCTCAAACAGTGCGTCGCGCGTGAGCTCCGGCATGAAGTAACAGGACAACCCGCCGATCGCGCCGAATGTCGAAGCGCCGGGCATTGTTGCGCCGGGGCGGCCCTTGTGGTCGTCGCTATGGCAGACCACGCCAACGCGAAAACCTTTTTCGAATGCGTCGTGCAAAATCCATTCAAAGGTGCCCCAGGTCGAATGCACTTCGACGGTGCGCTCGACGCGCCCATCATGGGCATATTTCACATCGGCGTAACGTCCGCCCACATGCGCGATGACGCGGCAGTCTTCGTCGGTCAGATAGTCGAAAAGCTTGTCCGCCGTATAGATCGCCTCGGTGGACGTTTGGCCCTCGACAAGGATGTGCGATGAACGGCGGATCGGCTGTCCTTCGCGGCGGAAGAATATATTGCGATCGCCGCCCATGCCGGTATTGCCCGACCACTCATAGCCCGGCAGGCAGACGAACTTTCCAGGTCGGTCGAACCGAGCGGTGAGTTCGTTGAGTTTCTTCCAGAACGAATCCGTGATCTGGAAATCGTTGCCTTGGTGGCCGACCATGTCGATGAAAGCTTTGTCGCGAGCGTAGCGGAAATACTCTTCTGCAGTCCCCATGCCGATGGTCTCGCCGCTTTGGCCATGCAGATCGGCCCAATACCGCCGCAGCAGTGGTGCGGCCGTCACAACCCGGAGCGGATTGGCTTCTGCGAGAACCCGGCCGTTCGCCATTAGGCGCAAATCGAGATCGCCGGCATGGTCCGCGACAAGGTTCTCGATTACGGACGGGGATTCACCCTTGTTGATGATTATGCTGGCCGGTAACCCGCGTAGCGGCCGGGAAGACTCGAGCTCGAGCGTGACTGCGGCGTCTTCGGTCGGATTCCCCCACGTGTCCTCGGCAACGATCGCGAGCCGGAAGGGCTCGCCCACAACCGCGAGCGAAGGGACGATCGCCTTCCAACGCGACACCGGCCCTGCCACGAGGTCGAAGTGCGGCTGCTCTAACAGCTCGCAGAATTCGTAGGCTGCAAAAGCATCGACCGAGGTACGAAGCTCGACGCCGTTCTCGACATTGGTTTGCAGGCGCAGGCCGGGCGAACCATTTCTGCGGTCGCCAAGCCGAATAGTCAAAGTATCGCCGGCACGGAGATAACCTCGGCTAATGCGGATGAGCAATGTATTGGCATAGGGGCGGATGTTGAGCCGATCGAACCAAACCTCCAATTTGGCCCTATTGCTGGCCTCGACTGTCGTAAAGTTTGCGGCGGCCGGTTTTTCGAATTGTGGCTTGCTCAGGTCCGAGGTTGTCCGCCACGAGACTTTCACCATGCCGGTATCGTCGATGCCGAAGGTGCCCGCGGTGTAGACCAGCGTGAGCTCCGCGTAGGATCCGGCGACAAACGGCCCCGCTGGCAATAGCTTGATAGAGCCCATGTGTTCGGGAAGATATTTTGAGTACGGCATGTCGATCCATGATCTAGGGCGCGCCACTTATGGCCGAGCTTGAAACCTGTCGAACACACCCGACGGCGAGCGGACGCCGCTAATCCGCCTTAGCCCCCGACAATCGGACCATGTGGACCCATTTCGCGATCTCGGCTTTCAGAAATTCAGTCGACTCCGCGGGGCTGCGAACAGGCATCACTTCGTAGCCAAGCTTTTCCATGCGGGCCGCAAAAGCGGGTTGCTGCATCAGATTGCTCACGGCTCCACGCAATTTTTCGAGGATGGGCCCGGGTACGCCGGCCGGCGCGTAAAGCCCAAACCAGACGCTGGTTTCGTAATTCGGAAATCCCGATTCCTGCATCGTTGGGATTTCCGGCAAAAGCTTAGAGCGGTGGGCACTGGTGACCGCAAGAACGCGCAATTGACCGGCCTTGGCCAGCGGCACGACGTTTGGGAGATTGAAAAACCCGAAGGCGACCTCATTGGCCATAACGCCGTCTATGCCTTCGACCGCGCCCTTGTACGGAACATGCACCGCGTCGATTCCGGCCTCTGAGCAAAAAAGGGCGGCGGATAAATGGTGCGTCGTGCCGATCCCGCCCGAAGAATAGTTCAAGCCGCCCGGCTTCGACTTTGCCAAGGCGACCAGGTCAGCCACCGAATGGGCGGGGCTTGCGTTCGGGACGATCAGTCCGTTGAAGCTCTCGACCATTGGCATGATCGGGCTGAAGTCCTTGACGGGATCGAACGGAACCTTGGCAAAAAGCCCCACATTGATCGCCAACGGGCCGTTGGTGCCAACCGCAATCGTGTAGCCGTCCGGATTGGCACGTGCCACCGTTTCAACCCCGATATTGCCGCCTCCCCCAGGTCTGTCTTGTACGACGAAAGTCGCGCCGAGCGCCGTTCCGAGCTCAGTGCCGACGATACGGGCGAAGATGTCGGCCGTGGACCCAGCCCCGAGCGGGACGATCATTGTGATCGGCCGGTTCGGCCAATCGTCCGCATTGGCCAGAGTTGCCATCGAGAACAATGTGACCGAGCCCAGGAAGATACGACGGTTCATTGGCTAATGCCTGCTAGGCACGTGTTGCTGGAGGGTATCGCAGAAACTTGAGCAGCATACGCGAGCAACCGCGTCTTATCTATGAGCGGTGTGTCGCAAGTTTCCTCGGCGCGAGATCGAGCAGAAGGAGCATGCCAATAGCGCACATTTTGCAGCCTATCGGACCCTTATGCATTGGGGCCGCGAGGCACGCAGCTAAGGTTTAAACTTGCGGCCGTGGCGCTGCGGCGCCCCGGCAAATTCGCTACGCTTTCCGGAGAGCGCGTGCTGAACCGGCTGCGCTCGTTGGCGCGGCTGTTTGGGCGCGAGCCGGTGATGCTGATGGGGTGAGGGCGTTAACGTTGCGACGTTTGCGACTCAGCATGACGACGAGGGCGGCGTCATCGCCGCCCTCGCATCTGGGCGGGGACTAAACCGCGAGAACCGCTACGATTCTCATATCCCTTGGATTGACGATGACCACCTCGTCCTCATACACGAAATAGAGAAATCCGCGCCATTGAGGCTCAATCCGCACGAGCGTTTCCGGCACCGCTACGACGTGGATGTCGCTGCGAGGCACTACTGTCCCCACGTTGACATCAAAGTTGACATGACCGACACGCGGCGCACCGTGCGCCTCGATCACCGTGGTACGGATTGTGGTGCGTTGGTGGTCGTTAAGGTGAACGTCCGCCCCCTGCATGGGCTTCGTGGTGTCGGCATGCAAGCCCTTTAGACTATCAGCCTTTTTTTGCTCCGCGGTCTGCTTGCTGACTGACTGGCCTCGGTCGTTAACACTGGCCGCAGTGCCGCGATTAGGCGCCTGCTGTTGCGCAGCGGCGCGGCCCTTGTGATCATCTGCGCTGCGGCTGGCAGTAGGCTCGTTTTCACCTTTTGCCTTTTGCGCCGTGGACGGCCCAGTGCCCTTTTCATCTTTCGCGTCCCGAGCGCCAGGTTTGCCGCTCGGCGCACTCGCCCCCATCTTGCCTTCACCTTGTGTGGTCGAGGCTGCTTTATTTCCGTTCATCGGCTTTGGAGCAGAAGCGCTTGGCGTTACTTGCTTAGTTTGCGCTGCGGCGCCCTGATCCTTCGCGGCATTTTGAGCCGACACCAAGCCAGCTCCGGCAACAAGCGCGATGGCCGCGACACCGACTAATAATATGTTTTGTCTTTTCCTCATTTGTCTCTCTCCTTTGGGGTGCTATTTCGCGATCTCCGACGTGTGGTCAGACGCGCCGCATGCGATCATGGCAAACGTCCTATCCGCAGCAAAGTTTCGTGCCTGACGCGTTTTATGCCCCGGGAACCCTATTTAGATTCGCGGAACTGAACTCTGAGCGTCTCGGCAAGCGGAACTCATTGCGGGCCACGCGACCAGAGCCCCCGGAATTCCTTCAAATGGGAAGAGTCCATCTCCTGGAAGGGATGGAACATGACGCTCTAGGCGCGGATTTTGGAAGCGGAAAATATAACGAGGCCAAACTACAGGCCCATTTACTGCTGGTGCATAGTTCTTGAATATCGCGCCGCGCCGGATTTTCGTCGCTCCCTCAACTTCACTTACCCGCGCTCCACCGCCGCCACCCGGCCGCCCTCGATCGCCAGCGCCAGCTTGCCGTGCTTGAGCGCCAGCGCCTTGTCGCCGAACAGTTCGCGGCGCCAGCCGGATAGCGCCGGGACATCGGCGTTGTCGTCGCCGGCGATGCGTTCGAGGTCGTCGACCGTGGCGAT
>Ga0181525_10003726_pt1 | contig 11937 bp, 12 predicted proteins | sample PEATcosm2014_Bin_48_FD_121100 | JGI IMG/M metagenome (GOLD analysis project Ga0181525, IMG submission 121100) | Peatland microbial communities from MTU Mesocosm Facility, Houghton, MI, USA - PEATcosm2014_Bin06_10_metaG | ecosystem: Environmental > Terrestrial > Soil > Wetlands > Peat | place... | reverse complement strand
GGCGCCGAACCGTCATGGACGGTGGCGACGTCGCGCACGAACACCACCGTGCCGTTGACGGTGCGGATCGGCGCGTCATTGAGCTCCTCGGCCTTGAGCGGGCTGGAGTTGAGCTTGATGTTGTATTCGATGTCGCCGATTTTTTCCGTGCCCGCGGGGATGATCAGGTTCTGGTTGCCGATGGCATTGCTGACGTCGGCAGCCGACAGTCCCTTGGAGCGCAGCGCCTCCGGATCGAGGTCCACCTGCACCTGGCGCTGTTTGCCGCCATACGGAAACGGCATCGCAGCACCCTGCACAGTCGCCAGGCCCGGCCGGATCACCGAGTTGCCCAGGTCGAACAGGGTTGACTCCGGCAGGGTCGGGCTCTGCAGCGCCAACTGCATGATCGGCACGGTCGAAGCGTTGTAAGCCAGGATGAACGGCGGCGTGGTACCGGGCGGCGCCTGGCGCAGCAATGACTGCGAGACGCCGGTGATCTGCGCGTACGACAGATCCTCATTGACGTTGGGCTGGAAAAAATACTTGACTACCGCGATGCCGGCCAGCGACTGCGACTCGGTGTGCTCGATGTCATTGACGGTGGTCTGGGCATAGCGCTCGGCGTTGGCGACGATGCGATTCGCCATGTCCTCGGGCGGCAGGCCGGTGTAGTTCCAGATCGTGCTGACAACCGGAATGTTGATCGCCGGGAAGATGTCGGTAGGCGTTCGCGCAATCGTGAACGCGCCCAGCAGCACGATAAGCACGGCAAGCACGATGAACGTGTAGGGCCGTTGCAGCGCAAGTCTTACAATCCACATCGAATGGGCGTCCCGGGCGTGAAGCCAAAAATCGCACCAGGTCCGGTCACCGACATCAGCCGGAACACGCATTCCCTGCAACTGGATTGCGTCATTATGCCCGCAACATCCATATTGCGCAGCCGCGCACCAGCAGTGATTCGACCCACTGCTGGTGTTTTGAGGTTAAGATACACTAACGTGCGCAGCGCCCCAGGGCCGCCGCCGCGTACCGTTGACACGCCATTGAGTAGTCACCTACGCACTCGCGTCACCGTCAGTATCGACTGACAACATCACGCTTATGTGGCGGAGAGGGTGGGATTCGAACCCACGTGCCGGAATTACCCGACCATCCGCTTTCGAGTCGGCGCCGTTATGACCGCTTCGGTACCTCTCCCTGGATAGGCTGGTATTCTAACGTAATGATGGACCTTATGAGATCAAAGCTTTTTCGCTCACGCCGGCCCGTTCGGCCCGGCATCCGCATGCGACTCGGCGCCGCGCTGGCAGCCGCGCTGCTGCTGGCCGCGTGCGCGCATCCGCAGAGCGCGCTGCAGCGCATCCGCAGCCGCGGCGAACTGCGGGTGGTCACGCTCAATGACCCGACCAGCTATTACCTCGGCGCGCACGGGCCGCAAGGCTTTGAATACCGGCTCGCCAGCGCCTTCGCGCGCCAGCTGCAGGTGCGGCTGGTGATCGAGCCGCTGCCGGACGAGTCGGCGATGCGCGCCGCGCTCGCTGCCGGCAGTGCCGACATCGCCGCCGCCCAGATCAGCCCGCAGGGTCAGTGGTTGCAGGCCGGCGTGCTGACCGACAGCTACGATGAGATTCCGCAACTGGTGGTGCAGGGCCGTGGCAGATCGCACGCACACGAGCTCGGCGACCTGCTGTTGGCGCGCGTCGTGCTGCGCGCCTCCAGCCCGCAGCTCGATCTGCTGCGCTCCATCGCCACCAGCGCGGTGCCGGCCCCCGATCCGCTGGCGCTGCTTGCCACGGGGGATGCCGACTATGCGATCGTGGACGCAAATGAATTCGAATTCGCGCGTCATCTGTACCCCGATGCCAGCGTCGCCTTTACGCTGCCGGACGCGCGGCCGCTGAAGTGGGTGGTACGTGCCGGCGCCGTGGATCTGGCACGGGCGGCGAACGGATTTTTCATCGGCGCCAGGGCGTCCGGCGAGTTCGCGCGCATCGAGCAGGACGCGCGCGCCGAGTCGAGCGGATTTGACTATGAGGACGCCCACCGCTTCCAGGCCGACATAGCCACACGCCTGCCGCAGCTGCAGTCGATGTTCGAGGAGGCGGCGCAGACCACTGGGCTCGACTGGCGGCTGCTGGCAGCGGTTGGCTACCAGGAATCGAAATGGCAGGCGCACGCGGCCTCGGCCGATGGCGCGCTGGGCATCATGATGCTGACGCCCGACGCCGCCAGCACGGTGGGCGTCACGGATCGCTCCGACCAGTGGCAGAACATCCTCGGCGGCGCCCGCTACCTGGCGCAGGTCATCGGCACCATTCCCAACCGCATTGGCGAGCCTGACCGCACCTGGTTGGCGCTGGCCGCCTACAACGTCGGCTACGGGCACCTGGAAGACGCGCGCGTGCTGGCACAGATGCACGGCAAGGATCCCGACTCGTGGAACGATGTACGTACACAGCTGCCGCTGCTCTCGGATGAACAATGGTCGGCGCGCGTCAAGCGCGGCTACGCCCGCGGCTGGGAGCCGGCCAGGTTCGTCGAGCAGGTGCGCCAGTACCTGGCGGTACTCGAATGGAATGGTACCGATACGCTGGCGCGACTACATCAGCCCGCGGCGTCGCCGCTGGCGCCGTCATCCGCGGAAGTCGCGAACGGCCTGTAGGTCACCCCCGCCGCTCACGACCGCCGCTGCCCGAAGAAGTCGCGCAGCAGCTCGGCGCACTGATCCGCCAGCACGCCGCCGAACACGTCGACCCGGTGATTCACACCGGCGAGCTTGAACGCGTCCACCACACTGCCAGCCCCGCCCGCCTGGGGATCGAAGGCGCCGAACACGACGCGTCGTACCCGGGCGTGCACGATCGCCGCCGCGCACATCAGGCACGGCTCGAGCGTCACATACAGCGTGGTATCGATCAGGCGGTAGCTTCCGAGCGCGCGTGCCGCGGCACGCAGCGCCTCGATCTCAGCGTGCGCGGTCGGATCGCAGGCGCCGATCGGCCGATTCGCGCCGCTGGCGATCACCGCCTGTTCGCGCACCAGTACCGCGCCCACCGGAACCTCCCCGGCGGCCTGCGCCGCGCGCGCCAACTCGAGCGCGCGCTGCATGTAATCGAGGTCGCAGGGCACGCGCTGCGTCAACGCGGCGCGCACTCAGGCTGCGGTCTGTGCGGCGGCTGCCGGGGGTACACGCAGCACGTGCGCGGCGCCGTCCCAGTGGCCATGCTGCCACATCGCCGCGCCGGCGGCGGCGGGCACCGGCTGGCTGATCAGGTAGCCCTGCGCCTCGGCGCAGCGCCAGCGGCACAGCGCATCCCACTGCGCGGCGGTAGCGACGCCTTCGGCAATCACCTTGAGCCCGAGCGAACGGCCGATGCCCACGATATTGAACGCCAGGCTGCTCTCGGTCTGCTCCTCGCCGATGCCGGTGATGAAGCTGCGATCGATCTTCAGGATATCCAGCGGCAGCCGGCGCAGGTAGGACAGCGATGAGTAGCCGGTGCCGAAGTCATCCAGGGCTATCTGGCAGCCAAGGCGGCGAATCTCGGCCAGCAGTTTCATTGCCGACTCGGCATCATCGATCAGGCAGCTCTCGGTCAGCTCGACCTGCAGGAACAGCGGCTCGATGATATGGCGTGTGCAGGCGCCGCGAATGCTCGATACCACGTCGCCGGTGACCATCTGCTGCGGCGAGACATTGACCGCCACCTGCACCAGTCCAAGGCCGTCGGAGCGCCACTTGGCGATCTGCTCGGCCGCCTTCTCGATCACCCAGTCGCCGAGCTGGGCAATCAGGCCGGTGCGCTCGGCGATCGGGATGAATATCGCCGGCGGCACGAACATACCCTTCTTGTGCTGCCAGCGCAGCAGCGCCTCGAAGCCGACGATCCGGCCATCGGGGATCGACAGCTTCGGCTGGTAGTGCAGCTGCAGCTGCGAGCGCTCGATCGCATGGTGCAGCTCGTATTCAAGCCGCGCCTGTTCACGGGCGCGCACCACCGCCGCCATGATGGTGCCCGGGCCGCCGTCATCGCTCATCGAAAAATAATCGCACGCCAGGCTGGCCGCCTTGAGAATCACGTCCGGGCTGGATCCGTCCTTGGGCCAGGTCGCCATGCCGATGCGGGTGTTGATGAGCTTGAGACGCTCATCGGCGCCGATGGCGCTGCGCGTGGCCTCCAGCAGCCGGCTCAACGGCGCCACCATGCTCTGGTCGTCGGTCATGTCCGGGATCAGCACCACGAACTCGCCGCCGGCCAGCCGCGCCAGCACCTGCTCCTTGCTCGGGTTGATGCGCACCACGCCCGGTACGTTGCGCAGGCTGGCTTCGATGGCCTCGGCGAACTTGCGCAGCAGCGCACCGCCGGTCTCGTATCCGTGCTGGCGATAGAAGTCTGCCAGGCCCTGTAGCCGCAGCAGCAGGATCGTGCCTTTCTTGTAATCCTGACCAATGCGGATCAACGATTGCAGCACGCGATCCCCATGACGCAGGCCGAGTGTGGTATCGAGCAGGCGGTTGGCGGCATCGGCAGTGGACCTGGATTCCACCGGTGTGACGTCCTGGATCACCAGATCGAGCCGCCGCGGCGGTGTGCCGGGACTGCCGTTGCTAGGGTGACCGGTCACGCGCACCCGGCGCTTGTGCAGGCGATCCACCCGGACTTCGTATTCGGCCTCGAAGCCCATGCCCGATTCGAATGCACCGCTGACGGTGTCGAGTACCCGCTGGCGGTCCGGCTCGTCGCAATGGTTGAATAGTTTTTGCCACTGAATCGGCTGCATTCGGTCGCGGCGACTGGCGGCGGTGTCGGAACCGGGCAGCGCCAGCAGTGCCGCAAGCGTGTCGTTCACATGGCAGCTCTGGCTTTCCGTATCGACGCTCACCAGTTCAACGCGGCTCAGCTGCAGCAGCGTGCCGAGCGCGGACTGATCGCGCCGCAGTGCCGCCAGCAGCAGCAATTGCTCGAGTCGATCGACGATGAGTTCCCAGTCGAATGGCGCGACGAATTGCGCCGCCAGCTGCGCCGGATTAGCGGACAGCGGCTTGCCGCTGAGCAGCACCATCGCCGGCGGATTGCTGGTCGCAGCCTCGGACAGGCGCGTGCACAGCGCCGCGGCGTCCTGCGCCGATCCCTCCGCGACCACCAGCACCACGGCCGGATAGCCGTTGGCAATGGAGCTTGCGGCCGCCCCGGCCTCCTTGACCGAAAGCAAAGGATAGCTGAGCCGTCCGAGCGACTTCTTGGCGGCGCGCGCATCTGCGGCCCCGGCCGGATCCAGTATCAACAGCGGCGGCTTCTCGCCTGCGATCAACATTCTTTGCGACCCCTGACTACGGTCGGTACCAGGCTGACGTAGCAGCCAAGCAGATGTATACGCGCTACCGCGGTCAGCGGCTGTTATCTGTATCCCGGAAACGCCGGGATTGCCGGTCGTCCCACGCTGCTGCGACGGTGCAGAGGTCAGGGTTCTCAAGTTCGCCATAGCGTTGCCGATAACGCCATCCCGCAACATAGTGAATGCTTTCAGGCATATGCGTCGACGGCGGGCCATCGAGCGGTTCACAGTTCCGCCGCGCCGGGCGGCAACGCGACTGCTGGCGGCGTTCGGCCCGATGAGCGCGACGATCCGCAAAGCAATGCCGGTATTGCGCGCAGCAACCACCGTCACTCCCACCGTCACTCCCACGTTGTCTACCAGCCTGGTTGTTCGCCGCTTGAACAACGTGGCGTCGGCTTTCTGCTTGCTGTCTGGACCATGGGAGCATCCGGCGGCGGAAGGTCTAAAGGATCGAACGCTGCTAACGGGCGGCGTGAAAAACGAGACGGCTGTCTGGTTAATAGACCACTCACAGGCTTACAATCTTTGGAGCAGGATGCGCTGCCTAACGCGTTACAGGGAGATCAGTTCAATGCCTTGCGTCCACGTCGACCCAGCGCGATCGGACGATGCGTTGCGCAAGTTGCTTTATAGCGGCGATGTCATCATCAAGACAAATCTGCCATCCGTTGGTAAATTTGTTGAGTTTACGCGGCATGAACTCGCCGTAGCGTTTGCGCCGCACGACCCGCAACATGTGCATGAGGTACTGGGCCCCGCTGAAATTGCCAGCATCCTTGCGGTATGGAAGCCAAAATTCATCCATAACGAAACATCCAAAGCGCTGACACGTGCGATCATAATTGAGGCGGGGTTTGATCCCGAACGCACGCACTTTGATGTGCCGAAGCCTCGTACCGCCTACCCCGTAGGTCACCTCACCACCGGCATCGCTTATGCATTTCCCTGGCATCGCGACACCTGGTACGGGGCGTCGCAGTCACAGATCAATTGGTGGTTCCCCATCTGGGAGCCCAAACCCGACAATGCAATGGCCTTCGACCTGCCTTCGTTTGACCGGGCGGTGCCGAACGATTCGCATACACTCAACTATTATCAGGCGAACAAGGACCGTTTGAACGCCGCGCAGTACGTCAAATCCGATCTGCGGGCGCGTCCCGGTGCACTGAATTGGCACCCAGCCTCTGAGTTCATTCCGATACTCAGTCCAGGCGCAATTGTCTTGTTCTCTGGATCGCAACTCCATAAAACCATTCCCAATACATCGGGATTGTCGCGATACAGCGTGGACTTCCGCACCATCGACAGACTGGACGTCGAGGCCGGTGTGGGCGCGCCGGCTCACGATGTGAAATGCACGGGCACAGCCTTGCGAGATTTCGTCGGCGTGGCCTCGGGGGTGCGCATTGACGAGAACCTGGCCCGACAGGTTGAAGGCGCGCCGCCGCCCGACGACGCCATTTTGGTGTTCGACTCGGAAATTGCAAAGCAAGCATCAGGAATTGCCAAGTCAAACACGTGACCGAAGAATTGACCGGCAACGCCGAGCAGTTGTCGATGAAAATCAAATCCCGGCTTGCACCCGGAGAGAGCGAGAAACGTGCGGCGCTCGGTGGTTACTTCATGTCTTCGCTGGGGAGCGTCACGGACCGGCTGGCGAATTTTCCCAAGTTTGTCCCGCGGCCAGAATTGACCACGTTCCTGGCGCGTTACGAGATATACAAGCACGTTCTGCATGTGCCCGGCTCCATCATCGAATGTGGTGTGCATCTCGGCGGCGGCCTCATGACCTGGGCGCATCTCAGTTTAATTTTTGAGCCGTATGGCCATTTTCGCCGTGTATTTGGTTTTGATACGTTTACAGGATTTGCCGGGGTAGGTCCTGAGGATGCCGCGCGGGTGGACCTCGAGCAGACTCTGGACGGCGGCTTGGCCAGTAATGCCGAAATGGACATTCGCAGAGCCATTGAGATCTACGATAGCAACCGTCCGCTTAACCACATCAAGCGTGTCGAGTTGGTCGTCGGTGATGCCCGCAGTCAGATCCCGCTGTTCGTGGAGCGGAATCCGCACCTGGTTGTCGGACTTTTATATCTGGACTTCGATATCTACGAGCCGACGCTCGTAGCGCTCAAGCACTTACTCCCGCGCATGCCAAAAGGCGCGGTGCTGGCCTTCGATGAACTGAACGATGAAAGCTACCCCGGCGAGACCACTGCGGTGATCGAAATGGTGGGTCTCAGGAATCTACGAATCCAGAAGTTCTCGTTCGAGCCTCGAATTTCCTACGCCATTCTCGAATAGTCAGTCTCACACGCCTGCCATTTGGCTGATCTGCGCAAGCACACCATAGAAGGCAATAGATGCCGTAATGGTGGAAGGGATTGCGCGGATAGCGCCCCCAGGCATAGGTCCCGAAGGGGCGCCAGCTTCCTGCCGACCTCAAAGTGGAAAGAAGGGGGTTTGGTCTCATCGATGCTGAGTTACACGACAGGGATGTCAGCGGTCGGATAAACATGTCGCAGCACCGACCATGTGCCGTGATCGAGACCCCAGGAATCATCGAGCTTCAGAACCAGCGGACTGAGAAGCTGTTGCACTCGTCGGGCCAGCGTGGGGTCGCCCGGCGCCGGGTACTGCACCTGGTAAAGTTCTGGCGGAAAACCACCGAAGTCATGAATGGTGCGCGGCGCAGTCGAGACGTCACGGCTGTCTCTGGGACATACCAATGAGCAGAGATCGACAGGATCGCCTTTGGCCTTGTGGTCGTCTCGCCGATCCGCCGCCAAGCTCCGGTGTAGCTATTGTGAGACACGGCATTCATCGGATTGCCGTGGCCGAAAAAGATCGCCGGTATCGATTGAGCCTTCATCTTCCGGTACTGATATCGTCGAACTTATTTCAAGTCACAAGCCGGCCATAGCGGAATCAAGGCTGCACGAGCGCAATGCCCCGGCGTTCGCAACAGCCATGCTCAGGCAGGCTCGACGACAACGCCCAGCCCTTTCGCAGCTTGGCGCACACGCTCATCGAAACTCAGCAGTCGGAGGCCGACGATCGCGGAGCGCGCAACAAGAAGCGAAGCGAGGTGAATGGCATCGAGGGTCCGAATCGGGTCACCGGGAAACGGTTGACGTGCGCGATCGACTATCTCGGCCGCGATTCGCAGCACTTGCCAATGAGCAGCTGCCGAGATGAGGTGCGCTCGACGGTCGGCGGCATCCGCCTCCGTCAGTTCCTTGAGCGCCACCGCGCGCAGCAATACGCGATCACACTCGATCAGGGTCAGGTCGGACGCCACGATGATTTCAGCCTCGCCGAGCAAGCGCCGCGCCGCGGGTGCGGTCGGCTCGTCCAGGAGCCATGCCAGCACCGCACTCGACTCCGCGTAGAGGTTCACCGACCACCGCGCTCCTCGTCGAGCAATTGGGCGACGCTCCGTCGACGTTCACCTGGTTTGCGCGTCAGCGCCGGATAAAGGTCCATTTCAGCCGCAGCACCCAGGGTCAGGAGGCCCCGCTTAGCCAGCGACTGAAGTCCTGCCGGCACCGACGGATCGCGCTGCCCTTGCCCGTGTGGCAGGAGTTCAGCCACAACTTCTCCCCGATCGGTGACCAAGACGCTCTCCCCCAGCCGCACGCGGCGAAGGTATTCGCTCAGCTTGTTCTTGAGGTCACGGACGCCGACGGTTTTCACGCGAAGCATTGTGGCTACTTGTGGCTACATTGTCAATGGAACGCCCTTGATCTGCGCCCCGGGTCCGACGCACGGTCGTTCGCGATTGACGTGAGCAATTATTCTTTGCGTCCCGCCCGCCTTCGGTTAGCCGCTGTGACAGAGCGGTGTTTGGATCAGTGTTTTCTCGCATAGTTGACATGTGACTAAATGGTCACGTAAAGTCCGTGTCGTGAAGACCATGGTGGCGATCAGGAGGAAGGCATATGTCCTGCAACACGTGCTGCTCGGCGCCTTAGTCGCGTGGCTGGGTTTGCGGACCGACAAGCTCCGCGCCTCTGTTTGCACGGCACAAGCCTAAGATGGACCGCGATGAGCTGGTGTTCAAGGCGCTGGCCGATTCAACACGTCGGGCACTCCTCGACCGGCTGTTCGAGCGCGATGGACAAACCCTGAGTGAACTCGAGGCCCGCATTTCCATGACTCGATTCGGAGTCATGAAGCACCTTCGTTTGCTGGAAAGCGCGGGCCTGATCTTGACACGCCGCGTTGGACGCGAGAAGGAGCACTTCCTCAATCGCGTTCCCATTCAGCTGATTCACGAACGATGGATCTCAAAATACACCGCGGACCCCGTCGAGCTGCTGGTCGATCTCAAGCGTTCGCTGGAGGCTGCGCCCGCCCAGTCACGAAAGAGAAAACGCGCATGAGTACACACTTTTATGAGATCTATATCCGCACCAGCGCTGAGGCACTTTGGGAAGCCATCACTTCTCCGGAATGGACAGTGAAGTATGGACACCGTGCAATCCATCGCTACGATCTCAGACCAGATGGCGCTTTTGAAGCCAAGGCGAATGATCTGATGCGCACTCTTGGGCTGCTCGAGACAATCCTGGATGGCAAGGTTATTGAAGCGGTACCGCCTACCCGTCTGGTGCAGACCTTCAGGTTCTTGTTTACCGAGGCCAACCGGAAAGAAGGATTTACCCGGGTGACCTGGGAGATTCTGCCGTTGCCCACTGGATATTGCCAATTGCGGCTGACACACGAGATCGTGGAAGCCCCGATTATGGAGCAGTCGGTGACGAGTCCGTTCAATGGTCATGGTGGCGGCGGCTGGAATTGGGTGCTCAGCGATCTCAAGACCCTGCTGGAGACCGGCCGAGCGCTGACCGGTTGATTGCGATTGTCAGCTCAGCCACAGGCATGAAGCTCTATTACTCGAGAAACCTCAATCCGCGCGTCGCGGTCGCGGTGGCGCGTCATCTTAAGTCGCCTGTGGAGTTTATCTCCGCAAGCCCGCGTGATCCGGCGAACGAGCTTGCATTTCGTCACATAAATCCGAACGGCCTCGTGCCTGTGCTCGTGGAGGAGCGTGCGACGCTTTGGGAGACCGATGCCATTGCATGCCGCCTGTCGATGCTCGCAGATTCGGATTTTTGGGTAAAGGGCGATAGCTTGCCGGAGTTGCAGATGTGGCTGAGTTGGAGTGCGCACCACTTCACCCGTGCCGCAAGCTTCTTCTACTGGGAGTACGGTATGAAACCGCGTCTCGGCATTCCGCCCGCCAGCGCTGCGGAGGTCGAGGAGGCTTGCGATGAATTCCACAGATTTGCCAAAGTCCTGGATGATTTTTTATCCAATAGAGCGTGGCTCGTTGGCAACAGCCTCAGCTACGCTGATTTCCGCGTTGCCACTGCATTGCCTTTCGCGAGTGTGTCGAGGCTACCAGTACAAGGCTACGCGCGAATCATGGCGTGGCACGACCGCCTCTGCCGGCTCCCGGCCTGGGCAAACCCCTTCGACAACTTGATTAAGGGGTGACCTCAAGCCAATACGGGGCAGTCCATCTGCGCCGGTTGCTGCAAAAAGACCGAGACTAAACTTCTCTTTCAAGGATCCAGCATGCCTAAACTCGTCGGCCGTTGTATCACCATCTCGTTAGACGGATTCTCCGCCGCCAAGGGCCAAGCGCTCGATGCGCCATTTGGTAAGGACGGCCTGCGCCTGATGGAGTGGGCGTTCGCTACCAAGTACTTCGGCAAGATGATCGGTCGAGAGGGCGGTGCCGAGGGCCTCGACAACGATTTCCTTGTCCATTCTAACGACAACATCGGCGCCACCATCATGGGCCGCAACATGTTCGGCCCGCAGCGCGGTCCCTGGCCCAACGAGGACTGGAAAGGCTGGTGGGGCCCGAGCCCGCCCTATCACCACCCTGTCTTCGTGCTCAGCCATCACAAGCACTCCAGCTTCGAGATGGAAGGAGGCACCAGCTTCAGTTTCGTCAACGATGGCATCGAGTCCGCTCTAAAACAGGCCTTTGCGGCGGCCAAGGGCAAGGACGTTCGCATCGGAGGGGGCGCTTCCACGGTCAGCCAGTATCTGAATGCGGGCCTCGTGGATGAGTTGCATTGCGTGCTGGTACCGATCTTGCTGGGCAGCGGAGAAAGAATCTTTGAGGGATGGGATGGGCTCTCAGATAGCTACGAGGTAGCCGAGTACATCCCCTCAAAGACCGTCGCTCATGTGCGCATCATCAAGAAGACTAAGTGACGACCGGGTTTTTGCCAGATTTGCCCCCACTTTCACTTTTCCCAACCTTTGAAATAGGTGACAAGCTAGGCAAGCGCCACGGTCTGCTCACTCCCACTCAATTGTCTCCGGCACCTATAAGCACTTGAAAAACTAAGATTTCCCCTGACGGTGCGCCAAACTTACCGTCAAATCTACCGCCAGAAAATTCCGCTTGAAGACGATAGACGGCGATAGATGCCGAACGAATCCACGTTTCCGCCACCCGTGTCGGCAGCAGCCTCGCCACCTCACGACAGATCCTCATAAAACCGTCCACCAAGGAGCGGCCAGCACGTCCGGCGCCAGCCATTCAATGGCCTGACCGGTGTGCAGGAGCAGTCCAGCGCGCGCCTTCTT
>Ga0181525_10003723_pt1 | contig 11942 bp, 6 predicted proteins | sample PEATcosm2014_Bin_48_FD_121100 | JGI IMG/M metagenome (GOLD analysis project Ga0181525, IMG submission 121100) | Peatland microbial communities from MTU Mesocosm Facility, Houghton, MI, USA - PEATcosm2014_Bin06_10_metaG | ecosystem: Environmental > Terrestrial > Soil > Wetlands > Peat | place... | reverse complement strand
GACGACGAAGCGGGTGTGCCAGAGCATCAGCAGCGGCGCGTGCAGCGTGGAGAAAACGGTTTCGCCGACGACGCCGGTCGCCGCGCGCGCCAGCCCGCCGAACGCGCGGCGCCGGGGCCAGTCATTTGCGAGGTCAATGAGCGCGAGAAATTTTGGCAGCATGATGACAACCATGCAAATCACGAAGATCAGCAGCGCGTGCGCCGTTCCGCTCAAGGCGCTCAAATATGGCGTGAATGCCTGCACAGTGATGTCCGAGAGGCCGGTGTGTTTTTGGTAGGCGTATATGAAGTTGAATGTTAGCAGGAAAGCCAGCCACAGTGGTCCGGCAAGATAACCGAAGATTCCCAGAATCAAATGCAGCCGGCTTACGCCGCGAAGTCCCTTTGCGAACAGCACCAGCGAATGCTGCAAATTGCCCTGGCACCAGCGGCGTTCGCGTTGGGCGTTTTCGATCATCGCCTGGGGAGTTTCCTCGTAGCTGCCTTCGAGATCGTAGGCAAACCATACCTCCCAGTTTTCGCGCGACATGAGCGCGGCCTCGACAAAATCATGGCTCAAAATCTGGCCGCCAAACGGTTTTTGTCCGGGCAGCTGTGGCAGATCGCAGAATTGCATGAACGGCTCGGTGCGGATGATGGCGTTGTGGCCCCAATAATTTCCAAGGTCAAGCGCCCAGTAATTCAAGCCGGCGATGAAAACAGGCGCATAAAGGCGATTGGCGAACTGCTGGGTGCGACCGAACAGGCTTTCCGCGTTGACGATTGCAGGGACCGTCTGGATCAGGCCGGTGGTCGGATGCACTTCCATCAGCTTTACCAAGTTCACGAGCGTCTCGCCGCGCATGATGCTGTCGGCGTCGCAGACCATGAAGTAGCGGTAACGGCGGCCCCACGCGCTGAGGAAGTCGCGGATATTGCCGCTCTTGCGGCTTTCGTTGTCGAGACGGCGGCGGTAGTAAATTTTGCCGAGCGCGTCGAGTTCGCGGATTAAATCAAACCAACGACGTTCTTCCTCGATCCATTTGTCCGGGTCGGTTGAATCGCTCAAGATGAAAAAGTCAAAACGGTCGAGGTGGCCGGTTTTGACAAGCGATTCATATGTCGCACGCAGGCCCTCATAAACGCGCACGCTGTCTTCGTTGTAAATCGGAAAAACGACCGCAGTGCTGATGCCGTCAATATTTTGACCGAGATAATTTTTCAGGTTCGTGATTCGGCAGCGGTCGCCGAACGTCCGCAAAAAAAATCCATATACGCCGTGCATGCAGCCAACGGCGGCAAGTAGAAATAAAATCACGAACAGGACCAGAAGCACGGTGCGCGATGCCGACCAGCCGGTGCGCCAGAGCAAATCCGCAAACAGAAGTGAAACCACGCCGGTGAGCAGCAAGGCGGACGAATAAAAAACGAAGAGCCGCCAGCCGCGTTGGACGCGCGGCACGGACGTCACTTGAACCTGTGGCGGTTTTTCAGGCATGGCTTTAGTGCGTCAGAATAAAAACCACGATTAGCATCAGGGCGAACAGCACCCAGATCAGAGCCATACGGAAATACGGAAACCTCCCCAAGTTGGTGAGCGTCGTGATGGGGCCGAGGTCGAGCGGGCGGGGTGTCATTTTGGAAATCTGGAAATCCGGCCCGGCGCGCAAAAAAGCTTCGCGCATCGCGCTGGTGAATTCCTCCGGCCACGGACCCGGTCGCAGGAATTGTTCCTGCCATCTCCCCGGCATGTCGGCAAGCAACAATGCGAGACGTCCGCGCGTGGACAGAGAGTTGTCTGCTTTCGTTGGCGGCGATTGAAGAACCTCTGAGAACCATTCGGTTACAATGCGCTCCATTTCCTCGGCGGCTATCTGCGTGGCAGATCGGTCTGGCTCGGCGGGTGCGCGGCGCTGTGCGCGTTCGAGCACGCGCAGGACGAGGTCTCCCAGAAGCACCTTGTTACGGATGCGGAGTGCGTGGAAATAATTTTCCACTTTCGCATAGGCGCCATTCCATTCTTCGAGCGGGCGTCCGGCGAGCCGGCCGGAGGCGTCGGGCAAAATCGCGGCGTTCACGGCGGACTCCATTGATAGGTCCAGGTTTCGCTCAGGATATTTGTGCCTTTTTGCAGGGTGCAGCGCAGGTCAACGGGATCAACGTTGCCGAGCTTGGTCTGCATTTTCAAAATCACGCGCCACGTTTTCAAATCGGGGTTTGGGGCGATCTGGTCGTTCAAGATCACCGCGTTTGTGCTGCAATTGGCGATGGCTTGGGGCCACTCATTTTCAGGGGCATTCTCAGGAATGGCGTCCAGTTTGGGTCCGGTGAAATCAATCACAATCTGCCGGCAATCGGCGCAATTTTGCTCAAGGTCGAGGCCGATGCGCGTGGAAACCACCCGGTTTTCGGAAAGTTTTATGTCTGCGTCGCGGCTTTGCCATCTGAGCGTGTAACTGAAGCGAAACGGCTGCAACGGCGCGGGTTTGTTTTTCGGATCCCAAAAAGCGACGATGTTGTCCAGGCCTTCATAATCAGTGCTTAATTCCACCAGGTGCAAATCGCCGTTGGTCCAATTGGTGCCGTGCGGCTCGACCCAAACGCTTGGTTCAAGGTGGTAAAAATTAAAACTGTCCTGATAAGCCTCGAAGGAACGTTCGCGCTGCAACAATCCAAAACCCTTGATATTTGGCGCGTAAAAAATCTGGTGGCGCATCACGGACGGATTGTCGAGCGGACGCCAGAGCGTCTCTCCGCTGCCCATTTTCACCAGCAGGCCGTCGCTGTCATGGACTTCGGAGCGATAATCGTCGAACTTGCGCTCCGAATTTTTCCCGAACCAGAACATGCTCGTCAGCGGCGCCAGACAGATGGTCTTGACCGGTTCGGCGTTGGTTTTTACGGCCAGAATTTCCTTTTGTTCGCGCAGATAGATGACTGCGTCAATATCGGCCACGGTCGTCACGCCTGGATATATGTGAAATTCATAGGCACCAGTGCAACTGACCGAATCCAGGATCGCGAACAAAGTCAGAGACGCGTCGCCCGGCTGCGGCTTGCCTAGCCACCAGTCGGTGAAGATGGGAAATTCCTCCGGGCGGTCCGATTCGCCGCAGTTCAGCGCCAGACCTCGCGCGGACAGGCCATAGCGCTGGTCTTTGCCAAGCAGTCGGAAATAGCTGGCACCCAGAAATGCGCCGAGCTCGTCCAGTTGATTCGTCTGGTTCAACGGATACAAAATGCGGAATCCGGCATAGCCGGTTTTTGACGGAATCTGATTTGCGATGTCCAGTTTGCCATAGTCGAAAAATTCCTGCACGAAGCGGATCGGCTGTACATGCGACGCAGTGAACTCGTTCACACGGATCGGTTCCTGATAAATGTAGCCCGGATGAAAAAACTCAATGCGGAAGGGCAGGTCATCCTCAGTCCATAATGCATGGTCGCGACGGAAACGGATTTCTCGATATTTGTCATAATCGAGATTGTCCTGCCGCAAAACCTTGGGCAAATCGGCGCGCGGCGAATGAAACGGCTTTTGCGCGCGTTCAAGAGCCCGCTGCGCCACATAATCGAGATTGACCTCGGCGGATTCCGCGCCAGCGGCAATCTGGTCGGCCAGCGCAAGTTCGAAGATTAGGAAAAGGCAGGTCAGTCGCAACATCCTGCACGATTAAAGCTGGAATTGGCAGAATTTGCAAGTTCAGTGCGAAAGCCGCCTGAACTATGTCCGTCTATTCGTTAGGAGACGTTTTGCCCAAGTCTGCTAGATTGTCAAAAATGTAGTTTTAACAAGCCGACCTCGAGTGCAAGGGCTTCCTGCACGTTTGTGTGAAGCAACCGTTGGGTTTGTTCAAGCGTTTGCAGGTTTTCCAAGGCTTGTCGCGGCGAAATTCGTTTGGCGACGGTTTCCGCACCGGGAACTTTTGGAAAATTGAGCAGATTATTTCCTGCGGCGAGCGAATGCAACCAAACATCGCGCAACCACCATTGCAGGAGCAAAAGCAGATCGGCGCGGCGACGGCGATATTCAGATTCAATCGCGGCGGCAAGTTCGTCCTCCCATTTTTCGCGCAAATCTTTTTCCACTTCGCCGTATTTTTCGAGTGGCGAAACTGCGGCAAGTTTTTCATCAACCTGAGAACGGATTTCGGCGAGTTTTTGCAGCAGAACGTCGAGCAAACGGTAACGGCCAAGCAGGCTTTTTTGTTCGGAGGCGGCGAGCCCGCCGAATTTTTCCAGCCAGTCGGCTTCGGCTGGGTTTAGTTCACGCTTGCCCTCGCCTGAAAAATTCAGGCGCAGGCAACGAGACAAGATTGTTTCCAAAAGCCGTTGCGGTTCGGTTGAAAGCAGAATCAAGACGGACTTGGCAGGTGGTTCTTCAAGTGTTTTGAGAAAGGCGTTTGCGGCCTGCGGGTTCAATCGGTCGGCTGCTGCAATAATTGCGACTTTGTGTTCGGCTTCGGCTGGCTTGAGTTGAATTTGCTGCATCAATTCCCGTGTCTGGTCAATCGTGATGACGCGCGATTTGGATTCGGGCCTCGCCCAATGAATGTCCGGATGATTGCTGCTTTCAATTTTCCGGCAGCTCAAGCATTCGTCACAGCAATCAATAGCGGTGCCATTGGCTTTAACCGGATTCTGGCAGTTCAAAGTTTTTGCCAAAGTGCGGGCGAGCGATTCCAAATGCTCCAGCGTATCGCCGGAAAACAAATAGGCGTGGCCGAGCCGTCCACGGGCAAGCGAGCGTTGCAGCAATTGAATGCCTTGCGTCTGTTTTTCAAAAGTTTTGAAGCTCATGGTAGTTGGATTTGGCGAGGTGTTTTTTTCCAGTTGGCGTAATGCTCAATCAACCGTTTGGGATTGTCATTGAACCACGAATACCAACGGAGGTTCGAAACCAAATTGGAGGCATTCGTGACCCTGCGCAAATCTGCATCGTGACACCATAAACACAAGCGATTTTGCATCTCTGCCAAGAAGCCGTCAAGAAGGCGTTTTAATTTGTTGTTTTCAATCGCACCGTGTTTGCCGCATCTTCTCCGCCGCACAATTTTCTATGGCTGAAAAAACGACACCCGTTTACGACGAAAGCAAAATCAAGACGCTGTCCTCGCTGGAGCACATCCGGCTGCGCACGGGCATGTATATCGGGCGCATCGGCACCGGCGCACATCCCGACGACGGCTGCTACGTGCTGCTCAAGGAGGTCGTGGACAACGCGATTGACGAATACATCATGGGCCACGGCAAGGAGGTCGCCATCACGATTGACGGCAACCGCGTGGCCGTGCGTGATTACGGGCGCGGCATCCCGCTGGGCAAGGTGGTGGACTGCGTTTCCAAGATCAACACCGGCGCGAAATACAATGACGAGGTGTTTCAATTCAGCGTCGGCCTCAACGGCGTCGGCACGAAGGCGGTCAACGCGCTGTCCAAAAACTTTTTCGTGCGCAGCCACCGCGATGGCGAATTTGCCGCGGCGAGTTTCAAGATTGGCAAGCTAAAGAAGGAGGATTCGGGCAAGACCAAGGAACCAAACGGCACACTCATCGAATTTGAGCCGGACGAAAGCATTTTCAAGGAAAGCGCGTTCCGACTCGAACACATCGAGCGCCGGTTGCGGCATTACAGCTATCTCAACACCGGGCTGAAGCTCATTCTCAAAACGCCGGAGCTGGCCGAACCGAAGGTGTTCCAATCGCGCCACGGCCTGATGGATTTGTTGATGGAAGACCTCGCCAGCGATGGCAGCGAACCGATTTATGCGCCGCTGCATTACGCGGGCAAGACGCTGGAGTTCTGCTTCACGCACAGCAATTCGCGCTACGGCGAGACGTTTTACTCGTTCGTCAACGGCCAATACACGAGCGACGGCGGCACGCATTTGAGCGCGTTCCGCGAAGGACTGCTCAAGGCGGTCAATGAATACGGCAACACCAAATACGAAGGCGACGACGTGCGCGAATGCATGGTCGGCGCGGTGGCCATCCGGTTGAAAGACCCGGTGTTCGAGTCGCAGACGAAGAATAAACTGGGCAACACGGAAATCCGCACCGAGCTCGTCAACAACGTTCGCGAAGAGCTGCTGCATTTTTTCCAGCGCAACAAGCAGATCGCCGAGACCATCATGGCGAAGGTCAAGGACACGCAGGAGTTGCGGAAGGAGTTGCAGAACGTGAAGAAGCTCGCGCGCGAGCGGGCCAAGGCCATCACGCTCCGCATCCCGCAATTGAAGGATTGCAAAAATCATTTCGACCGGAAGAAGGAAAAGGGCAAGGGCACGATGGTGTTCATTTGCGAAGGCCAGTCCGCCGCCGGCTCCATCACGAGCTGCCGCGATGTGAACAACCAGGCGGTGTTCGTGCTCAAGGGCAAGCCGCTCAACGTCTGGGATCTCAAGCGCGACGTGATGTATAAAAACGACGAGATGTATAACCTCATGCAGGCGCTCAACGTCGAGGACAACACCGAAGGTTTGCGCTACGACAAGGTGATTCTCGCCACCGACGCGGATGTGGATGGCATGCACATCCGCAATTTGATGATCACGTATTTCTTCAAGTTCTTCGAGCATCTCGTCCACGACGGGCATGTTTACGTTTTGGAGACGCCGCTGTTCCGCGTGCGCAACAAGCAGGAGACGATTTACTGCTACAGCGAAGCCGAACGCGATGCCGCGTCCGCGAAGCTGGGCGGCAAGCCGGAGATCACGCGCTTCAAAGGCCTGGGCGAAATCAGCCCGAAGGAATTTCAACAATTCATCGGCAAAGAGATGCGGACGAGCAAAATCGAATACGCGCCGCGCGCCGAGTCCGGCCCCATCTTCAACTTCTACATGGGCAAGAACACGCCGGAGCGCAAAGACTACATCATGGACAGCCTCGTCGTGCCGGTGGAAGAATAGCTGCACCTAAAAGACTCCTTTTGCCATCGGCCGGATTGAATCTTGCGGTTGGAAAATCTCTTCTATCGGTCGCCGTAACGGCGCTGGCGGTTGCCGGATTCAATCTGCCGGACGGAAAATCGCGTCTGCCGGTCACCAGATTGGTTCTGCAAACTGCCTGACGACCTCTGACAACTGCCGGACGCCATCTGCCGGACGCCGGACGGCATCTGTCGGTTGGATTATCCGTTCTGCCAACTAGTTTATCGCCTCGTGCTGTTGACTTTTGACCACTGACGATTGCCAGATGGCATCTGTCAGTCGCCGGACGACCTCTGAGTTTTGGTTTATCGCGTCTGCAAGTTGCCTTTTTGCCCCGAAAATCCGCTTTTTCGTAATTTTCATCTAAAATATGACAAAATCGGGAAGAAAGGCCGCCCCGCAGGTTCACGCTGGATGGGCCGTGACTACAAATAGCAGCACAAGCCGGCCATATATCTGGTTGTAAAGCCCGAACGCGCCGCCGCCCGCGCCGACACCGGCAGCACCAACGGGATTGACAACCAAGCCGTGATCGCCACGCGCTGGCGCAACACGTCCACGCCGATGGTCTTCACGTTGTGCGGCGTAAATCTTGCCGCGTTCGTCTGTTTCTGGCTTAATGCGCGCCGCTTTTAACCATGTCAGCCAAACGTAAAAAAGATTCCGGTCAGCCTGAATTGCCCATCGAGGGTGCGCCTGCGGAAACCAAGACCAAACCCGCCGCCAACGGCAACGGCGGTGATCATGTCGTCGCCGAAACGGTCGAGATGGCCGTTGCGCACAAGCCATTTGATCCAAAAAAAATGCAGCCTGGTCTGCACACGCGCGTGGACCGGGGCTTTCTGGATTACGCGAGCTATGTCATCCGCGACCGGGCGATCCCGAATCTCGCCGATGGCCTCAAGCCGGTGCAAAGGCGCATCCTCTGGGCGTTGCATGAGAAAGACGACGGGCGCTTTATCAAAGTGGCCAACGTTGTCGGTCACACGATGCAATATCATCCGCACGGCGACGCGTCCATCGGCGACGCGCTCGTGGTGCTGGCCAACAAGCGTTATCTCATCGAGGGCCAGGGAAATTTCGGCAACATTTTCACCGGTGATCCGGCCGCCGCGGCGCGTTACATCGAGTGCCGGCTGACGGAACTCGCGCGCACGGAAGTTTTCAATGACTCGATCACCGATTTTATTCCGAGCTATGACGGGCGCAATCGGGAGCCGGTGACGTTGCCATGCAAACTACCGCTCAACCTCATGCTCGGCACCGAAGGCATCGCGGTCGGCTTGAGCGCGCGCATCCTGCCGCACAATTTTCCAGAATTGCTCGAAGCACAAATCGCGATTCTCAAGAAGCAGCCGTTCAAATGCCTGCCGGATTTTGCGACCGGCGGCCTGATGGACGCTCGCGATTATCAGGACGGCAAAGGCTCGGTGAAAGTCCGCGCCAAGATCAAGACGAAGGATGAATCAACCGTCGTCATCAAGGAAATTCCGCCGACCACCACGACGGAATCGCTCATCGCGTCCATCGAAGACGCGGTGCAAAAGGGCAAGCTCAAGGTCAAATCCATCAACGATTTCACGTCCGAGAACGTCGAGATTGAGATCCGCTGCCACGCGGGCGTAGATGCGGAGAAATTGGTTGACGCGCTGTATGCTTTCACCGACTGCGAAGTGACCATCGCCAGCCGTATCGTCGTCATTAAGGACAACCGGCCGGTCGAGTTGACGGTGTCGGAGATTTTGCGCGAGAACACGGAGCAACTCGTCGCCATTCTCAAGCGCGAACTGGAACTGCGCGAGAAACAACTGCTCGACGAGCTGCATTACCGCACGCTGGAGCGCATCTTCATTGAAGAGCGTATCTACAAGCTGATTGAGAAGTGCAAGACGAATGAGGCCGTGACGGCCGCCGTCTATGAAGGTTTCAAGCCGTTCTCAAAACAGCTTGTGCGCGCAATTGCGGACGCGGATGTAGAAAAACTACTGCAAGTTCGCATCCGCCGCATTTCGCTGTTCGACATCAACAAGCACCGCGAGGAGATGGAGAAGACGAAGGCCGAACTGGACGAGACGCGCAAAAATCTCAAGGGACTCACGAAATATGTCATCGGCCACCTGGAAGCGTTGCTGGAAAAATACGGCCCGCAGTATCCGCGCCTGACCACGAAATCCGCGCGCCACGAGGAAGTGGACGTGAAAGCCGTCGCGTTCAAATCGTTCAAGGTCGCCTACGATCGCGAGACCGGCTACGTCGGCTACAAAGTTTCGGGCGAGGAATTCAAGGTTGAATGCACCAAGTTCGACAAGATTCTGCTCGTGTTCAAGGACGGCACTTACAAGGTCAGCGAGCTGCCGGAAAAATTATTTGTCGGGCCAGAATTATTTTATTGCGGCCTGCCTGACCGCGAAAAAGTTTTTACCTGCGCCTACACAGACCGCAACGCAAGTTATCTTAAGCGCTTTACATTCGGCGGCGCGATCATGAACAAGGCGTATCTGTGCATTCCGGAGAAATCACGCATTTTATTTTTCGCGCCGGAAACGCCGAAAATTCTCTACGTCCGTTACAAGCCCGCGCCGCACCAGAAAATCTCGCAGCAGACGTGCGAGCCGGTGCAGGTGGAGGTGAAATCGCCGAAGACGCGCGGGCGGCAGCTTTCCATAAAGGACATTTCATCCGTCACCGCCGAACCGACTCGTGGGTGGGACGATCAATCAACCACGACAAAAATCGTTTTTGTATAAGTTAAAGCACGGCCGCCTTGAAAAAAGACGGTGAGCAGCCTGAACTGCGGGCCAGTTCAAGTCGTTTACAAAATACCAGTGGAGGTTGACATAATCGAACTCGCCGGTGTTGACCGCTTCAAGAATCATGTCTGTGGTGGCATGCGTGGAAAAGCCGATGTAGCGGCAGCGGCCTTCCTTCTGCAATTTCCGGGCGGCGGCGAGGCAGCCGTTTTTTTGCAGCGACCAGTCGAGAGTCTGGCGGTTATTGATGCCGTGGAGCGAAAGCAAATCCACATGCTCCAGCTTCAAATAGTCCATTGATGTTTCAAACGTCCTGAGAAATTCCTCTGCTGTTGTACGCGGTGTGACTTTGGTCTGCACGATCATTTTGTCTCGCGGCAATTTTGGCAGCAACGCTCCGAGCTGCATTTCCGACGTCCCATAACCGCGCGCGGTCTCAATGTGGTTGATGCCCAGCTCCAACGCGCGGTGGATGCACGCTTCGAGATTTTCCTGATTGGCGCGGGGAATATCCCGTGGGGCGACATCCTGCCACTTGTGCTGGTAACGCATCCCGCCGCAGGAGATGACGGGCATATTCAATCCTGTCCGGCCAAAACGACGATTTTTCATGGCATGAAAATTAGTCCGGGGTTGGCACCAAGGCAAGAGCCAGCCCTCCAAACCAAACAACACCCTCAGTGAGATTAAAAATCAAAATCAAGGGCGTGTTTATCATTGGCCCGTGAGCCCGGCATTTTGAGCCGGAATGGTTAGCATATTCGAGTGATGGTTTGCTTATAGGGAAAAGGTTGAAGCTAGTGGAAACGCCTGTTCCTAATATCTGTCGGGCCACCGGACCAGGTTTTCATTAATGGCGATTTAATTAACAAGACATTGCCTATTCAATATTTTTTCGGTGGAATGTGGGTTGATCAGCATAAATGAAACTTTTTCAAAACATCATTGAACGGATAGTCAGACGAGCAGGCGCTCTTGCATTTTTTTACTGCGCTGTGCTTCCTCCGGTTGTACATGCATGGCAGTCTGACCTTGGCAACGGTCAGTATAAAAACCCTGTACTGTTCGCAGATTATTCTGACCCGGATGTCATTCGTGTTGGATCGGAATTTTACATGGTTTCATCCAGCTTCCATTTTATGCCTGGCATACCGGTCCTTGAATCCAAGGACCTCGTGAATTGGCGGATTATCGGCCATGTCTATGATCGTTTTGACTTCGATCCGGCCTATGACCTGACCAATGGCGACCGTTATGGCAAAGGCTGCTGGGCACCGGTCATCCGTTATCATGGTGGACGATTTTGGGTTTATTTCCCGACACCGCAGGAAGGCATTTTTATGAGTTCCGCAAAATCCGCAGCAGGGCCATGGAGCACGCCGGTCCAAGTCAAAAAAATCACCGGGTGGGAAGATCCTTGTCCATTTTGGGACGATGATGGTAAAGCGTATCTCATCCATTCCGTGCTTGGGGCGGGGCCGTTGATCCTGAACAAAATGAGCGCTGATGGCACCCATCTGCTGGATGAAGGCACAACAATTGTGAAAGACCGCGATGCAATGCCGACTTTGGAAGGGCCAAAACTTTACAAGATGCGGGGCTATTTTTACATCTTTGCGCCCGCAGGCGGAGTAGCCCGCGGCTGGCAGGAAGTTTTGCGTTCGACGAACATTTACGGCCCATACGACCATAGAACTGTTTTGTCACAAGGCGACACAGACATCAACGGACCTCATCAGGGAGCTTATGTGGAAACTGCGGGCGGACAACCATGGTTCGTTCATTTTCAGGAGCGCGGCGCTTATGGACGTGTTTTCTGGCTGGAACCCGTAACATGGGTTGATGACTGGCCGGTGATTGGCCAGCCATCGGATGGCGCAACCAACGGGCAGCCGGTCTTGATGTGGACCAAGCCGGATAACGGATCCGAAACGGTCACACAAGTTCCGCAAACTTCCGACACATTCGACTCATCCAAGCTCGGCTTGCAGTGGCAATGGAACCATAATCCCGATGATTCAAAATGGTCGCTTACGGCACGCCCCGGATATTTGAGGCTGAATGCTTTGCCAGCCGATTCGTTGATGCACGCACGCAACACACTCACTCAAATGCTTTCCGATCCGGTCTCGATTGTCACCACCTCGCTGGATACGCGCAAAATGGCAGATGGACAAAGAGCCGGCTTATGCGTATTCGGAAAACCGTCAGGATGGATTGGTGTGATGCAAACGGGGGGCAGGCAACAGATCGCCTGTTATACCTCAACCAACGAAGCTGCAG
>Ga0181525_10003721_pt1 | contig 11943 bp, 11 predicted proteins | sample PEATcosm2014_Bin_48_FD_121100 | JGI IMG/M metagenome (GOLD analysis project Ga0181525, IMG submission 121100) | Peatland microbial communities from MTU Mesocosm Facility, Houghton, MI, USA - PEATcosm2014_Bin06_10_metaG | ecosystem: Environmental > Terrestrial > Soil > Wetlands > Peat | place... | reverse complement strand
ACGCAATTGTTGACGATCACTTCCACCGGCTCGCTGAGCGTCCGGTTCAGCTCGACGATGGAGCCGGTGGTCAGTTTGATGACGTCTTTGAGCATCAGCTGGGCGCGGCCGAACGACACGCTGACTGGAAGCTCGACATCCAGCAGCAAATCGAAAGAGCCGGTGACACCCGGCTTCGCACCGGGGCTGCCGCTGCGCGTGCGCTCCTGGGGAGCGGCTTTAGCCGGCGCCAGCGTGGGGCTGTCAGAAAGATTCGCGACTGCGGGCGTAAAGACGGCCAACAATGGAAAAGGCTGTTCGCCGAGCGTGATCTCGAAGGCATAAGCGCTCACGCCACCTACCGCCGGAGGGGGCGCCGCCCGGCCGGGTAAGCAGGAGACCTCTTTGCGGGCGCGCGCAGTTACCGCGCTGGCCACCCCGGACAGGCTTTGGTTGACGATCTCAAGATACGTGCCGCGAAGGTCTTCCGCAGTGGCGTCGTCCACACCGGCGCTGCGCAGCACTCGATTGCCGATCTCCTGCCAGCTTCGGCCGTAGGCTGCGACCCAAATGGTGGAATCCGCACCCAGGCTAAGGGGTTGTTCCCACCACAGCAATTCTTGCTGTGCGGGATCGATCTCAAGCGCAGCGAGCGGGTGCGGCGCAATGGTGATCAGAACCGGCTCGCCTGTCATGGACTCCACGGCGCGAGTGATTTGCCGGCCCCATTCTTCTGCGAGCCACAGTGCGGCCTCGCTGGCCGGGGGGCGGGGCTGCGGCGGCTCGGCGTCCGGGGAAACTGCGTCCGGGGGCACCGCGTCCGGAGGCACGGGGGGCATAAGCTACGTGCCTCGTTCCACCGGCCAGCGTTTTTCCAGGTAAGACCGTAAGCGGAGGATGGCCTGCGACTTTAGCTGAGAAATGCGCGATTCATGGAGATTCACCACCTTGGCGATCTCGCGCAAAGTCAGCTCCTCGTGGTAATAAAGGCTGATGACAATGCGCTCGGTTCGGGGCATTTTCTCGATCGCTTCGGCCAGCAGGCGCTGCAACTCCGATCGTTCGAGCAGCCGTGAGGGCCAGTTCTCCTCGTCGTCAGAAATGTACTTCAGCAGATTGCGGCTGTCCTCTTCGGGGGCCGAGGTCTCCAGACTCCCCAGGTTTACGCCCCGGATATCCACCAGCCACTCGCGATATTCCTCCAGCGAGAGATTCAGCTCCTGGGCGATTTCGTCCTCGGTTGGGGAGCGGTGCAGGCGCTGTTCGGCGGATGCGATGGCGGCCTCAATCTGTTTGGAGCGGCGGCGCTGCTGGCGGGGCGCCCAATCCAGCCCGCGCAAACTGTCGAGGATGGCGCCGCGAATTTTGTACTCGGCATAGGTCTTCAGTTTGACGTTATGGCGCGGGTCGAATCGATCGATCGCGGCGATCAAGCCGATGGTGCCGGTGGAGATCAGATCTTCCACATTGACGCTCTCCGGCAAACGTTCATGGATGCGCCGGGCGATGAGACGCACCTGCGGCAGATGCTCCAGAATGAGGCGTTCCCGCTCCTCCGACGCCGTATCGGGCGCCTGATATTTTTTGATCGCGCGGAGGGGCGTCTTTACCGTGCCCTGAGTTCTCATCGTGTTCTCATGCTGTTCTTACGGCTCTCATGCGGCGCTGTTTCATGCCGCGGCGATTGGTCATGCCGCCGCCATGCCAAACTTGGGCGCTGGAACCGCCAGCCGTCCTAGCACCAGATCGAGCAACCCCTCCAAAGTGGCCGGCTCCAGATCTTCGGGAATGCGCTGGCCGCGGGAAAGAAAGGAAACCGCTTTGTCCATCCGGACGCTGCGGCTCAGAATGGGTCCGAAGGTCTCGGTTTCGTCCATGCGGGTGAAAAGCAATTTGCGAGGTTCGAAGACGCTGTATTGCTCCGAGACGCGACGGAGGTCCGAGGCCCGCATGGAAGCCGGAAGGACCAGATGGGTATCCACGCCGGGATGCGCGGCGAGAACCTGGGCCAGTTCTTCGGAGGCTTCCATCTCGACACGGCACAAGCCCGGCGTGTCGATGAGGACCAGGTCTTTCTTACCGCTTCTGCCGGATTCACCCGGGCTATATTCGTCCAGGGCACGCGCCAGTGCCGCCGGCGTTTCGAGGACCTGACAACCGATGCCGAGAATAGCCGCATAAGAACGGAGTTCCTCGGCCGCTGCGATGCGGAAAGTGTCGGTGGTGAGAATTTGCACGCTCTTGCCCACGGCGATACCGTGCTGGATGGCCAACCTTACCAATGCCGAAGTTTTGCCGGCGCCGGGAGGCCCTGCCAGCGCTACGACGCGCGCAGGGGCGCCGGGCACCCCGAGCTCGGAATCGATGCTCACTAGTTTCGCCAGCTCGGCTCGCAAACTGGCGTCGGAGACGGGGAACTTCAGCTTGCTCACCAAATCATAAGCGAGTTCGGTGTCGATCTCGGCGTCGGTGAGCAGGGTGAAAGCGCGAGAAAGATCGGGATCGAACGCCACGCTTGCCAGGCCGCGTCCCGAGCGCGCCAGAGTCAATGCGAGCTTTTCCAGGCGTTGCTTCAATTCGGAAACATCCTGCGATAGTTTGTCGACCGGAAGCGTGGCCGCAACAGCCCGCGCCCCCCCCTGCTTGGACTCTCCCCGGCTTTCCTTCCCACGCTCCGGAGCAAGATCCCGTCTGCGTTCCCGGCCGTGTTCATCGCTTGATCCGCTTGGCTGCGTTTCGGCGCACACTACAATCTCATAACAGCCCAGGTGCCGAGCCTCCACTTCGCTGCGCTTGGAATTGACGAGCATCGCGTCCGGCCCCAATTCTTGGCGCGCCAGGCGGATGGCTTCTTCGACGGTATTGGCGAAAAACGATTTCAGTTTCATGGCTCGGGGCTGTTGTTGATTTCTCCTCAGTCAGCGTAGCTTTTCTAAGCGCCGGATTTCTTGATTAGAGCGCTGAATTTATAATCTGTTTAACTCACTGTGCTCAAGTCACTGTGCTCAAGTCATTCTGTTCAAGTCCTTCTGTTCAGCTCACTGTGTGTTCAAAGCTCATGGTGTTCAAGTTCACTGGGTTCAAACTCAGCGCTTAACTCAATGTGCTTGATTGGCATGCATAAGTTACGGAGTTTAAGCCACCGTGCCCAACGAAACGATCTTATTCCCCGGAGGTATCTCATTGTGGGATAGCACCGATAAATTGGGAGTTATACTTTCCATGATTTGACGCACAAAGAAGCGCGCCCCGGAGCCGGTGACTAGCAGGCCCGGAGCGTCTTGCGGATTGCAGCATTTCTTGAGCCGCTCCTGGATATCTCGGACGCGTTGCGGTGAAAGGTTCAAGTGACTGGAATTTTCTGTGTGCTCGACGCCGGATTCGATAGATTGTTCGAGAGCCGGATCGAGGAGATAAGCCGCAAGGTCTCCGGACGGCTCTAACAAGGGCTTTACTACCTGACGACGTATAGCCTGGCGAACATATTCAGTGAGTAGTACGGTGTTTTTTGTAATTGGCGCAGCTTCACCCAGGGCCTCCACAATACTTGCCGCGTCTCGGATGGACACGCGTTCTCGCAATAAGTTTTGCAGCACCTTCTGCACGACCGCTAGAGAAAGCAATTTTGGAACCAAATCCTCGACAGCTTTGGGATTGTCTTCGTTCACCCGGTCGAGCACTTTCTTGGCGTCCTGGCGTGAAAACAGTTCGTGAGCATGGCGCCGGACGATTTCGCCCACATGGGTCCCGATTATGCTGATGCTGTCCACCACCGTATAGCCGGCACGCCGCGCCTCCTCCACCCGATCCGGCGAAATCCAAACAGCCGGAATTCCGAACGCGGGATCGCGCGTGGGGATGCCCTCGATCTTTTCGCCCTTCTCATCGGAATGCAGTGCCAGCTCGCAACCATGCGCTAATTCGTAACGCGAGATCTCTACGCCCTTTAGCGAGAATACATACTCGCGCGCCTTCAGCGTCAAGTTGTCGGTAACGCGCACCGGGGGCAGAATATAACCCAGCTCGGAAACAAGCTGCTTCCGGATGCTGGAAATTCGCTTGAGCAGTGGCGAATTGTGGCCGCCCTCAACCAGACTGACCAGTCCCAATCCCACCTCCACAGCCAGCGGCTCAATGCGCAGCAGCGACTCCAGATTCTCGCGGGCCGGCGCCGCGGCCGCCGGCTTCACTTTTTCGGCAGTGACAACTTTTTGTCGCAGGCGCCATGCCATACTTCCAAGGCCTGCACCCAGCACCAGAAACGGGATCTTGGGGAGTCCGGGAAATAAGGCCATGGCCACCAGAACTCCAGCGGCCAAGAACAAGGGTTGGGGGTTGGAAAACACCTGTTTCTGGAATTCCATTCCCAGATTGGTTTCCGAACTGGCGCGTGTGACGATCAAGCCTCCCGAAACCGAAATCATCAGGGCGGGTATGACCGTTACCAGACCATCCCCAATAGTCAGCACGGTGTATGTTTGAAGCGCCCGCTGGAGATCCATCCCGTGCTGCAGCACCCCGATCAGGAAGCCGGCGAGAATGTTGATGACCGTGATGATAATGGACGCCACCGCGTCTCGCTGGGTGAAGCGGGAGGCCCCGTCCATAGCGCCATAAAACTCGGCTTCGCCGGCCAGCATCCGCCGCCTGGTGCGCGCCTCGTGCTCGTCGATGAGGCCGGAATTCAAATCCGAATCGATCGACATCTGCTTGCCCGGCATGGCATCCAGGGTGAACCGCGCCGTGACTTCGGAGATACGCACCGCGCCGTGATTGATGACGACATACTGAATCGCGATGAGCACTAGGAAAATCACGACGCCAATCACATAGTTACCGCCTACCACAAAGGCCCCGAAGGCTTGGATCACATCCCCGGCCGCCGCCGTTCCGGTGTTGCCGTAGAGCAGGATCAGACGCGCCGACGATATGTTCAGGGACAGGCGGAATAACGTCATCAGCAGCAGGGTGCTCGGAAAGACGCTGAACTCGACCGGCCGAGTGATGTAGAGCGAGACCAGCAGTACAATGACCGATAGCGAAATATTGGCGCTGATCAGGATGTCGAGCAGGAACGGCGGCAGCGGAGCGATCATCGCGAGCACAATGCCGAGGACGGCGATGGGTATAGCAAACTGCCGCCAGTTGACTCGCACGCTCGCAGCGGCCGGGGAAGCCGGGCCGGCGGTTCCGGCGGCGCGGACGGGACTGGCGGGAACACGGAGTTTCGGCGTCATGGATTTGGTTCCCGGGTCGTCGCGCCGGTCCTCGTGCGGTCCATCTATTTCCTAACCGGATGCATGAGTTTGTAAATGTACGCCAATACTTCGGCCACGGCGCGGTACAGATGCGGCGGAATCTCCTGGCCCACATCGGCGGATTTATACAGCGCTTGCGCCAAGGGCTCATTCTCGACAATCGGCACCTGATGATCCAGAGCGATCTGGCGAATCCGAAGAGCCAGGTAGTTCTTGCCTTTAGCGAGCACGCGTGGCGCCGACATGGCCTCCATTTCGTAGCGAATGGCTACCGCGAAATGCGTTGGATTCACGATGACCGCGGTGGCGTTGGGGATCTGCTTCAGCATGTTGTGCCGCGCCAGATCGCGCTGGATACGCCGCACGCGCTGCTTGATTTGAGGATTCCCCTCGGTTTCCTTCTGTTCGTCGCGTACCTCCAGCTTGGTCATGAATAAGGACTTGTAGTGGCGCCGGTAAGCGCGCAAAAAGTCCAGCATGCCAAGGGCGCAGAACAGCCCCGCGGCCTTCCACAGAAAATCTCGAAACGAGCCGCTGACTAGAAGTAAGGCCGGCTGGAGGCTCTGGCGGGCCAGCCCGGCATAGGCCAGCAGATTTTCGCCGGCTATTTGATAGACCGCGAGCGCCAGCAGCGGCAAAAACAGCAGCGCTTCGAGAAAAGCGGCGGCATTTTGCCGGGGAACGCTGCGAATTTTTTCTAATGGATTGAGGCGCTTGGGGTCGGGCGCGAGATTGTGCAGTGACAGCCCCAACCGCGTGCTGCCAAGTTGCGCCGCCAGCGCCGCTACCAGGAGGCAGCCTCCCATCCACAGCAGGGGAGTGAATACACGCCCCAGCAACTCGCGGTAAATTCGCACCACCCCGCGTGGAGTTACCGGAAAATGAAAAGCCGCGACGAGTAAGTAGCGGAACATGGCGCGCAGGCGATCGAAGAACGCGCCGCCTGCCGTAACCAGCGAGATCACGAAAGTGAGGAATTGCAGTGCAGCCACCAGCTGGCGACTGGAAGGAAACTGTCCCTCGCGGCGGGTCTTGTCGAGCTTCCGCTTGCTCGGTTTTTCGCTGCGCTGGCCCTGGTCCGCCATCGATGTCCCGCCATTTAGCGATGCAGAGCCCGATCCAACACGGCAAACGTGATCGCGCCCGAGCGCTGGAAGATGCTGGGATAAACCGTTAGGACGCTGGCCAGCACCGCCAGCGCAGTTATCATCTTGAGTGCAAAGGAGAGCGAGAGAATTTGGAGCTGCGCGTGCAGCCGCCCCAGCACCGCGAAGGCGATATCCAACAGGATCAGAAGGGCGAGCACCGGCATGGCGAGTTGCAGTCCAGTGGAAAAGATTGCCGAACCTAATCGAACAATGGCTTCTATGCCCCGGGGGTCCATCGAAAACGCTTCCGGAGCCGATTTGAAACTCCTCGCCAGTATCTCCAGCATTTGCCGGTCAAAACCGAAAGCGAAGAACAGGAAGCCCGCTAAAAGCTGCGCCATGAGCTGCAGCGTGGTGGTGTCGGCTTGGGTGCTGGGATCGATGGTGGAAGCATAGGAGTATCCGGCCTGCAATCCCAACACTTGCGCGGCTAGTTGCACTCCTTCCAGTAGAAATGAGATGACCAGCCCCACCGTCACTCCGAAGAACGTTTCTCGGCCGATCCCGGCGAGCAGCCGCCCAACAACCAGCTTCGGTCCGCTTGGTTGGACCTCCACTGCATGGATGGGCCAGGCGGGGAACACAGCCACCGTCACGGCTAGGGCTAAGACTACGCGACTGGCGTCCGGACCCGCCGAAAAACCCGGGATCGGCACGAAGACGATGACGCCGGATACGCGGGCCAGCGCCAATAAGAACGCGTACAGCGTCGTGAACCGGAAGGTGAATTCAGCGTGCATAACGTCCCAAATCGTTCAATAGGGACGTTGTATAACCGATAAGGCGGGAAGTCATCCAAGGCAGCAGGAACACCAGGCCAAGCAGGAAGGCAGTCAGCCGGGGCACGGCGCCGAAGCTGGTGTCCTGGATCGAAGTGAGAACCTGCAGCAGGCTGACTGCAATTCCTACCGCGAGGCCAAGCGCCAGCAACGGAAGGCTAAGCCAGAACGTTTCCATCAGCGTGTGGCGAAATAGGTTGACTGCGATTTCTGGCGTCACGTGGAATAAAAGCTCCTCACCAACGAACCGATTACCAAATTCCAGCCGTCCACCAGCACAAACAACAGAATCTTGAAAGGAGCCGAGAGCATAACCGGCGGCAATTGCACCATGCCGATGGATAGCGTTACCGAGGCGACCACCAGATCGATAATCAAAAACGGCAGGAATAGGACGGCGCCGATCTGAAAGCCCGTTTTCAGCTCCGAGAGCACATACGCGGGCATGAGCACGGATAGAGGGAGACCCGAACGATCGTGCGGCGCCGGAGTGTGAGAGATGTCCAGGAAGACGCGCACGTCTTTCTCCCGAACGTAGTGCAATAAGAAGGCTTTTAGGGGCTCCGAAGCATCGTCCCAGGCCTGTTGCCAGTTTTCCCGTCCCGCCTCGAGCGGTTCCCATCCCTTGTGGTACATGTCCGTCGCCACCGGCTGCATGATTACGAGCGTCAGGAACAGCGCCAGACCGATCAGCACCTGATTGGAAGGTGTTCCCTGGGTGCCCAGGGCTTGCCGTAGAAAGTGCAACACGACGCTAATGCGGAGAAAGGGGGTGAGCGACATAATCAGGGCCGGCAGCACCGCCAGCACCGTGAGCAAGACGATAATTTGCATCGGCACGCTCAAAGAGGCCGACCCTTTGGAAGGCGCGAACGAGACCTCGAGCAGGGAACCTGTTTCCTGAGCACAGAGGTGCTTCGACAGGACCAGCGTACTTAGTGCGAAGGGTGTCCAGAGCTTCACCGGGCGGTCATTTCCTTCCGTTCGGCCGCCGCCTCCGGCAGCGCGTTGCCGAGAAAAGTGACACCCTCCGGATGGAGGGCTAAGATTAACTCGCGATCGCCGATCCGGATCCAATGAACCGAGTGCCGTGCCGTGAGCGCCAGTTGGCCCCGCGACTCGATCAGATCCGGTGCCGACCTGGCTCGCCGTATTCCGATCCGGCCCTTCTTCCGCAGAGCGAGGCGAGCGGTCCACAGCAGTGCGAAGACCAGCACCAGGGCGAGCGACTGTCGAACAATGTCCATAGATTGAGCCCAGCTATTCCTCCTGACGAAAATCCGTAATTCGAACGCCTACGGTGTCCTCGATGATCACAATCTCGCCGTAACCGATGAGGCTCGATCCCACTAAAATGTCGATGTTGTCCCCGGCCGAGCGGGCAATGCGGATTACGCTTTCCGGGCCTAACTCCAGGATTTGAGCGATAGTCATAATTCGGCGGCCCAATTCTACCTCGACATCCAGCGGCACATCGGCGAGGTCGGCGATTTGTTCGAGCGGTGTCATGACTTGGATCTCATTTGATCAAATTAATGGTGTCCTGGCTCAGTTCGTCGATGGTATCGACGACTTTGGAGTTGGCTTCGTAGCCCCGCTGGTAGACGATGAGGTTAGTGAATTCGGTGGCGACATCCACAGTGGAGGCTTCTACCGAGCCGCCTTGCACCGTTCCGCGTCCCCCCGTTCCTGGAAGGCCTACAGCGGGAAGCGCCGACAGAGCGCTGAGTTGGTAGTTGTTGTTGCCGGCTGCGAGCAGAGAGTCCGGGTTTCGAATGGTGGCCATCGCCAATTGGCCGACCACGGTCTGCTGTCCGTTGGAAAATTGCGCCAGAAGCTCGCCATTGGTACCGATGCCGACGGTCGTTAATTGAGCCGCTGCCGAGCCGTCCTGCGCAACTGCGGAGACCTCGGAGGGCTGGGCAAACTGAGTGATGCGTGGCGTCGTCCCGTTATATAAGTTCCAGTTGAGCGTCATATCGGACGCACCGTCCGCCAGGCCGGTAATCGCGAGCTGCGGCGAGGGATCCGTGGCAGCGGGCGTTGTCAAGACGCCGTCGGAGTTGAAGTTGATGCTGCCGGTTAGCGGTGTGGCGGGCGGACTGGCAACGTCAGCGTCCGGGATGCTGATGGAGTAGTCCCACTGGCCGGCGGTGGTGGGGTCTTGGACGAAGGTGGCCGTCACAACATGGGAATTGCCGAGGGAGTCATAAACGGTGACGGAAGTTGCGAAGGTGGCCTCGGCCGATCCGGGCGTGGCGGCTGCATTAAGATTCATGTCGAAAGAGAAATTCTGCGTCACCACGGGCGGCTGTACGGTCCCGGTGGGAATCGTGATGTTGCCGGGGGGGGCATTGGTGTTCAAGACCCCGTTGGACTGTGTCCAGCCCTGCACAATCTGCCCGGTCGCGGTTTCAAGGTTGCCGTTCAGATCCGTCTGAAAATTGCCTGCTCGAGTATACAGGGTGGAGTCGTCCGGGCCCTGAACCACAAAAAATCCGTCGCCTTGGATAGCCGCATCCAACGTGCCGCCGGTGTTCTGAAGGGCGCCTTGCGTGAAGAGCGCTTCGGTAGTTGGAGTGCCAACTCCGAATCCAACCTGCGTAGTTCCGAGACCGGCGCTTATGGACTGGGTCACAAGATCGTGGAAAGAGACTTCGCTGGTTTTGAACCCGATCGTATTTAGGTTCGCCAGGTTGTTGCCCGTCACGGAAATAGCAGTCGAAAAGGCCGAGAGCGCCGAAAGTGCGGTTGAGAATGATAAAGGCATAAGTGGTCCTTAAGATTGTGTGGCTCCTGAAGCGGGCGGTTGGGTAGCGCCAGCATTGTTTGTCAAGACGCTGTTGATGCTGTCGAGGTCTGTGCGCATCTGGATTTCTTGTTCGAGCGAGCTAAACTGCGCCAACTGGGACACGAACTGAGTGCCGTCCTGCGGTGCCGTCGGATCCTGATTCTGCAGTTGCGCGACCAGCAGCTGCAGGAAGGTCTGCTCGCTAGTCAGCGAGTCGAGAGCCGAGTTGGCCGATTGCGACGACGGTGAAGACCCGGAGGATGCTGCCGCCGGGTTTGTTCCACTGCTTGACGTAGGTGTCATTTTCCATACCTCTGAAGTTCCGAAAAATTCTTCACAATGTCTCGCGCTGTGCTCGATGCTTTTTCCTCTGACTGCCGCCGGCGTGCTGCCTAGGTTGTCGCTGGGGGACCCGAAGATGTTTCCTCCAGCTCCGTCTGCCAGCGTTTTCGCTGTTGTCGGTTGGATTCCTGGCGCCCCTGTCCCGTGTCCGGTTGCCCGCCCCGTGAGCCCGATCCGCCGGAAGGATTTTGGCTACCTGCTGCGGTTGAGGGCTCTCGGACCGCCGGGCCGGTGTGTTGTATGGTAACTGGAGTCCAAGCCTCGGTCCTGAACCCCTTCTGCTCCAGCCGGGCCACCAGTTGCTCCAGATTGTTCTGAAGTGAGTCCGCCATTGCGGGGTCGGCCGTGCGAACCGCCACCTGGACTTTTCCGGCGCGCTCGACCACCTGAACGTCCACGCGGGGAGCCTCGGCCACTCCGAGCTGAAGTGATATCTCACGAAGCGGGTGCGGCTGTAAGATGTTGGGAATTTCTGTCATTGGTGAAGGCGCGGGGGATTGCGGCAGCTGGGGCGTCGGTGATTTGGTTGGCATCGGAGGCGCGCCAATCTGCTGCGGGGACGGGGCGAACCGAAATCCGGCGGGCTCCGATCCTGGCTGCGCAAAAGAACGCTGGCCCTGGAAAACGTTGTGCGTGACCGCAGCCGTGTAAGTCCGGCCGCCGGATCCTGAATTTTCGTCGTCCTTGTCCCTCACGTTCCGCGAGTCGTTCGCCGATGTGCCCGGGCTGATCGCACTCGCACGTTCCGGCGCTGCCACTGGCCGGCGTGGCGGGTCATCGGATTCAGCCCATTGGTCCCCTTGATCGCGGCCGCGAGTGTTAGGCGCCGAAACTTCCTTCCGCGACTGGACTTCAGGCGCAGCACTGCCTCTAAGAGACGAAGGTGGAAGCTCAGGAATCCCTTCAACGCCCACCGTCAAAGCCGGGGCCGCGCTTTGAGTATCGGTCCCGATTGGCAGCAGAAGACTTCCGGAAGGGGAAAACACTATTTTAGGCCATGTTTCCGAAAATGCAGTTGTCACCGAAGTGCGCTCTGTTGCCTGTCCGCCATTGGGCGTCAAAATTTCTTGGGCTCGAAGCCCGGCTCTGTCTCGCATCACGCAGTCGGCGGAAGTCGAGGGTACCGGAGACGCGACGACTTGTCTCAAGCCTTCCGAAGTAATCTGGCCGGAAGGTTGGATTGGATGTTCTGGATTTCTTTCGTCGCTATAGGCCGTCCCTTTGGTTAGTGCTCCGGTGCTTAGAACTCCGGTGCTTAGAGCTTCGGCGCTTAAGGTTCGGGTGGTTAGAGCTTCGGTGGTTAGAGCTTCGGTGCTTAGAGCTCCGGCGCTGAGACCAGTGTCATCCGCCAGGAGATTGCGACTGTTGGTGTCGCCGAATCTGGGCACTCTCGGCGAAACTGGATCCGATCCCGAGGACAGCACTTCTGCGCCGGTGGGCTTTTGAAGAGGTTGCCAGGTCAGGCGAAGAGCAAAGGCAAGGTCATGCACTGAGCTCAGCGGGGCATTGCCAGGACTGGAATCGGATACCTGACTACTGGGGAGTGCATCAGTCACGATCCCATTGGCTTCAACCGGAGGCAATTGGGGGGCAGTTGTAGTTCCTCCGACCGCAAGGGGCAAGACTCCCATCAGAAGCCCGTCATT
>Ga0181525_10003720_pt1 | contig 11949 bp, 9 predicted proteins | sample PEATcosm2014_Bin_48_FD_121100 | JGI IMG/M metagenome (GOLD analysis project Ga0181525, IMG submission 121100) | Peatland microbial communities from MTU Mesocosm Facility, Houghton, MI, USA - PEATcosm2014_Bin06_10_metaG | ecosystem: Environmental > Terrestrial > Soil > Wetlands > Peat | place... | reverse complement strand
TGGCAGCTGGGGTTAAGCGCACAAGCGCCTACGGAAAATACGAATGTAAGGCTGGAGGAAGCCGTTCTTTTTTGAAAAAAAGAAGCAAAAAACTTCTGTTCCTCGTGGGAGTTGGCTTGGTCTCGGGCTTTATAAGACTGCGAAGGCGCCAAAACCCCAGTGAATAAAACTTCCATGAATCGCGGGCGCTTTCCCCCGCACGCAAAAACTCCCGCAGCATTCAGAAGTTTTTTTCTTCTTTTTTTCAAAAAAGAAGTGCTTCCTTCCCTCTAATTCGCTGGCCGCGCTGTCCTGAAACGCGGATCTTCCATCTCCAGCAGATCCACCACCTGCCGCACGCCGGGCGTATTTTCCGCCAGCACTTTCACCGCGCGGCGTTCTTCTTCAGAGAAGATGAAACCTTCAAGCTGCACCACACTGCCGGTGACGGTGACGTTAAGTCCGGCTGGCGCCCAGAGTTCCTTGGCCAGCGCTGCCTGGATTGCGCCGAGAATTTCCGCCTCGCCGACTTCCTGGTTTTCATCGACGAGTTTTGGCGCCAGAGCGGTCAGCAGGTCGCCCCGGCTGATGACGCCGACGAGGGTGTCGCCTTGCAGCACGGGCAGGCGCTTGATGCGTTTTTGCAGCATCAGCTCAGCGGCTTTGGCCAGGCTGGTTTCCGGGCGGACGAAGATGGGCGGGGTGGTCATCACATCGCCGACGAGGCGGCTATGGGTGTGGACGTATTCGGCGGCCAGGCTGGCGGGTTGCAGGAAGGCTTTCAGCCACACGGCCTGGCGGCCATTGGTGCCCAGTTCCGGGCGGCGCAGCAGGTCGCCTTCGCTTAAAATACCCACCAGATGACCGGCATCGTTGAGCACCGGCAGGCCGCTGATATGGCGGCGCAGCATGCATTGCGCGGCGTCAGCAAGGTGGGTGCCCGGCTGCACCGTGACGACATCCCGGCTCATGAGTTCAGCAACAATCACCACACCCTCCGTAAAAACGCCCGTCGGGCATTAGGTCGTGCGGGTTGGCGGCTGTCTTTGATTCAGGTCAAACTTAACGCCCGCCGCTGGCAGCCATGCGCCGGTAGAGGGTGTTGCGGCTGATGCCCAGATGCCGCGCCGCGGCGGCGATGTTGCCGTTCATCTTGGTCACGGCGCTGGCGATCACCGCGTCCGAATGGGCGCGCAGCGAGATGTTTTCCACCGGCGCGGCCTGCTCCGGCGGGCGGGCCGGCTTGGCGGCAAGGTCGCTCAGGGCTTCCTCGCTGAGATGATGCAGGCGCAGCACGTGTTCATCGGCATCCAGCATCAGGCAGGCGGTGCGCAGCATGCCCGAGAGCTGGCGCAGATTGCCCGGCCAGTCGTAGCGCAGCAGCGCCTGGCTCAGCTCATCGGAGAGGCGCAGGCTCGCCCCGCTGTCGCGCGATTTCGCCTCGCGCTCCAGGATACGCTCAATCAGCGCCGGCAGGTCCGTGCGCTCACGCGCCGGGGGCAGGGAAATCGCCAGCCCGTTCAGCCGGTAATACAGGTCGGCGCGGAAGCTCTGCTCGGCGATGCGCGATTTGAAATCCGCGTGGGTGGCGCTGATAAGCAGGAAATCCACCGGCACCGGCTTGCCGCTGATCGGCGTCACGCTGCCTTCCTCCAGCACGCGCAGCAGGCGGGTTTGCATTTGCACCGGCATGTCGCCGATCTCATCGAGGAACAGCGTGCCGCCATTGGCCTCGCGGATGCGCCCGATGGCACCCTCGCGTCTGGCCCCGGTAAAGGCCCCTGGCGCATGGCCGAACAGTTCAGACTCAATGAGGCTCTCCGGCAGCGCGGCGCAGTTAATGGCGACGAACGGCCCGCGCGCACGCGGACCTGCGGCGTGGATGGCGCGCGCCAGCACATCCTTGCCGACGCCGGTTTCGCCTTGCAGCAATATCGGCACCGGCCGGCCCAGCACGCGGCGGAGCTGGGAGACGGCCTTGTGCACCCGCGCATCGCCGGTATCCAGCTCGTCCAGCGCGTCGGTCTTGGGGGCTTCCACCGCCGCGGTGAAGCGCCGCGCCAGCGGCATGCGGACCTGCTCCACGGAGATGTAGATCGTCTCCCCCTTGCGCAGCTGCAGGGCGACGGGACGCCCCTGGGCCTGACGGTCGAGATCCATGAGGTCGCGCAAGGACATGTTGAACAGCTCCGTAAAACTGCGTGTGCCGATATCGCTCTGGCGCAGACCGAGCAGGTCGAAGCCCCGCCGGTTGGCCCCCAGAATCTGGCCGTCCTCGGTCAGCGCGATGGCGCCTTCCATCACGCTGCCCAGCGCGTCGCTCGACATGTGGAAGCGCAACTTCATCTGGTTGAGGAAGGTGATCTCGAAGATACGGTTCTCGATCATCTGGGCGGCGGCGCGCACCAGCCCGAAGGTGTGCGGATGGTAGCGCCGCGCGTCGCAGGAGATGTCGATGACGCCGAGCAGCTTGCCGCCCGGCTCGACCAGCGGCGCGGCGGCACAGGCGAGAAAACTGTTATGGCGCAGATAATGCTCCGTGCCGTTGACGACGATGGGCTTGCCCTCGATCAGCGCGGTGCCCACGGCATTGGTGCCGCGCGCATCCTCCGCCCAGCAGGCGCCGGGCTGTAGCGCCACCTGGGCGGCGCGATTGCAAAATTCGGTGTCCCCCGCCGACTCCAGCAGATAGCCGTTCTCGTCCGAGAGCAGCATGACGCAGCCGGAGTCTTTAATCTGACTATAGATATACTCGATCACCGGACGGGCCTGGGTAATCAGCGTGGCGCGGCGCTCGGAGGCGGCGCGCAGCTGGTTGGCGCCGAAATGCCGCGCATCGAGCGCCGAAATCTCCGGCGTCAGCCCGGCCTGGCGGCAGCGCTGCCAGGAGCGGCTGATATCGCCCGGATCCGTCACCAGCCCAAGCGGCTGGCTAAACGGGTGGCCCAACTCGCCGGGCCGCATAATGGTTGCCATGGTTTGGCTTTTCCTGACCCTAAAATTTAACCAGAACTTTTGTCTGTTCGTTGGCCTAATTTGGTAAACAGCCGCCGGAAGTGTTGCAAGTTAAAAGCAAGACTGTTCCATTTTGGCACGGTGTGCAGCTTCGGGACGGATTTTAGCACGTCCGGCACGGCTTTAGCAGTGGTTTTTCCTGGCACGGTCTTTGCTTGATAGGTCTGCAAGGTGCCCGAAGTGGCACTGAGGACGATCCGAAACCAAGAATGAGGAAACCATAATGCTCGATTCAGCAATCGCCCCCCTGACGGGAAGCTCCGTTGCGGGCTTCGCCTTCAAGCCGCGCTACGATAATTTCATCGGCGGCAAGTTCGTTGCCCCGGTTGGCGGCCAGTATTTTGACAACGTCTCCCCGATCACCGGCAAGGTGTTCACCCAGGCCGCGCGCTCGCAGGAAGCCGACATCAACCTGGCGCTCGACGCCGCCCATGCCGCGGCAGACGCCTGGGGCAAGACCAACGTCGCCACGCGCGCGTTGATCCTCAACCGGATCGCCGACAAGATGGAGCAGAATCTCGACCTGCTCGCCTATGTTGAAACCGTGGATAACGGCAAGCCGATCCGCGAAACCACCTTCGCCGACATCCCCCTCGCGGTGGACCATGTGCGTTACTTCGCCGCCTGCATCCGCGCGCAGGAAGGCAGCCTGTCGGAGATCGACGAAGACACCATCGCCTACCATTTCCATGAGCCCCTCGGCGTCGTCGGCCAGATTATTCCCTGGAACTTCCCGATCCTGATGGCGATCTGGAAACTGGCCCCCGCGCTGGCCGCCGGTAACTGCGTCGTCCTCAAGCCCGCCGAACAGACCCCGATTTCCATCCTGGTCCTGGCGGAACTCATCGCCGACCTGCTGCCGCCCGGCGTGCTCAACATCGTCAACGGCTTCGGCCTGGAAGCCGGCAAGCCGCTGGCGTCCTCCAACCGCATCGCCAAAATCGCCTTCACCGGCGAGACGACGACGGGCCGTCTGATCATGCAGTATGCCAGCCACAACCTGATCCCGGTGACGCTGGAACTGGGCGGCAAGTCGCCGAACATCTTCTTCGCCGACGTGTTCGACAAAGATGACGACTTCCTCGACAAGGCCATCGAAGGCGTCGTGCTGTTCGCCTTCAACCAGGGCGAAGTCTGCACCTGTCCGTCGCGCACGCTCATCCATGAGAGCATCTACGACCGCTTCATGGCACGCGTGCTGGAACGGGTGAAGGCCATCAAGCAGGGCAGCCCGCTGAGCATGGACACCGCCCTCGGCGCCCAGGCTTCCAACGAGCAGGTCGAGAAGATCCTCTCCTATATCGATATCGGCAAGAAGGAAGGCGCGGAGCTGCTCATCGGCGGCGCGCGCGCCAAAGTGGACGCCACCATTGAAGGCGGCTTCTACATCCAGCCGACGATCTTCAAGGGTCACAACAAGATGCGCGTCTTCCAGGAAGAAATTTTTGGGCCCGTGCTCGCCGTGACGACCTTCAAGACCGAAGCAGAGGCGCTGGAACTGGCCAACGACACGCTGTACGGCCTCGGCGCCGGCGTGTGGACGCGCGATTCCAACACCGCCTACCGCATGGGCCGCGGCATTAAAGCCGGGCGCGTGTGGACCAACTGCTACCATGCCTACCCGGCGCACGCGGCGTTCGGCGGTTACAAGCAGTCGGGCATCGGCCGTGAGACCCACAAGATGATGCTCGACCACTATCAGCAGACCAAGAACCTGCTGGTCAGCTACAGCCCCAAAGCGCTCGGTTTCTTCTAAGCGCCATGGCTGACAAACCAGAGCGAGTGATTGCCACACCGGTCGCACTCGCTTTGATTGCCCGCCTGACGGTGGAACATGGCCCGCTCATGTTCCACCAGTCCGGCGGATGTTGCGATGGTTCCTCACCGATGTGCTTCAAGGTGGGGGACTATTTGCTCTCGCCGGATGACGTGCTGCTCGGCGAAATCGGCGGGGCCAAGTTTTACATGAGCCCGTCGCAGTTTGAATATTGGAAGTTCACCCAGCTCAACATCGACGTGGTGGACGGCATGGGCGGCATGTTCTCGATGGAGAACGGCACCGGCAAACGCTTCCTCACGCGCTCGCGGGTGTTTGATGAGACGGAGCTGGCAGAATTGAGTTGAGGCAGAAAGCAGTTCTTTTTTAAAAAAAAGAACCAAAAAACTTCTGTTAATCTCGGGCATGGGCTTTGGCCGCGACAACGCCCATGTCCCAGATTATTAAGCGTTTTTTGCGCGCTTTTTTGCAAAAAAGCGCTGCTTCCTCTCCTTCCACCGGGGTTGTGGTTGAATACGCGCCCCCCATCTGGAAAAAATGTGCGGTTACGCCACGCATGAAGTGCTGAACCAGCCCGGCGCGATGGGCGAGGTGAATTTATACACCACCGACGCCGCCTTGCGCGCGGCGATGCGGGTTTTTGGCGCGGACTGGGCCGAGGCCCGGCTGACGCGCTGCGGCGCGGTCACGGGCTCGGCGCGCGTGCAGGAGCTGGCGCGGCTGGCCAACCGCTATGTGCCGGAGCTGCGCACGCATGACCGTTTCGGCAACCGGATCGACAGCGTGGAATTTCACCCCGCCTGGCACGAGTTGATGGCCCTGCTGCGCGCCGATGGCGTGCACGCCCTGGGCTGGACGGAGCCGCGCCCCGGCGCGCATGTGGCCCGCGCCGGGCTGGCCTATTTATGGGCCCAGGGCGAGGCCGGGGTGGGCTGCCCGGCGGTGATGACCTTTGCCTCGGTGGCGGCGCTGCGCCATGCGCCGGACGTGCTGGGCCGGTTCGGGGAGGGCATTTTATCCCCCGGCTACGACCCGCGCCCGCTGCCGCCGGGGGCGAAAAAATCCCTCGGCGTGGCCATGGCGCTGACCGAAAAACAAGGCGGCTCGGATTTACGCCAGACCCAGACGGAGGCGGTGGCACTGGGCGGCGGCCAATACGCCCTCACCGGCCATAAATGGTTCTTCTCCGTCCCCACCAGCGATTTATTCCTCACGCTGGCCCGCACCGGCGCCGGCATCTCCTGCTTCCTCGCGCAAGGCTGGCGCGACGACGGCAGCCGCAACCTGCTCCTCCTGCAACGGCTCAAGGAGAAATGCGGCAACCGCTCCAACGCCTCCTCCGAGGTGGAGTTTCGCGGCCTGGAGGCCGTGCGGGTGGGCGAGGAAGGCCGCGGCATCGCCACCGTGCTGGAGATGGCGCATCTCACCCGCATCGAATGTGCCCTGGGCTCGGCGGCCCTGATCCGCCAGGCGCTGGGGCTGGCCCTGCACCATGCCGGGCACCGCAACGCCTTCGGCAAACGGCTGATCGAGCAGCCCGCGATGGAAAATGTGCTGGCGGACCTGGCCGTGGAATCCGAGGCCGCCCTGTGGCTCTCCCTGCGCGCGGCAGCGGCGCTGGACGCCAGCGAACGCGACGACTCCGAACGCGCCCTCACCCGCCTGCTCGCCCCGCTGGCTAAATATTTCATCTGCAAACGCGCCCCCGCCGCCGTGGCCGAGGCGCTGGAATGTCTCGGCGGCAACGGCTTCATCGAAGACCATGTCATGGCCCGGCTCTACCGCGACGCGCCGCTGAACGGGCTGTGGGAAGGCTCCGGCAACGTCATCTGCCTCGACGTCCTGCGCGCCCTGGCCCGCGAACCCGAAGCCGGCCGCGCCCTCCAGGCGGAAATCGCCCTGGCGCGCGGCCTGCACCCGGACATGGACCACTTTCTGGCAACCCCGCCCCCGGACCCAACCGAACAAAACGCCCGCCGCCTCACCGAACACCTCGCCCTCGGCCTCACCGCCAGCCTGCTCCTGCGCCACGCCCCGCCCCCGCTCGCCGACGCCTTCTGCCGCACCCGCCTGCGCCGCGACTACGGCCTCGCCTTCGGCACCCTTCCCCCGGGCCTGCGCCTGCCCGACATCCTCGCCCGCGCCGCCTTGGCTTAAGCCCCCCCTGCCGGTATAGACCGCAGCAGCGAGTGGGTGTGGCGGAATGGTAGACGCACCGGACTTAAAATCCGTTGGGCCCTGGGCCCGTGGGGGTTCAAGTCCCCCCACCCGCACCAAGTTTTCAAGGAAGCACTTCTTTTTTGAAAAAAAGAAGCAAAAAACTTTTGAAACTTGAAGCCCGTGGCGGCGCCAATGCCCCAGTGGACTAAATATTTTTTTTGCTGCGGGAATTTATCCGCGCCGGGGAAAACTCCCACGATTCACAGAAGTTTTTTGGTTCTTTTTTTAAAAAAGAACTGCTTAATCTTCAAAAAAGCACTGCTTAATTCAAAAAACTCTTGCCCTGCCCAGCATCCGCGGCAATCAGATCATGCATATCCGCCATATGATGCTCTTCATCTTGCAGCACAAACTTCAACACCGCGCAGGTCTTATGGTCAAACTTGCCAAAATACCCGATCAGCTGCCGGTACTGCTCCACCACGCTGCGCTCGGCCAGCAAATTATCGCGCACAATTTCCGCCAGCCTGGCTTCGGTGTCGTCGCTGACATAGTGCTTGGCGATCAGCCCGTGCGGCGCATAATCCGGCACGCCACCCAGCTCGGCGATGCGCTCGGCCAGCAGGATCATGTGCCGCCGTTCGTCATTCGCCTGTTCCTGAAACTCCGTGCCGATGCTGACATATTTCAGCCCCAGCGGCGAAACCGCGAGGCCGGTATAGCGCCGGATGCAGACAATCTCCGCCGCCAGCAGCGTCTGTAGCAGCTCCACCGATTTCTGCGGCCCCGCCGCCGCCGTGCCCAGCAGCGCGTCGGCGCTGGCGCGGGCGCTGCGGATGTCCTGCAAAAAGCAATTCTCCGCCATCTCAAACCGCCTGGGAGTGGCGTTTCACAGCGTCGTCGCGGTTAAGATACTGGTCGAACAGCGCCGCCACATTGCGCACGAAGGGCCGCCCGGCGGGCAGCACCTCGATGCGGCGGCCATCCCACGCCACCAGCCCGTCCTCGACGAAGCGCTGCAGCCCGGCAGCGGCTTCCAGCAGCGGTTGCGCGTCCAAGGCAAAAACCTCCGCCTGCGCCACCAGATCCACTTCCAGATCGCACATAATCCGTTCGATCACCGCGCGCCGCAGCCGGTCGTCCAGCGTCAGCTCAACCCCCTTCACCACGGCCAGATGCCCGTGATGAATCGCCTCGGCATAGACCGGCACGGAGGTCGCGTTCTGCACATAGCCTTGCGGCAGGCAGCCGATGGCGCTGGCCCCCAGGCCGATGAGCGCCGGCGCGGCATCGGTGGTGTAACCCTGAAAACTGCGGTGCAGCGTCTGTTGCAGCGCCGCCTGTGCCATCGCGTCGCCGGGCAGGGCGTAATGGTCCAGCCCCACGGGCACGTAGCCGCCTTCACGTTCCAGCACCCGCGCCACTTCCTGCATCTGGGCAAACCGCGCCTCGGAGCCGGGCAGCGAGGCTTCCGGGATCAGCGCCTGATGCCGCTTCATCCACGGCACATGCGCGTAGCCGAACACCGCCACGCGGTCCGCCCGCAAGGCCAGCGCTCGCCGCGCCGTCTCCTGGAGGGACTCCACCGTCTGATGCGGCAGGCCATAAATCAGGTCGAGGTTCAGCGAGCCAATACCCAGGCCGCGCAGCGCCTCGGCGCAAGCCTCGGTCTCTTCAAAGCTCTGGTGCCGGCCAATCGCCTCCTGCACCTGTGGATTAAAATCCTGCACCCCCAGGCTGGCGCGCGTCACCCCCATGCGGGCCAGCGCATCCAGCCGGTCGGACGGCAGCTCGGTCGGGTCGATCTCAATCGCCACTTCCGCATCCGCCGTCAGCGTAAAGCGCGTGCGGATGAGGTCCATGATCCCGCTCAGGCAGTCGCCCGGCAGCGTCGTCGGCGTGCCGCCGCCCCAATGCACGTGCGACACCTGCGCCCGGTGGCCGATGGCGTCCGCCACCATCTCAATCTCGCGCGCCAACTGCTCGGCATAAGCCCGGCGCGGGCGCTCATGGCGCACCACGCTGGTGTTGCAGCCGCAATACAGGCACAGCCGGTCACAGAACGGCACATGCAGATACAGCGAAACCGGCACGCCAGGGTCCAGCGCGGCCAGCCAATGCGCATAAGTTTCCGCGCCGATGCCCGGATGAAAATGCGGCGCCGTCGGGTAGCTGGTGTAACGCGGCACGCGGCCATCGTACCGGGCGATAAGTTCGGCGTCAGTCATCTGGCAAGCCTATCACCCGGCAGGGCGGTTTGGCCAATGATGTAAGTCAAAGGGAAAGCAGTTCTTTTTTGAAAAAAAGAACCAAAAAACTTCTGATAATCTGGGCCATGGGGCGTGATCGCGTCAAAGCCCCAGGCCCAGATTAATAAGCGTTTTTTGCGCGCTTCCTTCCCTTTTCTAAGCAGGCAGGAAGTCCGGCACCGAGAGGTAGCGCTCGCCGGTGTCATAGTTAAAGCCGAGCACGCGGCTGCCTGCGGGCAGTTCCGGCAGCTTCTTGGCGATGGCGGCGAGCGTCGCGCCGGAGGAAATGCCGACCAGCAGCCCTTCCTTGCGCGCCGACTGGCGGGCGTATTCGCGCGCTTCCTCGGCCTCCACCTGAATCACGCCGTCCAGTGCGGCGGTGTGCAGGTTGGTGGGGATAAAGCCCGCGCCAATCCCCTGAATCGGGTGCGGCCCCGGTGCGCCACCGGAGATGACCGGCGAGAGCGCCGGCTCCACCGCGAACACTTTCAAGCCCGGCCAAGCCTTCTTCAGCGTCTCCGCCACGGCGGTGATATGCCCGCCCGTGCCAACGCCGGTGATGACCACATCCAGCCCCTCGGGGAAGTCTTTGAGAATTTCCTGCGCCGTGGTGCGCACGTGCACCTCGATATTCGCCGGATTTTCAAACTGCTGCGGCACCCAGGCGCCGGGATTCTCCGCCGCCAGTTCCTCGGCGCGGGCGATGGCCCCCTTCATGCCCTTCTCCTTGGGCGTCAGGTCGAACGTCGCGCCATAAGCCTGCATCAGGCGGCGGCGCTCGATGGACATGGATTCCGGCATCACCAGAATGAGCTTATAGCCCTTCACCGCCGCCACCAGCGCCAGGCCGACGCCGGTATTGCCGGAGGTCGGCTCAATAATCAGCCCGCCCGGCTTCAACGCGCCGCTCGCCTCGGCGGCTTCCACCATGGAGAGCGCGATCCGGTCCTTAATCGACCCGCCCGGATTACTGCGCTCCGACTTCACCCACACCTGCGCCTGCGGAAACAGGCGGCTGATGCGGATATGCGGCGTATTGCCGATGGTTTCGAGTACGCTATTGGCTGGCATGGCTGGCTCTCCTGGTGCTTTTAGTTCGTCTTTCCGCACAAAGATGACCCGTTTCGCGCCCAGTGCAAGGGCTGGGGAAATATTTCTATAACTCAGGTAGGATTAGAAAACTAACCCCTTCCCAGCCGCCCCGGAGAAAGCCATTTCTCCCAAACGCAAAACCGCTCCGGCAGCCGCAAAGCCACCGGAGCGACTCATCGAGCCTCAGGGCATCAGCACCTTATCCACCACCTGGATCACGCCGTTCGACTGGTTGACGTCGCCAATGGTAATCTGCGCGACATCGCCCTTGTCATCGGTCACATCCACGCCGCCCGAAGCCGTCTCGGTAAAGGTCAGGTTCGGCCCGGCCACGGTGGGCAGACTCGCCGACCCGCCATTCTTCGTGATCATGGCGATCAGGTCAGCCGTCTCATATTTCCCCGCCACCACATGGTAGGTGAGGATCTTCGTCAGCTCCGCCTTGTTGGCCGGCTCCAGCAGCGCCGGCACCGTGCCCGAGGGCAACGCCGCAAACGCCTCATTGGTCGGCGCAAACACGGTGAACGGGCCAGGGCCCTCCAGCGTCTGCACCAGCCCCGCCGCCTTCACCGCCGCCACCAGCGTGGTGTGATCCTTGGAGTTCAGCGCGTTCTGAATAATGTTCTCCGTCGGAAACATCGCCGCCCCGCCCACCATCGGGTCCGGCGACATGGAGTTCTGCGCCCAGCCGAGAACAGGCAACGCGGCAACCGACGCCGTAAGGATCAGCACGCGCGAAAAACGAAAGCTCATGGTACACTCCTGATGTTTTGTTCCTTCGCCGTGATGGGAAGGATATCGGAGGTACGGAGCAAGGCCCGCCACGGATGCAGGTTGAAGGGAAGAAAGCAGCGCTTTTTTGCAAAAAAGCGCGCAAAAAACTTCTATGAATCTGGGGCATGGGCGTTGGCCGCGCCACAGCCCCAGGCCCGAATTATCAGAAGTTTTTTGGTTCTTTTTTACAAAAAAGAACCGCTTTCTAAATCCCTATAAACTTCGCCGCCGCAATCACCGGCCCGGTCGGCGCACCGGTGGGCGAACCGCCCAGCGGCTCGATGGACACCGCCAGCTCAGCCTGGCCCAACGCGCCGTTCCCCAGCGCCAGCACCACCGGATGGCCGCTGGCCAGCAGCCCCAGCGCCTGCGGCTTGGCGCCCGGCAGCAGCAGCCACAGCTCGGCCGAGCTCTGCGCCGGGACGCTCACCAGGGACGGGCTGACCACCAGCTCCACCCCCGCCCCGCTGCGCTCCGCCGTGGCGATGAAGGTGCCGTCATTTTGCGAGGCCAGCAGGGCGGTGGCCACCGGCACCGGGGCGGGCGCATGCAGCAGAAACACCGCCAGCGCCGCCGCGGCCAGGCCGAACCCGCCCGCCCCCAGGCCAAACACGCGCCAGAAGCCGAGATTATCCCACAACCCCCCGCGCGCCTTGGGCGCCACCGCCGCTTCAATCCCTGCCCACACGCTCTCCGGCGGGCGCACTTCCGGCAGCTCATCGGCCAGCGGCATCAGCTTTGCTTCCCAGGCGCGCACCGCTGCGTCGAATACCGGGTCGCGCCGCCGCCGCGCCGCCGCCCGCGCCATCTCCTCAGCCCCCAGCAGACCGAGGAAATACTCGCCCGCCAGCACATTCAGATCGTCGTCTTCGGGCGTATTCATGACTCCAGACACGCTTTCAG
>Ga0181525_10003719_pt1 | contig 11949 bp, 8 predicted proteins | sample PEATcosm2014_Bin_48_FD_121100 | JGI IMG/M metagenome (GOLD analysis project Ga0181525, IMG submission 121100) | Peatland microbial communities from MTU Mesocosm Facility, Houghton, MI, USA - PEATcosm2014_Bin06_10_metaG | ecosystem: Environmental > Terrestrial > Soil > Wetlands > Peat | place... | reverse complement strand
GGCGGTCGCCGCCATCCTCGTCGCCAGCATCCGGCTGCACTGCATCGGCGGCGTGCTGAACCGCAATTACCACGGACGAAACGTCGTCGCCTGCGACAGTAATGTCGGCAAAGGCGAGGAGCTCGGCTGGTTCGAGCACGGCTCGACGATCATTGTGTTCGCGCCGGATGGATTTGCGCTGTGCGAAAATGTTCGCGAGGGTGCGACGATCCGGATGGGGCAACCGCTGATGCGGGTGTCTTAGGAGCTATTATCGCGCCCGTTCCCGAAAGGGAGCAAACTATCCGGCACCGTTTCCTGACGGGGGAGTTAGCCAGCGGCCTTCTTCATCTCCGCAACCAGCGCATCGTCAAGCTCCTTCGCCCGCACATAAGCGGGGCGGCTGCTGATCCGCTGCCAATAGTGTTCGAAGGCCGGCCGCTTATCGATGGTGCCGAACATCATGCCGAAGCCGAGATGCGAGCCGACATAGAGATCGGCGGCGGTAAAACTGTCGCCGGCGAGATAGGTGCTATTCGCTACCGCCGCTTCGAGCGTATCCAGAGTTCGGGCGACGGTGCCGTAACCCATCATTCGCTCGCGCTCCGGCGGCACCGTAAAACCCAGCGCCTTGTTGCTCACGGCATATTCGACGGGGCCGGCAGCAAAAAACATCCAGCGGTAATAGGGCGCGCGCAGGCGATCGCCGGGCGGCGGCGCAAGCTTGGCTTGCGGGAAGGCATCGGCGAGGTAGGCGCAGATCGCGGCGTTTTCGGTGACGACGGCGTCGCCGTGGCGCAGCGCCGGCACTTTACCCATCGGATTGACGGCGAGATAGGCCGGGGCCTTCAGCGTCGAGGCATAGTCGAGGATTTCGGTTTTATAGGGCTGCCCCACTTCTTCCAGCATCCAGCGCGCGACGCGGCCGCGCGATTGCGGGTTGGTGTAGAGAACGAGCGCGTCGGCCATGGGAAGTCTCCGTCGATGCGATGAAATGTTGCGCCGTATATGGACGGGCGGCGGCGGGCCGGCAATACCGGCTGGTCATGCCGCGCCGAGAGGCGAGCGGTTTCCGCTGAGACCGCTGCCGCGCCCGAGCAGATGGTTTGCGCAGACTGCGTAAACTTGTCTGCGGTGCGGCCCATGGAAGGTGCGCCTGTCGGCGCTCCGCCTCCCTTCTTGGGAGGCCGTTGGAAGGGCTTGCTTGGAATAGTGTGGCACAGCTCGGGCGCGATTGCATCGCGAGAACGAGATCGCGCATCCGCCGCCGCGGTAGCGGGGAGGGGGAGCACGCCGGGCGGGATGAAGCCGGGCTAATCCGGCGCGCGCAGCCGGTAACCGATGCCGGTTTCGGTGAGGACATATTGCGGGCGCTCCGGATCGGCTTCGATCTTCTGCCGCAACTGCCGCACATAGACCCGCAAATATTGCGCGTCGGTCAGATTGTCCCACAGCTCGCCGAGCAAGAGCTTGTGCGTCAGCACCTTGCCGGCATGTTGCACGAGGACGCGGAGCAGATCGTATTCTTTCGGCGACAGCTTCACCTCTTTGTCGCCGGTCTTGACGATGCGCCGCACCAGATCGACCGAGAGGTCGCCGACCCGGAACACCGGCCGCTCGCCGTGCGTCGCCAGTTGATGCCGCAATGCCGCGCGCATCCGGGCCAGCAATTCGTCCATGCCGAACGGTTTTGTCACATAATCGTCGGCGCCGAAGTCGAGCGCCTGCACCTTGCCGGCCTCGTCGCCGCGGCTCGACAACACGACGATGGGAACGCTGTCGTTGCGGCCGCGGATCATGCGCAGCAGATCGTGCCCCTGCATGTCGGGCAGGCCGAGATCGAGGATGATCAAATCCGGATTTTCGCCGAGCAATTCAAGTGCGGTCTTGCCGTTGGGCGCTTCCAATATGTGATAGCCGTGGGCGGTGAGCCCCATGCGCAGAAGCTTGCGGATCGGCGGTTCGTCGTCGACCACCAGCACGCGCAGCGGGGCCGCGCTCATGCGGCGGCATCCAGCCGTTGCGGCTCGGTTGCGATCGGCAGGCTGATCGTGAACACCGCGCCGCGGCGGTCGGGGCGGTTCGCCGCCATGATCGTGCCGTGCATGGCTTCGACGAAGCCGCGCGAAATGGCCAGCCCAAGCCCGGTGCCGGGCCGCACCTGATCGGTTTTCTGCACGCGGTAGAATTTGTCGAAGATATGCTCGAGCTCGTCCTGCGGAATGCCGCTGCCCTCGTCGGTAATCTGCAAGGAAACAGAGTCCCGTTCGCGCCAGGTGCGGATGAATATGGTCGTGCCGGCGGCGGCGTATTTCGCGGCATTGTCGAGCAGATTGAACAGGACTTGCTCGAACAGTACGGCGTCAAGCGCCACCATCGGCACGTCGTTGGCGAGGTCGAGCTGCACCGCATGCTGCCGCAATATCTTGGCGGTGCGGCGCAGCGTCGAGCCGATGATTTCCGAAATATCGTGCGGTGCGAGTTTTGGCGCCACCGCGCCGGATTCGAGCCTGGTCATATCGAGGAGATTGGCGATGAAACGATTGAGCCGCTCCGACTCGTCGATGATCGTTCCCAGAAGCTCGATCTTTTCGGCGTCGGTGAGCTTGTCTTGGAGGTCGCGCAAGGCACCCGCCGAGCCCAGCACCGACGCCAGCGGCGTCTTCAGATCATGGGAGATCGAGGTGAGCAGCGCGTTGCGCAAGCGTTCGGTTTCGGCGGTGCGCTCGACACGATCCATTTCCTCGACCAGTTGCACCCGTTCGATCGCGAGCGCGCCCTGATCCATCAGCGCGTCAAGCAGCCGCCGCTGATCGGGCGTGAGCAGCGGGCCGGTCTTGTCGCTGTCGATGCCGACGACGCCTATGGCGCCGCGGCCGGTATGCATCGGCAGAAACAGGCGCTTGGCGCCGGGAAGGGTATCGGAGCCGCGGCCGGCGGCGCGATCGTTCTCCCAAGTCCATTTGGCGGCGGCGAGGTCGGCGTCGCCGAGCGTATCCTCGGGCGGATAGCCGGCTTTCACCGTGATCGACCCGTCGCTTGGCAACAACAGCACGACCCGCACCTTCAGCATCAGCGCGGTCTGATAGGCCATCGCCCACAGCACATCGTCCAGCGTGCCGGCGCCGGCGAGCTTGCGGCTGAACGAATGCAGCGATTCCACAGTGAGCACGCGGGTCTGCGCCGCCACCGCCTGCATGCGGCCGCGCGCGCCGACATGCGAAACGATCACGGCGACGAGGGTGAACAGGGCAAAGGCCGCGATGTTGTGCGGATCGGCGATCGTGAAAGTGTAAAGCGGCGGCAGGAAGAAGAAATTATAGCACAGCGCCGAGGCGACGCTGGCCAGCAGCGACGGCCACAAGCCGAAACGCACGGCGACGCCGACAATGGCGGTCAGGAAAACCAGATCGACATTCTCGACTCCGATCCAATAATCGACCAGTTCCGCGCAACCCAGCGCGATTGCCACCGCCGCAACGGCGAACAAATAGGGCCGCGGGTCGAAAATCTCGTCGTGAGCCGACGCGGGGACGTTTTTTTTCGGAATCGGTTTGCCGGGCAGCTGGTCGCCGGCAATGACATGGACGCTGATATTGCCGGACTTGCGGACGAGGTCGTGCACCACGGAGCCATGAAGAATCTCGAACCAACGCGACCGCGTCGACTTGCCGATCACGACTTGCGTCACATTGTTTGCCTGTGCATAGCCGATCACGTCATCGGCGATGTTTCGATCACCGGCCGGGATGGTGACGGCTTCGCCGCCGAGCGCTTCGGCGAGGCGGAGCGTATCGGCGATGCGATCGCGCTCCTCCTCGGAAAGCTGCAGGCTGCGCCGTCCTTCAAGATACAGTGCGAGCCAGGGGCCGTGCAGGCGGTCGGCCAGGCGCTTGGCGTAACGCACCAGCCCGGCGGCGCGCGGATCCTCGCTGATGCAGACCAGAATGCGCTCGCCCGCGGCCCACGGGCCCTGGATCGCATGGGCCTGCATTTCCGAGAGCAATTGTTCGTCAACCCGCTCGGCGGTGCGGCGCAACGCCAATTCGCGCAGCGCGGTAAGGTTGGCCGGTGAGAAGAAATGCTCGAGTGCGCGCTCGGCCTGCTTCGGAACGTAGACCTTACCTTCCTTGAGACGCTGGATCAGATCGGCAGGCGTAAGATCGACGAGTTCGACGGCGTCGGCGCGATCAAACACGGCATCGGGCACCGTCTCGCGAACACGCACATGGGTGATCTGCGCAACCACGTCGTTGAGGCTTTCGATGTGCTGGATGTTGACCGTCGTGTAGACGTCGATGCCATGACTCATCAGCTCTTCGACATCGAGGTAGCGCTTCGGATGCCGGCTGCCATCGGCATTGGTGTGCGCGAGCTCATCGATCAGCACGATCTGCGGTCGCCGGGCGATGACGGCATCGAGATCCATCTCATGGAGCAGCTGGCCGCGATATTCGATGTGCCGGCGCGGAATGACTTCGAGGCCCTCCAGCAGCGCTTCGGTCTCGCGGCGGCCGTGGGTTTCGACGATGCCGGCGACTACGTCGTAGCCGTCTTTCTTGCGCGCATGCGCTTGCTGGAGCATCTCATAGGTTTTGCCGACGCCGGGCGCGGCGCCTACGAATATCCTGAGCTTGCCGACGCGGCGCTCTTCGCGGCGCGCCGCTTCAAGGAGCGCTTCCGGTGAGGGTCGATGTTCAGAATCGCGACGCTGCTCCACCATCACTGATCAGATATCTCAAATAGGTCGGGCGGTCCTATCCGGCGGCTTGATCAAGCGCGAGATTGAGCAGCAGAACATTGACGCGCGGCTCGCCCAGGAGCCCGAACAGGCGGCCTTCGGTATGGTCCGCGACGAGCTGGCGGACGCGATCTTCCGGCAGATTACGCGCCTTGGCAATACGGGGCACCTGGAAAAGCGCGGCCTCGGGCGAGATGTGCGGATCGAGCCCGCTGGCCGAGGTGGTAACCAGGTCGATGGGAACGGGCGCCGAAGGGTTCTCTTTCTTGAGGGTGTCGATGTCGCCCTTAACGCGGTCGATCAGCGATTTGTTCGACGGCCCGAGATTCGAGCCGCCGGAATTCAGCGTGTTATACGGCGCCGCCACGGTCTTGGTAGGGTCTTTGGGATCGGGCGCGGTCGTCGCCGACGGCCGGCCGTGGAAATATTTCTCACTGTCGAATTCCTGACCGATCAGCGCGGAGCCGATGACTTTGCCGTCACGCTCGATCATGCTGCCTTGCGCCTGGTAGGGAAAAATGACGTCGGCGATCCCGGTCATCGCCAGCGGATAAGCCAGCCCGCAAATCAGGGTAAGGGCGACGAGAACGATGATGGCAGGGCGGATTTGGCGCAACATGGCGGGTTTTCCTCAGGCGAGATGCAAGGTGGTGACGACGAGGTCGATGGCCTTGATGCCGATGAATGGAATGATCACGCCGCCGACGCCGTAGATCCAAAGGTTGCGCAGCAGCAGCGCGCCGGCGCCGATCGGGCGATAGCGCACGCCCTTCAGCGACAGCGGAATAAGCGCGATGATGATCAGCGCGTTGAATATGATCGCCGACAGAATAGCGCTCTGCGGCGTGGCGAGCTTCATGACATTCAGCGTCTGCAACTGCGGATAGAAGGCGACGAACATCGCCGGGATGATGGCGAAATACTTCGCCACGTCGTTGGCGATGGAGAAGGTGGTCAGCGCACCGCGAGTCATCAGGAGCTGCTTGCCGATCTCGACGATCTCGATGAGCTTGGTCGGATTGGAATCGAGGTCGACCATGTTGCCGGCTTCACGCGCGGCCTGCGTGCCGGTGTTCATAGCAACGCCGACATCGGCTTGCGCCAGCGCCGGCGCGTCGTTGGTGCCGTCGCCGCACATCGCGACCAGCTTGCCCTTGGCCTGCTCGTCGCGAATGAGCAGCAGCTTTTGCTCCGGCGTGGCCTGAGCGAGGAAATCGTCGACGCCGGCTTCGGCGGCAATCGCGGCCGCCGTCATCGGATTGTCGCCGGTGATCATGACGGTGCGAATGCCCATGCGGCGCAGTTCGGCGAAACGCTCGCGGATGCCGCCTTTGACGATATCCTTGAGGTGGATGACACCGAGCAGCCGGTTATCCTTCGCAACCGCCAGCGGGGTTGCCCCGGACTTCGCGATGGCGTCGGCGATTGCCGTTACTTCGCGCATCGTCTCGCCACTCACATTCGGGCGCAGCGCCAGGGCCGTGCCGCCTACGGATGCCGGCGCGGCGTTGAGATAGTTCAAGATTGCGTCGACCGCGCCCTTGCGGACCCAGGAAGAGCCGACTTCGACGCCGCTCATGCGAGTCTGCGCGGTAAACGGGATGAAAGTCGCCTTCAGTTCGGCGAGTTCGCGGCCGCGGATGCCGTATTTCTCTTTGGCGAGAACGACAATCGAGCGTCCCTCGGGTGTCTCGTCCGCCAGCGAAGCCAATTGCGCGGCGTCCGCCAGTTCCTGCTCGGTTACGCCGTGCAGGGGCTTGAACTCGGTCGCCTGGCGATTGCCGAGCGTGATGGTGCCGGTTTTGTCGAGAAGGAGCGTGTCGACGTCGCCGGCGGCTTCAACGGCGCGGCCCGACATCGCGAGTACATTGAAGCGCACGAGGCGATCCATGCCGGCGATGCCGATGGCCGACAGCAGCGCGCCGATCGTGGTTGGGATCAGCGTGACGAACAGCGCGACCAGGATTACGACCGAGATCGTGCCGCCGGTATAAGCGACGTAGCTCGGTATCGTCGCGGTCGCGAAGACGAAGATGATGGTCAGGCCGATCAAGAGAATGTTCAACGCAATCTCGTTCGGCGTCTTTTGCCGCTCGGCGCCTTCGACCAGCCGGATCATGCGATCGAGGAAGGTCGATCCCAACGCCGCGGTGATGCGTACCCGTATCCAATCGGAAAGGACCTGCGTGCCGCCGGTTACGGCGGAGCGGTCGCCGCCGGATTCGCGGATCACCGGCGCGGATTCACCCGTGATCGCCGCCTCGTTGACCGAGGCCATGCCCTCGATAACCTCGCCGTCCGAAGGGATCAGGTCGCCGGATTCGACGAGGACGACGTCGCCGACCTTGAGACCGGTGCTCGGCACGAGCCGATAATTCTGGTCGCCCGACCGCGCGAGCAGCTTGGCTTGAGTCTCGGTCCGTTGCCGGCGCAACGTCTCCGCCTGCGCCTTGCCGCGGCCTTCGGCGATGGCTTCGGCAAAGTTTGCGAACAGCACGGTGAACCAGAGCCATAGGATGATCTGAAACTCGAACTTAATGTGCTCGCCGCCGGTCATGAGATCGTGGATCAAGATGACGGTCGTCAGCGCCGTGACAATCTCGAGCACGAACATGACGGGATTCTTCACGAGCGTTCGCGGATCGAGCTTGACGAAAGCGGAGCCGACGGCCGGCACTACGATCTTCGGATCGAACAGTGCCGATACCGGCATGCTTTTGCGCAGGGTCGAGGTTTCCATCGAAGTGGCTCCAAACCTAATTGGACGAGAACAACGTGCCGGCATTCATCGCCAGTTGCTCGACGATTGGACCCAGCGCCAGCGCCGGGAAGAAGGTCAGACCGCCGACAATCAGGATCACGCCGACGACCAGGCCGACGAACAGTCCGCCGCTGGTCGGGAAAGTGCCCGCCGAGGCCGGCACCGACTTTTTGGCGGCAAGTGAGCCGGCGATGATCATCGTCGGGATGATCATCCAAAACCGGCCGACGCCCATCGCGATAGCGCCGGTGACGTTGTAGAACAGCGTGTTGGCGCTGATGCCGGCGAACGCGGAGCCGTTATTGCCGGTTTGCGAAGTGTAGGCGTAGAGCACTTCGGTGAAACCGTGCGGGCCGGGATTGTTCATGGCCGCGACCGCCGACGGCACCATCATGGCGACGGCGGTCCAGCCGAGATACATCAGGGGCAGGACCAAGATGGCGAGCATCGCCATCTGGACTTCCTTCGACTCGATCTTCTTGCCGACATATTCAGGCGTGCGGCCAACCATCAGGCCGGCAACGAAGATCGAAATGATGACGAACAGCAGCATGCCGTACATGCCGGAGCCGACGCCGCCGACGATGATTTCGCCGAGCTGTATGTTAATCAGCGGAATCATGCCGCCGAGGGCCGTAAAGGAATCGTGCATGGCGTTGACCGCGCCGCACGACGCGTCGGTGGTGATGACGGCGAACAGCGAAGAGGCGGCGATGCCGAAACGCAGTTCCTTGCCCTCCATATTGCCGCCGGTGAGGCCGAGCGCGTTAAGCGCGTCGTTGCCGTGCGCCTCCGCCCAGTAGCAGAACACCGTTCCGGCCAGAAACAGCACGCCCATCACCGTCAGCACGGCCCAGCCCTGACGCTGATTGCCCACCATGCGGCCGAACACGTTGGTGAGCCCCGCGCCGAGCGCGAAGATCGAAATGATCTGTATGTAATTGGACAGCGCGGTTGGATTCTCGAACGGATGCGAGGCATTGGCATTGTAAAAGCCGCCGCCGTTCGTACCGAGCATTTTAATCGCGACTTGCGAAGCGACAGGGCCGACCGCAATGGTCTGCTTGACACCCTCCAGCGTGGTCGCGTCGACATAGGGGCCGAGCGTCTGCGGAATGCCCTGCCAGACGAGGAACAGCGCATAGGGAACGCAAATGGGCAGCAGGATGTAGAGCGTGCAGCGGGTCACATCGACCCAGAAATTTCCGACCGTGCGCGTCGAATGCCTGGCGAAGCCGCGAATAAGCGCGATCGCCAGCACGATGCCGGTCGCCGCCGACAGGAAGTTCTGATGCGTCAGCCCGAGCATCTGCACCAGATACGACATCGTATTTTCGCCGGCATAGTTTTGCCAGTTAGTATTGGTGATAAAGCTCATCGCCGTGTTGAACGACAAATCTTCGCCGACGGCGGTTTGCCCCGCCGGGTTGAACGGCAGTGCGGCCTGCAGGCGCATCAGCACGTAAAGAATGAGGAAGCCGCCGACGTGGAACAGCAGCATGCCGACCGTATAGGTCACCGCATGCTGCTCCTGCCGCTCGTCGACGCCGGCAATCTTGTAAATCGCGATTTCGACCGGCCGCAGGACCGGCGCGAGGAACGTGCGTTCGCCATTGAACACGCGCGTCATATAGGCGCCGAGAACAGGCGTGATCGCGATGATGATCGCGCAATAAAGCAGAATTTGAATCCAGCCGATGATCGTCATGGGCGTCTTCCTCAGAACTGCTCAGGTTTCAGCAGCGCGTAGGTGAGGTAGATGAGAAGCCCCGCGGCCACGAGCGCGGCGAGCGAGTAATCGAATGTCATGGTCGTCTCCTCACAGCCGATCGCAGGCGTAGACGTAGGCGATCGACACCGCGAAAAAGCCGAAGCCGATCGCCAACATGACGACGTCCATCATTGAGGCTCTCCGAACAGATAAGTTTCGCGCCAGATCAGCAAATCTAAGAGGACGGCATGCGGTCTTGATCCTGATCAAGATGGTCGTCCGCCTATTGGTGTGCGATACCTGTCACCGACGGCATATGAATTCGAGAGGGCGACGCCGTGATCGTTATAGGAATTCCATAAAGATCGAGGACCGTTCGCGGGCGCCGCAATCCGGAAAGCATCGGCGTTGGCGATGCGACTTTGGCCGCATAACCATGGGCCGATTGAGCGCCGTCTCCAGTATTCAATGCGCGAGGTGAAAAAACTGCGTCGCCGCGCTTACCTCTGCAGATGTCGCGGCCATCAGGAGCGCTACGACCGGCACCAATGCGGAAAATCGGCTGGCGTCGAAGAACGACGACGATCTACCGACTATCGATTAGGCCGAACCGGATCTTCGCTCAGCGGCCGTCGTCGTGCCCGACCTGCGGATCAGCCTGACCTGTGCCGACGTCGAGCACTTGCTCGAGCGGCGGCTCCGCGCGATTCCACCAGCCGCCGCCGAGCGCGGCAAACAGCGCCGTAGTGTCCGACAGGCGAGCGGCCTGCGCCTGCACGACCTGAATGATCGACTGCAAATAATTCTGCTGCGTGTTGAGCAAAAGCAGCACATTGGCATTTCCACTCTGGATTTGCTGGTTCGCCAGATCGAAGCTCATCTTGGCGGCGCGTTCAAAGTCGCGCGCCGCCCGCAAAGCGTCGGCATCGTTTTGCAGCGCGCGCAGCGAGTCGGCAACGTTTTGGACCGCGTCGATCACCGTGCCGCGGTAGGTCCACGCCGCCGCCTGATAAGTATCCTTGGCGCCCTGGAGCTGGTGGTAGAGCGTGCCGGCGTCGAACACCGTCTGCGTGGCATTGCCGGCCAAGTCCCAAAATACATTCTGCGGCGCCAGCAAATGAGCGAGCGCGGTATTCATGAAGCCGGCGTCGGCGCTGATCGTGAAGGTCGGCAGCATGTTGGCGGTGGCGACGCCGATCTGCGCGCTGGCCGAGTGTAGCTGTTCTTCCGCAGCGCGCACGTCCGGGCGTTGCTCGATCAGCTGCGACGGCAGGCTGATTGGCAGATCGGCCGGCAAATGCAAATCCGCCAGTCTGAACATTTCGCGCGGACCGGCACCTGCATAAGCGCCGGACAGGGCTGCAATAAGATCGCGCTGTTGCTCGAGCGCTTTGCGCAACGGCGGCAGTGTCGCCCGAGCTTGCGCCAGCGCCGCCTCCTGCGCCGCCAGATCGCTGCGATTGGCGTAGCCCGCGTCCAGCTGCCGTTGCAGCGTGTCACGCATCTTGGTGTTGAGGCCGATGATCTGGACGGTGGCGTCGATCTGTCCGCGCAACGACGCTTCGGTGATGGCGGCAACCGCCAAATTCGCCGTGAGCGAGAGATATGCCGCCTCGACCTGGAAACGCTGCACGTCGGCCAACGCTTCGAGCGATTCAACCGTGCGCCGGTTCAGACCCCAAACGTCGAACGTGTACGCGACGGTCAGCTGCGCGGTATCGAGAGCGAAGATACCGGCTCCGGAGGACGGCACCGGAGCAAGCGCGGCGGAGGTCCGCTGCTGCGTCGGATTGAAGTTAGCCTGGATCAGCGGGAAGAACTTTCCCTCCTGTGCGTACACATTTTCTTTCGCCGAACGCAGCGTCGCCAACGCCGATTGCAGGTTCGGATTGTTCTCCAGCGCGCGCTCGATCAGGGCGTCGAGCGCGGGCGATTTGAACAGCGTCCACCACCCTTGCGGAACGTCGCGGCCCTCGAGAAATATCTGCCGTTGGCCCAACGGCACGTTCGCGGCGGACGTTTCCGCTGCAAGCGGCTCGCGCGTGTAGCGGGTAATTTCAGGTGGTGCGGGATGTACGAAGTCCGGACCGACGGCGCAGCCCGTCAAAAGCATCGCAACCGCAAGAGCGGCGGCACCTGCAAAAAACCACCTGACCGCCACACCGGACATTGGCAACTAAGACTATTGAACGGAACCACGACGATTGGGCACCGAAGCGGCATTATTTCCGATTTCGCGGCTGTTGGCTGTGCTCGCCTAGCCACAGTTCGAATGATTCAATGCCGCAGCTCGCCCGCGAAAGAAGCCGTCCGTGATAAACTGTCATGAGTCGTTCGGCATAGTGCGATTTATCTCAGTTCTGTGATTTGTGACAGTAGACCGCGGCGGTGGGTAAATGGCCTTGTTGCCGGATCCCGATGACGCTGGACGCGGCTTATCGATGGCTCCCCGCACTATAAACAGTCGTCTGAGTGCGGCCACCGCCGCCGGCCTGTTCGCCGTCGTGGCTGTCGTCTATTTGACTTGGCATGCCGGCGACGGCTCGAAGTCCGGCCCGGGGCCGACCAGCGCAAAAGCGGATGCGCCGAACTCTCCCAATCCCGATGCGGACAGTGTGGACCTGTCGGATTCCCAACTCGACTCGGTCAAGGTCGCGCCAGTCGAGGAGCGCGATTTCCCCGTCGAAAAGGAAGCGGTCGGCAGTATCGACTTCAATGAGGATATGTCGGTCCAGGTCTTTACGCCTTATCAGGGCC
>Ga0181525_10003718_pt1 | contig 11949 bp, 14 predicted proteins | sample PEATcosm2014_Bin_48_FD_121100 | JGI IMG/M metagenome (GOLD analysis project Ga0181525, IMG submission 121100) | Peatland microbial communities from MTU Mesocosm Facility, Houghton, MI, USA - PEATcosm2014_Bin06_10_metaG | ecosystem: Environmental > Terrestrial > Soil > Wetlands > Peat | place... | reverse complement strand
GGATTTTCGCGACTTCGATTTTAAACCGGAGGGCGCGAACTACCTGATCACGGCCAAGGCCAAGAGCGACAAGCTTCCCTACGAGAAGATCCAGATGCTGGTGACGGCCGATTACGAAATTCAGCGGCTGGTGATCGACGGTCAGGATCTTTCTGTGCTGACGTTCCAGTTGGATGGCGAGAAGCTGAATCCGCCGGTCGACGATGCCCTGTTCAAATTCCAGATGCCGCCGGGCGCCACTTTGGTGGACGCGGAGGGTGGGGATTAATGGCTGAATTCGTGATGAAATACGCCGACCCGCGCGGCGAAATGCACCAGCAGGTGGCCGAAGCGGGATCGGAACGGGAACTGCGCGACCGGTTTTCCCAGCAGGGCTTTCTGGTTTACTCCATCAAGCCACGCCGCGAGATTGCAGGTATGGCGCTGGGTGGCGGCAAAAAGAAGATCAACCTGGAAAAGTTCCTGATCTTCAACCAGCAGTTTGTCACGCTGATTCGCGCCGGGCTGCCAATTCTAAAGGCGCTGGATCTGCTATCCGAACGCCTGACAGACGCCAAACTCGCGCCGCACATTAAAGCGGTCCGCGAAGAGGTGAAGAACGGGTCGCTGCTATCGGATGCCTTCTCGCGGCAAGGCGTGTTTCCGCCCATCTACGTCACCTCCGTGCTGGCGGGCGAGAAAAGCGGCGCGTTAGGCGAAGTGCTGGACCGCTTCATCACTTATCAGAAGCTGGCTTTGGCGGTCCGCAAAAAACTGGTGATGTCGCTGATCTATCCGTGCCTGCTGATCGTGCTGGTGGTCTGCCTGATGGTGTTCCTCATCACCTTCGTGGTCCCGAAGTTCGCCGAACTGTACAGCAGCATGTCGGCGCAACTGCCGGCGGCTACGCAACTTCTGATCACCATCGGGACCACGGCGCGAAATTACATCCTGCTCGGGTTGGTGGGAGCGGCGCTGGCCGCGGTGGCCTTCCGGTTCTGGTCGAAAACCCCATCGGGCGAAGAGCAGGTGGATCGCTGGCGGCTGCGCCTGCCGGTGGTGGGCGATATCTGGATTAAATATCAGGTGGCGCAATTCGCCCGCGTGCTCGGCACGCTCCTGGTGGGCGGCATCCCTCTGCTGCAGGCTCTCGAGACGGCGTCCAGCTCGCTCGGCACGCGCTTGCTGAAAAACAATTTGGCGGAAGCCAGCCAAAGGGTGAAGGAGGGCCAGGCGCTGTCCGGGTCGCTGGCCAAAACAGGCATCTTTCCGGGTCTTTCCATCGACATGATCGAGGTGGGTGAATCCACCGGAGCGCTGCCGCAGATGCTGGCCAGCGTAGCGGAATTCTATGAGGATGACGTCAACACCCAGATGACCGCCGCGCTTTCCCTGATTGAGCCCGCCATCATGCTCTCCATGGGCGGTTTCGTGACCTTCGTATTGGTTGCGCTGTATTTACCGATCTTCTCTTTGGCGGACACGTTAAAATGACGGCCCGAAGGAATACAAGGGAGACGAGGAATACGGGGGATGGTCGGGATTCCTTGACTTCCTCTTCTTCCAGGAGTTTTTATGGCCGCTAGAGACACTCTGAAGATCGTCCAGCCCGCCGACGAAATCATCCAGGCCAAGACCCTGGCCGCGCGCTATCGCTGCGATTTTGTCGACCTGCGAGAAGTCCGCATCGATCACGATCTGTTCCACTCCGTCCCGGTGGACCTGATGTTCCGCTACAACTTCGTGCCCATTCATTCGGAAAACGGGCATCTGGACATTGCGCTGGCGGATCCGCGCAACCTCAATCTCATCGACGAGCTGGCCATCCTGCTGCAGAAGAAGCTGCACGTCAAGGTGGCCACGCTATCCCAGATCTCGGACCTGCTCAAGAAAACCGAGCAGTCCCAGCGCGTGCTGGAAGAGGTCACCGAGGGTTTCACCCTCGACGTGATCGGCGAAGAAGAGAATCAGGACGAAACGCTCTCCATCGACAAGCTCACCGCCGACAGCGACATCGCGCCGGTGATCAAGCTGGTGGACACCACCATTTTCAACGCGCTGGAGCGGCGCGCCAGCGATATTCACATCGAGACCCGCGATCAGGAAGTGGCCATTAAATACCGTATCGACGGCGTGCTGCATTATGCCATGCCGCCTATTTCCAAAGACTGGCATTCCACCATCATTTCGCGCATCAAAGTGATGAGCGAGCTGGATATCGCCGAGCGCCGCATCCCGCAAGACGGGCGCTTCCGCGTGCGCTACAAAACGCGCCTGATCGACTTCCGCGTTTCCATCATGCCCACCATTCATGGCGAAGACGCCGTGCTGCGCGTTCTGGACAAGGAATCCATGAGCGAAAAGTTCGCTAAGCTTTCGCTCGATGTGGTGGGTTTTTCGGATTCCGATCTGGTCAAATTTCGCCGCTACATCAAGGAACCCTACGGGATGGTGCTGGTCACCGGCCCAACCGGCTCCGGGAAAACTACCACCCTCTACGCCGGGGTAAGCGAAATCAAGAACGATGAAGATAAGATCATCACCATCGAAGATCCGGTCGAGTACCAGATCAAGGGCATCACGCAGATCCCGGTAAATGAGAAAAAGGGTCTGAGTTTCGCGCGCGGCCTGCGGTCCATTCTGCGTCACGATCCGGACAAAATCATGGTGGGCGAAATCCGCGATCAGGAAACCGCGCAGATCGCCATTAACGCCGCGCTCACCGGTCACCTGGTGTTCACCACCGTGCACGCGAATAATGTGCTGGACGTGCTCGGCCGATTCCTGAACATGGGCGTGGAGCCATATAACTTCGTCTCGGCGCTCAATTGCATCCTGGCCCAGCGGCTGGTTCGCGTGATCTGCAATTATTGCAAAGCTCCGGTTCAGTATCCGGACTCGTACATGGTGGAAAGCGGGCTCGATCCCGAGCAATGGCGCAATGTGACGCTGTACGAAGGTCCGGGCTGCTTCGAGTGCGGCGGCACCGGATTCCGCGGCCGTACCGCCATCCATGAGCTGCTGGATCTGAGCGAGCACATCCGCGAGATGATTCTCGACAAGCGGCCGGCGTCGGAGATCAAGCGCGTGGCGCGCGACGAAGGCATGACGTTCCTGCGCGAGTCCGCCATTGAGAAGGTGCGGGAGGGAGTCACCACACTGAAGGAGATCAACAAGGTCACCTTCATCGAAGTCTGAAACAGAATCGATGTCACTCGCCACGCTTCTTCAAGACCCTCCGCCCACCCACGCCTTCGAGCTTTCTGAAGACGGTATCGCGTTTGCGCCCGTGTCTCAGCCCGCGCTGGCGAAATTCGAGCCTTTCGAGCCCGGAGTGCTGATCGTTTCGCCGCTGCACGACAATGTCCAGCAGCCGCAAGTGCTGCGGGATCTCATTCAATCGCTGGCGCCGGGCGCTGGACGCAAACGCCGCGCAGTCCTGATTCTGCCGGATTATTGCGCCCGTGTGGCAGTGCTCGATTTCGACACCTTTCCTTCCGACCCCAACGAGCGGCAAGCGCTGGTGCGCTTCCGTTTAAAGAAGAGCGTGCCCTTTGAAGTGGACACCGCGGTGGTGAGCTATGTGGAGCAACCGCGGCCGTCGAACCCTAACGGTGGATCGAAGATTGAGATCCTCGCGGCCGTTATCTCATCCGATATCGTCTTACAATACGAAGCGCCGTTCCGCGCCGCCGGCTTTCATCCGGGCCTGGTAACCACTTCGTCGCTCGCGGCGCTCAATCTGCTGGCGCCCGACGGTATTACGTTGCTGGTCAAACTCAGCGGAAGGGTGCTGTCGGTGCTTGTGATCCAGGAGAACGCGGTGAATCTCGCGCGCTGTATTGAAATGGAGGGCGGCCGGCTGGACGATATCGAGTCCGTCCTGCATCCCACCATCGCGTACGTGGAGGACGAGTTGAAAGGGCGTCCCAAACAGATTTGGCTGGCGGGGTTTGGCCCCGATACCGAACAACTGGCGCCGCGTTGGGAACAGGAATGGGGCGTCGCCGTGCAGGCCGTCCGCTCCCGTTTCGGGCCTGCCGGGACCGGCAATGCCGGGCTGCTGGGCTATCTGGAGGCCGTTTCCTAGTATGGAGGCTGCGTCGTAGTATGGAAGCTGTGTCCTAGTATGGAGGCTGTGTCGTAAGCGCTATGGCCTTGCGGATACCCATTAATCTTGCGAGCGAACCGTTCCGGCGGGACCGGCCGCTGCTGGTCGGCTCGGCGGCGCTGGCCGTCGCGCTCAGTTTCCTCCTGATTTATCAGGTGGTCACCATCGTTTCCGAGCGGCGTCAAGCGGCCGACATTCGGATCGCCATTGATAGGCAGAATGCCCAACTGCAAGCTATCGCGGCGCAGCAGGCCAAGTTGAACGCCACGCTGCGCAGGCCGGAAAACGCCGAGGTTCTGGAGCGCAGTCTTTTCCTCAACACTCTGATCGAGCGCAAGGCCATTAGCTGGACCAAGATCTTCGCCGATCTGGAGAAGGTGATGCCGTACAACGTGCGGCTGGTGTCGGTGCGTCTACCCGAGGTGGATTCGCACAATCAGGTTCTGCTCGACATGGTGGTGGGAGCGAAAGAAGTCCCGCCCATCCTCGAACTGTTCAAGCGCCTGGAAGACTCGCCCCAGTTCGGGAACACCAGCGTGCAATCCTCCGCGCCGCCTTCGCAAACCGATCCATTATTTCGTTATCACGTCACCGTGACTTATGCCCAGAAGCTTTAACCTCTCCGCCGCCGGCAACCCGCGCACGCTGATCCGCGTGGGGTTGGGTGTGTTGGCGGCAGCCAATCTGGTGGCGCTGTATTTTGTAATTCGTCCCATTGGAGGATCGGCGCAGGAGCTTTCCCAGCAGGCGCTCGAAATGCACTCGGAGATCCGCCAGCAGCAGGGCACGCTGAACCGGACGCGTCTGCTCGCCGGCAAGATCGAGAGCGGGCGCGGAGAGGGCGACACGTTCATGGGGAATTACTTCCTGCCGCGCCGTACCGCGTATTCGACGATCATGTCCGAATTGAACGACCTGGCGGGCCAAGCCAAAATCACTTCGCGCGACAGCGCCTGGGGTTTGGATGCCGTGGATGGAAGCGATACCCTGGATATGATGCAGATTTCGGCGAATTTTGAGGGGTTGTATCCGGATCTGATCCATTTTATAAATCTGCTCGACAAGTCGAACCGCCTGTTGATCATCGAGAGCCTTAATGCGACGCCGCAGCAATCCGGAGGGCGGCTGAACGTGATGTTGAAGCTGGACACGTTCGTACGAGAGGACGGTTCAGCCCAATGAAACTAGTTCCGGCCAAAGTAGGCGCAGACCGCAGAAACATCGCCATCCTGGCGGTTCTGATGGTGGTGGCGGGAATTGCATACTTTTACAACAGCAACTCGGGCGGAGGACCGGTTTCCGCTCCCGTCGCCGCGGTCCGAGCGCCGGCCGCAGGCGTGGCGCGCCCCGCCGCTCGAGCCACATACCGTAGCATCGAGCAGGGGTCCGGGGCGCGCGAATTCCGTCCATCCTTGAAGCCCAAGAACATCGATACCGCCAATATCGATCCCACTTTGCGCCTGGATCTGCTGGCAAAACTGAAAACCGTCGACGTGGGAGGCGGAACTCGCTCACTATTTGAGATCGCGGCGGCGCCCCCTCCAACCGAGGTGAATGTGAAGGAGCCTGCCCAGATTGCGATCGCGCGCCCCTTTGTGGGTCCTATGCAACCGAAGGCCGCCGAGCCGGCGCCAGAGCCAAAAGCGCCGCCCATCCCGCTCAAGTTCTACGGCTTCGTCAACAAGACCAAAGTGGGCGATAAGCGCGCGTTCTTTTTGGATGGCGAAGATATTGTCATCGCCAGTGAAGGCGACACCATCAAGAAGCGCTACAAGATTGTTCGCATTGGCGTGAATTCGGCGGTTATCGAGGATACCGAATTCAAGAGCAACAATCAGCAGACCCTCCCGCTGGAGGCAGAACTTGCCGGTTGACACGAGGTGCGAGGCAGGTCTGACGAAACGCCGCAATCCCGAATCCGGTTTTGCCCTGCTGCTGGTATTCGTGATGGCCGCCGCCATTGCGGTGCTGCTCTATATGGAAGTGCCGCGCATTGCGTTTGAGTCCCAGCGCACCAGAGAACAGATGGCCATCGATCGCGGCTTGCAATACAAGCGCGCCATCCAATTGTTCTACCGCAAGTACCAGACATTTCCGCAAACTCTGGATGATCTGGAGACCAAACGTAATATCCGTTTCCTGCGCCAGCGCTACTTGGACCCGCTCACCGGCAAGGAGTGGCGTCTGCTGCATGTCGGGCCCGCCGGGCAGCTTACCGATTCGCTGGTGCAGCCCCCGGCGCCTCTGCCTGGCAGCACCACCGGGAGCGGTCCGAATTCCGGCTCATCCCAAACACCCGGCTCATCGACATCCGGCTCCTCGCCAGGGGCGAATTCGTCGGGAAACACCAGTAACCCCAACGATCCTCAGAACCAGGGACCTCCCGATCCATTAAACATGGCCGCCAGAAGGCCCAGCGACCGCGTGATCGGCGTGGGTGCTGCTGGCGGCGCAAACGGCGTGGCGCCGCCCGAACCTGAACCGGAGCCCGCGCCGAATCCAACCCCATTTGAGCCCAATCCCGGCCAGCCTGTGGAACAGCCGGCAGATCCTAACGCGCCGCAGGATGGGCCAGCGCCTCAGATTCCAGGCCAGCCCGGATTTCCGGGCCAGACCCCGGTGTCCGGACAATCGCCCGTTCCTGGGCAGCCCTTCACGCCAGGACAACCCTTCACGCCAGGACAACCCTTCGTGCCGGGGCAGCCTTCTCAGCCGGGCGCCCCACAGGACCCATCCCAGCCTGCGCAACCGCCCATTCAGTTCCCGCCAGGGCTAACTCCACCCACCAGCGCGAATCCAGGTCAGCCATCGTCCTCGCCAACTGCGGGTCCTACGGGCCCAACCGGGTTTCAACCAAACCCCGGGCAATTCGGGCCAGTTCAGGGGGCTGCTCAATCGGGCGCCGCCAATCAACCCAGCGCCGCTAACCTGATTCAGCAGATCCTCACCACCCCCCGGCAGCCTCCTTCGTCCATCGCGGGATTCACCACCGGGAGCACAGGCGGGATTGCTGGAGTGGCCAGTACTGCGGAGGGCAAGGGAATCCACGTCATCAACGACCATGCGAAATATAAAGAGTGGGAGTTCGTTTACGACTTGAAGAAGGACAAAACCGTGGTGGGCGCCGCCGCCGTGAACCAGCAAGGACAGATCCAGCAGCAAATGCAGCAAAACCAAAATGGCGGGGCGTTTGGAAACAGTCCCTTTGGAAGCAGTTCGTCCAGTCCTTTTGGCGGCGGTGCAAACTCCTCGGGTTCGTCCAGCTCGAGTCCGTTCAGTTCGGGATCTGGGAATTCGCCCAGCCCCGCGGCTCCCGCTACGCCCACTACACCGCCGCCGTCCCAATAGGCGGATTCGAACTCAGATGAACATCTCTTCGTCGCTGGTGGCTTGATCCACTGTGGGGCGATTTCCCCGCCCCAGCGCGGCCAACGCCGCCCTCAGCCCTACGGCGATACCGTTCACTTCGCGCAAGGGCTGCATAATTCCGTCGTGAACTACCGCCACCGTCTCGTGTGCCCGGCTCAAGGTGTCATCCAGCACCAGTTCCACGCGCTCCATCTGCACCTTGGCGCGCGAGGCGGCATCGCCGACCACTTCCTCCACGATGGCCAACTGTCTTTTGGTGGAATCCAAAATATCGTTGGCCCGCGTAGTGATCTCGGTGATCTGCTTGCCACTCTGCTCCACGGTCGTAGTTGCTTTTGCGACCAGGCTTTCCACCTTGGGCAGGAGCGGATTGATGGACTCCTGCAGGGATTTGGTAGTCCTATAAATCCCAGCCAGCATGCCCGCCTGAATACACAGCGCGATAGCGGAGATGATGACGAACGCCGTCATCACATAGAGCAGAGCGGCTTCACTCATGATCGGCCTCCAGCGGAACTAGATATGTTCCGCCTCGTTCGGGGTGACGCTCACGGCTTCGCGATAAGCCTGCTTACCGGCCTCCACCGCCGCCGCCAGGTTATCGCGCTGCCGCGTAACCGTCGACTTGCCGCGTTCAATTGCTTCCGCCGCCTGATCGCGTACTTCATTGGTACGCCGCTTCAGGTACTCTTTGCCTTCATCCGCTTTGGATAGCAGTAGATCTCGTGTCTCCGGTCCGGACTTCGGCGCAAACAGCAGCCCTGCCGCCACACCCAGCCCCAGTCCGAGAAAGAAGTACGAAAACTTATTGTCGTCTTCCATGTTGCCCTTCCTTTCTTTGCAATACGCCCAAACTCATCTCTACAATAGCAGCCTGGAATCTGCTAGTGTTCCATTGTCATGGCGAAACGACAGCCACAGCCGTTAGACCGCGATAAGCTCCTAAACGTTGCACTGCGCGCCCTGGGCGCGAGCGCGCATTCTTCGGGCCAACTGCGGGAGAAACTTCGCCGCCGCGCGCAAAACGAAGAAGACGTGGACGCGGTCCTCGCAAAACTGAAGGAAACCGGATATTTGAACGACCGCCAATTCGCTGAAAATTACGCGGCCGCACGGCTCCAGAATCAGGGCCTGGGAAAAATGCGGGTATTGCGGGACCTCCGCCAGAGGCGCGTCGCGCCCAAGCTGGCCGAGCAAGTGACCGACAAGACTTACCAGAAGACAGACGAAGCCGCTCTCATCGAGGAGTTTTTGCGCCGCAAGTACCGCGGCAAGAATCTTCGTGAGTTTCTGAACGAGGAAAAGAACCTGGCCGCCGCATTTCGGCGTCTGCGCTATGCGGGATTCTCGGCGAGCCAGTCCATCCGTGTGTTGAAGCGCTTTGCGAGCCAGCCGGAAGTGCTCGACGTGCTGGAGGGAGACGCACTGGAAGGGGAGGAGTCAGCGGACGAAAACCGTCACCAGCACACCGGCGACGATTAAAATCGCGCCGAGCACATTACCCAGATGGGGCTTTTCGCCTAGAAAGACGAACGCCATCCCCACCGCCAGCGCCACGCTGAGCTTGTCGATAGGCGCCACGCGGGAGGCTTCGCCCAACTGCAGCGCTTTGTAATAGAAGAGCCACGAAAGCCCTGTCGCAATGGCGGAGAGAAACAGGAACAAAAACGTATGGCGCGAAATGCGGAACAGATCGGAGGCGTTTCCCTGCACCGCCACAATGCCCCAGGCGAAGAACACAATGATGGCGGTGCGGAAAGCCACCGCGAGATTGCTATCGACGCCCTGGACACCGATTTTGCCGAAAATAGCCACCAGCGCCGCGAAGAAAGCCGACAGAATGGCATAGGTCGCCCAGTTCATGGCCCGCCCAGTTCATGGCCCGGCCGGCACAACCACCGGTTCTGCGTTCTTGCTCCAGCCCGACAGCTTAATCTTACCGTCGCCATGCACGATCGCCGTCATCATCCCGGTGGTGTTGAACGGCGTCGCGATATTGCCACGCCGATCCAGCACAATCACGCCGCCGTCGCCCTTCTGCTCCACCAGTTCTTTCATCACCACATCGCCGGCCGCCTGCTGCACCGTGACGTTGAGGTAACGAACGCGCGCGCAAATGTCGGACGCCACCACGTTGCGCATGAAAAACTCCCCGGTGCCGGTGGCCGACACGGCGCAACTGTCGTTATTGGCGTAGGTGCCCGCTCCGATGATGGGTGAATCGCCCACCCGTCCCGGCATCTTCAGAACCGTGCCTCCGGTGGAAGTTCCAGCAGCCAGATTTCCCGCCTTATCCAGCGCCACCACACCTACCGTGCCGTGTCCGTCACCGGCCTGCTTGGCTTGCTGAGCGTCCTGAAACCGCTTCCATTCGCGCTCGTTGTAGAAATAATACGGCGACACCAGTTCGATCCCCTGCGATTTCGCAAACTCCTCCGCGCCCTCAGCCACCAGCAAAACGTGCGGCGTTTTTTCCATCACCAGCCGGGCGAGGTGAATCGGATTCGCAATGCGCTTTACCGACGCCACCGATCCGGCCTGCAGCGTCCGGCCGTCCATAATGGCCGCGTCCATTTCCGGAACGCCTTCCTTGGTATAGTAAGCGCCCCGGCCAGCGTCATAGAGACCGGAATCCTCCAGCTCGCGGATGGTGGCTTCCACCGCATCCAGACTGGCGCCTCCACCGGCCAGAACAGCGTATCCCACGCGAATCGCTTTCACCATGCCCTCGCGCCGCGCTTCAATAATTGGGGGCGTCATCTTGGAGTAGTCGCCCGCGCCGCCATGCGCCACCAGGACAAAGTTGTCCGCTGCCTGGGAGGAAGCCGCGAGGAGAGATGAAGAGGCCAGCGCCATGATTCTAATTGAACCATTGATTTTCATTGAACCATTGTGGCGCATCGGCGTTTCCAGCGATCCGCCCAAGCCGCGCTTTAGGCTACCGAAGGCGGCGCAAAATGCGCCAGGCGGCGGCGCAGCGTCTCGTATGCGCGGAACAGCAGGGACTTCAGCGCCGGTATTGAGCAGTCCAGCACCTCCGCGATGGCGGCGTAGTCCATCCCTTCGTATTTGTGCATCAGGACCGCCGCAAGCTGCTTGGAGGGCAGGCTGTCGATAGCGTCGCGAATTTCCCGGGCGTAGTGCTCGGCTAGCAACTGCTGATCGGCGCGCAGGGCTTGATCCGGCACCTGGATTTGGCGGGCATCCTGAGCCGCTGCATCCAAGCGCAGATGCGCGATTTCGCGTCGCGTGTCCCGGCGCCAGTTCAGGGCCACGTTGGTGGTGATGCGGAATAGCCAGGTGCTGAACTTGGCCTCCGGCTGATAGCGGTCTCGAAAGCGATAAACGCGCAGGAAAACATCTTGCGCCAGTTCCTCGGCGATGGCCCGGTTTCGCACCAGCCGATGCAAATGATTGACCACCTGGCTGCGATGCCGCGCCAGCAGAGCCTCAAAGCTAGGCTCGTGCCCCCGGCAGACCTTCACCATCAGGGCCGCATCAGGATCAAATGCCCACTCGGAGACCATGCAGTTAAGAACGCTTGGGGCTCGCGCCCCGTTTCCCTTTCGCTGTAACGTTTCGTAAACGGCGTATCTTCAAGCTGCTATTGTACGCGGTCCTGATGCTCGGGGAAAACGGCATAGCTTTCGGGCGGCGGATAGAGGCCGTACAGCAGGTTGAGGCGTTTCCGCATAGGGCGGCTGGGCAACTGGCGCGGGCCGGTCTCCACGTCGATATCGCAGCAGATGCCGTGCAGGTAAAGCGTAAGTGTATCGATGAGGGACTGCCGGACATAATCGCGAAAGGCCTTGGTCTCCTTGCGAATGTTCGTGTCGCGGCGCATCAGCGCCTGCTTCATGTGCCAGCTCTCTTCGTCCACTTCGCCATGAACGCGCGCGTTCAATTCCTCGCGCAGAAGGGAGCTGTATTGGAGCAACGCCTCTTCCGAACCATGGTCGGCCGCCAGCGTCGCCAGCACGTGATAGAAACGGTAATGATATTCCGAGACATCCTGATCCTTAAGGGCGAACACCAGTACCTCTTCTTTGTCAAAGCGGACTTGGCTGGCCCACGACGCGCGGCTGTCGGGCGGCTTCTCCGTGACGACGAATTCATCGCGGCGCAACGTTCCTTTTTCCTTGCCGTCGGCGCGCTCCAAATAGGGGACGAGCATAATGGAAACCTTGGGCAACAGCGCTGCAATGGCCGGGGGTAGCGCGGCAATGGGCTCTTCCAGGTACTCCTTGAGATCCTCCTCGCTCAACGGCACCGAAGCGCAGAAGTAGGAGAAGGTGTTGCTTAGCGGGATCATTTCGTCGCGGAAACGTTCCGCGAACTGGCCAACGCTGAGCTTGGAAAGATCGGGTTGGGCGGACATCGGGTGGGGTGGAATCGCTTTCATTCTAACACGGGCCAACCGGCGCTAAGTCTGATCCTGGTGAAGGTGTCGCGGCCACATGAGAAGTTCCTATTAGAGCCAAGTAGAACGT
>Ga0181525_10003715_pt1 | contig 11956 bp, 10 predicted proteins | sample PEATcosm2014_Bin_48_FD_121100 | JGI IMG/M metagenome (GOLD analysis project Ga0181525, IMG submission 121100) | Peatland microbial communities from MTU Mesocosm Facility, Houghton, MI, USA - PEATcosm2014_Bin06_10_metaG | ecosystem: Environmental > Terrestrial > Soil > Wetlands > Peat | place... | reverse complement strand
TGGTCGAATTCGAGTTTGTTCTGCCAGGTCTTCTGGGGATAAAGCAGGTGGGGCTCGACGCCGGGAAGCTGTGTCGGCACCGAAAAACCGAAATACGGATCGGTGCGGAATTTCACGTTCTTGAGCGTGCCGTCGAGCGCGGCGGTGAGCAGTGTGCGCGTCACCTTGATCGGCATGCGGCGGCCTACCCCGTAGATGCCGCCGGTCCAGCCGGTGTTGACCAGCCAGCAATCGACGTCGTGCGCGCTGATCAGCTCGCGCAGCAGGTTGCCGTATATCGACGGATGCCGCGGCAGGAAGGGTGCACCGAAACAGGTGGAGAATTCCGGCTGCACGCCGACCAGGCCCCTCTCGGTGCCGGCGACCTTGGCGGTGTAACCGGAGAGGAAGTGATACATCGTCTGCGCCGGCGTCAGTTTCGCGATCGGCGGCATGACGCCGAACGCGTCGGCGGTCAAAAGTACGATGTTTTTCGGCATGCCGGCGCGGCCGGTCCGTGACGCGTTGGGGATGAAATCGAGCGGATAAGCCGCGCGGGTGTTTTCCGTCATGGAGTCGTCGTCGAAATCGCAGATGCGCGTATCCGGATCGAACGCCACGTTTTCCAGCACGGTGCCGAAGCGGTGCGTGGTGGCGTAAATCTCCGGCTCGGCCTCCGCCGACAGCTTGATGCATTTGGCGTAGCAGCCGCCTTCGAAGTTGAACACGCCCTGCGGGCCCCAGCCGTGCTCGTCGTCGCCGATCAGCGTGCGCTTGGGATCGGCCGACAAAGTCGTCTTACCGGTGCCGGATAGGCCGAAGAACAGCGCGACGTCGCCGTTGGGGCCGACATTGGCCGAACAATGCATCGGCATCACGCTTTCCGCCGGCAGGTAGTAGTTGAGCGTGGTGAACACCGACTTTTTCATTTCGCCGGCGTAGGAGGTGCCACCGATCAGTATGATACGCCGCGTGAAGTCGAGTGCGATGATGGTTTCGCTGCGCACGCCGTGGCGTTTGGGATCGGCCTTGAAAGAGGGCAGCGCGAGAATTGTAAAATCGGGGACGTAATGCGAAAGCTCGGCGTGCTCCGGCCGGATCAGCAGCGCGCGGATGAACATCGAATGCCACGCGAGCTCGCTATAGACGCGAACCTTGATGCGGTATTTTGGATCGGCGCCGCCATAAAGGTCCTGCGCGTAGAGCGTCTTGCCCTTGGCGTGGGCGACGAAATCCTCGAATAGCAGCTGAAATTTTTCCGGCGACAGCCGGCCGTTTTTCTCCCACCACACCGATTTCTCGGTCTGGGCGTCGACGACCACGAATTTGTCCTTGGGGCTGCGTCCAGTATGCGCGCCGGTTTCGGCACAGAACGCGCCGCCGTTAACCAGATGGCCTTCGCCATTGGCGATCGCGTGCTCGGTGAGCACGGTGTCGGGCAGATTCCAGTGAATCGCGGCGAGATTTTTCAAGCCGAACTTGTCGGCGCCGTGGGCGCTGTTGCGCAGACCCGATTCTTTCACGCTCGCCTCCACAACTCGTTCGGCAGTCAGGCTGCCGGCAGCCTTTTTAAAGGCCGATTTCGCCCGCGGCCGGGCGCGGGCGACCCTATATCGGGCATCCTAGCATCTGCCAAGACCGACTCCCATCACAAGGCTAACCGGGGAAAACTTCGTGCGTTTCTCGCGCTGCAATGCAGCAAGCGCGTAAGCGCCGACTATTTGGCGCGCGCGGCCTTGGCCAGATCGACGACCGTCGTGCGCAATTGCTCCGCGTTCACGACGCGTTCGGTAAACGGCAGGCGCAGCGCAGCGTCGCCGAAAGCGAGGTCGAGTCCGTCTGGATCGAGGCCAGTGAGTCGCCAAGCCCCGTCCTCGGCACCGAGAAGCTTGGTCGCGTAAAGCCGGACCGCCTCGGAGTGATCGCCGTTCATATGCGCGAGTGCGCTTTCCTCCGCCGCGATCAAACTCTCCGCACCGGATGTGTCGGTGATCAGTTCGCCGGCTTTCAGATCGGCGGCGCGGGCAAAGCCGGCATTGAGGTGTGCGGATGCAACGGACAGCCGCCAGAATGAGAAATCGGCAAAGCCGGCGTAAAGCTCGGACTTCGGATGGCGCGCGAGGAAGCGCCGGCGCAGGCGCGGCTCGTCGCCGGCATCGCGCGCCACCGGCTTGAACGCACCAAGCACTGTCAGCCGCGGATGCGCGAGCGGATCGCCGCGGCCGCCGGATGAAACAAGCAGAGACGCCCGGCCGTCCTTTTCCAAATTGGCAGTATGGGTGGCGAGCCGCGAAATTAGGATGATCGACGACGCATCGACGTCGGTCGCGACGTTAACCAATGACGCGAAGGGGTGGCCGGTGCTGCGGTCGATGGTCGCAAGTGCGCCCGCCCGCGCCGTGCGCAGTAAAGCCTTGGCGATCGCCTTGGCGTCAAAGTCCGCCGTTGGCGCGCTTTCAGGCAGGCGATCGGGCATGACACCCGGCATCGGGATGGCGTTATCGGTTTCGGCCTTATCCATGCTCATCCTTGGTTCCGCCCGTCGCGGTATTTGCCCCGATTTTGCCTTGTCTAGTCACACTTCCGCCCCTACATGGGTCTTCAAAGGCTATGGGGCCGGGGCTGATGATGCTTGCGGCCGACTCATGTTAGAAGGCCGCCATGCCGACAATCGCTCTCGTCGATGACGACCGCAATATCCTGACCTCGGTGTCCATTGCGCTCGAGGCCGAAGGCTATCGCATAACGACCTATACCGACGGCGCCTCGGCACTCGATGGCTTCAAATCGGCGCTGCCCGACCTCGCCATTCTCGATATCAAAATGCCGCGCATGGACGGTATGGAGACCTTGCGCCGGCTCCGGCAGAAATCGGATCTGCCGGTGATCTTCCTCACCTCGAAGGATGAGGAGATCGACGAATTGTTCGGCCTGAAAATGGGCGCCGACGATTTCATCCGCAAACCGTTTTCGCAGCGGCTGTTGGTCGAGCGGGTCAAGGCTGTGCTGCGCCGCGTGTCGCCGAAAGACGGCACCACGCCCAAAGAAGCGGATAGCAAAGTACTCGAGCGCGGGCTGCTGCGCATGGATCCCGAGCGCCATACCTGCACCTGGAAGAACGAGGCAGTGACGCTGACTGTGACCGAGTTTCTGATCTTGCAGGCGCTGGCGAGCCGCCCCGGTGTCGTGAAAAGCCGCAATGCCCTGATGGATGCCGCCTACGACGACCAGGTCTATGTCGACGATCGCACCATCGACAGCCACATCAAAAGGCTGCGCAAAAAGTTCAAGGCTAGCGACGACGAATTCGATATGATTGAGACGCTGTACGGCGTCGGCTATCGTTTTAAGGAATAAGCGCAAAGCATGATCCGGAAAAGTGGAGTTCTGGTTTCCGGAAAGGTGTGCTCCACCAAATAACGGTCTTATGCGCATAAGGCCGCGGACACCCGAATTTGATCCGCAGGCCATGACTGGGACGGCTGACGTGCGGTAGTAATGGCGTCCATGCCCAGAAAACGGGCGTGATCGGAACCCCGGCAGACGACGTGCTCGATCGAACCGCAGAAATCTCAGGGGCCGCAGAGGTCCAGGCATCGACTCAGGTCGAGAGCCAGATCGCGGCCGAAAGCCTCGATGAAGCTGGGCCGCATCCGCGGCCGCACGGTTTCGTCCGCATCGGCGGTTGGGTGCAGCGCGCATGGCAGTTTTTCATCGTTCAGAGCTTTTCCAGCCTTACCCGTCGCATTGTCTTTCTCAACCTTGCCGGTCTGGTCGCTCTGTCGATCGGCTTTACCTTCCTTTCGCAGTTCCGCGCCGGACTGATTGATGCGCGCGTACAGAGCCTGCTGGTGCAGGGGGAAATCATGGCCGCCGCGATCGCGGCCTCCGCCACGGTCGAAACCGGCTCGGCGATCACGATCGACCCCGACAAATTGCTCGACCTGCATCCGGGCGAGAGCTACGGCCCATCCGAGGACGCACTCTACGGCATCGATTTTCCGATCAATCCGGAACGCGTGGCGCCGGTGCTGCGGCGCCTGGTCTCGCCGACGAAAACGCGCGCGCGTATTTACGATCGTGACGGCGTCCTGCTGGTCGACAGCCGCAGTCTGTTCGGCCGCGGCGACGTGTTGCGTTACGACTTGCCGCCACCCAACACCGAGAGACCGGGGCTGTTCGAACGCGCCTACACCGCCGTACGGCGTTGGCTCGGACGCGGCGATCTTCCGCTTTACCACGAGCTCGGCGCGCTCAGTGGGCGCGGCTATCCGGAAGTGGCGCAGGCGCTTGCCGGCCAGAACGCCAGCATGGTGCGCATCAACGACCACGGTGACGTGATCGTTTCGGTCGCGGTGCCGGTGCAGCGCTTCCGCGCGGTGCGCGGCGCGCTGATGCTCTCGACGCAGGGCGCCGACATCGACGACATGGTGGAAGCCGAGCGACTCGCCATCTTGAAAGTCTTCCTGGTTGCCGCCGGCGTCATGATCGTTCTCTCAATCCTTCTCGCCGGCACGATCGCCGAACCGGTCCGGCGGCTGGCGGACGCGGCGGAAAGCGTGCGGCGACGAATCCGTTCGCGCGTTGAAATTCCCGATTTCACCCGGCGGCGCGACGAGATCGGCCACCTTTCCGGCACCTTGCGCGCCATGACCAGCGCGCTCTACAGCCGCATCGAGGCGATCGAAAGTTTTGCCGCCGACGTCGCGCACGAACTGAAAAATCCGCTGACCTCGCTACGCTCGGCGGTGGAGACCTTGCCGGTTGCCAAGACCGAGGAGAGCCGCGCGCGGCTGCTCAACATCATCCAGCATGACGTCAAACGGCTTGATCGCCTGATCTCGGATATTGCCGACGCGAGCCGCCTCGACGCCGAGTTGCAGCGTCAGGAAGCGGCCCCGGTCGATCTGGCAAAACTCCTCAGCACTCTGGTCGGCGTCGCCAATGAAGTAAAACGTGATGACGGTGTGCGGGTGACGCTGCGCTTCGAGGGCGGCGGCGCGCGGTCGTTTCAGGCGCCCGGGCACGATTCGCGCCTCGGTCAGGTGGTCGACAATCTCATCGAGAACGCCCGCTCCTTCTCGCCGGCCGGCGGCACGGTGCGCGTCACCTGCCGGCGGATCAAGAACCATATCGACATTCTGGTCGACGACGATGGTCCGGGTGTGCGGCCTGACGCCGTCGACAAGGTTTTCGAGCGCTTCTACACCGACCGCCCGCATCAGGGATTCGGCCAGAATTCCGGGCTCGGACTTTCGATCTCGAAGCAGATCGTCGAAGCGCATGGCGGCGGCATCTGGGTCGAAAACCGGACTGCGACCGCTGCCGACGGAACGCTGACGGTTACCGGCGCGCGCTTTGTCGTGCGTCTGCCGGCGACGTGATGCCTGTCTCTTTTCCGCTCTTTCCCGGATGACGTCGGCGACTGTTCACGCCTCGGCCGTGCTGACCGGCGCGCGCGCCGTGCTGATCCGCGGGCCGTCCGGATCCGGCAAGTCGCGGCTTGCATTCGATCTGATCGAGGCCGGCTACGGCGGCAGGCTCCGCTTCGCGCGCCTCGTCGCCGACGACCGCGTCCATCTCAAAGCCGCTGACGGACGGTTGCTGGCGAGCCCGGCCGAGAAACTCGCCGGCCTGATTGAAGTGCGCGGCGCCGGATTGCTGCGGCTGCCACACGAGGCGTGCGCGGTAGTCGGCCTCGTCGTCGATCTTGCTGCGGCGGACGCCAGCCGTTTGCCGGAAGATGCGCGGCGGAGGAGTGAAATTGAGGGTATTTCGCTTCCGCGACTCCCCGTCGCAGCGGGTGCGGCGGCCTTGCCGATGGTGCTGGCGGTCATCAATTCAGCCCCGGATAGCTGGGTTTAGGCCGGCCTGGGGCCAATTGGAGATTGGTTAACCATAGTCCCCGTAGAGTTCAGACAAGCCGCCCGTTGCGTTGGCTCGCCCTCTATCGGGCATCCCGGCGGCCGCCGAACTCCGATTTCGACCCGGCGCTATCGCAATGCAACAGGCGTCAGATTCACTCGAAAATGCCCCTTGCGCTTGGGCTTCGGATGGTCAAGATGAGCACCCTTTCGTGCGGTGCACCCGGGACGCGCCCGCGGGGAGTTCCATGATTGGCCTTGTGCTTGTGACCCACGGGCGGCTGGCTGTCGAGTTCCGCGCGGCCTTGGAACACGTCGTAGGCCCTCAGCACCAGATCGAAGCGGTGACCATCGGGCCGGACGACGACGTCGAGGCCCGCCGTAAGGACATCATCGAAGCGGTCAAGCGGGTCGATAGCGGCGACGGGGTCGCTATCCTCACCGATATGTTCGGCGGCACGCCGTCGAACCTCGCCATTTCGGTGATGAGCAGGCCCAAGGTCGAAGTCCTCGCCGGCATCAATCTGCCGATGCTGGTCAAGCTGGCCAAAGTGCGCGACGAATGCCCGCTAGCGGAAGCGGTCGCCGCCGCCCAGGATGCGGGCCGCAAATACGTCACCATCGCGAGCCGCGTGTTGACCGGAAAATGAGCGCGCCTGCCCCTCACAGCGAAGAATGTGCCGATCAGCGGGCGTTCCGCGACGGCGCGGTGGTCCGCAAACTGGCGATCTGCAACCGCAAGGGCCTGCACGCGCGCGCATCTGCCAAATTCGTCCAGACGGTGGAGAAATTCGACGCCGACGTGCGCGTCATGCGCTGTGGCGAGACCGTGGGTGGCACCTCGATCATGGGATTGATGATGCTCGCCGCCTCGCCCGGCACTTCGATTACCGTCGAGGCGACCGGCAAGGAGGCGGCGGAAGTGATCGATGCCCTGACGGCGCTGATAGACTCGCGCTTCGGCGAGGATGATTGAACGGGCCGCTTTTTTTTGGAGCGCCCCCGGAGAATTTAAAGATGGCTTCTGAACAAGGCGACACCGCCACACAGCAACGGCAACCGGCGACTATCCGCTACATCGATCGACCAGACGTTGCGGAAACATTTGCCGACGCGATCAGCGGTTTGATCTTTGACGGTCAATCGTTGCGGATTGAATTCGCCGTCACCCGCCTCGACGAAGTCAAAGCCAATTCGCCGATCTCCGGCCGCCGCTATCCGACCTGCCGCCTTGTGCTGCCTCCGGCTGCTGCGATCGATCTGATCAACCGGATGCAGCAGATCGGCGCCGCGCTGACGCAGGCCGGCCTCACCAAAACGGCTCCCGCAGTGCCGCCGAAGCGCTGACCGGCAATCGCTGGAACTGCGTTGCCGCCACCGCGGTTCGACCATGGACATAAAGCAATCTTTATGTCTTTAGTGCCGCCGCGCCGGCTCCCCGGGCCGGCCAGCGCGATCTTCCAAAAAGCCCGATCCGCCGGCAAAAACCGCCAAGGAACGCCAAAGGATTGTCATGAGCACGTCGATCAAGCCGAAAGCTTCGCACACCGATTATGTCGTCAAGGACCTTGGGCTTGCCGAATGGGGCCGCAAGGAACTCTCCATCGCCGAGACCGAGATGCCCGGCTTGATGGCGACGCGCGAGGAATACGGGCCCGAGCAGCCGTTGCGCGGCGCCCGCATTGCCGGCTCGCTGCACATGACCATCCAGACCGCCGTGCTGATCGATACGCTGAAAGCGCTCGGCGCCGATGTCCGCTGGGCGTCCTGCAACATCTATTCGACGCAGGATCACGCCGCGGCCGCAGTCGCCGCCAGCGGGACGCCGGTGTTCGCGGTCAAGGGCGAATCCCTGCACGACTATTGGGAATACACCCACCGCATCTTCGAATGGTCCGATGGCGGCGGGCCGAACATGATCCTGGACGACGGAGGTGACGCCACTTTGCTCATGCATCTCGGCATGCAGGCGGAGGACAATCCTTCGGTGATCGCCAAGCCGACCAACGAAGAGGAAGAGGTGCTGTTCGCCGCCATCAAGAAGCGATTGAAGGAACAGCCCGGCTGGTACTCAAAGATCGCCAAGGCGATCAAGGGCGTCACCGAGGAAACGACCACCGGCGTGCACCGGCTTTATCAGATGGAAAAGGAAGGCCGCCTCCTGTTCCCGGCCATCAACGTCAACGACAGCGTCACTAAGTCGAAGTTCGACAATCTCTACGGCTGCCGCGAGTCGCTGGTCGACGGTATCCGCCGCGGCACGGACGTGATGATGGCGGGCAAGGTGGCGATGGTCGCCGGTTTCGGCGATGTCGGCAAAGGCTCGGCAGCATCGCTTCGCCAGGCCGGCTGCCGCGTCATGGTTTCGGAGATCGATCCGATCTGCGCGCTGCAGGCCGCGATGGAAGGCTATGAGGTGGTGACGATGGAGGAGGCCGCACCGCGTGCCGACATCTTTGTCACCGCGACCGGCAACGTCGACGTGATCACCATCGAACACATGCGCAAGATGAAGCACCGCGCCATTGTCTGCAACATCGGCCACTTCGACTCCGAGATCCAGGTAGCGGCGCTGAAGAACCTCAAATGGCAGAACGTCAAGCCGCAGGTCGACGAGATCGAGTTCCCCGACAAGAAGCGCATCATTCTCCTCTCCGAGGGGCGTCTGGTGAACCTCGGCAATGCGATGGGCCACCCGAGCTTCGTCATGTCGTCGTCGTTCACCAACCAGACGCTGGCGCAGATCGAGCTGTGGACCAATCCCGGCAAATATCAGAAGAAGGTCTACACGCTGCCCAAGCAACTCGACGAGAAGGTGGCGCGGCTCCATCTCGACAAGATCGGCGTCAATCTGACCAAGCTGTCGGACAAACAGTCGACCTATATTGGCATTCCGGTCAACGGCCCGTTCAAGACCGATCAATACCGGTACTAGGCGATCATTCGTTCGGTCCCAGGCCGGCCTGCGGCGACGGCAGCACGGTAATCGAAAACGTCTCGGGTGGACCGGACAATCCGAGGAAGCTGCGCGCAAAGGTGACGGTGGTGGTGCGACCGCCCTCCTTGGCGCTGTCCCTGGCGCGTGCGATCGCACTTTGCCGACAGGGCGCATCGTTGCTCGCGCAGACGATGAGCAAGACGCCGACTTTTTCCGTTCCGGTGAGAGGCCGCGCTTGCGGGATATAGAACGGCAGCGCGGCGATCATGTCGGGCGATCCCGAGATGAACTTTATCGGCTGCCCCGCGATATGCTCCGCCATTTCGGCGATTTGGCGGGCGTATCTTCGATCGCGATCGTGACTTCCTTCGAACCTGACATAGCCGATTGCCGGCGACGCGGCGACGATCGCAAGAACGAGCCCTAATCCGACCAGGCCGGCCCGTGCGGTCGTGCGCGCATCGATGGTCAGATACGGCGAGCCGTAGAGCACAACCGGCAGCAGCGCCCAGTTCGGAAAGGTCCAATCCGGCGTGAGCCGGTACGGAATGATCAAGTTCACCAGCGCCGGCAGGGCAAGCGGCACCAAAAGCAGCAGCAGCGCCTGGCGGCGGATCTCGTCGGCCGGCCAAGCAATGTCGCCCAATGCGGCAGCGCTCGGCTTCAGCGCGGCAAGAAAAATGAGCGGCATGACCACATAGGCGATGGCGCCACCGATGTAATAAGCGGACTTCCAGAGCGTTTCGTCATAGGGCAGCTGGTTGATGACGCTTTGCGCGAACCGCATGCTTTCGCGATGGCCCAATGCCCACCACACATGCGGCGCGACGAAAATGATCGCGCCGGCCGCCATTGCGTACGGCGCCGGCGAGCGCCAGAAGCGCCGCGTGCCCGGGCCGGTCACCGCGGCGACCGCCATTCCGGCGAATAAAAACACCGCCCAGTATTTGCCGAGCATCGTCAGGCCGGCGAATGCGCCGGCGAGAAGAGCATCGGCGAGGCCGAGCCCGCGGCGCGCGCGCAGATAGAACAGAAGCGTCGCCGCCCAGAATGGCGCGGTCACGGTGTTGGCGTTGAGCACTTCCGCCTTGACGGTGTAGAGCGGAACAAGAACGAGCGCGACCAAGCCGAGCAGCGCGCGATTTTTGTCGAGGTGGTCGCGCATAAGCCGCCAACTGATTGCCAGCGCAACCGCGTTGCTCGTCACGATGAGCAGGTCCGACGCCCAGCGCTCGCGGGGGAAGACGGCAAACCACAGTTCAAACAGCCAGGCCGTCATCGGCGGATGTTTGTAGCCGAAGGCGAAATGTTGCGCCCAGACGGAAGCTTCGCCGGCGTCGACATGGGCATCGAGCGGCGCCGTCGATACGATCCAAAAGATCATCCAGAGCGGGACAAAGCCCGCGAGGATTGCGAGCACAATCGTACCCTCGGAGGTCTCGGCCAAAAGACGTTGGACCGCCTGAGTAAGCCGCTCGCCGAAGCCGGCAATGCGCGAGCGTTCCTGATCGGTCGGACCGTGCCTCGCTACGGACATCGTTTCCTCAGGAGCTCGCCAGCCGGCAGCCGATTGCACGGGATTTCAGCGTGTTTTCCAAGATTTCAGCGTGTTTTCCAAGACTTGAGAAAGCTCTAGCGTGCGCATACGGATAGGGCAATAAGGGGGCCGCAAGCGGAGGCGTAGCGCTTTGTCCCAGTCGGCGATCAGCGACATTTCACCGGCAAGCTCGCCGGCGACGCTTGCCCGCACCGACAAGATCGCCCTGCGCCCGGCGCCGGAACTCAGCATCATCGTGCCGACGTTCAATGAGCGGGCTAATATTCCGATCCTGGTGGAGCGGCTCTCCCGCCTTCTCGGGCCCACCGATTGGGAAGTCCTGTTCGTCGACGACAACTCGCCCGACGGCACCGCCGCCGCCGCGCGCGCCATTGGCGAAAGCGACAGCCGCGTGCGCTGCATCCGCCGGGTCGGCCGGCGCGGATTGGCGGGCGCGTGCCTCGAAGGCATGCTGGCTAGCCAGGCGCGCTACGTCGCTGTCATGGATGCCGATTTGCAACATGACGAGGAAGTGCTCATCCCCATGCTCGACAATCTGCGCGCGGGACGCGCCGATCTGGTGGTGGCAAGCCGCTATCTCGACGGCGGTTCGGCCGCCGGGCTGTCGAAGCAGCGCTCGCGCGTGAGCCGCTGGTCCAACCTGCTGGTGCGGCATTTGCTCGGCATCGAACTTACCGATCCGATGAGCGGCCATTTCATGATCAGGCGCGATGTCTTCGAAGCGCTGGCGCCGGCGATCTCCTCGCAAGGTTTTAAGATCCTGCTCGATCTCCTGGCCACCGCCGGCGGCCGCCTGCGGACCGTCGAATTGCCGACTGCCTTTCGTGAACGCCAGCATGGCGAGAGCAAGCTCGATAGCAAGATCGCGCTCGATTTTGCCGCTCTGGTTACCGCCAAGCTCACCAACGACGCGGTATCGGCGCGTTTTCTGCTGTTCTGCCTGGTCGGGCTCACCGGCATTGCCGTCCATTTGAGCGTATTGAGCGTATTGCTTGCGGCGACCGCCCTTTCGTTCGGCGCGGCGCAGGCTCTCGCCACCATTGGCGCCATCGCCTGGAATTTCGTGCTCAACAATCTGTTCACCTACCGCGACCAGCGGCTGACCGGCTGGCACTTCCTCACCGGTCTCATCCGTTTTCAAGTGATCGGCGCCATCGGCGCGATCTCCAATGTCGGCATCGCCACCTGGATCTACGACTACGACAGCGTGTGGTGGATTGCCGGCCTGGGCGGGGCGGCCATCGGCACGGTCTGGAATTTCGTGGTCAGCGCCGCATTTGTCTGGCGGCAGCGGTAGCTATTGCGCCCGGGCCGCTTGCCGCTTTGGGATGCGAATGTTATCTGCGCCGCATGAGTGCGGTCCCGATCGCAAACATCCGCAATTTCTCGATCATTGCCCATATCGACCACGGCAAATCGACGCTCGCCGACCGGTTGATCCAGCTCACCGGCGGGCTGGAAGCGCGCGAAATGGTCGAGCAGGTGCTCGATTCGATGGACATCGAGCGCGAGCGCGGCATTACCATCAAGGCGCAGACCGTGCGGCTGAATTACCGCGCGCGCGACGGCAAGAACTACATGCTCAACCTGATCGACACGCCCGGCCATGTCGATTTT
>Ga0181525_10003713_pt1 | contig 11959 bp, 14 predicted proteins | sample PEATcosm2014_Bin_48_FD_121100 | JGI IMG/M metagenome (GOLD analysis project Ga0181525, IMG submission 121100) | Peatland microbial communities from MTU Mesocosm Facility, Houghton, MI, USA - PEATcosm2014_Bin06_10_metaG | ecosystem: Environmental > Terrestrial > Soil > Wetlands > Peat | place... | reverse complement strand
TCGATTTATGGACGGCCGTCGAACCCGGCGTGCAGCACCATCTCTACTCCTAGTCGTTAAGGAGATCTCTTGACTGAAAAGCCGAACATAGCGGCCCCTTTCATCGTGGCTGTCGTCGCATCGATTCTGGTGTACTTCGGCGTAGTCGTGCTCGGCAAGGCCACGATGGTGATCATCGGCGGCTCGTTAGCAATCGCGTACGTGGTGTGGCTGCTTACTTCATGGCGCAGGCCGTTAGATCCCAAGCTGGTCACGCTTCCGTACCTCATCCTCATCGCGGCCGAGCTGGTCCACATGGCTGAAGAGCAACTGACGAACTTTCCAGGAAGTCTGGCGACAATCTTCACGATTCCGAGTTCGTTCAATCTTGTGGCGCACGCGATAATCCTGATGGGATGCGTCAACGCAGTAGCTCTTCTAGCACTCGTCGCCATTCGCTCGTCGCACCAATTGCCGCGAGAGATCGGAGCCTTTGTCATGTGGTTCTACGTCATCGGCCCGGGGATGGTAAATTTCGTCGCCCACGTGACGTTCCCGTTCATCGTGCATCACTGGTATTTCTCCGGGCTCGTCACTGTGGCATTGCCGACGATCGCGGGCATCGTGACGATGGTGCAGATGCTCAAGAGCGATGCGCACGGGCGCGCCACGCTGCGGTCGGCTAAGGTGAATGCTGATGTCGCGGTCTGACGATACGGAATCTGCACTCGCGATCGCGGTTCTGATTGAGACCTACCGCCAGGGCTTTCTCCATCTTAACCCCGGTCAGATCGAGTCCATCTGGGACCCTGAGCACGAGCCATTGATCTACGTCGCACAGGAAAAGACGGAACCAACCTACGGCTGGGAGGCCATTCAGAGCTATATTGCGGCACTTCCAGACCATCTTGAGAAAGTCGTGTCGAAGGAGGTCAGAGACGTGCAGATCGACGTCCTCGGCGACACAGCGATTGCGTTCTTTATTTCTCACTCTATCGTCAAGCTCAAGGCGCACACTAGTCTGCACGAGCCGACCTTTCGCGTTAGCATAATCTTCCAGCGGGGCGCCGCCGGCTGGCGCGCGATCCATTTTCACGAATCCGCTCTTTCCGCTCAGGCGAAGGCCCAAATGGCCTTGCAAGAAGTACACGGAGTTGCCCTATGAATATCGCGCTCTGGATTGCGCAGGCACTGCTATCACTTGCATTTCTTTACAGCGGTGGTCGCAAATTAATGCCATACGAGAACTATGAAGCGTATGTTAAAGCTCTAAAAACGTCGCCCGCCCCGCCTGAGTTGGCCAAGTTTATCGGGAGCGTTGAGATCCTCGGGGGGATCGGCGTCGTTCTTCCGATGGCGCTACATGTTGCGCCGGCCCTCAGCACATGGGCCGCCCTCGGACTCGCAACGATCATGTTACTTGCGATCGGGTTCCATCTCCGAAGCCGCGAACCGATATACGCGCAACTGAGCCTCTTCTTGATTGCGGCGTTCGTCGTTGTTGGGCGCCTTTTGAATTTAGAGTAGAGCGCCCAACGCTCAGGATGACAGTGCGGGGAACATGCGGCGGTCGTCGGCTTCGATGATGTCGAACATCGTTACGAGTTCCGGATGTTCGGCCATGGTCTCTTTGTAGAAGCCCCGGACGAACTCGGGGTCGCTCGAATGTTGCGCCTGGATGCGGGACATCATGGCGTTGAGTTTCGGGTAGAGGCTCGCGTCGACGCGAGTGCGCAGCCACGCCGCGACGGCCTCGTCGTTCGGTTCCCGCTCCACGGCTTCGCGCAGCTCGGCTTCGGTGATGCCGAGTCGCTCCAGCAAGAACCCGGAGATGCCGGTTACGCGGGCGTTGATGATGTAGACGCCCTTCTTCCCACCGTCCAGCGTCGCGCGGATCTTGTCGATCGTGCGCGGCATGAACATCAAACCGTCGAGTTCCTCGTAGCAGCCGCGCGGTGGTTTTCCTGTGAGGTCTAAGGGCTCCATGATTTCCTTTTCTAGATGTCGTCGAGTTCGGCGTTGGTGAGGCCGTGACCGTCGAGACCCCAACCGCCGTCTGCCGTATTCGAAATCGTAACCCACGTACGTTCTGAAGTGTGAGCGTCGACCGAGAGTGCCGTAACGATGGCGGTTGCGTCGGCGATGAAACCTCGTCGGCGTTCGATAGTCGACAGCACGACTTCGGGAACCTTCACGTCGATGCGCACGAACATCGCAGGCCTTCCGCCGGCGGTAACGTGCGCGGGCGGCAACGTGTGGAGATATGCCATCGTATTGTCACGCGCGATCGGTATCTCGCTTGCGTCCGTCCACTTTAGGAGCGCGTCGGTGAGCTGTTTGAGAACTTTGCCCGCGTGCTCGGCCGGGAACGTTCCTTCGGGGACGTAGACGTCGATCATCGATCTTCTTTCGTGACAGCTTTAACGAGGAGGTCGCGTAGCGAGCTCTTCCTTTTCCGCGGTCCTTCGACTACGGTGCTTCGCACCTACGCTCAGGATGACAAATTTATGTCGGTTCTTAGGGTGTCGAAATCGGGGTCGGTTCGGATTCGGGCGAACTCGTCGATTCCGTGTAGTCCCGATGAGACGTAGCCGCGCACCGTTTGCAGGGCTTCGACGCGATTGCCCATCGCTACATCCGCCGACGCTAGCGCGATTGGGTCCATCTGCGACGGATCGCGGATCTCGCGTATGCGGTGGTAGTCGGCGAGCGCACCGCGCATGTCGCCTTCTCGGGCTTCGATGCGTAGCCGCAAGACCAACGCACTTGCCTCGCCCGGATACAGGCCGAGCAACTGGTTCGACATCGCTAGGGCCTGTGCGTCGCGTCCTTGCAGATAGTACGACTTTGCCAGCCAGTAGCGTGCTCGACGTGCTTCCGCTCGAGCGGAAGATAATCTCTCACACACGCAGTGGCATCGCGGAGTTTTCCGAGACTACACGCTTCACATGCGAGGGATTACCCTGGCTCGCTTTCGAGGTGCGTGAGGTTTTTGCCGATCTGAATTGAGCTACGCCAGGACGAAGGCCAGGTCGGCGGCGAGGGTCCGCTGCCACGAGCCGGTTTCGTGGCAGCCGTGAGCCAGAGCCACCATCTGCACGTCCACATGCTGCGCGCGCAGCAGGGCGTCGCAACGCGTGGCGATCCCGCAGTTTCCGGAAAAGAAAAAGGCCCGGAGCAGATGCTCCGGGCCTTCTCTTTTTCCCTTGGTTCTTTAGGCCTTGAGTTCGATGTCGACTCCGGCCGGCAAGTCGAGATGCATGAGTGCATCCATCGTCTTGGGCGACGCCTGGAGGATGTCGATGAGGCGCTTGTGGGTGCGCATCTCGAAGTGTTCGCGCGACTTCTTATCGTTATTCGTCGAACGCTGCACGCAAAATCTGTTGATCTCGGTCGGCAGCGGAACGGGGCCGCTGACAAATGCGCCGGTGCGCTTCGCCGTTTCGACGATACGCTCGGCGGACTGATCGAGAACCTTGTGGTCGTACGCCTTCAAACGAATGCGAATCTTCTGCTTGCTCATTTAATCCTATATTTTCAAAGAACTAGGGCCGGGGAACCAAGGGGGAGTCTATCACGACTCCCCCGGTTTGTCTATTGTTACTCGCTGACCGCCGTGACGACGCCGGCACCGACGGTGCGGCCGCCCTCACGGATGGCGAAGCGGAGGCCCGGTTCGCACGCGATCGGGGTGATCAGTTCCACATCCATCTTGATGTTGTCGCCCGGCATGACCATTTCGACGCCTTCCGGCAACTTGATGGTTCCGGTCACATCGGTCGTGCGGAAGTAGAATTGCGGACGATAGTTCGCAAAGAACGGCGTGTGACGGCCGCCTTCTTCCTTCGACAGCACGTAGACTTCGGCTTGGAACTTCTTGTGCGGCTTGATCGAACCGGGCTTCGCGAGGACTTGTCCGCGCTCGATGTCGTTACGATCGATACCGCGCAACAGCACGCCCACGTTGTCGCCGGCAATGCCGACGTCGAGGAGCTTGCGGAACATTTCGATACCGGTAACGGTCGTCTTACGCGTTTCTTCTTGAAGGCCGACGATCTCGACTTCCTCGCCGACTTTAACCTGACCGCGTTCGACGCGACCCGTTCCGACCGTACCGCGGCCGGTAATCGTGAAGACGTCTTCGATCGGCATGAGGAACGGCTTGTCGATCTGACGCTCCGGATCCGGGATATACGAATCCACGGTGTCCATCAGCTTGAAGATCGGGTCGGCATCGGCATCGCCCATCTTGCCGCTCGATTGCAGCGCTTTGAGCGCCGAACCGCGGATGATCGGCGTATCGTCGCCCGGGAACTCGTACTGCGTGAGCAGTTCGCGAATCTCCATCTCGACGAGCTCGAGGAGCTCTTCGTCGTCGACGAGATCGACCTTATTGAGGAAGACCACGATCTTCGGAACGCCGACCTGGCGCATGAGCAGAATGTGCTCGCGCGTCTGCGGCATCGGGCCGTCGGTCGCCGCGACAACGAGAATCGCGCCGTCCATTTGGGCCGCGCCCGTGATCATGTTCTTGATGTAGTCGGCGTGTCCGGGACAGTCGACGTGCGCGTAGTGACGCTTCTTCGTCTCGTACTCTTGGTGCGAGATCGCGATCGTAATGCCACGCTCTTTTTCTTCGGGCGCGTTATCGATCTCGTCGACGCCGCGTGCAGCCGCGAGACCCTCGGTCGCGAGGCAATGCGTGATCGCCGCGGTCAACGTGGTCTTACAGTGGGCGACGTGACCGGTCGTGCCGATGTTCACGTGCGGCTTGTTGCGCTCAAATTTCGCCTTAGCCATGTTGTACTTGTCTTTCCTCGTCTAGTATCCGTCGAACACTCGACGGGGGTTTTATGCTGGTGGGTTTTTCTTGCCGGATTTGGCGATGATCTCTTCTTCGACCGATTTTGGAGCCTTTTCGTAGTGAGAGAACTCCATCGTGTACGTCGCGCGACCTTGCGTTGCCGAACGCATGTCGGTTGCGTACCCGAACATTTCCGAGAGCGGAACGTTGGCGGTAATGACCTGCGCGCCGCCCGGGGCTTCTTCCGTCGCCTGAATCATGCCGCGACGACGATTCAAGTCGCCGGTGATCGCGCCCATGTAATCCTTGGGCGTCGTCACTTCGACCTTCATAATCGGCTCGAGCAGAATCGGGCCCGCCGCGCGATTGGCTTCTTTCCAGCCCATCGACGCTGCGATCTTAAACGCCATTTCCGAGGAGTCGACGTCGTGGTACGAACCGTCGAACGCCGTCACCTTGAAATCGAGTACCGGGAAGCCGGCGAGCACGCCGCTCTGCGACGACTCATCGACGCCCTGTTGAACGGCCTTGGCGTACTCCTTGGGAACCGCGCCGCCGACGATCTTCCATTCGAATTGGAAGCCCGAGCCCGGCGGGAGCGGCTCGACGCGTAACCAGACGTCACCGAACTGACCCTTGCCACCGGACTGGCGAATGAACTTCCCTTGCTTTTCGACCGTCTTGGTGATCGCTTCTTTGTAGGCGACCTGCGGCTTGCCGACGTTGGCTTCGACTTTGAACTCGCGACGCAACCGATCGACGATGATCTCGAGATGCAACTCGCCCATGCCGCCGATAATCGTCTGCTGCGTTTCCTCATCGGTGCGCATGCGGAACGTCGGGTCCTCTTGCGCGAGGCGCGAGAGTCCCTTGCCGAGTTGATCCTGATCCGCTTTCGACTTCGGCTCGATCGCTTGGAAGATCACCGGCTCCGGGAACGTGATGTTCTCCAGGATGATCGGCTGCTTCTCATCGCACAGCGTGTCGCCGGTACGCGTGTCGGAGAGTCCGACCGCGGCGGCGATGTCGCCCGCGCCGATCGCGTCGATATCTTCGCGATGGTTGGCGTGCATGCGCAGAATACGCCCGATTCGCTCCTTGCGTTGCGAACGCGCGTTATAGACGTAGCTGCCCTTCTCGAGCGTGCCCGAGTACACGCGGAAATAGGTCAAGTTGCCGTACGGGTCGGTCGCGATCTTAAACGCGAGCGCGGCGAACGGCTCCTTATCATCGGGCTTACGCGTGATCTCGGCATCGGTCTTCGGATCGATACCGACGATCGGCTTCGCATCGAGCGGCGAGGGCAGATATTCAACCACGGCATCGAGCAGCGGCTGGACGCCCTTATTCTTAAAGGCCGAACCGCACAGCATCGGGAGGACGGTGCCGGCGATCGTCGCCTTGCGCAGCGCCGCCTTCATCCGTTCAACCGGCAGGTCGTCGCCGTTAAAGAACATCTCGAGGAGCGCATCGTCTTGTTCGGCGATGGCTTCCACCAACTCGTGGCGCCACTTCTCGGCCGTAGCCTTCAGCTCGCCGTCGGCGTCGGTAAGCGGCTCGTCGCCCATCGTGGAGCCCAGGTCGTCGGTGTAGATGATCTTATGCATCGTGAACAGGTCGACGACGCCCTTGAAGTTGTCTTCCGCACCGATCGGCACTTGGATCGGAACCGCACGCGCGCCGAGGCGCTCGCGAATCTTATCGACGACGTTGAAGAAATCCGCACCCATGCGGTCCATCTTGTTAACGAAGATGATCCGCGGGACTTTGTACTTGTTGGCCTGGCGCCATACCGTTTCCGACTGCGGCTGAACGGCAGCGACGGAGTCGAAGAGCGCGACGAGGCCGTCGAGCACGCGAAGCGAACGCTCGACCTCAACCGTAAAGTCCACGTGCCCAGGCGTATCAATGATATTGATCCGATGGTCGCGCCACATCGCCGCAGTCGCGGCCGAGGTGATCGTGATGCCGCGCTCTTGCTCCTGGACCATCCAGTCCATCGTCGCGGCGCCATCGTGAACTTCCCCGATCTTATGCACGCGTCCGGTGTAAAACAGGATGCGTTCGGTGCACGTGGTCTTACCAGCATCGATGTGGGCAGCGATGCCGATATTACGCGTCTTCTCGAGGGTGAGTGCTTGGGGTGCGGTTAGCATGATCCTCGTTCGTTACCAGCGGTAGTGAGCGAAGGCTTTATTGGCTTCCGCCATCTTGTGCGTGTCCTCACGCTTCTTGATGGTCGCGCCCGTGTTGTTCGATGCATCCATCAATTCGCCGGCGAGCTTCTCTTCAAACGAACGGCCGCCACGCGCGCGCGCATAGCCGATCAGCCAACGCATGCCCATCGCCTGGCGACGGTCCGGGCGGACTTCCATTGGAACCTGATAGGTCGCGCCGCCGACGCGGCGAGGACGCACTTCGACCAGCGGCATCGCGTTCGAAAGCGCCTGCTGAAAAACTTCGTACGGATCGCGTCCCGTCTTTTCCGCAATGATGTCGAGCGCGCCATAGGTCACCTGTTCGGCGGTCGATTTCTTACCGTCGAGCATAACCTTATTGATGAAGCGGGCGAGGATCTTCGAGTTGTACTTCCCGTCGGGCAGGATCTGCCGCTTCGGAGCCGGGCCTTTACGTGGCATGTATGTCTTTACCCTTACTTCTTCTTATCGCGCTTGGCGCCGTACTTCGAACGGCCTTGTTTACGGTTGGCGGTGCCTGCAGTGTCGAGCGTGCCGCGGATGATGTGATAGCGAACGCCGGGGAGATCTTTCACACGGCCGCCGCGCACGAGCACGACCGAGTGCTCCTGCAGGTTGTGGCCGATACCCGGGATATAGGCCGTCACTTCTTCGCCGTTGGTCAAACGGACGCGGGCCACTTTGCGGAGCGCTGAGTTCGGCTTCTTCGGGGTCACGGTCTTCACTTGGGTGCACACGCCGCGACGCTGCGGGTTCCCCGCAACCTCGAACTGACGGGTCGGAAGATCCGGATGACCCGGCTTCGGGCCGGTGAGGATCACGCGGAACGCGCGGGTTTTGACCTTCTTTTCGGTCTTCACGCGGCCCCGACGGACCAGCTGATTGATGGTCGGCACTCAGTCTCCTAGCAGTGTTCTTTGCAACGCACACAAAGTTGGCCTCACCGACGGTGGGCCTGAACTACGGCAGTATACCAGGAGGGATGATGGGCGTCAATGCGAGTTTGTGCCACTCGACTGGGCCATAGAATCCGAGACCAACTTCAGCTGGATATGCGCGTCGCCCTGGCTGTCGGAGCCCTGGGTCGCGACGCTGAGGTCGATCCGCTCCGGGATCCCGGCGGCGGTGTCGTAGCGGGCCGTCCCCGCGTACGTCGCGAGGTAACCGCCCCCGCTTTCCCGGCGGTTGACCCCGAGCGTCACCACGTTTCCCTCGGTCTTGGTCACGGTGAAGTCGTTGTCGATGGTGAGTTGTCCGTGGACCAGGGGCGAGGTGTGCCAGTGCGATTTCGCATCCAGGCGACCAGGCTCCCAGAAGAACCGTCCCAGGAAGTCCAGGAGGGCGATCTCTTCAGGGGTGGGACGAAGCCCTTCGCACACAATATCCGTCGTATGGCCGTAGACCGAGCATTGGACCGTCTGGAGCGGCTGGGCCTGGCGGTCGATCGTCTGGGAGACGGCGACGACCCATCCCCCGTCCTCGGCCGGGCCAAGCACGTTCACGGTGACCTGTCCGCTACGCGAGGTGGATGCCGACTGGGTGTTCTCTTGCATGCCTTGACGGCTGTCACTCGCGGAGTTGCCGAAGGCATGCTCTTCGTAGCTATACCGATACACCAGCGTGCGCGGAGGGCCGGCCGCCGGGGTTCCGTCGGTGGCCGCCAAGAGCACCGCCAGAACCGCGCCGCTCACACCTGAGCCTGGGCGTGCGACCAGCTCGGCACGCGCTCGAGATCGCCCATGATCTCGCCAAAGTCGTCAAAGGTCAGTGCCTGGTCCTTGTCGCTTTTCGCTTCGGGCGGGTTCGGGTGCACCTCGATCAGGAGCCCATGGGCGCCGACCGACTTCGCCGCCCGGCAGAGCGGTCGGATCCAGCGCCGCACCCCAACCGCGTGGCTGGGGTCGACGAACACCGGCAAGTGCGAGCGTTCGCGCAGAACCGGCACGGCGGAGAGATCGAGCGTGTTACGCGTCGCAGTTTCGTAGGTACGAATACCGCGCTCGCAGAGCACGACGTTTGGATTGCCCTCCGACAGAATATACTCGGCTGCGGCCAGCAGCTCGTCGATAGTAGCCGACAGGCCGCGCTTAAGCAACACGGGACGTCCGCTGCGGCCGACGGCTTTGAGGAGGTCGAAGTTTTGCATGTTGCGCGCGCCGATTTGCAGCATGTCGATTTGGGAAGCCATGCGCTCGACTTGATCGATCGTCATGACTTCGCTGACCGTCGGCAGCCCGGTCGCGCGCCCGGCTTCGCTCAAAAGCCGCACGCCTTCCCACCCTAGTCCCTGAAAGGCATACGGACTGGTGCGCGGCTTGAACGCACCTCCGCGAAGCATGACCGCACCGCGTTCGGCAACGGCGTGTGCCGTCGCCAGAATCTGTTCGCGCGATTCGATCGCGCACGGACCGGCCACGATCGTGAATTCGCCATCCCCGATCCTCACGCCGCCGATTTGCAGCGTCGTTCCGGGGCGTTTCGAGGAGCGCGCGACGCGTGGAAACGCCGTATCGCCCGGAGGTTGAACCGGCTGCGCGACGATCTCGCGAACGAGGTCGTATAATTCTTTGGGCGGATCGACGGTGCGCCCGATCGGCTCGCCTTCGTGAGCGTCGTAGCTTCCGAGCACGCTCACGTTTTTGCACGCGGCTTTGAGTTCGGCGACGGCTTCCGCTACGTTTGCATCGTCGACGTCGCCGTCGAAGTCGACGTAAAACACCCGCTGCGTTCCGTGGCCGAGGTACGGTTTGGATTCGAGTTTATCGCCGTTGATGTCGTGCTCTGCGAGAATCGACAAAGCTCCCGCGAGCGACCCGGTTTTCTCTTTGACCGAAAACAGCAGCGACGTCTTACGCCGTTTGCTTTTGCGCAGCGCGACCGCGGGATTCGAATCGGCGGTGTGACGGGGGCGCACGATGATGAAGCGGGTGTAGGTGCGCGGATCGTCGCTACAGTGCTCCGCAAGCTCTACGAGGTCGTAGATCGACGCGGCAACGGACGACGCGAGCGCGGCGATTGCTGGATTTCCCCCGCGCGCGACTTCCCGCGCAGCGACGCCGGTATCTTCGCACGGAATCGCGCGAGCGTGATCGAGGCCCGCGAGAAAGGTACCGCATTCGGCGAGAACGAGCGGATGCCCGAGAATCTCGCGAACGTCACGCAACGCCGCGCCACGGACGCCGAGCAGGCGATGATCGGTCCGCCAGTGCACCTCGGCGACGGGAGCGAGGTCGAACTCGGCGATCAAATCGTAGCCTTCGCGTACGGTCCCGACGATCGCGTTCTCGATCGGTATGACGCCGAGGCTTGCGCGGCCGCTGGCGACGACGGTCGCTAGGTCGCGAAAGGTCGAAACGCCCTCGGTGCGCAGATCCAGCTCGCGTTCGCGCAAGAAATGCCCGAGCGCAAGTTGCGAGTAGGCTCCGTCGATTCCCTGATATGCCGCCGTCATCTGCTTCGTTTCCCATAGGCTGCGTTAGCGATAAAAAAAACGGGTCCCCCTGGTGGGGCCCGCCTCCTCAAACGTATATCGGCTCTCTACCGATTCTACGCGTGCGTGATTCCCCACCGGCCCAACGGACGGAAGTACGGCCACCACGCGAACGAAAAACGGACGTGAACCATGTTCGGGTATGCAATCACACCCGCGGGGGAACTGTCAAGGCCACAGCTCCACCATCGGTTCCGGCGAGCGAATGGCTTCGCTAGCGTACATGCCGTCATGCTTCCAGGGCCCTCCGAAGCTCTGCGATTATTTCCGAATGGCTGTATCCGCGATGTCGTAAGGCGTCGATGAATCGCGCCGTCGCATCGGTAAGCGCGCTGTTGCGCGCACGCCGATCCGCAGCGGGCGTCTTGCTCGCGACCCGCGTGCCGCGCCGGCCTTCACTCACCAGCCAGCCTGCAGATTGAAGGTCGGCGTACGCGCGCGCAACCGTATTCGGCGCAACGCCTAGATCGCCGGCGAGTTGCCGAACCGTCGGCAACGCGGCATCAGCCGCCAGGACGCCGCGCTCGATCGCGCCTCGAATTTGCTCGAATATCTGTTGATACGGCGGCGTCTCGAGACGGGGATCGACGGCGATGAGCGGTTCAGAGGACATGGACCCGATCTGCCGGCTTCGCCTTGCGCAGCAAACAGAGCGTCCACCATCCCAATACGCCCAGGAACGTCGCAGCGTTGATGGTACCCGCTACGGCCTGCAGTTGCGTTCCCGGGCCAGGCTCGGCCGAAGCGATCGACCCCATCGCAAAGAACACGAACGGTAGGGCGATAGCGACAAAGAGCAGCGATCCAACGCGGTAGGAACGTACGCGGTCCTCGACGACCAACTCGATCTCTGAATCATCCCCCGTCAACATCGCGGACATCCCGCTAACCATCGAAGCCGCGACGATCATCATCGTCGAGACGAGAGCGACGATCGCGGCCGGAACGACTAAGGTCGGATTCGTCATAAACGGCAGCGGCGTTAGCGCACCGATCGCGGCAAGAGCGTACAACCACCAGGGAACGATTTGGGCAGCGGTTCGCGGAGCGAGGGATGCCGCGCGGCGCTCGCCGCGATTACGCAGACGAACGTAGATGGTCGTCATGACGACGCCCATCGAGAGGCAGACCAAGGCATAGCTCACAACGGGCGAAACAATCCCGAGCGCGGTCAAGATCCCGAGCGTCACCGACACCGCCCCGTTTATCCGCCATGGCGTTTGCGGAATCGCCTCGATCGCTCGCCGGCGCTCGAGAACGCTACGGAACCGGGCCCCGAGTTGTGGATCCTCGATCTCGCGCCGAAATCTACGCTTGGGATCGTCGATCCATCCCGCTCGCACGATCGTCGACGCGCCATAGCTCACCTCGAATATCGCGATGTACCAACGCGGAAATTCGTTCCAAAACTCCGTACTGAACATACCAGTCTCCAATGACTATTGTACTGCCATGTTAATACAATACCAGGTTTTGTGTCAACCCCTT
>Ga0181525_10003712_pt1 | contig 11960 bp, 10 predicted proteins | sample PEATcosm2014_Bin_48_FD_121100 | JGI IMG/M metagenome (GOLD analysis project Ga0181525, IMG submission 121100) | Peatland microbial communities from MTU Mesocosm Facility, Houghton, MI, USA - PEATcosm2014_Bin06_10_metaG | ecosystem: Environmental > Terrestrial > Soil > Wetlands > Peat | place... | reverse complement strand
GCCCTGCTCGGCGTCATATGCCGCCACGATCCGCTCCCGTAAATCCAAGGACAGGCTTTTCATGGACCAAAACGCTGCCACGTCCGCCTAAAAAAGGCTACAATAAAACTAAAAATGCTCTAGCAAATGGCGTGTTCTGCATTCGGAACAATCCGTGTAATTGCTCCTCCTAACGGATTAGAGAAATGGAGCCGGCTGTCGGGGTTGAACCGACGACCCTCGGTTTACGATACCGATGCTCTACCACTGAGCTAAGCCGGCGTCAGAACGGTCACTCCACCATCGGCTCCAAATCGTGTCAAGGACGCCGGAATATTCAGGGGCCTTGGACCCCAAAGTCCCCGTTCTTGAGGCGGATAAGCCGGAGACTCCCGGACAAGCGGTCCCGCGATGATATTAGAGTGACGAATGTCAGCTATCCCAGCCATCTGGCGGCACTTATAGTGGCTTTTTGGCATGGCCCGCGGGCCCGCAATTGATGATAGTGTGAACCGGCTACCCCAGCCAAAACCCCCGTTGGTCAACATGGTCTCCTCTTCATCCCCATCCCAAGATGGAGCGATTGCGACTCCGTCGCCGCGTTCCATCCATGACGTCGTCATCCGCCTTGCGGGCAATTCGCAGGACGGCATACAAACCATAGGAGGGTTCCTCGCCCGGCTTGCCGGGCGTTCCGACCAGGAGGTCATGACGTATATGACCATCCCGGCGACGATTTCGGGAGGGCCCTCGATCTTCCAGGTCAGGATGGGCACCGGCGATATCCTGTCGGCCGGAGACCAGGCGGACCTGCTCGTCGCGTTTTACCAGGACAGCTACGAAAACCACATCGGGTTCCTGAGGCCCGGCGGGGTGCTCCTCTACGACGCCGACCACGTCAAGCCCGACCCCGAGGATCGCCGGTTCACCGCGGTCGGCCTGCCGATCACCAGCCGCACGGTTGAGGCGGTGGGGGGCTCCTCGAAGGACAAGGGAAAGAACCTGTTCGTCCTGGGCCTCTTAGCGCGCCTCTTTGAGTTGGACGTCGCGAAGCTGACGGGCCTCATCCGAGACCGATTTGGCGGCCGCGCCGAGGACATCGTGCGCAATGCCATGCTCGCGTTTGACGCGGGCTACGGCTATCCGACCGACGGGCTTCGCGCGTGCTTTTTCCGCCTTGAGGGGCCCCAGGTTTCCGCGGGGGGACGGCCTCAGGTGACGCTGGACGGCAACACCGCCCTCACCTACGGACTGATCGCGGCGGGCGTGCGCTACGGGGCGGGCTACCCCATCACGCCCTGGTCCTCGATCATGGAAACGCTGCGCACGGAGCTGCCGAAGTACGGCGGCACGTTCGTGCAGACCGAGGACGAGCTGGCGGCGATCGCCTACGCCCTGGGCTTCGCCTATTCGGGGCACCTGGCCGTCACCGGCAGCTCCGGACCGGGCCTGTCGCTGAAGATGGAGGCGCTCGGATGGGCCACGATGGCCGAGATGCCGGTCATTGTCATCAATGTGCAGCGCGGCGGGCCAAGCACCGGCCTGCCCACCAATGTGGAACAGAGCGACCTGCTCCAGGCGATCTACGGCAGCCACGGGGATTCCCCGAGGGTCGTGCTGGCCCCGCGCAACGTCGAGGAGTGCTTTTACGTCGCCCTCGAGGCGGCGCGCATCGCCCGCAAGTTCAGCACCCCGGTGATCATTCTCACGGACCAGGGGCTGGCGACCCGGATCGAGGCGTTTGACGAGCCAAACCTTGAGGCGCTCATGGCCAATCCGAGCGTCGACCTCGCCGAGCGCGGGGCCGATTTCAAACCGTATCCCCTCGACAGCATCACCCGCCATGCGCCCCCAGGGGCGCGCATCGCCTCGGGAAAATACCCGACCGTATCCGGGCTCGAGCACGACGAGCTGGGGCATCCTTCCGGCAATCCGCAGATGCACCAAAAGATGACCGAGAAGCGCCGGGAGAAGCTCCGGACGCTGGCCGGGGAAGTGCCCGTTCCCGAAGTCTATGGGGACCCCGAGGGCGACGTGCTCCTGGTCGGCTGGGGCTCCACCTGGGGACCCATACGGGAGGCGGTCGGCCGCCTGCGGGCGGACGGCGCCCAGGTGGGACAGCTCCATCTCACCCAGATCAACCCGCTCCCCCTGGGACTCGGCGAGATCTTCCGGCGCTACCGCCACGTTCTCGTCATCGAGATGAACGACCAGGGCGTCTACGGATTCGGCCAGTTGGCCATGCTTCTGCGCGCGAGCCTCGCACTTGCCCACATTGACAGCGTGGCCAAGACCGACGGGCTCACCTTCAAGGTGTCCGAAATCGTCGACGGGGTGAACCGCCGGCTGAGCCTGAACGGCCACGGAGCCAGAGTCTGACCCCCCTCCCCACTAACCCGAACCCCTTCCACAAGCCATGTCCCCAGCCACGCTGACCCCCGAACCCGCCCCCGCAGCCCCAAGGGCCCCGCTCACAAAGAAGGCCCTTACGGCCGATCACCCGACCTGGTGCCCGGGTTGCGGCGATTTCGCCGTCCTCGCCTCGTTCTACCGCGTGCTCGAACGCCTGCAGTACCCGCAGGAGAAGATCGTCACCATGGCGGGCATCGGCTGCTCGTCGCGGTTCCCCTATTTCGTGAACACCCACGGCGGACACTTCATCCATGGGCGCTCCCTTCCCTTTTCCGCCGCGATCAGCCTGAGCCGCGACGACCTCCATGTGTTCGCGTTCGGGGGCGACGGCGACGGCTTCTCGATCGGCGGCAACCACCTGGTCCACACGGCCAGGAAGAACATCCGCATGACCTACGTGATCATGGACAACTCGGTCTACGGCCTGACGAAGAAGCAGACATCCCCGACGTCGCCGGTGGGATTCAAGTCTAAGACCGACCCCACCGGGGCGATCGACCAGCCGATCAACCCGATGCGCACCCTGATCAACAGCGGCGCGACGTTCGTGGCCCGCAGCCATGCGACGCAGGTCAACCACATGACCGAGATGATGGAGCGCGCGGCGCGCCATGACGGCTTCTCCGTCGTGGAGATCCTCTCCGAATGCGTCGAGTTCTACGAGGGGGCCTTCGACGCGGGAAATCCCCGCAAGGGCGGCCAGTTCCGGCTGATCGAAAACCATGACACGAGCGACCTGGTCGCCGCCTACCGCCTTGCGTCCGAGCCCTGGCCCGGCGTGTTCGGCGTTTTCTACGAGGCGAGCCGCCCCACCAAGAACAAGCTTGAGGCGGAGCTGATCTCCAAGGCACGGGAGCGGACCAAGGGCGCGAGCGACCTTGAGCTGCTTCAGGCGTCCTTCCGCAAGGCGCGCTGAGGTCCGGCGGATCCCCCGCGATTCGTCCATCGGGTGCGCGGTTGACCCCGCGCCCGGGCCGGTTCCTTTTCCCTGGGCAAAGGGCCCATCCGCCGTGATTCCGACCCGCAGATTCGACTATCCCCTGCCGAGCGAGCTGATCGCGCAGACGCCTGCCGACCGCCGGGACGGTTCGCGCCTGCTGGTCGTCGACCGCGCGGCCCGCGCCGTGTCCCATCGCGTGTTCGGGGAGCTTCCGGGCCTCCTGCGGCCGGGAGACACGCTCTTTCGCAACACCGCGTCCGTGCTCCCCGCGAGGCTCCACGGCCGCCGCGCAACCGGGGGGAAAATCGAGTGCCTCCTCCTGACGCGCCTGGAGAGCCCTCCCGGCGCGGGCGAACGCTGGCAATGCCTTGTGCGCCCCGGCAAGAAGCTCCCCCCCGGGGCCTCCTTCGGGCTCGCGGACGGGGCGCTCCGCGGGACCGTGGCCGCCACCCAAGGGGACGGCTCCGTCCTCGTCCAGTTCGACATCCTCTCCGGCTCCTCGGTCGTCGAAGCGGCCAACCGGTCCGGGGAGGTGCCCCTTCCTCCGTACATCCGCAGGACGGACCGTTCGCTCCGCGGGCAGGACCGCGAGCGCTACCAGACGGTCTATGCCGACCCCGGCCGCCAGGTCGCCGTGGCGGCACCGACCGCCGGGCTCCATTGCACGCAGGGCCTCCTGGAGGCGCTCCGCGCCTCGGGGGTCGACACCCGGGACCTGACGCTCCATGTCGGCCTCGGGACCTTCAGGCCGATCGCGGCCGAGTCGATCGAGGAGCACCCCATCCACAGCGAGGTCTACGAGATCCCCCTGGAGACGCAGAGGGCCCTATTCCCCCCGCTTCGCGGAAGGCGGATCGCCGTCGGGACCACCTCGGTGCGCACGATCGAGGATTTCCTGAGCCGGCAGCCGGAGCCCGCCGAGGGCGCCCGGTTCGCGGAGGCCTCGCTCTTCCTTTATCCGCCCGCCCGGTTCCGGGGCGTGGATGCCCTCATCACGAATTTTCACCAGCCCCGCTCGACGCTCCTGTGCCTGGTGGCCGCATTCCTGACCCCGGGGTCCACGGACGGGATCGACTGGCTCCTGGAGATCTACCGTGAGGCGGTTGCGCGGCGGTACCGGTTTTTCAGCTACGGCGACGCCATGTTGATTCTCTAAAAAAGGCCTGTCGGTTTGTGTTTTGGCCCCGTTGGATCCAGTAGTAAGGTCCCTAACCTAAATTGATCCACCCTATGAAACTCATCCACAAAACGCTCACGCTTGCCGCCTTCGCCACCGGTCTTGTCTCCGTTGCTTCCGCGGCCGTCGAGACCTACGCCATCGACCCGGTCCATTCGTCGGTGGCCTTTTCCGTCCGCCACTTCCTCACGAGGGTGCCCGGACATTTTGCGAAGTTCACCGGGACAATCACGGTCGACCGCGACAACCTTGAGAACAGCTCGGTGGTGGCCACGATCGACGTCGGCAGCGTCTCGACCGACAACGAAAAGCGCGACAACCACCTGAAATCGCCCGACTTCTTTGATGCGGCCAAGTTCGACTCGATCGCGTTCAAGAGCACGTCGTGGAAGAAGACAGGCGAAGGCACGTTTGACGTGGCCGGCGACCTTACGATCCACGGCGTGACCAAGCCGGTCGTCCTCAAGGTGGACCTCCTCGGGTTCGGCCCCGGGATGATGGGCGCGCAGCTCTCCGGCTGGGACGCGTCCGTCACCCTCAACCGCCGGGACTTTGGCGTCAACGGCCCTGCGATGCTCGGCAAAGCGCTGGGCGACGATGTGGGCGTCTCGATCACGATCGAGGCCGATCTCAAGAAGTGAGTCCCGACGAACTCCAGGCGCTGATCGAGGAGGCGACGTTCGACTACGTCAGCGGCGCCCCCGAGGTCGCCCTGGAGAAGCTCGGCCGTGCCACCGCGGCGTCGCCCGACTCGTTTGAGGCCTGGCACGCGCTGGCCGAGATAAACCTCGCCCTTCGCCGCCTGGACGATGCGCTGGCCGCGGCCGAGCGGGCCCACGGGCTGCGAAAGGAAGATCCCCTCGCAATCGCCACCCTGTCGCGCACCTGGATGGAGCGGGGGGACAAGGCGCGCGCCGAACATTTCGGCGCGATGGCGCGGGTACAGAGCTGGAAGGAGGAGCTGGGGTCGCCGTCCGGGCCCGATGCAGGCGGGTTGCGTTGAATTGTGACGTGCCTCCCGTTGACACGAGGAACGGGCCGCCGGTAGGGTTGGGCCAGACTGCCGATCCATGGACCCCCCCTCCTACACGCTGGAGTTTGAGAAGCCCCTGAGGGATCTGGCGCGCCAGCTTGACGAGCTGCGCCAGCAGTCGATCGAGTCAAACGTGGATACGGTGAAGGAGATCCGTTCGATCGAGAAGAAGATCGAGACGACCCAGCGCGAGATCTACTCAAACCTGACTCCCTGGCAGAAAGTGCAGCTCGCCCGGCATCCCAAGCGGCCCTACGCCCTCGATTACGTGTCGATGATCTGCAAGGGCTTTCAGGAGCTCCATGGGGACCGGCAGTTCAACGATGACCGGGCCCTCGTGGGCGGCACCGCCTTTTTTGACGGGCAGGCCGTGATGATCGTCGCCCAGCAGAAAGGGCGCGATCCGAAGGAGCGAATCGCGCGCAACTTTGGAATGCCCCAGCCCGAGGGTTACAGGAAGGCCCTCAGGATCATGAAGATGGCGGAAAAATTCCGGATCCCGGTGCTGTCGTTCATCGACACCCCGGGAGCCTTCCCGGGGGTCGGGTCTGAGGAGCGCCATGTTTCCGAGGCGATCGCCGTAAACCTGCGCGAGATGGCGATGCTCCGCACACCCACCCTGTCGGTGGTTGTCGGCGAGGGAGGCTCCGGAGGGGCCCTCGGGATCGGCGTGACCGACCGGGTCCTCATGTTTGAGAACAGCTATTATTCGGTGATCACCCCGGAGGGCTGCGCCGCGATCCTTTGGAAGGACGGGGCCGCCGCCCCGAAGGCCGCCGAAGCGCTCAAGGTTGACGCGGACGACCTTGCGAAGCTTGGGGCGATCGACGAGGTGATTCCGGAGCCTGTCGGCGGGGCCCATAATGATCCCGAGCAGGCGGCGGCGACCCTGAAATACGCGCTCCACAAGCACCTGAACGACCTCCGGGCTCTGGACCTGGAGAAGCTCCTCGAGGTCCGCTACACGCGCTACCGCCACATCGGCACCTACGTCGAGGCCGGGATCACGAAGTCCTGACTGAGCGCCCTAGCGGCGGACCGTCACCAGCTCGATTCTCGCCGCGGTGGCCATCGGCGGGTTGATCTCGATCAGCGCCCCGGAAAGGCGCACGTCCCCCGTGGCGACCTCGAAGCGCCTCGGCATGCCGTCCATGAACCGGGCGATCACCGGGGCGACCTCGCGCCCGAGAACGCTCGCGTACGGGCCGGTCATCCCCACGTCGCACATGAAGGCCGTGCCCTTCGGCAGCACGCACGCGTCGGCCGTGGGGACGTGCGTGTGGGTCCCGAGGACGGCCGTCACGCGCCCGTCGAGGTGCCAGCCCAGGGCCTGCTTCTCCGAGGTGGCCTCCGCGTGGATCTCGACGATGATCGCGTCCGCCTGGCCCCGGAGCCGCTCCACCATCCGGTCCGCGCACTGGAACGGATCCTCGGCCTTCATGTTCATGTACTGGCGCCCGAGGACGGTGAAGACGGCCACCTTGAACCCCCGCGCGGCGATCACCACGTGGTCCCAGCCCGGGCACGAGGCCGGCAGGTTTGCGGGGCGGCACACGCGGTCGATCTGCGCGATGTCGTTCTCCCAGCCCCGCTGGTCCCAAACGTGGTCGCCGAGCGTGACCGCGTCGACCCCCGACTCGAGGAGGGAGCGGGCGATCGAGGCCGTGATGCCCGAACCCGCCGCGGAGTTCTCCCCGTTGGCGATCACGAAATCGATGCCCGACTCGCGCCTCATGCGCGCAACCTTCTCCTCGACGATCTCCCGGCCGGGCTTCCCCACGATGTCCCCGATGAATAGGAGCTTGAGCACGGCCTATAAGTTGGACCTGGCGGGCCGGCCCGCCAGCCAATTCAGGAGGCTTGCCTAGCCCGCCCGTTGCCCTTCAGATGGAGGGCTTTTCAAGATTCGCACAGCCATGAAAACACGCACCTCACCCACGCCGTTTCCAAAGGCCGAGATCGGCCCCGAAATGAAGGGCTCCGACGCCGTCGTCGCATGCCTTATCCGCGAGGGCGTCGACGTCATCTTCGCGTACCCCGGCGGCGCATCCCAGGAGCTCCACCAGTCGCTCGCGCGCACGGAAAAGATCCGCGTCATCCTCCCGCGCCACGAGCAGGGCGGATCCTTCGCGGCGGGAGGCTACGCCCGGGCCACGGGCAGGGTCGGCGTCTGCATGGCGACCAGCGGCCCAGGCGCCACGAACCTCGTGTCGGCGATCGCGGACGCGTACATGGATTCGATCCCGCTCGTTGCGATCACCGGCCAGGTGAAGAAGGAGTTCATCGGCAAGATGGCCTTCCAGGAGACCGACTTCTTCGGGATGACGCTGCCGATCGTGAAGCACTCGTACCTCGTCATGGACGTCAACGAGATCCCGCGGATCATGAAGGAGGCGTTCCACCTCGCCCGCACCGGACGGCCGGGCCCGATCGTCATCGACATCCCAAAGGACGTCCAGCAGGCGAAGTTCCGCCCGGTCTTCCCCCCCGCCGTCGAATTCCGCAACCCGGTGCTCTCCCTCGTGCACAGGGCCGACGACGAGAGCCTCAGGAGGGTCCTCGGGCTCGTGGCCCAGGCCAAGAGGCCCGTCATCTACGCCGGCGGCGGCATCATCTCCTCGGACGCGCACAAGGAGCTGCGCGCGTTCGCCGAGGCCGCCCACATTCCGGTCGCGACGACGCTGATGGGCCTCGGCGCGTTCCCGGAGAGCCACCCGCTGTCGATGCAGTGGTTCGGCATGCACGGCGCAGCCTACGGAAACTGGGCCGTCGACGCGTCCGACCTCCTCCTCGTGCTCGGGGCCCGGTTCGACGACCGGATCACCGGCGACACCCGCAAGTTCGCGGCCTCGGCGACGATCGTCCACATCGACATCGACGCCTCCGAGCACAACAAGAACAAGCGCGTGGAGCTTCCCATCGTCAGCGACGTCAAGTACGCCCTGGGGCGGCTGAACGAGCTGGCCGCCGCCATGAAGTTCACCCCGCCCGACACCGCGCCCTGGCACGCGCAGATCGCGGCCTGGAAGAAGGAGCAGCCCTTTGGCTACGAACCGAGCAAGCACATCCAGCCCCAGGAGGCGGTGAAGGCGCTTTACGAGCTCACGAAGGGCGACGCCATCATCGTGACGGGCGTCGGCCAGCACCAGATGTGGGCCGCGCAGTTCTACCGCTTCAACGAGCCGAGGCGCTACATCAGCTCGCTCGGCCTCGGGGCGATGGGCTTCGGCTACCCCGCCGCCCTCGGCGCGAAGGTCGCCTGCCCGGACAAGCAGGTGATCGACATCGACGGGGACGGCTCCTTCGCGATGAACATCCAGGAGCTCGCGACGGCGCACATCGAGAAGATCGCCGCGAAGGCGATGATCCTGAACAACCAGCACCTCGGCATGGTCGTGCAGTGGGAGGACCGGTTCTACGGAAGCGTCCGCGGCAACACGATCCTCGGCGACGAAAACAATGTGGGCAGCCCGGACAACCCGGACGCGCTCTACCCCGACTTCGTGAAGATCGCCGCCGGCTACGGCGTCGGCGGCCGCCGCGTGATCAAGAAGAGCGAGCTCCGGGAGGCCATCCAGGAGATGCTCGACTTCGACGGCCCTTTCATCCTCGACGTCATCGTCCCCTACACCGAGCACGTTCTGCCGATGATCCCGGCCGGCAAGTCGGTCAAGGAGATGCTCCTCAAGTAGGCCCCCTCCGCTTCATTTCGGGGGGTCCTTCTCGTAGGCGGACCAGCCGCCGGTCAGCTCGTGGACCACGCGGCTGGCCACGCGGTAGGCCGCCTCGAGGGAGGGCAGGTACGCCGAGTATCCCTTGTCCAGGCTCTCGCCCGAGAGGCTCTGGGCCGCCGTCGCGCCCGGCCACTGCATGTCGTAGTTGGACGCGGTCCGCAGGACGAGGACCCGGCGCATGTCGGCCCGGCCCGCCCGGGAGAGCCAGGTGAGCGCCTGGAGGGTTCCGGTGTCCTCCATGGCGCTCGTTGCGAACGTGCCCCTGCCCCCCGTGTAGTAGCGCACCCAGGCCTCGGCCCAGGCGTTCATGAGCCTGCCGTGCCAGTAATTCATGGAGGCGAGGTTGTCCCCCTTGAGCACGAACGGAGGCCGCTGCGCATTCGGGTAGCCGGTGTAGAGCGCCCGGTGCCTCACGAGGGCCGGCTCGTCCGGGAGCGCCGTGTCCCGCGTCAGGCGGTAGGCCCAGTCGACGAGCGACGGGTCCAGGTGGAAGACCTGCCCCTCGGGCGGCGAGGCCGGCTCCTCGTAGGGGCTCTTCCTGCGAAGCGGGATGTGCCCGGTCTCCCATCCCGCGGGCATCTCGCGGGCGTCGATCTCGTGGCCCAGGTCCCCGTCCACCACCCATTCGGCCCAGGCGGCCGACCCGAGTGAAAGGACGTCCGGGTTTGCGCCGGCGATTCCCGCGACGATCCAATAGGCCCGGGTCAGGTCGAAGCGCGGGTCGAGGCCGAGGGCCATGATGGTCGCCGCGCTGTGAATCGTCCCGGTACCCGTCACGACGCCAAGGACGGTGCCGTCTGCCGTGGACCGAAGGGCCCGCTCCCCCTGCGGAAAATCCCAGACACGTTCGAGCTTCTCGCGCTCCACCCAGTACTGGAACTCCCCGGGAGTGTCGCCCGTGTCCTTGCCGACCTCGAACATCGTGACGACGACCACCCTCACCTTGACCCTGTCCTCGGCCGCGCCCAGGGCTCCGGTGAACGCCAGGGCAAGGACCGCCGCCGAAAGCCATTTCTTTGGGACCATGCCGGGGATTAGCAGCTTTCGAGCCGCCTTGGGAGCGCCGAGTTCGGCCCGGCCCCCCCGGGGATTGAATTCGCTCGAGCGGCTCCATTTGACATCGTGCTCCGATCGCACGCGTATGCTCCGCTCCAACCCATGAACCCGACACCCGCGGCAAAGGTCAGCCTCATCGGGATCGCCTGGCCGATCTTCGTCGAGCAGACCCTGCGCATCCTGATAGGGGTCGTCGACACGTTCATGGTGAGCCACGTCTCGGACGGCGCCGTCGCCGCGCTCGGCGTCGCCAACCAGGTCATCATCCTCTTCCTCCTCGCCTTCAACTTCATCGGCATCGGCACGAGCGTCGTCGTCACGCACCACCTGGGCGCCAGGGACCGTGCGGGGGCCGACTCGATCGCGACCAACGCGATCGCCGTGAACACCTGGCTCGGAGCCGCCTTCAGCGCCGCGGTCTATTTCCTCGCGCTCCCGATGCTCGGGATCATGCAGCTGCCCTCCAACCTGATGGGGTACGCGCTGCCCTTCCTGACGCTCATGGGAGGCACGCTCTTCATGGAGTCCATGAACATCTCGATTGCCGCCGTGCTCCGCGCCCACCACCACACGCGCGACGCGATGCTGGTGGTGGTCGGCCAAAACATCCTCAACGTCATCGGCAACTCGATCACGCTGTTCGGGCTTCTCGGCTGCCCCCCGCTCGGGGTCCTCGGGGTGGCGCTGTCGGGCATCATCAGCCGCACCGTTGCCTGCGTGGCGCTCTGGATACTCCTCGACTACCGGATCCACCTGCGCCTCCGGGCCCTCGATTTCGTGAGCATCTCCTGGGGCAAGGTCCGGAGAATCCTCCACATCGGGCTCCCCGCGGCCGGCGAGCAGCTCTGCTATTGGACGGCCTTCATGCTGGTGACGACCTTCATCGCGAGAATGGGCAGCCGAAGCCTCGCGATCCAGTCCTACACCCTGCAGATCCAGAGGTTCGCGATGCTGTTCAGCTTCGCGATAGGCCTCGGCACCGAGATCATCATCGGACACCTGGTGGGGGCCGGACGGTTCGAGGAGGCCTACCACCGGCTGCTGTCGAGCCTGCGCACCGGACTCATGATCGTGACCGGCGTCATCATCGCCATCGCGGCATCGGGGCCGTTCCTCCTGCGCAGTTTCACCCATGACGCGGCGATCATCTCGGGCGGCGTCCTCCTCCTGAGGATCGCGATCCTGCTCGAGCCCGGGCGCGTCTTCAACGTGATCGTCATCAGCTCCCTCCGCGCCACGGGCGATGTCGGCTTCCCGATCCAGATGGCCGTCTTCTCGATGTGGTGCGTCTGGGTTCCGCTCGCCTGGCTCCTCGGCCTGAAGCTCGGGCTCGGACTGGCCGGAATCTGGATCTCGATGCTCACGGACGAGTGGCTCCGGGGCCTGCTGATGTACCGGCGCTGGAAGTCCAGGAAATGGATGAAGCACGCCGAGCGCAGCCGGGCGCATGTCGGGGAGGTCGCCGCCTCCATGGGCATCACCTGAGCCCGGAATGCGGACCGGCGCCTAGAGCATTTCAAATAATATTGTAGCCACAGGCTGCAAAAAAACTCATGGCGTCCTGGGCGCTCACGGCCCGGAGGGCCTGGGCGATGGCGGCGAGCAGATCGGCTTCGGTCCTGGCCTCGG
>Ga0181525_10003711_pt1 | contig 11964 bp, 11 predicted proteins | sample PEATcosm2014_Bin_48_FD_121100 | JGI IMG/M metagenome (GOLD analysis project Ga0181525, IMG submission 121100) | Peatland microbial communities from MTU Mesocosm Facility, Houghton, MI, USA - PEATcosm2014_Bin06_10_metaG | ecosystem: Environmental > Terrestrial > Soil > Wetlands > Peat | place... | reverse complement strand
CTCATCGTCGAGACCCAGACACGCCCGGCCAGCAGGCCAAAGGGGCGCGTTCAGGTGCGCGCTTTGATTCGGTGCGATGGAACTTAAACTTTACGACACGCTGACCCGCGAGAAGCGGCCCTTTAAGCCGCTCGATCCGGACAACGTGCGCATGTATGTGTGCGGGCCGACGGTTTACGACTTCGCCCATATCGGCAATGCGCGGCCGGTGATCGTGTTCGACGTGCTGTTCCGCGTGCTCCGCCATCTCTATGGCGCCGCGCATGTCACTTACGTGCGCAACATCACCGACGTCGACGACAAGATCAACGCCCGCGCGGCGGAGGAATATCCGGCGCTGCCGTTGAACGAAGCGATCCGCAAGGTCACCGAAGCGACCGACAAGCAATTCCACGACGACGTCGCGGCGCTCGGTTGCCTGCCGCCGACCGCCGAGCCGCGCGCCACCGACCACATCGCCGAAATGCGCACGCTGATCGAGCGGTTGATCGCGTCAGGCAATGCTTATGTCGCTGAGAACAACGTGCTGTTCAGCGTACCTTCGATGGAGGATTACGGCCGGCTGTCGCGGCGCCCGCTCGACGAGATGATCGCCGGCGCCCGCGTCGAGGTGGCGCCTTATAAGCGCGACCCCACGGATTTCATCTTGTGGAAGCCGTCAAAACCCGGCGAGCCGGCCTGGCCGTCGCCCGCCGGGATCGCAGCCCCCGGCCGTCCCGGCTGGCACATCGAGTGCTCGGCGATGGCGTGGCGCTACCTCGGCGAGGTTTTCGACATCCACGGCGGCGGCATCGATCTCGTCTTCCCGCACCACGAAAACGAAATCGCCCAATCGCGCTGCGCGTTTCACACGCCGGTGATGGCGAATTTTTGGATGCACAATGGGTTTTTGCAGGTCGAAGGCGAAAAGATGTCGAAGAGTGTCGGCAACTTCGTGACGATTCATGAGTTGCTGAAAGACTGGCCCGGTGAGGTGATGCGCCTTGCTATGCTGCAAACGCATTATCGGCAACCGATCAACTGGACCGTATCCGGGCTTCGCGAGGCGCAAAAGAGCCTCGACCATTGGTATGCGCTGACCGACGACACGGCGCCGGGATATTTATGCGCCAGTGTACTCGATGCGCTCGAAGATGACGTCAACACGCCCCAGGCGATCGTCGCCTTGCATGAACTGCGCGGCGAGGCGGCCAAGGGCGCTAAACCGGCGGCGGCGTGCCTTAAGGCGAGCGCGCAATTGCTCGGCCTGTTGCAAAAAACGCCCGCCGCGTGGACGGCATTCCGGCCTGCTTCGATTGTGGTGGATGAAACTAAAGTGGCAAATCTGATCGAAGCGCGCGCTGCGGCGCGTGCGGCAAGGAGATTTGAGGAATCCGATCGCATCCGGGACGAGCTCGCGGCCATGGGTGTCGTCCTGAAAGACTCCAAAGACGGCACCACCTGGGAGATCGCGCGATGAACGCCAACGCGCCACCCAAACTCGGCCTCCGCCCGATGCTGCCGGCCGACGTGCCGTTGCTGGCGGAGATTTTCCGCGCCAGCATCGAGGAACTGACGGCCGAGGATTATAACGAGGCGCAGCAGGCGGCGTGGGCGTCGGCCGCGCATGACGAGGAAGAGTTCGGCGCAAAACTTGCGGGCGAACTGACGCTGGTGGCGACGTTCGAAGGCGCCGCGGTGGGATTTGGGTCGCTCGCCCAAAATACCCGCCTCGACATGCTCTACGTGCACCCGGCCGCGGCCGGGCAGGGGGCTGGCGCCTTGCTCGCCGACGCGCTGGAAAAGCTCGCCGGCGCCCGCGGCGCCAAGGAACTGACCGTCGAGGCGAGCGATACCGCGCGTGATTTTTTTGAGAAGCGCGGCTATACGGCGCGCACCCGCAATACCGTCACGGTCGCCGGCGAATGGCTCGCCAACACCACGATGAGCAAAAAGCTCCATGCCGCGGGAGCCGCCTCATGAAGCGTCCCGACACGCCGTTCCCGCGCCACTGGCTCTACTATCTGATGCTGAAATACGCGGTCATCGCCGTGGCCGTCGCCATCACGTTCTACACGGCCTACCGGCTGTATCGGGGGTAAACAATGCCACGCCAAGGCTCGACGTTTCTCGGCATGCGGACGCACCACTTAGCGATCGCGCTCATTGCTATTGTGATCGCGGTCGCTTTGGCGTCGAACTATTATCTCTGGTGAGGTCGCCTGATGGCGCGCGAACGGCTTTATTTGTTCGACACGACGCTGCGCGACGGCGCGCAGACCAACGGCGTCGACTTTACGCTGGCCGATAAGCTCGTCATCGCGCGGCTCCTCGACGAACTCGGCATCGATTATATCGAGGCCGGCTTCCCTGGCGCCAATCCGACCGACACCAGCTTTTTCGCCGAGCGGCGGCCGATGCGCGCCAAACTCACCGCCTTCGGCATGACGCGGCGGCCCGGCCGCTCGGCATCCAATGACCCCGGCCTCGCCGCGCTGATGGCGGCCGAGGCCGATACCGTCTGCTTTGTCGCCAAATCCTGGGATTACCACGTCCGCGTCGCGTTGCAGACCACCGAGGACGAGAATATTTCCTCGATCCGCGACAGCGTGCGCGTGGCCAAGGCCAAAGGCCGCGAGGTGCTGCTCGACTGCGAGCATTTTTTCGACGGCTACAAGGCCAAGCCCGAATTCGCGCTCGCTTGCGCCAAGGCCGCCTACGACGAAGGCGCGCGCTGGGTCGTGCTATGCGACACGAACGGCGGCACGCTGCCGCACGAGGTCGAGCGCATTGTCGGTGAAGTTTGCAAGAAAATTCCCGGCGACCATTTGGGCATTCACGCCCATAACGACACCGAGCAGGCGGTCGCCAACACGTTCGCCGCGGTGCGCGCCGGTGCGCGCCAGATCCAGGGCACGCTCAACGGGCTCGGCGAACGCTGCGGCAATGCCAATCTCGTCTCGATCATTCCGACGCTGAAGCTCAAGAGCGATTTCTCCGAGAAATTCGACATCGGGGTGTCGGACGAGGCGCTGAGCCGGCTGGCGCGGGTGTCACACGCGCTCGACGAGTTGCTCAATCGCGCGCCGAACCGTCACGCGCCCTATGTCGGCGACAGTGCGTTTGCCACCAAGGCCGGCATCCACGCTTCCGCGATCATGAAGGACCCGGCGACCTATGAGCATGTCGGGCCGGAACGCGTCGGCAATAAGCGCAAGCTTCTGGTGTCCGAACAATCGGGCCGTTCGAACGTGCTGGCCGAGCTCGACCGCATCGGCATCGTGGTCGACAAAGACGATGCGCGCGTCGGGCGGCTGCTCGATGAGGTCAAGGAGCGCGAGGCGATCGGATACGCCTACGAGGCGGCCGATGCCTCGTTCGAATTGCTGGCCCGGCGTCTGCTCGGCAAGGTGCCGCATTATTTCGATGTCGAGAAATTCGACGTCAATGTCGAGCAGCGCAACAATGCCAAGGGCGAGCGCATCACCGTGAGCCAAGCCGTGGTGAAGCTGAAAGTGGGCGACGAACATTTGATTTCGGTCGCCGAAGGGATCGGGCCGGTCAATGCGCTCGATCTCGCGCTGCGCAAGGACCTTGGCAAATATCAAAGTTTTATCACCGGCCTCGAACTCACCGATTATCGGGTGCGCATTCTCAACGCCGGCACGCAAGCTGTCACGCGCGTCTTGATCGAGAGCGCCGACGAAACCGGCGAGCGCTGGACCACCATCGGCGTTTCCGCCAATATCATCGACGCCTCGTTTCAGGCGCTGATGGATTCAATCATTTACAAGCTGCTGAAATCCGGCGCGCCGGTGTGAGATGATTACTGCCCTGTCATTCCGGGGCGCGGGCTGTTGCCCGCGTGCCCGGAACGCCGCCTTCATCCGCGACTCCGATGGCAATCGTATCGAAGTGGTGACGTTTTTGCGCGATGCGGCGTGACTGCGCCGCTTACAGCCGCTCGGCCGAGATCGTGATCGCGGCTTCCGCCTCCGTCACGCCGCGCGAGGCCTGGCGCAGTTTCGGCAGAATGTCCTCGACGTCTTCGCATACGAGGAAGTCGACCCGCAGCGCCGACGGCACGAATTCCTGCTCGCGCATATGCGCGATCAGCGCCAACAACGGATCCCAATAGCCGTTGATGTTGGCGAACAGGATCGGCTTCTTATGCCGGCCGAGTTGCGCCCAAGTGAGCTGCTCGACAATTTCTTCAAGGGTGCCGATGCCGCCGGGCAGGGCGACAAAACCGTCGGCGCGTTCGAACATGATGCGCTTACGCTCGTGCATATCGCGGGTGACGATCAGTTCCTTGCCGTTACTCTGCGGCCGCTCCTTAGCGGTGAGGAACTCAGGAATGATACCGGTCACGGCGCCGCCATTCTTGATGACCGCGTCGGCGACCGCTCCCATCAAACCTACCGAGCCACCGCCATAGATCAGCCGGATGTCGTTTTTGGCGAGGATCTTGCCAAAGCTCCGCGCCGCCGCGGCGAATGCCGGGTCGGTCCCCGCGCTCGATCCGCAGTAAACGCACAGCGCATTGATTTTGCTCATGGACTCACTCTCATTAAACGGTAGATGTGGCGTCAATTCGCCTGAACTGCAAGCACTTTGGGCAGAAAGCTCGGACGATGCAGAGCCGGGCGAAAACCTCTATATGACGGTGCATGGCGGCCGACGCGGCCGGTCCAGGGCTGGGTCATGCGCGAATTCCAACGGCAGGCGGAGCGTCCGAAGGGTGAAATCAATGCCGATGGCGCCCTGTTGCCGACGCTGTTCGGGCTTTGGCCCTATATCTGGCCGGCGGACCGGCGCGACCTGAAGGGCCGCGTGATTTTCGCGACCGTGCTGCTGTTCCTCGCCAAATTCGCCACCATGGCGGTGCCGTTCACCTTCAAATGGGCGACCGATGCGCTCGCCGGCCACGGCTCGGCTCCGGTGGCGCCGGGCAACTGGTTCGCCTGGGCGCTGGCGGCGCCGATCGCCATGACCATCGCCTATGGCGGCACCCGCATCGTGATGGGGCTACTCACGCAATGGCGCGACGGCATTTTTGCCAAGGTCGCGATGAACGCGGTGCGGCGGCTGGCGATGCTGACCTTCGAGCATATGCACCTTTTGTCGCTGCGCTTTCATCTCGAGCGCAAGACCGGCGGATTGACGCGCGTTCTCGAGCGCGGTCGCAACGCCATCGAGACCATCGTGCGCATGCTCTTGTTGCAACTGGCGCCGACCGCCGTCGAACTGGTGTTGATCGTTGCCGTGTTGTTGGTGCATTTCGACTGGCGTTACGTGGTCATCATCGGCCTGACGGTCGCGTGCTTTATGGGATTCACCTTTGTCGCGACCGAGTGGCGTATCGGTATTCGCCGCAAGATGAACGAAAGCGACAGCGACGCCAACGCCAAGGCGATCGATTCGCTGCTCAATTACGAGACCGTCAAATATTTTTCCGCCGAAACGCGCGAGGCCAAGCGCTACGACCGTTCGATGGCGCGTTACGAGGAGGCGAGCGTTAAGGCCTATACCTCGCTGGCGGTGCTCAATGCCGGACAGGCGGCGATCTTCACGATCGGGCTCGCCTCGACGATGGTGCTGTGCGCCTACGGCGTCGAGCGCGGCACCAACACCGTCGGCGATTTCGTCATGATCAACGCCATGATGATTCAGCTCTATCAGCCGCTGAACTTCATGGGGCTGGTCTATCGCGAGATCAAGCAGGCGGTGATCGACATCGAATACATGTTCTCGATTCTTAACCGCAAGCCGGAAATCGAGGACCGGCCGGGCGCGCCGGCCTTGCAGGTGCGCGCCGGCGCCATCCGCTTCGACAATGTTTCGTTTGCCTACGATCCGGCGCGTCCCATCCTCAAGGGACTAAGCTTCGAGGTCGCGGCCGGGCATAGGGTCGCCATCGTCGGTCCGTCCGGCGCCGGCAAGTCGACCATTTCGCGGTTGCTGTTTCGCTTCTACGAGGTCTCCGGCGGCCGTATTTTGATCGACGGCCAGGATATCCGCGACGTGACACAAACTTCGCTGCGGGCCGCGATCGGCATGGTGCCGCAGGACACGGTGCTGTTTAACGATAGCATCCGCTACAACATCCGCTACGGACGCTGGGATGCGAGCGACGCCGAAGTCGAGGAAGCTGCCCGCCAGGCGCAGATCGACGGCTTTATCGCCCAGGCTCCCAAGGGCTACGAGACCGAGGTCGGCGAGCGCGGCCTAAAACTTTCCGGCGGCGAGAAGCAGCGCGTCGCCATTGCCCGAACCATCCTGAAAGCGCCACCGATACTTTTGCTCGACGAAGCGACCTCCGCGCTCGACAGCCATACCGAGACCGACATTCAGGACGAACTCGACCGGGTATCGCAAAATCGGACCACGCTTGTCATCGCGCACCGGCTCTCGACCATCGTCGGCGCCGACGAGATTTTGGTGCTCGATCGCGGCATTATCGTCGAGCGCGGCACCCACCAAGAACTGCTCCGGCACGGTGGGCTCTATGCCAGCATGTGGAACCGGCAGCGCGAAGCGCAAAAGGCGCGGGAAATACTGGCCGTGGTCGACGAGGACGGGACCGCGCCAAACCGCGACCCACCCGACATTGTAGAAGAGGTCGACGATCTGCTGCCCGCCGTGGACGCCGCCGAATGATGAGCGTCATTGCGAGCGAAGCGAAGCAATCCAGTTTTTTGGCACCGCCCTAGATTGCTTCGTCGCTTCGCTCCTCGCAATGACGGCGACAATGAAGTTGTTCTTACAAGAGCTATAAAGCCAATGTCCGTTATCGACTCGATCCGCAATCAACTGGCGCCGATCCATCCGGAAGGTTATCCCTTCGTCGGCGGGTTTGCGCTCGTGAGCATCGTCCTGTTGTGGCTGTGGCCGCCGCTTGGCTGGCTGGCGACGCTGGCGACCGTGTGGTGCGCGTATTTCTTCCGCGATCCGCCTCGGGTAACCGCGGTCCGTGACGGCATCGTCGTGGCGCCGGCGGACGGCCGCATCAGCCAAGTCGCCAATGTCGTGCCGCCGCAGGAACTCGGTCTCGGCGATCGAGCGCTGCTGCGTATCTCTATTTTCATGAGCGTGTTCGACTGCCACATCAATCGCAGCCCGGTCGACGGGCACATCGAACGCGTCGTCTACCGCGCCGGCAAATTTCTCAGTGCCGATCTCGACAAAGCAAGCGAGGACAACGAACGCAACGCTTTCGTTATCGCGACCGCGGGCGGTCCCCGTATCGCCGTCATCCAGATCGCGGGCCTGGTGGCCCGGCGCATTGTTCCGTTCGCGCGCGAGGGCGAGACGGTCGGGGCCGGCCAGCGTATCGGCATGATCCGGTTCGGTTCGCGGGTTGACGTTTATCTGCCCGAAGGCATCCGGGCGCTGGTGGCCGCCGGCCAGACGGCCATCGCCGGCGAGACGGTGCTTGCCGACCTCAAGGCCATCGAGACGGGACGGACCTTCCGCGTGAGCTGACAAGGCCTTAACGAAGCCAATGCGTCGCGTGGTGGGCTTTGCCGGAAAGGGCTATAGTCCCGCCATCGAGGTACTGAAATTGGCCATTCAACCGCCAGGCTTTGGCGACCCGCGGCGCCGGCGTTTCCGCCGCATCCCGGTGCGCACGCTCGCGCCCAACGTCATCACGCTCCTGGCGTTATGCGCCGGCTTGACCGCCATCCGCATGGCGTTCGAGAGCCGCTATGTGCTGGCGCTGGCCGCGATCGTATTCGCCGCCATCCTCGACGGCATCGACGGCCGTTTGGCGCGGTTTTTGAAAGGGACATCGCGCTTCGGCGCCGAACTCGACAGCCTTTCCGACTTCGTCAATTTCGGCGTGGCGCCGGCGTTGATCCTGTACTTCTGGGATCTGCATCAGCTGAAGTCGGCCGGTTGGATCGCCGCCATGGTGTTTGCCATCTGCGCCGCGCTGCGGCTCGCCCGCTTCAACGTGATGATCGACGACCCGGACCGGCCGGCCTGGCGCAGCAACTTCTTTGTCGGCATGCCGGCGCCGGCCGGCGCCATTACGGTGCTGTTGCCGATCTACGCGGTCTTGCTCGGCGTTCCGCATTCGTCTTTTCTGACGTGGCTCACGCTGGTCTACACGCTCGGCATAGCTTCGCTTCTGGTCTCGCGGCTGCCGGTGTTTTCCGGCAAGCGTGTCGGCAACCGGGTGCCGCCGGAGATGGTGGGCCCACTGATCGTCGTGGTCGTGCTGTCGATCGCGCTGCTGGTGGCCTATCCATGGATCGTGCTGACCGCCGGCACGCTCGCTTATCTTGGCAGTCTGCCGTTCGGCTGGCTGTCATATCGGCGCTACGAGCGCCGATCGCGCGACGCCAGGGCCGACGTCGCGCCGCTCGCGGCGGCGCCGTCCGCGCCGCCGACGATGGCGGCGAGTCCGGTTCGACCGGGCGACGACAGCGACCGTCCATCACGCCTCAATTGAGCCGCATCGCGCGTGCTGGCAGAAGGCTGCGAGGAATTTCATGCGAGTTGCGCGGCGTAGCTTCCTGGCCTCGGCGGCGGCGTCACTAGCGGCGCCGGCGTTGATGCGTGTGGCGCGCGCCGATACGCCGCCCTTTACGTTTAAGCTGCATCACTTCGTGTCGTCGGTGTCGAGCGGGCACGAGAAGTTTTTGGTGCCATGGGCGCGCAAAGTCGAGGCGGATTCGGGCGGCCGTATTCGCATCGATATTTTTCCTTCGATGCAGCTCGGCGGCGCACCGGCGGATCTTTTTGACCAGGCGCGCGACGGCGTGGCCGACATCGTGTGGGCGGTCCCCAGCCTCACACCCGGCCGGTTCCCCAAGATCGAAACCTTCGAGCTGCCGTTTGTGGCGGCGAGCCGCGCGCTTGTCAGTTCGAAAGCGATCGAGGACTTTGCCGCGATAAACCTAAAGGACGAATTCAGCGACATCCATCCGATCTGCTTCTCGTGCTCGGATCGAAGCCTGGTGCACGCCAATATTCCGGTCCGCACCATCAAGGACATCAAGGGATTGCGGTTGCACGTGCAGACCCGGCTCGCCGGCGAGACCCTGCGGGTGCTCGGCGCGCAGGGCGTGCCGATGCCGTTGGCGCAACTGCCCATGGCGATTACCCAGCACATCGTCGACGGTTGCGTCGATCCCTGGCACACGGTGCCGACGTTTCGGCTGAACGATCTGCTCAAGAATCATACGGACTTTTCCGACTCGTCGTTGAGCACGACGACATTCGTTCTGGCCGTCAACAAAGCGGCTTACGAGCGTCTGCCGCGCGATCTCAAAACCGTGCTCGACAATAATTCGGGTCAGGTCGCGGCCGCGATGGCGGGCGCCATGTGGGACGCCCAAGCCGCCGCCGTCGCCGACATGGTGGTTCAGCGCGGCGATCCGATTGTCACGCTGTTGCCGGAAGCGGTGGCGCACTGGCGCAAGGCAGCGCAGCCCGTCGTCGAGGCGTGGCTGAAGGAGATGAAGGAACAAAAGGCCGACGGCGGCAAGCTGATCGCCAGCGCGCACGCGCTGTTGGTGAAATATGCGGATGCACCGGAACCGCAGGCGTCGCAACCCGCGGCGCCGTCCCAGCGGGAGGCCGTAGCGCCGCCGCAGCCGGAAGCCAAGAACCCCACATTCTCGAATGTGAATGCTCCCACGGCCGCAAGGCCTGCGCCGACGGCAACGCCGGCGCCGGTCGCTAAGCCTGCAGCGCCGGCCGCACCGGCGCCACACGTTGCGACGCAAGCGCCAATGCCTCGGCCAACGCTGCCGGTGACCGCATCCGCTCCCGTACCCGCCCCAGCAGCGCCTGTGGTAAAGCCTATTCCGGCGCCAGCGACTCCGGCGCCCGTGACCGCCGCGCCGACGCCGGCGCCGCCGGTCCCGAAGCCGATGCCGGCGGCGGCGTCACCGCCGAAGACGCTCGATATCCCGTTATAAATCAGAAGCGAGTCCGCACTGGGCGCCGCCCGATGCCTTGCCGTCCGACAGGATCGATAGCCACGCCGTGACCCATCATCATCTCAAAGCCAGCGTCGAGCACTGCCACTGGGGTTATTTCGATGCGGCACGGCCGCCCGTGCTCACCGTCGACAGTGGCGACACCGTCACCATCGATACGGTCAGCGGCGGACCGGGACAAATCCCGAAGTCCGGCTTTCAAATCCCGCCGGAACTTGCGGCCATCCACGCGCATGAAAAGGGTTATCCGATCGGTCCTCACATCTTGACCGGACCGGTCGCCATCCGCGGCGCCAAGCCCGGCAAGGTCCTTGAAGTCCGCATCGGCGAAATAAAACTCCGTCAGGATTGGGGTTACAACGTCATTCGTCCGCTGGTCGGCACCTTGCCGGACGACTTTCCGGTGCCGCGGCTCATCAATATTCCGCTCGATGACGCCCGTAACATCGCGACATTGCCGTGGGGGCTGGAACTGCCGCTCAAGCCGTTTTTCGGCGTCCTCGGCATCGCGCCACCGCAGGCTTGGGGCCGCATTACCTCGATCGTGCCGCGGGCGCACGGCGGCAATCTCGACAACAAGGAGTTGGTCCCCGGCGCCACGCTTTATCTGCCGATTTTCGCCGACGGCGCGCTGTTCTCCTGCGGCGACGGGCACGCCGCGCAGGGCGACGGTGAAGTCTGCGTCACCGCGATCGAAACCGCGCTGCAGGGGACCTTTCAATTGATCCTGCGCGACGATCTCGCCTTTACCTATCCGCGCGCGGAGACGCCGACGCATTACGTGACCATGGGGATGGATCCGGACCTCGATCAATGCGCCGTCGTCGCGCTACGCGACATGATCCGCTTGATATGTGAGAAAACAAACCTGTCGAAGGAAGACGCTTACACGCTGTGCAGCCTCGCCGCCGACTTGCGGGTCACCCAGACGGTCAACGTTGCCAAGGGTATCCACGTCATGCTGGCGAAGAACTTGCTTCGCGGTGCCTCGGCCTAGGGCCGCGCCAGCGTTACCGCCCCGACGCTCTTGCCCTGACCCTCGAAGCGACCGTTGGCGAACGCCAGCTCCGCCAGCGGCTCGCCCTTGTGGTCGCGGATGACCAGCCGGTCGTGCTCGAACGTCCATTTGCGGCTGGTGAAGAAACTGCCGGGACAGCCGCCCGCAGGCGCCACCGAGCCTTGGCTGGCGCCGGCCATGTCCCCCAATGTCATCAGACAGCCGCCGCCCGCCGCCGCGACAAGCTTCCAGCGGCCCGCCAGGTCGACGGGGGGTGGCGACGGCTGTGGCGGCGGTGGCGGCGCGGGCTCGGGTGGCGGCGTGCTCGATGCTTCGGGCTGGCCGCCAAAACGCTCCGTGCTGGCGCACGCGCTCAGCGCCGCCAGCGTCAGCAAAATGGCGGCGGCTTTCGCCCCGCTTGTGCGCCAATGTTCCATCCGCATCGAGCCGATCATCTTCGGCAACCGCAAGCGGCTGTAGCCGTATCGGATTCGAATTTAAAGCTACATGGCACGGCGCTTCAAACTCCTCGCGGCAGCAATCGTCACCGCATCGTCGGAATAACAAACTCGGCGCCTTCCTTGGTGCCCGAGGGCCAGCGCGCGGTCACGGTTTTGGTCTTGGTATAGAAGCGGATCGAGTCCGGGCCGTGCTGGTTGAGGTCGCCGAAGCCGGAGCGTTTCCAGCCACCGAAGGTGTAATAGGCGAGCGGCACCGGAATCGCGAAATTGACGCCGACCATGCCGACCTGGACGCGGCTGGTGAAATCGCGCGCGGTGTCGCCGTCGCGGGTGAAAATCGCGACGCCGTTGCCGTATTCGTGCTCGGACGGCAGCCGCACCGCTTCTTCGTAGTCCTTGGCGCGCACCACCGACAGCACCGGCCCGAAAATTTCCTCTTGGTAGATTTTCATGTCCGGCGTCACTTCGTCGAACAGGCAGCCGCCGATGAAATTGCCGTTCTCGTAGCCTTGGAGCTTGAAATTGCGGCCGTCGACGACGAGCTTGGCGCCTTCCTTGACGCCGGTATCGACGT
>Ga0181525_10003710_pt1 | contig 11966 bp, 12 predicted proteins | sample PEATcosm2014_Bin_48_FD_121100 | JGI IMG/M metagenome (GOLD analysis project Ga0181525, IMG submission 121100) | Peatland microbial communities from MTU Mesocosm Facility, Houghton, MI, USA - PEATcosm2014_Bin06_10_metaG | ecosystem: Environmental > Terrestrial > Soil > Wetlands > Peat | place... | reverse complement strand
GGGCACGTTGATGAAAAAGATCCATCGCCACGACGCGAGACCGGTCAAGATGCCGCCGAGCAGCGCGCCCGCGGCGCCGCCGGCGCCCGCGACCGCGCTCCAGGCGCCGATGGCCTTGGGGAGGCGGGGTCCCTGGAAGGTCGTGACGATGATGGTCAACGTCGCCGGTGACAGGATGGCCCCACCGATGCCCTGGATGGCGCGAAGGGTCACCATCTCGGCGCCGGTCTGGGCGACACCCGCGCCGATGCTGGCGAGGGTGAACACGACGATGCCGGCGAGATAGACGTGACGACGACCGAAGTAGTCCGCGGCCCGGCCGCCCAAGAGTAAGAAGCCGGCGAAGGTCAAGACGTAGGCGTTGATCACCCACTGAGCGCTCGAGTAGGTGAAGTGCAGGTCGCGGCCCATGCTCGGCAGGGCCACGTTAACGATCGAGACGTCGAGCACCACCATGAACTGGGCGATGCAGGCAATGGAGAGGATCATCCAGTCGGGCGCGTGGCGGTGCGTCGGGGCGAGCGCGAGCTCGTTATCTGACATCCGGGAAGTGTAACGGGGCACCTGTGACATCCCGCCGGGTCCCCTGCGCGTCACCCTCTCGTTATCGGCCACACTGGAAGGCGTGGTCGCCCAGTACATCTTCACCATGCGGGACCTTCGTCGGTTCTATCCGCCGGACCGCGAGGTCCTGCGCGGCATCAATCTCTCCTTCTACCCCGGCGCCAAGATCGGGGTGATCGGCGCCAACGGTTCGGGCAAGAGCTCGTTGCTGCGAATCATGGCGGGACTGGACGACGGCTTCACCGGGGAAGCTCGCCTGACCCCGGGCTTCAGCGTCGGGTACCTCTCACAAGAACCACACCTGGACGAGACCAAGGACGTGGTGGGCAACGTCGCCGACGGCGTCGCCGAGCAACGCGACCTGCTCCTGCGCTTCAACGAGGTCTGCGCGGCGATGGGCGACCCCGACGCTGACTTCGATGCGCTGCTCAGCGAGCAGGCCGACCTCCAGTCGAAGATCGACGCCGCGAACGCCTGGGACTTAGAGCGCACCCTCGAGATCGCCATGGACGCCCTGCGACTCCCGGCGCCCGACGCCCAGGTCGCCACGCTGTCGGGGGGTGAGCGACGCCGGGTCGCGCTGTGCCGACTCCTGCTCTCTAGACCCGACCTGTTGCTGCTCGACGAGCCGACGAACCACCTCGACGCCGAATCGGTCGCGTGGCTCGAACGCACCCTGCAGGACTACAGCGGCACCGTCGTGGCGATCACCCACGACCGCTACTTCCTCGACAACGCCGCACAGTGGATCTTGGAACTGGACCGGGGCCACGGGATCCCCTGGGAGGGGAACTACACCTCGTGGCTCGAACAGAAGCAGGCTCGTCTCGCCGCTGAGGAGAAGGCCGACAAGACCCGCCAAGCCTCCCTCGAACGAGAGTTGGCGTGGATCCGTCTCTCCCCCCGAGCCCGCCAGAGCAAGGGTAAGGCGCGACTGAACTCCTATAACGAGTTGGTCGCCGAGGCCGAGTCGGCCGAGCGTCGAGCGGACCGCTTGGAGATCGCCATCCCGCCGGGGCCGCGCCTCGGTGACGTGGTGGTCAACGCCACCGCTCTCACCAAGGGATTCGAGGACCGCCTCCTGATCGAGGACCTCTCCTTCTTGTTGCCACCGGGTGGGATCGTCGGGGTGATCGGGCCCAACGGCGCGGGTAAGACCACGCTCTTTCGAATGATCGTGGGTCAGGAGAAACCCGACGCTGGTGACATCGTGGTTGGTTCGACGGTCGAGTTGGCCTACGTCGATCAGTCCCGTGACTCGCTCGACGCCGAGAATACGGTCTTTGACGAGATCAGTGGGGGGCAAGAGCACATGGTCGTGGGGTCGAGGGAGATCCACGCGCGCGCCTACGTCGCGAGCTTCGGCTTCAAGGGGAGCGACCAACAAAAAAAGGTCGGTGAGATCTCCGGCGGCGAGCGCAACCGGGTGCAGCTCGCGAAGGTGTTGCGTCGAGCGGGCAACGTCTTGCTGCTCGACGAGCCCACGAACGACCTCGACGTCGACACGTTGCGCGCGCTGGAAGACGGTCTCTTGTCCTTCCCCGGCTGCGCCGTCGTGATCAGTCACGACCGCTGGTTCCTCGACCGGATCGCCACGCACGTGCTGGCCTTCGAAGACGACGCGGTCGTGCGGTGGTTCGAGGGGAACTTCTCGGACTACGAGGCCGACCGCCACAAGCGGCTCGGCACCGACGCCGACCAGCCGCACCGTCTGCGCTACAAGCCCATCACTCGCTCGTAGCCAACGCCCCTCGACGTAAAGTGCACGCTGTGGCCAAAGGGACCGACTACTCGACGTACCTGCGTATCAACGACCTGCTGAAACTCCAGGTGCCCTTGACCGAGGACGCGCCCGACGAACTGCTCTTCATCGTCGTACACCAGGCCTACGAGCTCTGGTTCAAGGTGATGATCGCCGAACTCCGTCGGGCCGCCGGCGTACTGGGTGACAACGAGCCCTGGCGAGCGATCTCGCATCTGCGACGGCTGGTCGAGGTGGAGGAGCTCTTGCTCGAGCACCTTCGTCTGCTCGACACGATGTCACCCGAAGGCTTCCTGCAGTTCCGCGACCCGCTCGATCCCGCGTCGGGATTTCAGTCCTTCCAGTTCCGGGCGATCGAGTTCCTCAGCGGCGGCGGTCGCCCGGCCGTCCTCGAGTTCGACTTCTTCGACGACGAGCAACGGGCCTGGTTACGAGCGGTCGCCGACGCGCCGAACGTCTGGTCGGGCTTCGAGCACTCCTTACGCACCACCGCGGGATCATCCGCCCAGGACGACCTGCTCGACCTGGTGCGCGAGCTCTACCGTCGCCACGAGGGCCCGGCGCTCTCGGCCCTGCACGCCGTCGCGGAGTTGCTCGTCGACCACGACGAGAACCTCGCGCTGTGGCGCTACCAGCACCTGTTGATGGCGGGGCGTCAGATCGGTCGGCGGCCGGGGACCGGGGGCAGCGAGGGCATGGCGTTCCTCGACACGACGCTCAACCAACGCCTCTACCCGGTGCTCTGGCAAGTGCGGTCCGTGCTGTGAGCACCCGCGAGGCGTGCGCGGACCGTGACGCCGGTGACCCCCTGGCACCACTGCGCGAGGAGTTCATCCTCCGCGACGGCGAGGTCTACCTCGACGGGAACTCCCTCGGACCGGTCTCGCGCGCCGTGACGACGCGCGTAAATACGGTCATCAACGACGAGTGGGGCGCACGGCTCGTGCGGGGTTGGAACGATGCGGGCTGGATGGAGCTGCCGACTCGACTCGGCGACCGTATCGCCCCGCTGATTGGCGCGTTGCCCGGTGAGGTCGTGGTGGCCGACACGCTCACGATCCTGCTGGCCAAACTCATTGGTGGCGCGCTCGAGCTTCGACCGGACCGTCACGTCGTGCTGACCGACGTGGCGAACTTCCACTCGGACCTCTATATCGCCGACGGCGTGGCGTCGAGGGCCGGGCGACCGATCAGCGTGCGCGCCGTGGAGCGCGGCTCACTCCTCGAGGAGCTCAACGACGACGTGGCGTTGGTCATGTTGACCCACGTCGACTTTCGAACTGGCGAGATGCTCGACCTGGCGGGCGTCACGAAGATGACCCACGACGCGGGAGCCCTGATGCTGTGGGACTTCGCGCACTCCACCGGGGCGGTCCCGCTCGACGTGGAGGGCGCCGACGTCGACTTCGCCGCCGGCTGTGGGTACAAGTACCTGAACGGGGGACCCGGCGCACCCGCCTTCGCGTACGTGCGCCGTACGTGGCAGGGGCTGATGAGGAATCCGCTGCCCGGGTGGCTCGGTCACGCTCGCCCCTTCGACTTTGAACGGGAGTACGAATCGGCGAGCGGGATGCAGGCCTTCGTCACCTCGTCACCCTCGATCGTCGCCCTCGCCGCGTTGGCGGGCGCGCTCGAGGTCTTTGACCGCGCCACCATGGCCCAAGTGCGCACGAAGAGCCTCGCGCTCACTGATCTCTTCATCGAGCTCGTCGAGTCGCGCCTGCCCGGAGTGTTTGACGTCGTCACCCCGCGCGACCACGCGAAACGAGGGAGTCAGGTGTCGCTTCGCCACCCGGAGGCCTACGGGGTCGTCCAGGCGATGATTGAGCGCAACGTGGTCGGGGACTTTCGCGCCCCCGACATCTGCCGCTTCGGCTTCACCCCCCTCTACTTACGTTTCGTCGACGTCTACGACGCGGTGGAGGTCCTCGTCGAGGTCATGGACAAAGAGGCGCATCGAAATCCGCGATTTGCGACACGAAATCTCGTCACTTGACGCCACGTTGACCGTTCCGCCGTGCAACCACGCGGGCAGTGTTTGGCGGAAATGGTCGGACTTTCCTCGCGAAGGTCTGCGTTCCGAGGGCTCTGATCAGGAACTACAGTGAAACTCTCGAAGACCCCTTGACAAACGACTGATACCGATATATCGTTATAGTCAAGAAACTATCGAAAGGATACGTTTATGAGAAACAGTGAGTTCGATCGCTCGTCAAATGGACGAGGAAACAACCCAAACATTGAAGGGACACCCTTCGACAATCGTTCCACCGGCCGTCGCCGCCACGGACCGCATCACCGCGGCTTCCGCGGTGAGGAGGACCGAGGGCGAGAGGCGTCCGAGCGGGGACCCCGTGGACGTCGCGGACGGCGAGGCGACGTACGCTTCGCCATCCTGGCGCTCTTAGAGGAGCGCCCGATGCACGGCTACGAGATGATGCAGGAGCTCTCCGAGCGGACCCAGGGCCTCTGGCGCCCGAGTCCCGGGTCGCTGTACCCGGCACTCCAGCTCTTAGAGGACCAGGGTCTCGTGCGCTCCGAGAGCGCCGAGGGTCGCCGTCAGTTCACGCTGACCGACGAGGGACGCGCTGAGTTAGCGGCTCGCCCGCGGCCGAACGCGCCGTGGGAGACCATGGTGGACCAGGCCAACCAGGGCGACATGGCCCTGCGGACTGCGTTGCACCACGTCGCCATCGCCGTTCACCAGGTCAAAGAGGCCGGAACCGACGAGCAGAAGGCTCGGGCTGACGCTCTGCTGAAGGAGCTTCGACGTCAGATGTACCTGCTGTTGGCAGAGTCGCTGGCGCCTAACGCCGCGGCCGAAGGCGGCGCGCCCACGGCGTGAGACTGACTTCTTGGTGACGCAATCTCGCGGGGCCCGGATCATAGGATCCGGGCCCCGTACCGTTGCTGCCTGAGATAAGTACGTCGTGAGCTTCGAGTTCGCCGAATCCTTCGTTCACGACTAACGAAGTCTTGGCGCCATCGCGAGCGGTCCCGTGTTGAGGGTGCTGTTTTGGAGGATGACCGTGCCTCGGCTCAACAGATCAGCCAACGCCGGGCCGACGTTACTGGGCGAAGATCACGGTGCGGTTGCCCACGAGGGCAACGCGATCCTCGGCGACGAGTTTGACGGCGCGGGCGAGGACACTTCGCTCGACGTCGCGGCCCAACGAAGCGAGTTCGGCGGGCACGCGCGCATGACTGACACGGAGCACGTCTTGTTCGATGATCGGGCCTTCATCGAGGTCCGACGTGACGAAGTGCGCCGTCGCTCCGATCAGCTTCACGCCACGCTCGTAGGCCTGGTGATAGGCCCGCGCACCCTTGAAGCCCGGCAAGAACGAGTGGTGGATGTTGATGATGCGGCCCGCGAGGTCGCGACAGAGCCCCGCCGAGATCACCTGCATGTAGCGAGCGAGCACCACGAAGTCCACGTGCTGGGTAGCGATGAGCTCGCGTAGGGCGTCTTCAGCCTGCGGTTTGGTCTCCTTGGTCACGGGAATCTCGATGAACGGCACCCCGTATCGCGCGGCTAAGGACGCACAGTCGGGGTGGTTGCTCACCACCGACGTGATGTCGAGTGGCAGGTCGCCTTGCTCGTGGCGATAGAGCAGCTCTGCCAAACAGTGGTCGAAGGTCGAGACCATGATCAGCGCCCGCCGACGCACGTGCTCGAGTCGTACGCCGAGCGTTGGTGAGAACGTAGCGAGTTCGACCTCGAGCGTCGAACGCACGTGGGCGACGTCATCGGTGTCGGTTTCGAAGCGCGTGCGCATGCAGAACTGATTGGTGACGGGGTCCGTGAACTGGTCGTTCTCCAAGATGTTGCCGCCGACCGCGACGATGGCGGCGCTCGTCGCGCGCACGATCCCCGGTACGTCGTTGCAGCGCAGGGTGACCACGAAGTTGATCACGAGGCCCGACTCGTCTCAACCATCAAAATGACCTTAGGACTTGTAGGCAAAGAAACCCTGCCCGGACTTGCGCCCGAGGAGACCGGCCTGGGTCATGCGAGAGAGCAACGGTGGCGGCGCGAGATGTGGTTCCTTGAACTCCTCGTAGAGTGACTCCGCCACCGCCAAGGTCGTGTCGAGACCGATGAGGTCGGTGAGGGCGAGTGGACCCATCGGGTGCGCGCACCCCACCACCATGCCCGTGTCGATGTCGTCGGGGCTCGCGAAGCCCGACTCCAGCATGCGAATAGCCGAGAGCAGGTAGGGGATGAGCAGGGCGTTCACGACGAAGCCCGCCCGGTCCGGCGAGGTGATGACGCGCTTACCGAGTGCGTCGGTCGCGTACCTACGGGAGCGCTCGAAGGTCTCGGGACTGGTCAGAAGAGACGAGATGAGCTCCACCAACTTGAGCACGGGCACCGGATTAAAGAAGTGCATGCCGATGACCTGTTGGGGCCGCGTGGTCGCCATGGCGAGCTTGATGATGGGAATGGAGGAGGTGTTCGTCGCGAGGATGGCGTTCGGATCTTCCACCGCGGCGTCGATCTTTCGAAAGACGTCGAGTTTGATCGCTTCGTTCTCCGCCACGGCCTCGACGACGAGCTCGCGGTCGGCCAGGTCGGAGAAGTCCGTCGAGAACGAGAGGTGGGCGCGTACGGCGGCGGCTTCGGACTCGGGCAACTTTCCCGAAGAGACCGCGCGAGAGAGTGATCGTTCAATGCGCTCGAGGCCCCGCTCCATCGCGGCGGCGTCGGCTTCGACCACGAGCACGTTCGCGCCCGCCCGCGCCGTCACTTCGGCGATGCCCGAACCCATGAGCCCACATCCCACGACGCCAACTCGATCCATTGGAACCTCCCGCCTCGCCGTTACCGCGCTCGTTGAGCACCGAGTCTAGGTACCCGTCTTAGAACCGGTCGCCACGGCCGCGGTCTCGTCGATGGGCCCGAGACGGCCCCGGCGGTCGTTGGCTACCATTAGTCATTCCGGTGGGGTTCACCGCGTCGAGTATCCAAAGGGGCGTCTCCATGGACAGCGTCAACGTCATCGTCGAGATTCCGCGGTTCAGCCAGAACAAGTACGAGTACGACCACGAGACCCACGCCATCAAACTCGACCGCCACCTGATCGTCGCGATGGGCTATCCGGCGGAGTACGGGTTCATCCCCGACACCTTGGGTGGCGACGGCGACCCCCTCGACGCCCTGGTCATCACCGAGTTTCCGACGTTCCCGGGCTGCTTGATCGAGTCGAAGATCCTCGGAATGTGCATCATGACCGACGAGAACGGCCGCGACGAGAAGCTCATCACGGTGCCGAGCTACGACAAGAAGTGGAAGGACGCCTCCGACATCGGCGATGTCCCCAAGGAGATCCTCGATCGCATTAGCCACTTCTTCACGGTCTATAAGGACCTCGACGAGGGTAAGTGGGTCAAGGTCGAGAACTACGTGGGGCGCGCCGAGGCTCTCCAGGAGCTCGAGGCCGCGCGAGCACGCTACGTGGGTTGATCCACCAAGCACGTTCATGAAGGGTGAGGAGCGCGCGACCGTCAAAGGCGGAACGGACGTCGACCTCGCTCCGGCCACGTTTCGCCTGCTCCTCACGACCCAGGCCGTGTTCTTCGCGGCGCTCGCGTGGTGCGTGGTGCTCGATCACGGGGAGGGCGTCCAAGATGCGGGCATCTCGTTTTTCGGGGTGCACGCGCGCACCATCCTCCTCGTGATCGTTGGCTACGGCGCGGCGACGATCGGTCTCTGGCGGGCGTCAACGATGTTCAAGGCGGGTGGCCTCGATCCACTCATCTGGCTGGGGGTGCGCGTCGTCGCCGTCACGCTCGTGGTGTTGCTCGCGACGCCCTACACCGGTGGGGCCTTTCTCAACTGGGCGCACATGACCACCGGCGTGACTGGTGCGCTCGTGCAACTCTCGATCTCGTGGTCCCTGGTGCGTCACTTCTTTGGATTCGGCGCGGTCACCGGCTTCGTGGTGCAACTTCTCGGCGGGATGCTCGCCGCCCTCTCGCTGCCCGACTGGCACTTTCAGTATCTCTTGACCGCCGAAATCCTGATGGAGATCGGCTTCAGCTGGTGTCTGCTGGAATGGACGCAGCGCCTGGCGTCACCGGTGGGCGACTAAAGAGCCACCGCGCTCGAAGTTTCAAGAGAGAGCAACTCCGTGCCCGCACTGTCCGACTTGCCCGAGCCCCTTCGCCGCCTCGCGGCCTGGCTGCACGTCGACTTTCGCTCGACCGGTCAGCCCTCTGCGTCCTCGCTGTTGATCGCGACGCTCGTCGCGCTCGTGGGCTCACTGCTCGCCGACTACCTGCTGGTGCGACTCGGTACCGCGGCCTTTCCCTCTACCAAGGGCTATGGACACTTTCGCTTCTCCGACTACTCCAAGCTCACGATCATCGGGGTACTCGTCGCGTGCGTCGCGTGGCCGGTCATGACCCAGGTGACCTCGCGTCCCCGCTGGCTCTTCTTGCGCGCCGCCGTCGTGGTCACCGTCGTCCTCTTCGCCCCGGACGCGTGGATCTGGCACGGGGGTGCACCGGGCGACGCCGTCTTCGTGCTCATCTGGTTGCACGTGGCCATCGCGCTGGTGACCTATAACGCCCTGGTGCGAATCGCGCCGGCACGAAAGAAGTCGCGCGGTCGACACGCCCGTCCCTAGTGCAAAAGGTTCGCGTTAAGGACCACAGAAAATCTGGGGAAAAGTTGAAAAAAGTCGTCCGCTGCACGGACACACCTACTGAACTTGCTAATCTCTAGTACTTCTATCGTAATTAGTGTAAATGGAGCCCACATGAATCGTAGGATCAAAACTCTCGTCATCCTTCCCCTGGTTGCGACGCTCAGCACGCTCGGCGTCGTGGCCGTCTCCGGGGCGTCGGGTGACTCCGTCGCCGTGGTCGGGTACTCGACGATCTCGGCGTCCTTCAGCGCGCTCGAGACCGCCTTCCAGGCGACGTCGGCCGGACAGGGCGTGACCTTCACGAACTCCTTTGGCGCGTCCGGCACCCAGGCGCAAGACGTCGTCGCGGGCCAGCCCGCGGACATCGTGAACTTCTCACTGATCCCCGACATGAACACCGTCGTCAGCGCGGGACTCGTCTCGAGGAAGTGGCAGAAGAACCCCATCTCCAAGGCGGAGGACGGGTTCGACGCTGACTCGACCGTCGTCATTGTCGTGCGCCCCGGCAACCCACTCAACATCACCGGGTGGAACTCCCTGACGGGTCCGGACGTGCAGATCGTGACGCCCGACCCCATCAGCTCGGGTAGCGCGAAGTGGAACCTGCTCGCCGCGTACTACTCCCAGGTCCTCCAGGGTAAGAAGGGCACCGAGCCGCACACCTTTTTGACCAAGGTGATCAACAACACCGTCTCGCAGCCCTCGAGCGGATCCAAGGCCCTCTCCACGTTCTTGGCCGGCACCGGCAACGTGCTGCTCGCCTACGAGAGTGACGCCCAGGAGGCGCTGGCGAAGGGTTCGAAGATTCAGATCATCTACCCGGCTCAGAACATCCTGATCCAGACCCCCGCCGCGCTGACCAACACCGGTCTCACCAACCCCGGTGCAGTAGCGTTCTTCCAATTCCTCTTCTCTTCTGCCGGCCAGACCATCCTCTCCCAACAGGACTACCGCGCGACGTTGGCCGGACAGGCGACCGCTTTGAACGCCAAGTTCTACCAGCCGGCGAGTTTGACCACCATCGCGAAGTTGGGTGGATGGTCGAAGGTGTGGGCGCAGTTCTTCTCCTCGACGGGTCTGTTCACGAGGATTGAAAATGCCCACGGTTACACCACTTGATACATCTCCCTTAGAAGTTCACTCGTCGCCAGCCCCCTCGGGCTGGCGACGAGTGGCGTCACGGGCTTCGCTGCCACTTCTCATGGGTGGTGGTGGCACGCTGATCGTCGCGTACCTCTCGATCATCGTGCTCTTGCCGATCGCCGCACTGGTGAGCCACGGCTTCTCTATTTCCGTCGCGACCAGGGGTGCGGGGGTGGCGTTCTGGCGCTGGCACGTCTCACTGGGCTTTCGGACCTTCTGGAGTGCCGTGACGGCCTCGGGGGCCCGTAACGCGATCTTCCTCTCGCTGTGGCTCTCCTTCAGCGTCGCCGCGATCAACGCCGTCATGGGCGTGGCGATCGCGTGGGTGCTGGTACGCGACCGCTTCTTCGGCCGGACGTTCCTCGACTCGGTGATCGACCTGCCCTTCGCGCTGCCCACGATCGTCGCGGGCGTGGTGCTGCTCGCCATCTACGGACCCGACAGTCCCATTCACGTGGACCTCTTCGAGACGTGGATGGGCCTCATGCTGGCGCTGCTCTTCGTGACGCTGCCCTTTTCGGTGCGATCCGTCCAACCGGTCCTCGCCTCGCTCGACCTCGAGAGTGAAGACGCCGCGCGCACCCTCGGTGCGGGCAGCGCACGCACGTTCTTCTCCGTCGTCCTGCCCTCGCTCTGGCCGTCGGTGCTCGCGGGGTTCGGTCTGGCCTTCGCGAGGGCGATCGGCGAGTTCGGGTCGATCTCGCTCATCGCCGGCGGCATCCCTCGCACCACGACCGCGTCCTACTACGTCTTCAACCTGACCGCGGGCTTCCTCTGGACCGACGCCGCGGCGGTCTCCACGGCGTTGTTGGTCCTCAGTCTCGTCGTCCTCGTCAGCGCGAACGTCTTCTCGCGCCGCTTCCAGCGGCGACTCCTCTAGTGCGCCCGCACCGCTTCGCCCTGCGCACCGTCGTGCTCCTCTACCTCGGGATCTTGATCGGGCTGCCGGTGGTCTTTCTGGTCGTCAAGGCCTTCGGACACGGCTTCGGCGCGTTCTGGGGCGAAGTCACCCAGACCGACGCCCTCTCGGCCCTGAAGCTCTCGCTGGTGATCGCCGCCATCGCGGTGCCGATCAATACGGTCGTCGGTGTCGGGGCGGCGCTCTTGATCGCCCGCCACGACTTCGTGGGCAAGCGCGTCTTCGACACGATCTTCGACGTACCCGTCGCGATCTCCCCGATCATCATCGGCGTCTCGTTGGTGCTGGCCTATTCGCGCATCGGGTGGTTGGGTGCGCCACTGGCGCGGTGGGGGTTGAACGTGCTCTTCACGCCCTTGGGGGTGGCGCTGGCGACGATGGCGGTCTCGTTGCCCTACGTGCTGCGTTCGATCGTGCCGGTGTTGACCGAGATCGGCCAGGACCAAGAACAGGCGGGCCGCACGCTCGGGGCGGGACGGCTACGGATCTTCTGGAGCCTGACGCTGCCCTCGATCCGCTGGGCCGTCCTCTACGGCGTCACCCTCACCTTCGCGCGCACGCTCGGTGAGTTCGGCGCGGTGCTGGTGGTCTCGGGCAACATCACCGGGGTCACCCAGACGCTCCCGATCTACATCTACGACAGCTGGGACCAACGATTTGACGTGCTGGGGTCCTACTCGGGTGCGCTTGTCCTGGCGTTAATCTCGGTGGCGGTCCTTTCGATACTGGCCGTCCTGCGCAGAAGGGAAAGAAAGCTCCTTGTCGATTTCGCTTAGCCATCTCTCCAAGCGCTACGGCTCGACCCAGGCCGTCAACGACGTGAGCGCGGAGATCGGCCACGGCTCGTTGACGGCGCTCCTCGGCCCGTCGGGGTCGGGCAAGTCCACGTTGCTACGGCTCATCGGCGGTCTGGAGCGGCCCGACG
>Ga0181525_10003709_pt1 | contig 11967 bp, 13 predicted proteins | sample PEATcosm2014_Bin_48_FD_121100 | JGI IMG/M metagenome (GOLD analysis project Ga0181525, IMG submission 121100) | Peatland microbial communities from MTU Mesocosm Facility, Houghton, MI, USA - PEATcosm2014_Bin06_10_metaG | ecosystem: Environmental > Terrestrial > Soil > Wetlands > Peat | place... | reverse complement strand
CGAGCGCAAAAAAGAACAACGCCCAGCGCCACGTCAGTTTGCGCCAGCCTTCGACGGTGAGGTGAAAAAGCGAATCGAACACGACGCCGAGAAACGACTTACCGAAGAAAAGGCCGCCGAGCAGCACGGCGCCGAAAAGAGCATAGAGAATGGTCGGCTTGATCTTGATGAACAGGTCGTTGTGCAGGATCAGCGTCAAACCGCCGAAGACGAGCACGATGACCGCGGTGACCACCGGCATGATCGGCAGCGCCCGCGTCAACACATAGGACGTCGCCAGTGCCGCGAGCACGGCGATCATGAACGTGGCCGTGGCGACAAAAATGCCGTAGCGCGAATTGGCGAAGAAGAACAACACCAGAGGGCCCAAGTCGAAGACGAGCTTGAGGAACGGGTTGAGCTGCGGCTTGGTGGCTTCGGTCATGTCGGATCTGGCTTTGCGTAGCGGCGGCGTCGTTGTTTACGCGTCTATGGCGGCAATTGCGCGGGAAAAATCCCGCGCCGAAAATGGAGCCAGGTCCTCGACGCTTTCGCCGACGCCGATGAAATGCACCGGCACCTTGAATTTCGCCGCAATGGCAACGAGGATTCCGCCGCGGGCGGTGCCGTCGAGCTTGGTCATGACCAGGCCGGTGACACCGACCACTTTGCGGAAAATATCGACCTGCGACAGTGCGTTCTGTCCGACGGTGGCGTCGAGGACGAGCAGCACGGCATGCGGAGCCGACGGATCGACCTTTTTCATCACGCGTACGACTTTCTCAAGCTCGGCCATCAATTCGGCGCGGTTCTGCAAGCGGCCGGCGGTGTCGATGAGCAGCACATCGGTGCCGCCCTCCTGCGCCGCGCGCAAGGCATCGAAAACGAGACCGGCCGCGTCCGCGCCCGGCTCGCGCGCGACGAAAGCCGCGCCGGTGCGCTCACTCCAGATCTTAAGCTGCTCGACGGCGGCGGCGCGAAATGTATCGCCCGCCGCCAGCATGACGCTACGACCTTCGCCAAGCAGCCTGGCCGCAAGCTTGCCGATGGTCGTGGTCTTGCCTGAGCCGTTCACGCCGGCGACGAGGATCACGAACGGCTTTTTCGCCGCGTCGATCACCAGCGGCTGCGCCACAGGCGCAAGCGTCTTTTCGATCTCGGCGGCCACCACTGCCTTGACCTCGGTCGGCGATATCCCCGCCTCGTGGCGGCTTTCACCCAGCGCCGCGGCGATGCGGTCCGCTGTGTCCGGACCGAGATCGGCACGGATCAGCACGTCCTTAATCTCGCCAATGGTCGCGGCATCGAGCTTTCGCTTGACCACGAGGTCGGCGACAGCGCCGCCCAGCGCCGACGACGTGCGCTTGAGCCCGCCGGTCAGGCGCTGCCACCAATTGCCCTTCGTTTCCGTGGCGCTGTCGTTCATGCGTGGCCCGTGATAGCGGTTCCGGCAAGGTAAGCAACATGACCCCAGAAGAGATGGTGTCGCGGGTTCTCTACCGCGACGGGCTGATGCTGGTGATCGACAAACCACCCGGGATGTCGGTGCATGCCGGCCCGTTAAACAGCGCGAAACGCCCTGAAAGCGTCGAAGACCATTTCGACGCGCTGCGCTTCGGACTGCCGCGCGCCCCGGCCTTAGCGCACCGCCTCGACCGCGATACCTCCGGCTGCCTGATCCTCGGCCGGCACCGTAAGGCGCTTGCAGTGCTCGCCAAGCTGTTCCGCAACGGCGCCATCGATAAGACCTATTGGGCCGTCGTCGAGGGCGCGCCCGAGACCGATGAAGGCGTCATCGATATTCCGCTCGGCCGGCTCGATGCGACGCGCGGCTGGTGGATGAAGCACGACCCCGAGGGAAAACCGGCGGTCACCAAGTGGAAGGTGACGGGAAGAACCGGGAGCATGAGCTGGCTCTGCCTCAAACCCCTGACCGGCCGCACCCATCAGCTGCGGGTGCATTGCGCGGAAATGGGATGGCCAATTGTGGGAGATGCAGTCTACGGGACGGCGCCGCGCGACGGCGGCCCCATATTGCATCTCCACGCCCGCGAAATCGCGATTCCGCTCGAGAAGGATTGCGCGCCGGTCCATGTCGTCGCGCCGGTGCCGTCGCATATGCGCGAGGGTCTGTCGGCATGCGGTTGGAAGGACGAGCGGCAGATGCAGGCGGCGGAATAGCGCCGCAATCACGCCGCCAGCAGACGCCTGCCGTCATGCGCGGCGATTTCAAGATCAAGGATCGTGCCCGGCGCGATCGGGCGGGAAAGCTTCACCTGCGTAAATTGCGGGGTGCGCCCCCGCCCGCCTGCCTCGACCAGGACGCGCCTTTTCGCGCCAATCTCGGCGTCGAGATGCTGGACCAAGGCCGCTGCGCCAAGCGCGCGCAGACGCCGCGCGCGCTCCGTCGCGATCGGCCCCGGCACCTGCGGCATGCGCGACGCCGGCGTGCCCGCCCGCGCCGAGAACGGAAATACATGCAGATGCGTCAGTCCACATTCCTTGACGAGAGCCAGCGAGCGCTCAAACATGGCTTCGGTCTCGGTCGGAAAACCGGCGATGATGTCGGCGCCAAAAACCATATCCGGCCGCAAGCGCCGCAAGGCAGCGCAGAAGGCGATGGCATCGGCCCGCGCATGCCGGCGTTTCATGCGTTTGAGGATCAGATCGTCGCCGGATTGCAGCGACAGATGTAAATGCGGCATCAGCCGCCCGTCGTCCGCGAACGCGTCGATCAGGTCGCGGTCGGCCTCGACGGAGTCAATCGACGATAGGCGCAATCGTTTGAGTTCCGGCACGTGCTTGAGGATCTGCTTGACCAGCATGCCCAATTTGGGCGCACCGGGCAGGTCGGTGCCATAGCTCGTGATATCGACCCCGGTGAGGACGACTTCGCCATAGCCGCTGCCGACAAGCCGCAGCACGTCAGCAACCACGGCCCCCATCGGCACCGAGCGCGAAGGACCGCGGCCATAGGGAATAATGCAGAACGTGCAGCGGTGGTCGCAACCATTCTGCACCTGGACGAAAGCGCGCGTGTGGCCGCCGAAGCTTTCAATCAGATGCGCGGCGGTGTCTCTCACCGCCATGATGTCGTTGACGACCGCTTTCGGCGCATCGACCACAACGAAAGTATCGCGCATTCGCGCCCATGCCGTCCCATTGAGCTTCTCGGCATTGCCCAGGACACGGTCGGCTTCGGCCATGGCGACGAAGGTTTGCGGCTCGGTCTGCGCCGCGCAACCGGTGACGACGATCTTGGCTTGCGGGTGCTCGCGGCGGAGCGCGCGGATCGTTTGCCGCGCCTGACGCACCGCCTCCGCTGTGACCGCGCAGGTATTGACGACTACGGTGTCGGTCAGGCCGGCGCGTTCCGCTTCGCGGCGGATCACTTCCGACTCGGCCGCATTCAGCCGGCAACCGAAGGTGACGACCTCGACGCTCACGGGTTATCGCGCTTCTGCATCGGCCAACAGCGCGGCGTTGAAACGCCCGGCGTGCTCGTATTCCACCGGCCCGGTCATCAGCATGTGGTCGTCGCTTTCGCGCCATTCGATCGCGAGATCGCCGCCGGGCAAGGTGACCGTGACTTTGCGGCCGGTGCGCCCGAGGCGCGCTGCGGCAACTGCGACGGCGCAAGCCGCCGAGCCGCAGGCTTTGGTGAGACCGGCGCCGCGTTCCCAAGTGCGGATGACAATGCGGTCGCGCGACGGCGTCGCCGCGAGCGTAATGTTGGCGCGCTCGGGAAACAGCGGATGATGCTCGAGCTGCGGGCCGATTTGGCGGAGATCGTAGCTTTGCGGATCGTCGACCCAGAAGATCGCGTGCGGATTGCCCATATTCACCACCGACGGCGCGCGCAGGGCCGGCACGCCGTGGGGTCCGAAATCAAGCTCGATGGCGCGGGTATCGGGCATCGCTTTGGCGAGCGGAATCTCATCCCAGCGCAAGCGCGGCACTCCCATATCGACGGTGAACAGCCCGTCACCGCTGCGCCAGGAGGCGACCGGCCCGGCCGACGTCTCGAAATTGAGCTTCGCCTTGCCGGTCTCGGCGCTAACCAAAAAGGCCACGCAGCGCATGCCGTTGCCGCAGGCGCCGGCCTCCGACCCGTCGTTGTTGTAGATGCGAACTGACGCATCGACCGCGCCCTGCCCGGGATAGAGCACCATCAGCTGGTCGTAGGGCTCCTGCTGCGCCGCCGCGCGCGCCTCGCCGGCTGCGATGATGCCTGCCGCGATGTTTCCTGCCGAACGCCGCAGATCGACGATCACGATCTCGTTGCCGAGACCGTTCATCTTGACGAAATCCCGATCCGCCAGCGTGCCCATGATTGCGCCCGAATGTGCGGACTTATATGAGGACTTCGGCCTTGTGCGCCAGTACCATGGTCGCGGTCGCGCCGGCGCGGCCGGGGAGAGTTTTGGATGTTGCTGCGCCTTGGGCTGTTCTTCGCTTTAGCGGCAGTGGCCATCGTGTTGACCGCGCCGCAACCTTGGACACAGCAACCTTGGGCGCAAACGCTGCCGCCATCGACCAAGCCGGAAAAGGCACCTGCCGCGTCCCCACCCGGCGCCACCACCCAGCCAGGCGACCCATTCGGCGAGGACACGACGCTGATTGCAAAGCCGATCGTTTACGTCAAAGGCTCCGGGACCTGGGATAACGCCTTCGAGACGATCACCAAGTCCCTCAAAACCGTCAAAGCCTACATCGATAAGGAAGGCCTCAAGAGCGACGGCGAGCCGATGACCTTGTTTACCTCGACCGACGATGCCGGTTTTCAGTTCGAGGCCGCCGTCCCGGTCGCCGCGCCGCCAAAAACTCCGCCGCGCGGTGACGTTGCCGTCGGCACCTCGCCGGCGGGACGCGCGCTCAAATTCGTCCATCGCGGGTCGTATGACGGGTTGGACAATACCTACGAGGCGGTCACCAATTACCTCGACGAGCGGCGGCTCGAAGCCAAGGACATGTTCATCGAGCAATATTTGACCGATCCGTTGACCACCAATCAGGATCATCTGATCGTCAACGTTTACGTCATGATCAAATAGCCGCCGGACTCTCCGCGGTCGCGGACGACGATTGCCACACTTCCCCGGGCCGCAAGGTTTGGAAACGTCCGGGCGGAATTGCGGTGCGCTTGAGCGCCTCGGCCAGTGCGGCGGCCGGTGCGTCGATCGCTTCGTCGGTGAGCTGGAACGTTCCATGATGATGCGCAAGCGCAAGCTCCGCGCCGCAATCGGTGAGCGCCTGTACCGCCTCGGCCGGATTCATATGCTGGTCGCGCATGAACCAGCGCGGCTCATAGGCCCCGATCGGAAGGATGACGAGCCGGAACGGTCCATAGCGCTCGCGCGCCGCGTGGAAATGCCGACCGTCGCCATAGCCGGAATCGGCGACGACATATATTCGCCCGGCGGGCGCATCGATCACGAACGATGCCCACAATGACATATTACGGTCGGACAGGCTACGCGCCGACCAATGCCGCGTGGGAACCGGCGTCACCGTTATTCCGGCGCCGATTTCGGCCCGCTGATGCCAATCGTAGGCCTCCGCGGCAATGGCGGGATCATGATTGCGCATGATGGTGTCGTTACCGAGCGGCGTGATAACGCGCGGGTGATGCGTCGCCGCTAGCAGGGAAAGCGTGGCGGCATCGAGATGATCGTAATGGGCGTGCGATACCAGCACGACGTCGATCGGCGGCAAATGCGCGAAGGCAATACCCGGATCGTTGACGCGCTTAGGCCCGACGAAACTGAACGGCGAGGCGCGCTTCGACCATACCGGGTCGAGCAGGATATTGAGACCGGCGGTCTGAACGAGCCAGCTCGCGTGCCCGACATAGGACATCCGCCACACCGCGCCTTCGACGCGTGCGGGCGGCCGGTCGGCATAAGGCGAAGGCGCCCAAGCTGGCCACTTGGCTTTTGTGCCGTGCCAATAACGATCAATAACCCAGCGCAGCAGGCCGCCACGGCTTGCAAGCGCTCCCCCGTACCGATCGAAAAACCGCTCGCCGTCGAAATGATCCGAAACGGGGCCGTTGTAATAGCGGGACATTTGCCCGGAACTATACCTTCCTGGCGGCGCTGGCGCGGCAGCAAAACGCCACGGTTGACGGAACGAGGGTCTGCACCTATTTTCCGCACGCTTTCGTAAGAGACCGAAAATTCATTCGCCGACCGGCCCAGGAGGCCGGAGGTTACCGCCCGACAGCGCGATGCGCCCTCGGGCGCCTTAAGTGTTTGGTTAAGGCACAACGAATGTTCGACAGTCTTTCCGAGCGTTTGAATGCGGTCCTCGACCGGCTGACCCGGCGCGGCGCGCTTTCCGAGGCGGATGTTGAGGCGGCGCTCCAGGACGTGCGCCGCGCACTGATCGAGGCCGACGTCGCGCTCGAAGTTGCCCGCGCCTTTGCCGACGGCGTGAAGAAGCGCGCGGTCGGCGTCGAGGTCGTCAAATCGGTCACGCCCGGCCAGATGGTCGTCAAGATCGTGCACGATCAGCTGGTGGAGACGCTGGGATCGGACGCGCAATCGATCGATCTCAACGCGCCGGCGCCCGTCGCCATCATGATGGTCGGATTGCAGGGGTCGGGCAAAACCACGACCACGGCGAAAGTCGGCAAGCGCCTCGCCGAGGTGAATAAGCGCAAAGTGCTGATGGCTTCGCTTGACACCCGCCGGCCGGCGGCCATGGAACAGCTGGCTGTGCTCGGCCGCCAAGTCGGCGTCGACACGCTGCCCGTCGTCGCCGGACAGACGCCGGTGCAGATCGCGACGCGCGCGCTGCAAGCGGCGCGGCTCGGCGGTTACGACGTCGTACTGCTCGACACCGCCGGCCGCCTCACGCTGGACGAGGCGATGATGAACGAAGCGGCTGAGGTGCGCCGCGCCGCTTCGCCGCACGAGGTTCTGCTGGTCGCCGACTCGCTCACCGGACAAGACGCCGTCAATCTCGCGCGCAGCTTCGATCAGCGCGTCGGTCTCACCGGCATCGTGCTCACCCGCGTCGACGGCGACGGCCGCGGCGGCGCCGCGCTCTCCATGCGCGCCGTGACCGGCAAGCCGATCAAGCTTCTCGGCACCGGCGAAAAGCTCGACGCGCTGGAGGATTTCGACCCGGCGCGCATCGCCGGCCGCATCCTCGGCATGGGCGACATTGTTGCGCTCGTCGAGAAGGCGGCCGCCACCATCGACGCGGAGAAAGCCGCTCGCGTCGCCGAGAAGATGCGCAAAGGCGCCTTCGATCTCGCCGATTTGCGCGAACAGCTCACCCAGATGCAGAACATGGGCGGCATGAGCGGACTGATGGCGATGCTGCCGGGCGTCGCGAAAAAGAAAAGTCAGCTCGCGGAGCGCAATCTCGACGAAAAAGTGCTCAAGCGGCAAATGGCGATCATCGATTCGATGACGCCGGCCGAGCGGCGCAATCCCGACCTCCTCAAGGCGAGCCGCAAGCGCCGCATCGCCGCCGGCTCCGGCACTAAGCCGGAGGACATCAACCGGCTGCTGAAGATGCATCGCACCATGGCCGACGTGATGAAGGCCATGGGCGGCGCCAAGCGCGGGCCGATGGCCGGCCTCGCCAATATGCTCGGGCTCGGAGGCGGTGCTGGCGGCGGCATGCCGAGCGCGGAAGACATGGCGAAACTCGCGGCAAAAATGCCCGGCGGTTTGCCACCCGGAATGCCGGGTGCCGGCGGTGGCCTGCCGTCATCGCCTCCCGGCCTGCCGCCGAATTTTCCGGGACTACCGGGCGGACTGCCGAAGCTGCCGCGCGGATTTCCCGGCCTCGGAAAAAAGAAATGATCCACACGCAACCGCATGAACGCTTTTCTTCCGTGGTTTCGCTTGAGCCAAGCGCGACCAGCGCATTTGCGCGTGCGGTCGGCGATCCCAATCCGCTGCATCATGACGCCGAGTTCGCGGCAACGACGCGTTTTGGCCGGTTGCTCGCTAGCGGACCACAGACGACCGCGCATCTCCTCGCACTGACGGCCTCGCACTTTTCCAAGCGCGGCACGATGCTCGGTTTGGAGTTTTGGGTGCGGTTTCGGCAGGCGGTTTACGCCGATGAGACCATTACGTTGGAATGGCTAGTGGTCGCTGTGAAGGATCATCCGCGACTCAAGGGCGAAATTATCGATCTGCGCGGTCGCATCCGCAAAGAAACCGGCGAAACCGCCGTGGGCGCGAAAGGACGCGTCCTCGTCACGCAAACTCTTTAACCCGCTGAACAAAGGAAAACGAAAAATGCCAGTTGTTATCCGTATGGCCCGCGCCGGAACCAAGAAGCGGCCGTTTTATCATATCGTCATCGCCGACAGCCGCGCGCCGCGCGACGGGCGCTTCATCGAGCGGCTGGGTTATTTCAACCCGCTGTTGCCCAAGGACAAGCCCGAGCGGCTCAAGCTTGATCTCGATAAGGTCAAGGCCTGGATCGCCAAGGGCGCGCAGCCTTCGGACCGCGTGATGCGCTTTCTCGACGCCGCCGGCATCGCCAAGCGGGAGAAGCGCAACAATCCGCAACGCGCGATCCCGCGCAAGGAGCGCAAAGCCAAAGAAGAGGCCGCCAAAGCCGCAGCCGGAGCCGCCCCGGCCGCCGGGGCCGCGCCCGCCGCCGCCGCAACCCCGCCGGCCGCCTAAGCGAGAAGAACGATGGCGGACAAATCGCGTGTCTGCCTCGGGCAAATCGGCGCCGCTCACGGTCTGCGCGGCAAGGTCCGGCTGCATTCGTTTACGACCGATCCGGCGGCTATCAACGGCTACGGGCCGCTCGAAACCGAGGACGGCCGCGTCTTCGAGATCGAGCGGCTGCGGCCCGCCAAGGACCATTTCCTCGCAAGCTTTTCAGGCATTCGCGACCGCACCACAGCCGAGACACTGGTCAACCTCAAGCTTTATGTGCCGCGCGAAAGGCTGCCAGCGACGACCGAAACGGACGAATTTTATCACGCCGATCTGATCGGCCTCGCCGTCGTCGATCCGGCGGGGAAAAATCTCGGCTCCGTCGTGGCGATTCACAATTTCGGTGCCGGCGATCTGATCGAAGTGCGGCCGGACGTGGGCAACCGGACGGAGCTGGTTCCGTTCGACGCCACTCATGTGCCGACGGTCGATGTCGCGGCGGGACGGATCGTGGTGGCGAGACGAGGATAAGATGTGGCGGGCGAGCGTCCTCACTATCCTGCCGGATATCTTCCCGGGGCCCTTGGGCGCGAGCCTTGCCGGCAAAGGGCTCGCTGCGGGCGCGTGGGCGATTGACGTCACCGATATTCGCGCCTTTGCCGCCGACCGGCACCGCACCGTCGATGATACGCCTGCAGGCGGCGGCCCCGGCATGGTGATGAAAGCCGACGTGGTCGGCCGCGCCATCGATGCGACAGCGGCCGATGAGCGCCCACGGCTTCTACTTTCCCCGCGCGGCACGCCGCTGACGCAGGCCCGCGTGGAAGCGCTCGCCAGGGGGACAGGCGTGGTCCTGATCTGCGGCCGATTCGAGGGTGTCGACGAGCGCGTTATCGCAGGGCGCGCTCTCGAAGAAGTCTCGGTCGGTGACTATATCCTGTCCGGTGGCGAGATCGCGGCAATGGCGCTGATCGACGCTTGTGTTCGGCTCTTGCCCGGGGTCATGGGCGAGCCAGCCTCACGCAATGAGGAGAGCTTTAGCGAAGGATTGCTCGAATATCCGCACTATACCCGCCCGCAGGTCTGGGAGGGGAAGCCGATCCCCGAGGTGCTGGTTTCCGGCGATCATGGCAGGGTCGCCGCTTGGCGGCGAACCGAGGCGGAAAATCTGACCCGTACGCGCCGGCCTGATCTATGGGCCGCCTTTTTGGGCCGCTTTCGCGGCGGCTCACGGACGGGGTGACGAGAAGGTGACAAACCGGGTGCGGTAGCGTAGAAGCTGCGCCAACCCGTTTAGCCCCGGTCGAACCGAGCGCCTGACGCGCAGCCGTTGGAGAATTCGCCATGAACCTGCTCAAAGAAATCGAAAACGAACAGGTGGCCAAGCTCACCGCCGGCAAGGTCATCCCCGACTTCCAGCCGGGCGATACCGTCATCGTCAACGTCAAGCTCGTCGAAGGCGAGAGAACCCGCGTGCAGGCCTATGAAGGCGTCTGCATCGGCCGCGCCGGCTCGGGCCTGAACGAAAACTTCACCGTACGCAAGATTTCCTACGGCGAGGGTGTCGAGCGGGTGTTTCCGCTCTACTCGCCGATGATCGACTCGATCAAGGTGGTGCGAAAAGGCCAAGTGCGCCGCGCCAAGCTCTATTATCTCCGTGGCCGCCGCGGCAAGTCGGCGCGCATCATCGAGCGGCAGGATCACAGCGCGCAGGGGGAAGCGGCCGCCGCAAGGGACAAGCCTGCGGAGTAGTCGATGGTCAAGCCGCGTACCCTTTACGATAAAATCTGGGACGACCACCTCGTCCACGAAGCACCGGACGGTACATCCCTCATCTATATCGACCGACACCTCGTCCATGAGGTGACGAGCCCGCAGGCTTTCGAGGGCTTGCGGCTTGCCGGCCGCAAAGTGCGCGCGCCGGAAAAGACATTGCTCGTCGTCGACCACAACGTGCCGACGACCGATCGTCGGCTGAAAAATCCAGACCCGGAGAGCGAAGCGCAGATCGCCTATCTCGCCGAGAACGCCAAGCTGTTCGGCCTCGAATATTTCGACGCGTTCGATAAACGCCAGGGCATCGTCCATATCATCGGACCGGAGCAGGGTTTCACTTTGCCCGGCGTGACGCTGGTTTGCGGCGACAGCCACACCGGTACGCATGGCGCATTCGGCGCGCTCGCCTACGGCATCGGCACGTCCGAGGTCGAGCACGTGCTGGCAACGCAGACGCTGATTCAGAAAAAGTCGAAAAACATGCGCGCGATCGTCGACGGCAAGCTGCCGCCGGGCGTCACCGCCAAGGACATCATTCTGGCCATCATCGGCGAGATCGGCACCGCCGGCGGCACCGGTTACGCGCTCGAATATGCGGGCGAAGCCATCGAGGCGCTTTCGATGGAAGGGCGCATGACCGTGTGCAACATGTCGGTCGAAGCCGGCGCCAAGGCGGGCTTCATCGCGCCGGACGAGAAGGCATATGCCTATCTGAAGGGTCGTCCCAAGTCGCCGAAAGGCAAGGACTGGGATGAGGCCGTGCGCTATTGGGAAACGCTCCACTCCGACGAGGGTGCGCACTTCGATCGCGAGATCAGGCTCGACGCCGCCAAATTGCCGCCGCTGGTGACTTGGGGCACGAGCCCGGAACAGGTCGTTTCCGTGACCGGCCGCGTCCCGCGCCTGGACGATATCGCCGATGCCAACAAGCGCGAGGCCGCCGAACGCTCGCTCGCTTACATGGGATTGCGCGGCGGCGAGAAGATCGCCGACATCGCGCTTGACCGCATCTTCATCGGCTCATGCACCAACGGACGGATCGAAGACCTGCGCGCCGCGGCGCGCGTCGTCGACGGCAAAAGGGTCGCCGCGAATATCAAGAACGCCATGATCGTTCCCGGGTCAGGCCTGGTGAAAGAGCAGGCCGAGGCCGAGGGGCTCGATAAAGTCTTCCTGCAGGCGGGCTTCGAATGGCGCGAGCCGGGATGCTCCATGTGTCTCGCCATGAACCCGGACAAGCTCTCGCCCGGCGAACGTTGCGCCTCGACCTCAAACCGCAATTTCGAAGGCCGTCAGGGCTACAAGGGCCGCACCCATCTCGTGTCGCCGGCGATGGCCGCAGCCGCCGCGATCGCCGGGCATTTTGTCGATGTCCGCGAGTGGAATTAAACCCTTCGACTGAGCGCGCCAGGTTTGTTACCCGCGCACCCACCAGCAATGCTTCGCCGGAAAAAGCACGGTACCGCTCGGCCGGTATTGAATTTCGTACCAGCTGGCGCAGCGCCGGTAGAGCGGCGGTCGCGGGTTGATCTCGATGCGCGGGTGTGGGCCGGGTCGTGAAGCCGGCGGCGTT
>Ga0181525_10003708_pt1 | contig 11967 bp, 10 predicted proteins | sample PEATcosm2014_Bin_48_FD_121100 | JGI IMG/M metagenome (GOLD analysis project Ga0181525, IMG submission 121100) | Peatland microbial communities from MTU Mesocosm Facility, Houghton, MI, USA - PEATcosm2014_Bin06_10_metaG | ecosystem: Environmental > Terrestrial > Soil > Wetlands > Peat | place... | reverse complement strand
TAGTTGATGTCGCTGGCCAGAATCTCGACTCGCCAAGGGTGCGGCAGCAGAGGTTTAGGGCATGACATTTCGACGCTGCCCGGGGTCTTGAGCTGGTTGTAGGCCAATGCGTCTGCGATTAGCATCGCCAGGGTGTAAGGCTCCTGACCGGTCGAGCATCCAGCGCTCCACAGGCGCAGGTTAAAATCCCGTGCCGCTTCTTTTTCCTGCACCAGCGGCGGCAGAACGAATTTTTGAAATAGATCGAGTTGCGCTTTGTTACGAAAAAAGCTGGTTTCGTTGACCGTTAGGTTCTCCAGCAGTTGGGCCAGTTCCTGCTTGCCGCCGTCGCTAATCAGCAGGCGGTAGTAACTGTAGAAAGAATCGAGCTGACATTCGCGGAGGCGGCGCTGCAGGCGGTCCGCAAGAAAATGGGTACGGCGGGCATCGAAGTGCATGCCGCACTCCTGATAGACGAGGGCCTGTAACAGCTTCAGTTCCGCGTCCGTCAACTGCGCCGCTAAGGCTGGTGAGCTCATACTATAGTTTCAAGTAATCCAAGTCTGCTGTGATTGCGATCAACGCCCCGCCTGTGCCGCCGCCGCGACTTCGGGCTGATTTTTTTCCTTTGCGCCGCGATCGAGTATCTGATCAATATCGAGGACGACGATTAGCCTACCCTTGTACTTCCCTAGTCCAGTCACGCAATTCAACCCGCCTTCGTGGCCCATCGCCGGCGGCGGTTCTACATCCGAAGCAGGAATTTTGATCACCTCGGAGGCGGAGTCGACAATCAGGCCACAGAGCTTGCCTCCGTGCTCAACCACCAGAATTCGATTGCGCCGGCCGCTGGTGCAGATCTCGCCCAACCGCTTGCGTAGGTCGATGACGGAAACGATCTTGCCGCGAAGATTGATCACGCCTTCCATGTACTCCGGCGCATCCGGCACGGAGGTGATTTCGGGTACTCGAACGATTTCGCGCAAAGAAGTGATGGGGACGCCATAGGTCTCCCGTCCCACCTGGAATCCGACCATGTGTAGGTCCCGGCTCATTTTTTCCTTATCCACGTCCTGCGGTGGCGGAATGGTAGGACTGTTTCTGCCCATTGCGCGGATCGTTGTTCGGAACTTTTACGCTACGCGAAATGGCGCGATCCATTTGTTGCAAAGCGAAACGATCCATGGAATCAAGTAGGTCGCGGGACATCTTGGACATCTGTTCGGAAGAAGATGCGAGTTCCGTGGAACCGGAAGTGGTCTGCTGTACTAGTTCTCTCATGCGTTCCATCGCCTTGACGACCGCTTGCGCTCCGGACGCCTGCTCTTCGACTGCCGAATTTATTTCATGGGTGATCTCATTCAGCCGCGTCGTGGCGCGCGCGATTTGCGACGAACCGTGCGACTGTTCGTTGGTGGCGGCGCCAATCTCCTGCGCGAACTTGTAAACCTCAGTGACCACGTTGGAAATTTTCCGCAGAGCGGAGTTCAATTCCGAACCCAGTCCGAGGCCTTCATTCACGATGCCGGTGCTACGATCCATATTTTCGACGGCCTTACGGGCTTCCTTCTGAATGCTCTGAATCAGCTCGGAGATTTCGCGGGTGGACTGGGCCGACTTCTCAGCAAGTTTGCGGACTTCGTCAGCGACGACGGCGAAACCAAGGCCGTGTTCCCCAGCGCGAGCGGCTTCGATCGCGGCGTTCAAGGCCAACAGGTTGGTTTGTTCCGCAAGGTCGTCGATGACTTCGATGATCTTGCCAATATCATCGGCGCGCTGCCCCAGAACATCGATGATCGAGGCCGACGAACGAATCGTGTCATTGATCTTGTTCAAGCCTTCGGTGGCTTTGTCCATAGTGGTGATGCCACTGTGGACTTCTTCGCGCGACCGATTGGAAATATCCAACAGGACTTTCGCAGTGTCGGCGACACGTTGGATGGATGCGACCATCTGGTCGATCGACGCCGAGGTCTCGCTGACGCTCGAGGCTTGCACCTGTGTGCTCTTCACCATGTTCTGTACGTTGACGCTCATCTCGTGCATCGTGCTCGTGACTTCGTCGATAGCGGAAGATGTTTGCAGGCTGATTTTGGCGGACTCGTCGGACGCACCGGCAACCTGACCGGATGCGCTGGCGACTTGCGAAGAGGCATCACGAACACTGCTCACCAGACTTCGCAATCCACTGATCATGCGGGCAAAGGCATTGCCTAAAGTGTCGTCTTTGGATCGAGGTTGAACCTCTACTGCGAGATTGCCTCCTGCGATGGCCTCTGAAACCGAGGCCATTTCACGAAGATAGCTGACCATGCCGGTGAAGGTGCGAGCCAATTGTCCGATCTCGTCGGTGCGTTGAATACTGATTTCATGATCGAGATCTCCGGCGTTGCCAATGCGTTCCGCTACCTGCATCAAATCGCGCAAGGGTTCGGTGATGGTGTGGGCCGTGCGATAAGCTATGACGATTCCGAGCCCCAGGGCAATGATGGTGCTAAGCAGGGCGATTAGGATGGTCCAACTGCTCGCGGTTTCATCGCTATGGCGGCGGTCTTCCAATACCTTGGTATTTTCCGAATCAGCGACCGCCAGACTTTCCGTGGCCGTCTTAACCCAAGAGGAGGCGTCTTTCTGTAAGTAAAAGATTTGGAGTTCAGCGACGGTGGCATTGCCGGAATCGACTTCTTTTCGTTTTTCAAGCAGCGGCTGGGCAAACTCGCTGGCCCATGCCGTTTCGGTCTTCTGCACTTTATCCAGTGCGTCCTTCTCCTGTTCCGAGTTGGCGAGTTTCATGCCTTCGTTGAGCTTGTCGTTGAGGATGTGCAGACCATCGTTCATGCGGTCAACTTCACGGGTATCGCCACTCAGAAGGTAGTTGCTGAGATAAAGGCGATTCTGCATCATCTGAAAGCGGATCTGGTCGGTGCTGTCCGCCATTTGCAGGGCTTGAGCCGCAGCGGCCTTAGTTGTGCGCTCGCGGTACATGGCGGTGACGTTGATGAGAAACAGCACAACGACCATCGCCAGGATGGCGCCAAAGTTCATGTAAAGTCTCTTACGTATCGTCATGCGTGCAATCCTTCCAATGGCTGCTTGATCTGCAATTCCCCGCCTCGTTTAGTCTGACGGAGAGAACGTGAATTCTATGGTGCCGGTGCTTTCTTCCGGCGCGGCTTCGAACTTCCATTTCTTTACCGCATCGGTGGCGGCGCCTACCAACACAGGGTGGCCGCCCAAAACCTTGGTTTCTTTTACGGTTCCCGAGGGAGCCACGACGACCACCAACTTAACGGTTCCGCTAATGCTCATCCGACGTGCCAGATCGGGATACACCGGAGCGACCTTGCTCTTGACCTTGCGCGTGAGTTCCTCTTGCGCCAACGCGCCCTTGGGGCACACAACTCCTAGGAGCAAAGTGATGCATATCAACGAAAGAATGGTCTTGCTGGCGAATTTCCATCTTCCCGACGACACAGATTCCTCCAAATGCGTTGGCGCAACAGTCTGCATCGCAGAAAGACGCAGTTCTGCGATCTGGACACCAGATTGCTGCATTCCCCCAACTAACTCAAGCAAAGTCATTTGGATTGGGTTACTGAAGTTTCCTTGAGCAATTACCGGAGGCGGTAAGGGACGCTTGGGCTGTGTAAGTGGAAATTAATTCCCGTAGTGGAACTTGCTCCAAAATGGGAATTTCGGCAAGTTTCTCACTTCGACACCCACCCTCGGTATTGCCTTGACTCAAAATGAGAAAACCAGCTACTTTCCTTGTATCGTCAATCACTTAAGATGGCCCTCACAGGACTTATCCGCATTCACTCACGCTGGCCGGAACTATGACCACAGTTGAGAGCACAAGTTCGTCTCTAGATCGATCGTTCCAACGACTGCTCCTGCGGCTGGTCCTGTTGGCGCGTGAGTCGTCGCGTTCGTCGCTGATCGAAGCGTTTTGCGAAGGCATTCGTGAGGAGTTTTCGCTGACTGGAGTTCATTTCTGGGCGCGCGGAAACGCGGGAGATTGGATTTTGGTTCAAGCCTGCGGCGGGATGAAGGAGCGTTTCCTGGGTGTGACGCTTTCAGCTGCGATCGATTCGATCCTAGCCCGAGCTTGTTCGAGTGGCACCACGTCATTTTCCGATGCGACCGGGGGGGACGACTATCCTCTCGCGGAACAGTTCTCCAATCCTGCGCTGATGGCGCTGCCGCTGCCCTCTGCAAACGGTTGTGAGAGTGTTTTAGTTTTGCTGCAAAATGAACAGGCTCATTTCTTCGGTGAAGACCTCATCGAAAAAGCGACCATCGTCGCCAGTCAACTCGCCATTGCACTGGAGCGGGCGGAATTACAAGCCGATGCGCGAGCCAAAGCTCACGAGTTGCAGCAGCTGCTTTCGATCTCGGGCGAACTGAGTTCGGTTGCCAACTTAGACTCTTTCCTCCGCCACTTTGTGTGCAAGGCCTCAGAGTTCCTCGGGTTTGGACGGGCGTTTGTGGGACTGCTGGAACACGAAAAATTCCACGTCCGCTGGACCTACGCAAGGGGAGAGAGCGCGGTTGCCGACGTGGTTTTGCCAGGAGGCACTGCGAGCCGCGCTCTGCGAGCCGGCGAAATCTTCTGGACGGACCGCGCCGAAGACGTTCCGGGGATGGATCTGCGTATCCTAAAGGAATTTCAAGTTCAACAGGTCATCGTGGTTCCGCTGATCGGGGCGGATGGACAAGTGTTAGGCATGTTTGGAGTTCTTGATCGTGCGGGCGGAGTGCCCATTTCTTCCGAGGATGTTCGTCGCGCTCAGGCACTGGGAGCCCAGGTGGCGACGGCACTCGAATCGGTGCGCAATCTGCATAAGTCGGAACAGCATCGCCGACGCACCGAATCGCTGGTACGACTCGCATCGGAGTTCAAGACACTGTTGCGTTTGCCGGAGTTTGCCACCGCCTTCACCTCCCGAGCGGCGGAAATGTTGGGGGCGGGCCGCGCGGTGCTGGCCTTGAGAACTTCGTCCGATGGATTGGAGATCGCGACTGCTCTCGAAGATGGCAAGCCGACTTCGCCCGCCGGTGCAATTCTGCGGCGGCTGGGTGAAGCATTGCCGCGCGTCCTTTCTGAACGTGGTGAGCCGGTCATTCTCGCGTCCGCCGAGAAGCTGTTCGGTCCTTTTCTAGCTCGCGAACTGGGATGGGAGGACTGCGCTTTAGTGCGGCTGCTTCCACCTGCCGGAGAAGTTTCCGGCGTGCTGTGTCTGGCGCAATGCGACCGACGGCTCAATCACGAAGATCAGCAACTGCTGCAAGCCATTGCGGGCCACGCTTCAGTCGCGTTGGAAAATGCGCGGCTGTTTACCAGAATGGAGCAATCGAACCGGCATTGGACGGAAATCTTCGACTCGATCACCGATTTCATTGTCGCCCACGATGAGGCCGATCACGTACTGCGGGTAAATCGGTCACTCGCCGATTCGATCGGACTGGCTCCCGGCGATCTCGTCGGTGTCAGCATGTGGGCACTGCTCGCCACAGGTGAAGGTTCGGCCTTGCACTCCTGCCCTTTTTGCCTGATCACCGGGCGTGGCATGGACGAATACGTTCATCCCATGCTGGATCGCACTTATCTCGTATCCACGTCGCGAATTCACGGCGCGAACGGAGAGGGATTGCAAACGGTTCATGTGCTCAAAGACATCACGGATCGGCGTGAGGTCGAACGCCGTTATGGCGAGCTCTTCGACAATATTCAGGAGGGGCTTTTCTTTTCCACCCCGGATGGACGTTTCGTTGAAGTGAACGATGCACTGGTGCGCATGTTAGGCTACATCTCGCGCAACGAACTTTTGCAGGCCGATCAACAGAGTAAGGTCTACGGTTCGGCGGAGAAGCATCACGAACTGATTGCGCAACTGAGAACCACCGGCTATCTGCGAAATCACGAGCAGACGTTGCATCGCCGTGACGGCTCAGTGGTGCATGTACTGATCAATGCATTTGCGGTACGCGATGCCCAAGGCCGCGTGATGCAATATCGCGGACTGATGCTCGATATTAGCGGTCTAAAGAACTTTCAGTCTGAGTTGCAGCGTGAGCGCGATTTCTCCGGCAATATTCTCAACAACACACAGAGTTTAATTCTGGTTGCCGACGCCAGCGGTCTCGTAAACTACGCCAACCGGCGCTGGTGCGATATGGGCTACGAGCAAAGCCAGGTGCTGGGGCAACCCATGGCGGATCTGGTGGCTCCGGCGCGGCGGGAAATGCTGCAAGAAATGTTCCACGCCACGCTCAGTGGCCAGCACGTGGACAATGCCGACTTGCAAATCCTGCGCGGCGATGGCCGGGTGGGGCAGTTTTCCGTTAATCTCAGCCCCATGCGCGACGATCAGGGCAACGTCAGCAGCATCGTCGCGGTGATGAGCGACATCACCGACGCCGCGATTTGGCAGGCCAAGTTGATGCACGCAGAGAAGATGGCCGCGCTGGGTCAGTTGGTCTCCGGCGTGGCGCATGAGGTGAACAATCCCCTGACGGCGATTCTGGGGTTTGCCGATTTGCTGATGGAGAACCCCGAGATACCGGAGTCCGGACGCAAAGACCTGCGCATTATTCTTCAGGAAGCGCAGCGAACCAAGCAGATTGTGCAAAATCTTCTCAGCTTCGCGCGCCAGATGCCGCCACAGCGCAAGCCGGTCCAGGTCAATCCGATTCTGCGGCGTACTATGCAACTCCGTTCGTACGACTTCCATAGCCGCGGCGTAGAAATCACCGAGCAACTCGATGCCGGCTTGCCGATGGTGGTGGGCGATTCGCACCAGTTACAGCAAGTCTTCCTCAACATTATTAACAATGCCTACGATGCGGTGCGAGACTTAGATCGTCCAGCCCGAATTGAGATTATTTCTCAGCAAACCGAGCATTCGGTGGATATAATTTTTCGCGATAACGGATGGGGAATTAAGAATCCCGAACGCATTTTCGATCCTTTCTTTACGACGAAAGAAGTAGGCGAGGGCACAGGACTCGGCCTGAGCATTTGTTACGGCATTGTTCGCGAACACGGAGGCGAAATATTGTGTCGAAATAACGGAGACGGACCGGGCGCGACCTTTATTGTGCGCCTGCCCGCTGCTACTCAAATCGAATCTTCTGTTGGCGCTGCCGCCGGAGTCACCACCCTATGACGCAACCTATTCCCACATTGCTTCCGATTTTACTCATCGAAGACGAGCCTGCCGTGATGGCTTACGTCCGCGCCACGCTCGAACGCAACGGTTACGCCGTGATCTCCGCGGCGTCGGGCACGGAGGGATTGCGGTTGCTGGCCGACGGGCAATTTCTGGGCGTAGTTTCCGACATGCGCACTCCGGGCGGAGTCGATGGCGCGGATGTTCATGCCTGGATTTCGCAACATCGTCCCGATTTGGCGGATCGGGTAGTCTTTATCACCGGCGACATCGCGAATGAAGAGACGGTCGCTATCCTTCAAAAAACTGGCGCGCCCTGCGTGGAAAAGCCCTTTCTTGTCCAGCAGTTCATCACTGTGGTCCAACAAACCATGCGGAGAACGGCGTGAGCGAAGACTTCCGCCTCCGGCTACTGATCGTTGATGATGAACTAAGCATTCGGCGTTTGTGCGCTACCGTAGGTGAAGCGCTGGGATTTCGCTGCCTGGAAGCGGATTGCGGCGAATCCGCGCTGGCGCTCATGGAGGAAGAACCGGCGCACATCATTCTCACCGACATGGTGATGCCGAAGATGTCTGGGCTTGAATTCCTGGAGCAGGTGAAGAAACAATTTCCGCGAACTGAAGTGGCGGTCATGACCGGCCACGGATCAGTCGAGACGGCCGTCCAGGCGATGAAGTTGGGCGCTTACGATTACATTAGTAAGCCATTCTCTCCCTTGGAGGAGTTGCGCATGTTCTTACGACGACTGGCCGACAAGATTCGGCTGGTTGAAGAGAATCGGTTCTTGCGCGACCGCGTGGCGAACGAAACCGATTTGCATGGCATCGTCGGCGTATCGGGAAAGCTGCAAGATGTTCTGCGGATGATCTCGCGCTTGAAAGATACGCGGACTCCGGTTCTGATCACAGGTGAGAGTGGCACGGGAAAAGAATTAGTGGCGCGGGCGATTCACTTTCGCGGCTTGTATGCTGCTGCACCGTTTGTTGCCGTTGACTGCGGATCGTTGGTGCCAACTCTAATCGAGAGTGAGCTGTTTGGATACGAAAAAGGCGCATTCACGGGCGCGCTCAAAACTAAAGGTGGATTGTTTCAGTCCGCCAACGGGGGAACGATTTTTCTCGATGAAATCGGCGAGCTGCCATTGGATCTGCAGGCCAAGCTGCTACGAGCCTTGCAGGAGAAAGAAGTGCGCCCCGTAGGAAGTAATAATAACGTCAAGGTGGATGTGCGCGTGATCGCCGCCACCAATCGCGATCTCGAAGCGGAGTACCGCAGGGGCGCCTTTCGTAAGGATTTGTTTTTCCGTCTGAACGTCGTCGCAGTTCACGTGCCTGCCTTGCGTGATCGCCGGTCCGACATTCCTATTCTGGTCAACTGGTTTCTGAATCGCTATGCGAAGGGTGAGTCGATGCAAGTCACGCACACCGCCATGAAGTGCCTGCTGGATTACGATTGGCCAGGAAATGTTCGCGAACTGGAGAACTGTATCGAGCGCGCCGTCGCCCTGGGCAACCATAGCACCATCGACCTCGCCGATTTGCCGCCCGCGCTGACTCGAGGCGCGGCGAACGGCGAAGCATCGCCGCCGACGGATTATGCGGCCGGTCTCAACTCCACCGACTTGGAGTATGTCGAGCGAGTGATGATTCAGCGTGTCTTCGACCAAGTTCACGGCGACAAAAACCAAGCCGGCAAGTTGCTAGGCATCAGCCGTGCCACACTTTATCGCAAGCTGAAACGGTACAAAATTGGCGCCCATGAGCGCGGCGGAGCGAGCGCGGTGCAGTGATTTCCGTCGGCTTGGTTGCGTAACTCGAACATCCTCGTTCATGCTAGCGCCTTGAGAATGCAGCGGCCTTCACGGTCGATCACCTCAAGTGGTTCGACGTGAGGATCGAACTCCTTCCACTGGCGCGTCCAGTAGGCACGAATCTCTTCCTTCCCGACCACCCGCCCGCCTTCCGATGCCTTGGGTCCAGCTCACGTTCTCACTCATCAGGGACAGACGTCATTGACGTCTGCCCGAGAACCGCCTTTAGTTACTGCAGCCGCCTTTCTTGCCGAACGTCAATAGACCAATATCGGTGTTGCCGAGATAGTTGAAGACGCCGCTGCTGATCTCGCCATCGCCAGCCCGGGCGGTGAATACTTGGTAGGAACAACAATCGCCTGCGCCCGACACATATGTAATCGCTACGGTAATGATCCCATCCACGACTGTGAAGTAACCGGGATATGGGGTGTTATTGGGAACCAACTTGGCCTCTCCGCTGTGCGGGGCGCCGTAGCTGCCATCGTCGTTCAGCGTTATGCAGTAGTTGCCGTTGGAGCGCTGCGAGTGGGTTACGATCGCCGGCCAATCGCCGGTGTAGCTCTGCGCCATCGCTGCGCCAGTGAAAGCGGAAACTACAATCACGAAGGAAATTGAGAAGGATCTAAGTTGTCTGGTCATTTTGCTACCTCCATGAGAGTTTAGCGTTCTCTCTCGCCGCTAAACATAATCGAGGACGCCGCAGCCGGTTGTCATTAAAATGTAAAACCGCCGCGAGAAATCGCTCGCCTGGTCTGCCGATTTTCCCTGTGCTCGTACACATAGCGATACCCGCTGCAAATTTTTCTCGGCGACTTGTCGAATCCCGTCCGGCTGTTCGACTATATCGTGAAGGCAAGACAATCACGTATCCGGAGAAAGAGAAATCATGGCGCAGTTTCTAGTTGCAATCCAACATCCCGACAACTACGACCCGTCCACCGAGGGCGCAGGCATGATCCAGGATATTCACAAGCTCAACCAAGAGATGGACGCTGCCGGCGCCAGGGTATTCGCTGGCGGCCTCAGCGCGCCCAACCACGCGAAGTCGCTGCGCAAGCAGCCCGATGGAAAGGTCATGATCACCGACGGGCCGTACCTGGAGACCAAAGAACACATCGGCGGTTTTTGGATACTGGAAGCCGCAGACATGAACGACGCGTTGAAGTGGGCAAGCAAAGCTGTCATCGCCTGCCGGACGCCGGTCGAGGTGCGCGAGTTCCTACGGGTCAGGCCCGACTGACAAAGGCGAAGAAGAACGATTCAATCGGCCGACCTGGCCCATTCTCAGGAGAAAGAACGATGCAGAAAAATAAGATTGGCGCGGTCGTGTTCGCAATTAAGAGCTTCGCATTACTGATTGTGCTCGCTGCGGCGCAGCAGGCGAGTCCACAAAATGCCGCCACGACGTCTATTAACATGGCGCCGCTCGACGAATACCTCACGGCCGATCGGGATGCAGAAATCGCCCTGGCGCGCACTGCCGCACCGGAGTCTATTTCACGCGATGCCGAAGTCCTCGTCCTTGGACGTCGTGGTTTCGAATCCGCGGTCAAAGGTAAGAACGGTTTCGTGTGTCTCGTCGGACGCGGCTGGACCTCCGCTGCGGATCCTGACTTTTGGAATCCCAAGGTGCGCGTCCCCATGTGCGCGAACGCGGCCGCCGCGCGTTCTTACGTTCTGCGCATGACCAAAGAGACCGAGTTGGGACTGGCCGGGCGTACTCAAGCTCAGATCAACGAGGCCATCACCGCCGCCCTCGCCAAGAAAGAGCTGCCGCCGATGGAACCCGGCGCGATGTGCTACATGATGGGCAAACAAGGATACGGCGGCGACAGCGCCCCCCACTGGCCGTCCCACCTCATGTTCTTCTATTCAGACACCGACCCCGCAATCTGGGGAGCGAATCTGCCGGGTTCTCCCGTCATTGCGGTCGCTGATCCCACGGAGCACCTGACGCAGTTCGTCATTCCAGTACAAAAGTGGGCAGACGGAACCCAAGCTCTTCCGGCGACGCCTCACGTACATCCGTCGAGCAACGGAGCGCGCTAGCATAGGGGGCACCAGGGCAGATTGGAAATGATAAAAACGAAAAAATACGGAGGAAAGCGATGACCCGAAATAAAATACACAGCATTTTGCTCAGCGTATTCGCACTCGTTGCCCTGGTCGCAACGCAACCCGCAGTCGCACAAGACGCCCAACAATCCTATCCAACGATGGCCCCGCTCGACCAATATCTAATGGATCGCGACGCCGAGATTGCTCTCGCCCGCAGCGCCGCTCCGGACGCCATCTCTCGCGACGCCTCGGTCGTCGTCCTGACCCGCCACGGCTACGAGACCGCAGTCGAAGGAAAAAACGGCTGGGTCTGCTGGGTCGGACGCAGCTGGCTGGCCATGTTCGACCACCCAGAATTTTGGAATCCAAAGGTTCGTGCCGCGGATTGCTCCAACCCGCCCGCCGCCCGGTCGGTGCTGCCGTATGTCTACAAGCGCACCGAGCTGCTCCTGGCGGGCCATTCCAAAGCCGAAGTCATCGCCGCCATCAAAGCCGCGATCGACAAAAAAGAATTACCAGCCCTCGAGTCCGGAACTATCTCCTACATGATGTCGAAGTCGTCCTACCTCACCGACAGCGGCGGCCACAATATGCCGCACGTGATGTTCTACCAAGCCGTGAAAGACGGTGCAGCCTGGGGCGCAAACCTTGCAAACTCTCCAATCGTCGGCGTGAATTACTGGTACTTATCCACGGACGCCTACCCACAACTCAAATTCTTCCCGCCGCTGTCCGTCTTTCTAATCGGAGCAGACAAATGGTCCGATGGAACGTCGGCGCCGAGCATGTAAGCTCGCCACAAACTCACCCACAACACCTTAAGGAGAAAACAATGCGCTTCATGATGATCATGTATCCGAAAGACTACGCAACTGCAAAAGCCGGCACCGTCCCCGACTTCAAAGACATGGAGGCAATGGGTAAGTACAACGAGGAACTCGG
>Ga0181525_10003705_pt1 | contig 11978 bp, 9 predicted proteins | sample PEATcosm2014_Bin_48_FD_121100 | JGI IMG/M metagenome (GOLD analysis project Ga0181525, IMG submission 121100) | Peatland microbial communities from MTU Mesocosm Facility, Houghton, MI, USA - PEATcosm2014_Bin06_10_metaG | ecosystem: Environmental > Terrestrial > Soil > Wetlands > Peat | place... | reverse complement strand
CGAGGCCCGGCGCGGGTTTTCGAATCGGAAGAGGACGCCATGAACGCCGTCACTCATAAGAAAATCAAGTCCGGTGATGTCGTCGTCATCCGAAACGAAGGGCCCAAGGGCGGGCCGGGCATGCGCGAGATGCTGGACGTGACCGCTGCGCTGGTGGGTGAGGGGTTGGGATCTTCGGTCGCACTTTTGACCGACGGGCGCTTCAGCGGCGCCACACACGGGTTGATGGCCGGGCATGTCTCGCCGGAAGCCGCTCTGGGCGGTCCGATCGCCGCCGTGCGTGACGGCGACATCATTCGCTTCGACGCGAGCAAGCGTGTTCTGGAAGTCGAGATCAGCGACGAGGTTCTGCGCCAGCGTATGAAAGAGTGGAAGCCGCCCCAGCCGCGGTATCCAACTGGAGTGTTTGCCAAGTACGCGGCTCTGGTTTCGTCAGCGTCGCAAGGGGCGATCACGAGACCGCCGCAGTGATTTACGGTTTTCGCTGGTGTCGTTCAATCCGGAATCAAAAGAAAGGGAGCGGCGTCACCGCTCCCTTTCTTTTCTTGATAGATTTTCAGAACACAATCAAACCATCCTACTGCGCGCAGCCTGGACTGAAGTAAGTCAGCGCGTTTGCGGCTGCGGTGAGATCGCATACATACGCCGCGCCGGTTGAATCCCAGTAGTTGTACTGCTGCGCACTGGATTGTCCGGTGTTCCCGAGGAGGTTGAAGGACGAGTCGAATTCCAGCGTGTCGGCGTGCTGGCCGGTATTCACGTTCGAACTGGTGTAGGTAACCTGACTGTTTTGTTTGGTGGTCAGAGACGTGGTGTAGTTCTGCTTGGCGGTTGTGGTTTGATTAATGTCGCCGTTCGACTTGACGGTTTCGACGATATCCAAGGCGAGCGGGAAGTTGAAGGTCTGGGTGCTGACCGTGGTGGGTGCTCCACCGCCAGAGGTTGTCGTGGTCGAAGAAAGTGAAGAACCCAGCGTAATATCCTGCACGTAGACCGTGTTTGTGATGTCGAACGCCTGATTGTTGTAGAAGTTCACAGTCTGCGAAACCTTGGTTGTCACCTTCCCACTGGAGGTATTTGTGTAACCCGAGATCACGAAGCTGCGGTACGAACTGACATCGACGGTGCCGGTGATAGAGGCCGCTTGCGCGTTGATCTTCTCCGTGACTACGGGAGATGGACTTCCCAGTGTGTCCTGGGTGATGGCGCCGGTAACTTGCGTAGCTCCGGCATCAAGATAGAGCAGCAGGGATGCGGTCGCGGAGAAGTAACTGTCGGCGTTGTAAACGCTGAGCGAAACCGTGTGCGGCTGGCCGTTGCTCAGGACTCCGGCGAACGGCGTGAGGTTCACGCGATAGGGAATGAAGTTCAGCGTCTGCACGCCCGGGATCGGGAACCACAGGAAAGGATCGATACCACCGGTGAAAATCCAGGGAAAGACGGGAGCGATGCCCGCCGGTTGGCCATCGATTGTAATCTCAGTCTCACGGAAGCCGGTGTTGCCGCAGCTTTCGAGTTCGGACGAAACGTCGTTGGGAACGCAGGTGTACCAGAACTCATCATTTGACTGGCTTTGCGCGTATACGTCCAGGTAGGCGCTCTGCACGTTGGTCGGCAGGGTGAAGGTGCCGGAAAGCGTGCTGGAAGTTGAGCCCAGGGCGACGGTGCCGCCCGATGGACCCGCCGAAAGCGGCAGAACCACGTTGGCCGTGACGGGTGCATTCTGGCCGGAAGCAACGGGATAGAACTCGAGCGACGCTGAAGCATAGATCGTGGAAGTAAGTCCGCAGCACAAAGTGTTGCCGATATCCGCCTGGCCGGACTGCGCCGTGTAGAAGATCGAACTGTAATCGGTGAGATCGTTTTCGATATGCCAGGAGGGGCCAATGTTCGAAGGCTCGGCGGTGGTGCCGAAATAGATGTTGGTCGGGCCCAGCCAGAAATTCGCTGTGCGGTCGTATTGGATGCCGGCGTTGAGGCTGATATCCGCCTCAAGAATAACTTTGGCCCACGGTCCGGGACAGGCGGCGGGAGGAGCGTAGCTGAAATTCTCGACGTTGAAATCGTAGAACTGAGCGTCGCTGAAAAGCTGCACCACGCATGGTGTTGTCGAAGGACGGGTCACATTGGGATCGGCGCTCACCGTGTTGGAGGAGCCGATCACATAAGGGCCGGAAGCGGAAGCTAGAGGAATTAAGACCGAGACAACCACAAAAAGGGAAAAAAGACTCCGGAACAGACTCCGGAAAACCGAAATACTTCGGGGCATGTAAATCCTCCTGGGGATAAGTGGCACAAGCCGCATCAGTCCTGGCATTGCGAAAGTAACAGAGGGTACTGGGGCCGAAGTATGGCGCGTTCCGCGGGAGGGTGTCAACCGAAGACGAAAGTCTCTATTCGCTGGAATGGCAATGCTGGGTAGTGGTGCAGTTTGACGGGGAAGCGAGCCAAACGCGCGATTATTGTGTCGCAAAGAACCCTTCGGCGCGCTTTCGCTTGCTCAGGGCAGGCTGCGACACGTCGCGCGGCTCGCCCAGATTCCTCGCTGCGCAAAGGACGCTTGCTCGGAATGACAATCAAACTGCACCACTGGCGCGGCAAGACGGCGGCCGCCGCGTCGAAGGCTTCCGTGCATCGGATGGTCGCGAGCAAAACTGGTGGCACGTTGGTGGTGCTCCGCAGGACTAAGGATCGCGCTATACTGAGGAGCCTCGCTTTCCCCCCAAGGCAGGAATATTTCAGCGTTATCCAAGGCATCTTCAGCATTATGGCCGCTCATGGTGAGCCTCTCGGGGCGAAGAAGCGCTTAGATTCGTGGAAAGAAATCGCGGCCTTCTTCGGCCGCGACGAGCGCACGGTTAAGAGGTGGGAGAAAGAACGGCGACTTCCCGTGTACCGCGTGCCGGGAAGCGCTCGCGGGAGCGTCTTCGCTTATGCCGAGGAACTGGCAGAGTGGCTGAAGGCGCCGAACGACGCCTTGGACGCAGCCGAGAGCGCCGCTGCGGAGGCCGTTTCGGCCGAGGAAGACAGCGGCCGCGAGGTTGCAGGCAAGGTGCTGCCGATCAAGGTTCAAGTCGACAGCCCTGTCCCTTCCCTGGCTCCGGCTCTTCATCTGGTTCGCCCTCCTGCAAGGCTGGCCTGGGCGAGAAAGTTCCTGTGGCTCGCGCCCGTGGCGCTGGTCGCGGGCTCGTTTCTTGTGCTTTCGTTCAGCCATCGCGAGCCCCGGTTCAAGAATGCTTTGGCTGCGCCTCAACCGCCAAATGCCGAGGCGCAGGATCTTTATCTCAAGGGCCGCTATTATTTCGAGAAGCGGACACCCGCCGACCTGAACACGGCGGTGGACTTTTTCACGCAGGCAATCGTGCACGATCCTGGGTATGCCGCGCCTTATGTCGGGATGGCCGACAGCTATAACCTGCTGCGGGAATACAGCGCCATGCCGCCGCAGGAGGCGTTTCCGCGAGCGCGTGCCGCGGCCAGCAAGGCGGTGGAACTCGATCCCAATTCCGCCGAGGCACATACGTCACTGGCCTTTGCCAGTTTTTGGGGATTCTTTGATGCGCCTACAGCCGACCGCGAATTCGAGCGTGCGATCGAACTCGACCCGAACCTGCCTCGGGCTCATCATTGGTATGCGACCTTTCTGATCGATATTGGGCGCAATCAAGAAGCGCTGGCAGAAATTGAGCGCGCCCGGCGACTCGATCCTTCTTCAACGCCCATCCTGGCCGATAAGGGATTCATTCTGGCGGAAGCGGGAAAGAAAGAAGAAGCCAGAAAACTGCTGACGCAACTCACGGCCTCTCAGCCGGACTTTGTTCCGCCTCACCGATACCTGGGTCAGGAGATTTATTTCAAAGAAGGAGATTACACCGGGTATTTCGAAGAAATGGGGACCGTTGCGCGGCTTAGAAAAGACACAAAGGCGGAGAAAGATATTGCTGCCGAGAAAAACTCATATGCAAGCAGTGGTGTGCGCGGATTGCTTGAAGAGCGACTGACGGCTGCGCAAGAATCATTCGAGCACGGCTCCGGATCGGCATTTGAATTGGCGCAGGCTTACGCGGCGCTGGGCCGGAGCACGGAAGCTATGAAGTATCTGAAAATCGCCTACCAGCGGCACGACCTCTTATTGACCACGCTGACCGCCACCAAGGAGTTCCAACCCATGCATCAAGACGCTGAGTTTCGCGATCTCGTGGCTAAAATCGGACTCCCACCTGTGCAGTAAAGTTTGGGCGGCGGTTCTCCGGTCTTCAACTGCAGGCGGTGGCACTTCGAGACGGACTGCCGAGCCACCCTTTCGATTTTCGAAGCACGCCTTCGAACGTCGGTAACGGCGAGTGAGATCCGAAGATCTCAACTTGTCCACGCGTTTTGCTTCTCATCCTGGCCGCAGCCCTGGGCCGCGGCAACCTCCTATTTCGAGGACAAAGCTGCCTGGCGCTTTTTAGTTGGAATTTGCAGCTATCGGATTTATCGTTTACGTCTCCGGAGGAACACAACTTGCGATTGACCGAACTCGGCCTTGCTCTTCTGCTTGTATCTCTTACTACCCCTGTATCGGCGCAGAAACACTCAACCAAGCAAACCACTGATTCCAGCCAGAAGCAGACGGCAAGTGCGAGCGCGCCAGCGGTTGACGCGCAGAAAGATAAAGACAAAGACGACGGAGAGGATAAGGATAAGGATCCGTGGAAGGGTCTGCAGTATCGCCTGGTCGGCCCCTTTCGTGGCGGACGAGTGGTCGCGGTGTCGGGCGTGGTCGGCCAGGATAATGTCTATTATTTCGGCGCAACGGCTGGTGGAGTATGGAAGACGACCGACGGCGGCATCAACTGGAAACCCATCTTCGACAAAACGAAGGATGCGTCACAAGCGATCGGTGCGATTGCAGTCTCGGAATCTGATCCGAATGTGATTTATGTGGGAACGGGAGAAGCTTGCATTCGCGGCAATATTGTCGGGGGCAACGGGGTTTACAAGTCGATCGACGCAGGCAAGACCTGGAATTTCGTAGGACTCGCCGACACGCACGCTATTGGGCGGCTTGCGGTGAATCCGAAGAATCCGGATATCGCCTTCGTCGCTGCATTGGGACATCCATTTGCAGATAACGAAGAGCGCGGAATTTTCCGCACGCAGGACGGCGGCAAGACCTGGCAGAAGGTGCTCTACAAAGATGCTAAGAGCGGCGGCATCGACGTAGTGTTCGATCCGAGCAATTCGAACATTTTGTTTGCGGCATTGTGGCAGGCGCGGCGGACGCCGTGGAGTCTCGACAGCGGTGGTCCGGGAAGCGGGCTTTACCGCTCCATCGACGGGGGAACAACGTGGAAAGAACTCAAGGGCCACGGATTGCCCGAGGGAATTCTGGGCCGCATCGGGGTTACGGTCTCAGGTGCAAATCCCAACCGGGTGTGGGCGGTGATCGAGGCAGAGAAGGGTGGAATCTATCGCTCGGACGACGGCGGCGATTCGTGGCACATCATGACGGACGATCACCGCTTTCGGCAGCGGGCGTGGTATTACTCGCACATTTTCGCCGATCCCAAGTCGGCCGATATGGTGTACATCCTGAACACGTCGGCGTACCGGTCGAATGATGGAGGCAAGACCTTCGCCTCGATACGTGCGCCACACGGAGATAATCACGCGCTGTGGATCGATCCGACGAATCCCAAGCGGCTTATCAACGGCAACGATGGCGGTGCAGCAGTATCCATCGACGGCGCCGACAGTTGGACCAGCGAGTATAACCAGCCGACGGCACAGTTTTATCACGTCATCACCGATAATCGCTTTCCGTATTACATCTACGGCGCGCAGCAGGACAACTCTACCGTAGCGATTGCGAGTGCCAGCGCCGACGGCGCGATTGATCGCCCTGACTGGTACGCCGTGGGCGGCGGCGAGAGCGGTTACATTGCGCCCGACCCTACCGATCCGGAGATCGTCTACGCAGGTTCGTATGGCGGTGAGATCACGCGCTACGATCATCGCACTGGCGAAGAGCAATCGATCAATCCGTGGCCGGTGAACCCGATCGGTTGGGCTGCGGGCGACGTGAAACATCGCTTTCAGTGGACGGAGCCCATCGTTTTTTCGCCGCACGATCCCAAGACGATGTACTTCGCCGGCGAAGTTCTCTTCAAGACTACTGATGGCGGGATGAACTGGACGATCATTAGTCCTGACCTGACACGCAACGACAAATCAAAACAAGCAGCCTCGGGCGGACCTATTACGAAGGACAACACCGGTGTCGAAGTGTATGACACGATTTTTTCACTGGTGGAATCGCCGGTGCAGAAGGACTTGATTTGGGCAGGGACAGATGACGGACTGGTTCAACTGACTCGCGACGGAGGACAGCACTGGGAGAACGTCACGCCGAAAGCGATGCCGGATTGGGGTACGGTGAGTATGATCGAGGCGTCGTCGCACAATGCCGGGACCGCGTATCTCGCGGTTGAACGCCATAAAGCGGATGATTTCTCACCTTACGTTTTCAAGACCACAGATTTTGGCAAGACGTGGACTAAGCTGACCATGGGACTGCCGGCGAACGATTATGTTCATGCGGTGAGGATCGATCCGCGGCATCCGAGTCTGCTTTTTGCAGGAACGGAACAAGGCGTTTATGTTTCCTTCGACGATGGCGCGAAGTGGCAACCGCTGCAACTAAATCTGCCACCGGCTCCAGTCAACGACCTCGTCGTAAAGAATACCGACCTTGTCGTCGCCACTCACGGACGCAGCTTCTGGGTGCTCGATGACATCACTCCGCTGGAGCAGTACGAAGACTCGATTCCGCAGCAGGAGGCCCACCTGTTCACGCCGGGTGAGGCGAGCCATACGGTATTTGGCGGTGGTTTTTTTGCGGCGAGCGGGAATGTTGGGAAGAATCCTCCGGCAGGAGCGGTTATCGATTACTGGTTGAAGACTTCACTCAAGAAGCCCGACAAGGCGAAAGCCCCAGGCGCCGGCGGTGATGCGAAAGCCGACGCGGCTGCGTCGAGTTCTTCTGAGTCGACTTCTTCTGAAATGAAGAAACCTGATGCGGAGGAAGCGCCCAAGATCACGCTTGAGATTCTCGATTCTTCGGGCAAGGTAATCCGCAAATACCCGAAGAAAGAAGAAGCAGGCGAAGAAGGTGGTGAGGAAGACTTTTTCAGCCGCGGCGGGGGCGGAGGCGCCTTGCCTGCGGATGCGGGATTGAATCGATTTGTTTGGGACCTGCGCTACGAGGGAGCGACAAAAGTTCCCCATGCTCCGCTGTGGGGCGGAAGCACCGACGGCCCCGAAGCTTTGCCGGGCATGTATCAAGTGAAGCTAACCGTTCTCGGCAAGAGCTACACCGCTCCACTTGAGATCAAGGCTGATCCGCGGCTGAAGATCAGTCAAGATGACTTGGCCAAACAGTTCGATCTGCTGATGAAGATTCGCGACAAGGTCACGGAGACGGACGATGCCATCATTGAGATTCGCGATGCTCGCGAGCAGATGACTGCGATCAACAAGCGTCTGAAGAACGATCCGCGCGAAAAAGTCATCGCCGACGCGGGCAAGGCGCTCGATGCGAAGATGACTCCGGTGGAAGAGGCTCTCATTCAGACCAAGGCGAAGAGCGGTCAGGATGTACTTAATTTTCCGGTCCGGTTGAATAACGACCTGGTTGCTTTGGGCGGAGTCGTGGGCAGCGCTGACTCTGCACCGACAAAGCAATCCTACGAGGTGTTCGACATGCTCACGAAGGAGGTCGATGAACAATTGGCAAAATGGAGGGCGATCGTCTCGACCGATGTAGCGGCGTACAACAACCTGGTGAAACAGCAAGACGTGCCTGCACTGATCGTGACAAAGCCAGAGGCCGGAAAGTAAAGCCGCAAGATGACATTACCCGCGTAACTTGGAGTCCAGCGGCGGGGGTTGGAGAATCGTAGGCAGAGGCCGCAACGTTCCCTGCGCAATGCACGGGAAGTCATGGGCTTACGCGGAGGTTACAAACATGGGGACAGGAAACGTTGAGAGAGCCGGAGTTGGTTTCACCGTTGGCCGGCAGAGCGGGACCACTGTAGTTGAAGTTCATACTCACCATAACGTCATTTCCACTCTGCGAGGAGTCCAGATTGGCTTCGAATTATTGAACGGAATCACCGCACAGCAGGCGAAGAAAATCGTCGATCTCCTGAACGAGAATGTGATCGGCGTGTTTGTGACCACATCATCCGAGGGACAAGCGGCCGCCGGGCGTTGATCATCGGTCTTCAATTTGTCCCGTTCGCTTTTGGATTGATCCACGGCCCGTCAGTGGCAATGAGCTGGTGGGCCTCATCAGGGCCCCAAGTTCCTGGCTCGTAGTGATAGCACGGGGTTACGTTGCCAAGAATTGGTTCGACCGCGCGCCATTGCGCTTCCACGAAGTCCTGGCGGGCAAAGAGTTCGCTCTGCCCGCGCATGGCGTCGCCTAGCAGCCGTTCGTAGGGTGGTGTATCGTCGGCGGCCCGCTCGGTGAGACTCAGTTCTACATCGCTGCCAATCATGCGCTCGCCCGGAGTCTTAACCCGCACTCCCATGCCGATGGCGATGTCGGGACTGACGCGCATGCGCAGGTGCGCCGAGGAAGCGGGTACAATTTCCCCGAAGGTCTCGATCGGTGGCCGCTTGAACTCAACGAAAATCTCTGTCGCAGTTACTGGGAGCATCTTACCTGCGCGAATATAAACAGGAACGCCCGCCCATCGCCAGGTTTCGATGAATAGCTTGAGAGCAACGAATGTCTCCATGGTAGAAGCCGCGTTCACACCCGGAACCGAACGATAAGTGTTGTACTGGCCGCGCACCACATCAGCCGGGGCAATCGGCCGGACCGCTTTGAGTAGCGTGGCTTTTTGATCACGAAACGCCTCGTAGGGTTCGCCAGTCGGAGGATCCATGGTAAGGATCGCCAGGATCTGGAGGAGGTGATTCTGCAATACATCACGAACCGCACCCGTTTCGTCATAGAACTTGCCGCGATCTTCGACTCCGAACTTCTCCGCCATGGTGATCTGAATGCTGCGGACGTAATTGCGATTCCAGATCGGCTCGAACATTGGATTGGCGAAGCGGGTGTAGAGAATGTTCTGCACCGGTTCTTTCCCCAAGAAATGATCAATTCGGAAGATTCGTTCCTCAGGGAAGTAGCGATGCAGAATACGGTCGAGTTCCTGAGCCGAGGCCAGGTCATTGCCGAAGGGCTTCTCCACCACGACCCGCGCATTCTCGGCGCAGCCTGACTTGGCCAGTCCTTCTGCGACTGTTCCGAACAAGCTGGGCGGAATGGCCAGGTAATGCAGCGGCTGTTTTGCCGCACCCAACTCTTTGCGCAGTTGGGCGAAGGTATTCGGGTCGTTGTAGTCGCCGTCGACGTAGCGCAAAAGACCGGTGAGCTTTGTAAACGCATCCTGGTCGAGGCCACCGTGTTTCTCGAGGCTGTCTTTGGCGCGTGCCTGGAGTTGATCGAGATTCCAGCCGGCCTTGGCCACGCCAACGATCGGCAGATTAAAACCCTCGTCGCGAATCAGTCCCTGCAGCGAGGGAAATATCTGCTTGTGTGCGAGGTCGCCGGTGGCGCCGAAAAACACAAAGGCATCAGATTGGAAATTTGCCATCAGGCCGACTCCATCTACTTGCTTAAATCGAAGTGGTGCTACTGCCTTGAACCTTGCTCCAGATTCAAAAGGAGGGGCTGCATCTCGGAAACCACAGCGGCACGTTCTTTTGCGGCGGTGGCAAAGGCTTTCCTTTATTCCTTTAGGGTCCGATGGAGCCGTTCCGGTGGCGCCTACCCCCGCTAAAGAAGCGGTGACGCACCATTCCTTGCGCAAGGAGAAAAAACAAAATTGCCAGGACGACTGCAACCAGGAACTTGCCGATGCCGAATGATGGTGGCTTTCGTTCTGTAGGGGCCGTCGGAGGCAAATCAGTTGTCATTGAAGCTGCCTAATCGTGGAGAACAACGCTGAGAAGCGAACTGTGCACCTTCAATCCACCATTGTACTCAATGAAACCAAGCTTTCTGAACTTGTTCATGAAGAAATTGACACGCGGGCGGGTGGTACCGACCATTTCCGCCAACGTCTCCTGACTTACGCTCGGATTCACTTTCTCAGAACTGCCTTCCTTGCCAAAGCGGGAGAGAATCAAAAGCGCCCCCGCGAGTCGCCTTTCGCTCGAATTAAACAGTTGTGGCAGCCTGCGAGGCGATGGCATAAAGCTCCCCAGAAATTCGACTGTACTATACCGTACGGCGCTATGTCAGATAAGAGGCAGAGCCCTTGCCGTCGCAGATGCGCGATGGCGAACCCTACTCATTGAGAGCTGAAGGCTTTGAGGAAACGAGGGCAAACAGGAATAGCAGGATGCCGGAGGCGAAAAACAAACCGCCAACCACCACGAAGGACATAAAAGAAAGCGCATTGTTCCAACATAGGCTGAGGGCTTCGACGAGCAACCCGAGGATCAGCAGAATTCCAGAAATTCGCAGCTTACGTAACATGGCTTTCCTTTCTCCTCTTTCATCATTCCAGCTTCATCATTCCAGAGGCTTCCAAAACTTTAGCTGATTGAGCTTGTCGACGTTGTGGAAGGTGTCATGGCAACCGCTCGTGGTGCAGGAAATCGTGTTCGATTTCAAATCATCCATCATGGCCATGTGCGCAGGGCTTTCGAACGAACGCGCACCGGCGTGGCAGTGCAGGCATACCTGGTTCTTAAAGGGATGGTAGAGACGAATGGGATTCATCGGAGTGCCGAACCAATCAACGTAAACGTGGTGCAGGCCTTCCAGCTTGGCACGAGCGGTGCCGAACATGGCGTAATCGGTGTGGCAGGTATAACAGGCCTGGTCGGGTGGAATCCGATGATTCTGGAAATGAGCCGCCGGAATATAAGATGGATCGTCCACGTACAGACTCCGCCCGTAGGGCTCCATGATATGGCAAGAAAGGCAGAACTGAGTCTGTTCCGCACTTGCCATGTGCTCCGATGCGCCAATGCCGGCGGCTATTATCGGCAGGATAAAGAAGGCGAGGAAGACGAGGATCTTGCCCTCGCGCGAAACCGTAATCGAGGGCCGGATCACGACCACCAGAATCAGCAAGATACTGGCGCCGATCAAAGAAAACACGAGTGTCTGGGGATCGAGTATTTGCTGGATGCCAATGAGCCAAATGTGGTTCAAGCCTTCCACCTTCCGAATCCACAACTATTTTTGCTTGACCAGTTGCCGGATGTAGGCGATCAGATCCGTAATTTCGGTTTCTTTCAGACTCTTTCCATAGGCAGGCATTTTGTTCTTGCCGTCCGTGACGGTCTTGGCCAGATCGGCGTCGCTCATTTTCGCGACTTCGTCGGAGCCGAAATCATGGGCTCCGAGCGCCTTCCCTGGACCGGTATTTCCCTTTCCGTCGGCACCGTGACAGCCAGCGCACTTGGCTTTATAGGTCGCCGCCGCGTTCTGGGCTGTGGCTGACGACGGCAGCATGAAGACAACTGCTAACGCCGCTACGACTACAAACAATGACAGATTCGCGATTCTCATCATCGATCTCCTTTGAGTGGAAAGCTTATCGCTGGGCGTCGCTATTTTGATGGCATCCAACATTTGGTCAAAAAAAGATAACTTACGGCCATTCACCTATCTTAACTGTTCAAAATTGCTCACTTCTAAAAAGACGAGGACCGTATCGATCAGAAATCAGAACTCGTAATGCACTCCAACGGTCAGGTTGTTTGCATGGAAGTTCCGAGGAGCGGTGAACCCGTAGGCCGGACCGCTCATCGCAGTATTTGGCAGCGTGCCGCAGGGCGCGACCGGAGCCGGCATAGTCAGAATCGGGAGCGTGCTGGAGGGATTGCAATACTGTGCTCCCGAAGGACCACCCTCGCCGTAGCCGAAGTAGTTATACTCGCCCTTCCAGATCAGATTCTTT
>Ga0181525_10003704_pt1 | contig 11982 bp, 10 predicted proteins | sample PEATcosm2014_Bin_48_FD_121100 | JGI IMG/M metagenome (GOLD analysis project Ga0181525, IMG submission 121100) | Peatland microbial communities from MTU Mesocosm Facility, Houghton, MI, USA - PEATcosm2014_Bin06_10_metaG | ecosystem: Environmental > Terrestrial > Soil > Wetlands > Peat | place... | reverse complement strand
GCGATTCCGTCGGAATAGGCCACAAGCGTGTCTCCGGGTTCGATCGCAACCGAAGCCTGGCGGTAGCGGGCTTCCGCCAAAAGGCCGACCACCGTGCCGCCTTCCTCGAGCCGCCTCGCTTCCACGCCATTGCTGCCCTGGTGCAACAACAGCGGCGGGCAGTGGCCCGCGTTGATATAGCGCAGGCAGCGGGAGGCCGGGTCGTAATAGCCCCAGAACATCGTCGCGTAGCGCTCACCCGAAGCTCTCTCAAGTAGTAGTTCATTCAGCCTCCGGCACGCCTGCTCGTGCTGTTGTGCGGAGGCGGTCCAGTTGCTTGACCGGACGGCGCCATGGATCAACCCGGCGAGTAACGCTGCCGGTACGCCTTTGCCCGATACATCGCCCAGCACCAGCGCGAAGTCCTCGCCTTGGGCGCGGAAACTGTCGTAGAAATCGCCGCCGACGTGCCAGGCGGGAATGCACTCGGCGGCCACTTGAACGTGGCGTGAAGTCGAAGTGCCGCTCAGCAGGAGAGATTGCTGAACCTGGCGGGCGAGCTGGAGTTGTTGCTCCAATTCCTTCGCGCGCACATACGACCTCAGGCGGAGAACAGCCAGGAGCGAAACCGCGAGAAGTGCCAAGGCCGCCGAGCAGTCGATGATCAGATTGCGCCGGATGGGCCAGAACTCGGCGTTCATCGCGGACATCGACATAGCTACTTGGAGTATCGGGAATGGCTCGTGCGCCATCTGATGCGCAAGGTCCTCGCCTGGCGGCGGCATTGAGCCCATAGGCATGGGCATCATCGCGTGAGGTCCCGCTCGGGCATGGATCATGAACAGGCCGACCACTGCTTCGCCGGCCTTGGTTTGCGCGACTGTAGTGATCTCCAGGTGGTCGCGGAGCTTCGAGGCGACGTCCGGTCCGAAGGTTACGTTGGGATGTTCGTTTGTCTCCACCGCGAGGCTCCCGTCGGGCCAGCGTAGATCCAGCCACAGCAGGTGCTCATGTTCTTCCTCGATCGAAGTCAGCAGCGCCTTGATCTCCGCCGCGGTCCGAGGATGCTGGGTCTGCATTTTGTGCTCGACTTGAGCGGAAGTTCGGGTGAGATCGCGTTTGACCCGGTCGATCACGATGGCGCGAGACACAAAGAAGTAAGTGCTGATGGAGTCAAACAGCAGAAGAACGGCGAGACCCGCGCCGAGCGCGAGCCAAACCAGGATCCAGCGCTGGTTGGGCGTGCGTCGCGAAACGGCGGTTGTGCGGCCAGTGGCGGAAACGCTCAATAGACGAATCCTCTTGTCACACCCCAGTTTGCCAGAACCTCAACGAAACGGCCGGGTGCTTCATTGCCGCAACCGCTTCCTTCGGTCACGGCACAACCGCGCACTTTGCCCAAACCGAGATGGGATGAGAGGGCCGATCTCCGGCGGGATGCGATAAGCTCCCAATGGGTTACGCACTCGAAGTGCAAGAGGAGACCGGCCATGAAGAAGAATAGCACCGTAAAACAGAGTGGGAAGGGGGCAACGGCGGGGGAAGCAGGGCCGATCACCATGGGCCTGGACCCGGAGGACAAAACCAGCTGGTATTGCGTGCTGGGAGGGGACGGGGAGGTGTTGTCGGAAGGCAGCGTGTCCACCAGCCAGGGGGCCATGAGGCGGAGGTTTGCCGGGATGCGGCGGTGCCGGGTGGCGATGGAGGTAGGGACGCATTCGCCGTGGTATAGCTTCCACGTCGTCTACCCCGCTGGCCTACCACCGCCCCGGTAAGTCCGACGGAGAGCGTAGCGAGATTGCCCCTACACTGTTGTTGTCATGTGGCGAAGCGTTGCCGTTTTCCTCCTGCTGGCAGCAGGCTCATTCAGCGTGGTTTCCGCCGGCCATTTGGGCAGCCGCGGCGAGTATCTGGGCGGCACTGAACCCCAGATCAGGACCAATACCCCCGGCACCTTACAGGCCTTCGACAATGTCTATTTCGTCTTTAGCGGCCCAAAGGTGAGCGTTCGCATTCCCTACGAGCGCATCAACCTTTTGGAGTATGGCCAGGATGTGAGCGAACACTTCAGCGCCATGATGCTCATATCTCCGATGTTCCAGTTGATGAAAAAACGCCAGCACTATCTCACCGTGGGGTTCGAGGACAATGAGGGGCGCCAGCAGGCGCTCGTGTTCCGTGTGAACAAGAGCGAGATTCGGACCATCCTGGTCTCGCTCGAGGCCAAAACCGGCCAGCGCGTACAGTATCAGGACGCTGAAGCGCGCAAGGAGGGCAAAGGATGAAGTGGTCCATAATCCTTGTCTCCGCAGTAATTTTCACTGCCTCGGCGCAGGAGGTGGATAAGAAGACCACAGCCTCAGGCGGCGAGCCTGCGGCCGTTACCTTGATGGATGTCAAGCGGATCTACGTGGCGCCGCTCACCGGCGGCGTCGCCGCGGATCAGCTTCGCGATCTCATCATTGCCAGCCTCGGCGCCGCCAAGGATTTCATCATCACGGAAAACGAGAACCGCGCCGATGCCGTATTGAAGGGCGCTGCTGAAGACAAAGCCTTCACTGACGTGTTCAATTATTCATCCAGCACTTCCGAGCGCGGGAGCATCTCCGCGATCGGCGGAGGCGGCTACAACCGCTCTTCGCGCAGTCCTTCCGCCTCGCTGGGAAACGGGGGTGGCGAACACGAATCGGAGCGCGACAGAGTTCAAAAGCATGAGGCTCGCGCCGCTGTTCGCCTGTGTAATAAGGATGGCGATGTCATCTGGTCCACGACCCAGGAGAGCGATGGCGGAAAGTTCCACGGGGCCAGCGCCGAAGTAGCGTTGCGCGTCGCCAAACAACTTTCCCTCGATCTTGACCGCGAACGCAAGAAGGCTCTTGGCGTCAACGCGCCCGCTGGCGGCGATCCTTCAGACTTGCCAGCGAACGCCAGGCAGATTCCGACCGGGCCGCGTTAGTCTGTCGCCCGGCCGCCTCCGTACAAAAAGTCTTCCGTTTCGCGCCACAAAACCTCGAGCATGTCGGTCAATTCATGTCCGGATTTGAGCTTCACCAGCCGGGCTCCCGGACGCTCCGCCACAAATTCCTCCGAATAGCTAATGGGCGCCACCGGATCATCAACTCCGTGCAGAACCAGCGTTGGCTGCCTTACATCCGGAATTGCTTCGTAGTGTTGCGCGTCGCGAAGGAACTCGTAGTGGATCGGCCGCTCCTTCTGGTCGCCATAGTGGTAGACCAGCATAGTCTTCTCATCCCGCCACCGCTCCAGCGTGGCCTCGGGGAGTTGTTCGCACCAGCGCTGGTACAGCCGGAACGCCGGCGCCAGCAGAATCACGCGCTCAACTGCCGCAGGTTGCCGGGCGGCTATCAGTGACGCGAGATAGCCGCCCAGGCTGGATCCGACCAAGGTGGCCGGTTCGGTTGTTTCGCCCAATAGATCTTGAACCAACTGCATTTCGCCGGTGATGGTCATCTCGGGGAATTTTCCCTGGTCCAGGTTCGGCGCGAGGAAAGGCACTCCGCGGGCGGCAAACTTCCCCGCGAAGAAGCGCGCTTTCCGCGAGGCAGGGCTCGAAGCAAAGCCATGCAGGTAGACGACGCGCATGAGCCTCCAAATATGGAAATTGACGCCCGTCAACCGGAGCTAGGAGCGTCGCGGGCGTTTGACCTCCCAAAATAGCGCAACCCGAGCTGAACCCTGACTGCGCGCGGCTCTCGATTGACACTGGGCGGCGGACCCTTCAAAATGGAGGTTTCCCCTCCTCCAGTGCGGATGTGGCGGAATTGGCAGACGCGCTAGATTCAGGTTCTAGTTCTCGCAAGGGAGTGGAGGTTCAAGTCCTCTCATCCGCACCAATCAGCTAAGAGAGTGAATCAGAGTGGCCGAGACAAGACGCCCGGCATTCTGGCTTTGCATTTTCGAAGCGCGGCATCGCTCCCAGATTGGCGGGGGCTGTTCGCAATTCACTGATTACAAAGGCACAGTGGCACTGCCAAGAGTTCTTGAAATGACACGCCACTAATGCTAGTGTTGAGATTCAAGGTTACTTTTTTACCGGTAGTCAAAATACGCCTCCAACTTGAGTAGTACGCGCCGTGGAACGAATCCAAGCACTTCAAAAGCGACTTGAAACCATTCGCGATTGCGCAGGTCTACTGCTTGTTCCATCGGTGCGCCGGGCTACAACACGAAAGATTCCGATCGCTTTTTGATCGAAAAGACCAGGGGGAATTCAAATGTTTGAATTGAGAAAATGCCGCTTGTCAGCGACTCGAAGGTTCGCAGTGATCGGGGCGCGCGTCCGGTCGGGAGCCGCGCTGGCCTTCCTCGCGCTGCCTCTTGTCGCCGCAACGTCGTACAGCCCCTGTGACCTGAATCAGGACGGGGTGGTTAATGCTACCGATGTGCAATTGGCGATCGACATGGCTCTGGGCTCGATCCCGTGTACCGCCAATATCGATGGCGCGGGCGTGTGCAACGTCGCTATCGTGCAGCGAGTTGTTAACGCCGCACTGGGTGGGGCCTGCGTCACCGGCGCAGGGGCGGTCCCCCACTACGTTTCGCTGAGATGGACCGCAAGCTCGTCTTCCAGTATCGCCGGATATAACGTATACAGAGGGACCACGTCAGGCGGGCCGTACACGATTTTGAATTCTGCTCTGGTAGCCGGAACGACCTACACTGACAACACGGTTGCTGCGGGTGCGACTTATTATTATGTTTCCGCGGCGGTCAATGATAGCAACGTTCAGAGCGCGTACTCCACTCAAGCGCCGGCAACTGTTCCTTCGCCATAAGCGCGGCCGCCGGGCCTTTTCGCATTTTTTTGCGCGACTTGCGGCTACAGAGCAAGCCCAAAGTACCACTAAGAACCTGTAAGGGATTGCTTTGAAGAACACCGTTGCTTCACTACTTACGGTTTCTTTTTTGCTGGCTGCGCACGCCGCTTTCGGGCAAAAGTATACTTTTGAGGCGCGGCCTGCTTCCCTGACCTGCGATCCCACCAGTTTGGGACCGAACGATTCGAGCACCTGCACGGTGACTCTGAGTCTAGCAGCTCGGATCGATGGCTCTGCGGTCACGCTTTCCAGCAGCAACGCCGCGCTCATGGTACCTGCTTCAGTGACCATCGCCGCAGGCGCCACATCGGCCACATTTACGGTCACCTCCTTCACCCTCAGCACCAGTCAGAGCGCGACCGTGGAGGCCACCCTCAATGGCGTTCTCCAGACTGCCACGATCAACCTTGTGGCTCCGATTAGGTCTAATGCGCTAACCTGCACACCGGCCAGCTTGGAACCGAATGCATGGACCGACTGCACTTTCACCCTCAATCAGGCCGCGCCCACCGGCGGCTCGTTCGTGACAGTCTCCACGACCAACCCTCTGCTGACGGTGCCGGCTTCCTTTACGGTAAACGCAGGCTCCACTTCGGCTAGCTTCGCAGCCATCAGCGGCGACTTCAGCAGTAGTCAGAGCGCAACCATCAGGGCCACCCTCGAGGGCATTTCGCAGAGCGCCACGATTAGTTTGGTGGCCGGGGTGCTGCCCACCTCGCTGACATGCGCGCCCAACAGCATGGGACCGAATGCTTCGACCACCTGCGAGGTAACTTTGAACCGGGCCGCTTCCGCCGGCGGCGCCACTGTCGCGCTATCCAACAACAACACGCTGCTGACAGTGCCGGCTTCCGTCACCGTCGCCGATTGGTCCACGTCGGCTACTTTTAAGGCAGCCACCGGCGCGTTGAGCGGCGGTCAGAGCGCCAGTATTGCCGCCACCCTCAACGGCGTCTCGCAGATTGCCACGATTGGCCTTGTGCCATCGGTAGGCAAGACGGACTCGTTGAGTTTGTCGTCGGCAACCGCGGGGCCGGATGGAACGGTTTCGCTAAGGCTGAATCTGACATCGGCCGCCGGCAACGAGGAGACGGCCTTGCAGTGGAAGTTGGTATATCCGCCGGGTAGTGTCTTCTCCATTTCCGCTATAGCTGGGCCGGCGGCTATCGCCGCTGGCGCCACATTGAGCTGCGTTGCCGGGCTGGGCGCCTACACATGCTTAGCTTTCAGCATGGGCCGCTCGGTTATCCCGAACGGCACCGTCGCAATCGTTAATTTGACGACCGCTTCGGTGTTGTCAGCCACTGCCATCGATGTCACTAGCAGCTTAGGGTCGTCAGGAGCGGGTGACGTCATCACGGTTGTTCCCTCAGGTGGGATCGTTAACTGAACAGCAGAAGCAGACGGACACTCCTACAGTTCGGACAGGGGAGCGGGCAAGACGAGCCCGCTATGTCTTCGCCTTTAGAGTCGAGGCCGATTAGCGGCGAGACGAATCTCGGCGCGGCAGGCACGAGTGCCCGCGCCACGTTTTGGGGCTCGCCTGGAAAGAGAAGAGTCGGGCTAGCCGGGTGGCCCGATTGGTCAGCGAACGTCGGGGGGAGGGTTGGTGCCGGATGGACCGGCCGGCTCATCGGTATTTGATGCCGGCGCGATCCGCAGCGGGCGCTGCGGCGGTTGGAGAACTTGTCGACGCCGCGCGCGAAGGGGAGTCCGATCGCGCCGCCGTGTGGAGTTTATTTGGCAGACTCTCGCGTAAGCCTACGGTCTGCCAGCGTAGCTGTTAAGGGATGCGGAGGACAACCCTGCTTACGCAAGATCACTAAGTCACCCGGAACACAAGGCTGTGTGTTTCATCGGGTAACATGTTCAATTTCAATGAATTGCTGAAAAGATTTCGCTCGTAGAGCTTAACTCGCGCGTCTTGGGCCCTTGCTCAATAGGCGCCGGCTCCGGACACGACCGCACGGGGTGTTTGCAAAAGGATCTTCATATCGAGCCATAACGACCAGTCTCTGGCGTACTCAAGATCCATTCGCACCATCGCATCGAACTTGACTCTGCTGCGGCCTTTCACTTGCCAGAGCCCTGTGATCCCCGGCTTGACAGCCAACAGGCGCCTTTTGTGCCATATCTCGTAAGAACTGAATTCATAGGGAAGCGGCGGTCTTGGGCCAACCAGCGCCATTTGCCCCGTCAAGGAGTTGAAAAACTGGGGCAGTTCATCGAGACTGGTGCGCCTCAGGAACCGTCCGACCGCAGTGACCCTGGGGTCCGCCTTGATTTTATAGATCTCGTCGCTTTTTCCGCTCTTTCGATCACCCTTCGATGCTGAAATAAACTCCTTGACGTACGCTTCGTGAATAGCTTGATCCGCCCCAACATACATAGTTCGAAATTTCAAAAATGTAAAGCTCTTTCCATATTGGCCAAGTCTCTTTTGCTTGAAGAGTAACGGCCCGCGCGACGTCAGTTTGACTGCAGCTGCAATCACGAGCAGGAAGGGCAGGAGTAGGGCTAGCGCGACGAGGCTACCAACAACATCCATGCACCGCTTCGCCAGCATAACGGCCTTCTTCGTTTCCATCTCCTGCAGGACATCCGGGTAGAGGGCCGAAAATACGTCGCGGTCTGGCCCTTGTCCGGCGCAGTCGTCGGGAAAGACCAGGAACGACAGCTTTACATGATCGACTTGCTGAACGGTCAGCGTGTTACCAAGGGCTGCGGTCACCCGGCTCGAAAGCAAGGTCACTATCGACGCATCGGCAATCTCGGTGAAAATGACACCAATTGTGATTCCGTTTCCATACCAGCCGGTAATGTCGGTTTCCCGGATTGAGTTGCGCAGCGCGGACAGGATACTCCCGAAGGTCTCGGTCTGGTCGTTACCATCCAAAATGCTCCCGGGCTCAAGAAGCATCAAGACAAAGCGCCGGCCCGAACGCTCGGACCTCTTCCGTTCCAAGCACAGCATTTTCATGAAAAGCTGCCGCGGAAGAATTTCGGCTTCCCAAGACGCATCAAACACGAACGGGGCCTTGGCCATCGGTTTAGAGATTCGCAAAAATTCAAGTAAGTTCGGCAAAATGCTTCATCTCCCGCGGCGACAGCGTCGACCACCGAAATTCGGACACAGAATACGCACGTCGCAGTCGTTTCTGAACGTCAATGAAAAAAGGACTGTTTCTGGCCAGATCTCTGCGAGAATCCTCAACATTCAGGCCGGGAATTATTCCTTTGCAAGCTCTGTTTGGCGTGAATCAATGTCGGTGTGAACGGCAGCGTCAAAAGTCTTTCTGAGCAAGCTGCCGCACTCTCAGCCCCGGCTTCGAGCTAGAGAGACTCATTGGGAACAATGACTTCTTCGATCTCAGGCTTGACTTAGCTTTGTAGGGCACTTCAATAACCAAAGTCGCCACCTCCGGCTAACACGTTGTCCTGGCAGGGGCTCTGCGATTTAGAGGCGGCTCGCCGAGGAAGAAGATGAAAGGGAAACGAGGCCGACTTTTTGCATTACCACCCGCTTATTGGGAGAGCTAAGCGTGCTTGGCGAATGTTTCGTTAGATCGTGCAGGAGGACCTGCCAAGAAGTGGGCCACCCTGGGGGCGTGGATAGCGTCCCTGCAATGGCCTGCAATCGGAAAAAGGCTAGAACAATTAGCGCAACAACTAAGACTCAGGCGATGTGTTTATTGGTCAACGGAGTAGGATCTGCCTGGGCAGGTTTCGGCACGACCCAGTGGGCGTCGCCCGGCCTCGAGTTACAGCTCGCCTAAACGGGGTACGCGGCGGACATCGAATCAACAGGGATTGCCTTATTCTCCAGGCCAAGCTTTTTCAATTTGTACAAAAGGGCCTTGTAGTCGATTTGGAGAAGAACGGCGGCCTGCTTCCGGTTCCATCTGGTGGAATCGAGCGCGGCGAGAATTGCTTCGGCCTCTGCGTGCTGTTTGGCCATCGTCACGCGTTCCAAAATCGGAGCCTTTGCCGCCCCGTTCGCACCAGCTTTAGGCGCTTCCGGGACCGCTGATGAGGTTGTCGACACGGGTGCGCCAAGGCGTTTGCGTGCAGACCTTGCGAGCAATTCCGACGCGACCAGGTCGGGATTGCGCAGCACGATGAGCCTGCGAACGACGTTCTCTAGTTCGCGGACGTTTCCCAACCAATGATAGGTAGTAAGAGCGTACTTCAGGTTCGGGGTAACAGTTGGAACAGAAGACCCACGCGGCGCATGTTTGTTGAGGAGATATTCCGTTAACGGGATAATGTCCTCTTTTCTGTCCCTCAGTGGAGGCAGCTCGATGTTTATGACGTTCAGGCGGTAATAGAGATCCGCGCGAAAGGACCCGTCGAGTATGGCGGCCTCCAAGTCGCGGTGGGTCGCCGCCATGACGCGAACGTCCACCTTGATAATCTGCTTGCCGCCAATTGGTCGAAACTCTTTATCCTGGAGGACTTGAAGAAGCTTAGCCTGGAGACGGACGTCCATGTCTCCGATCTCGTCGAGCAAAAGGGTGCCTCCATTCGCCAGCTCGAACATCCCGGTCCTTCTCTGAAAGGCTCCGGTGAAGGCGCCGCGTTCATATCCGAAGAGCTCGCTTTCGACCAGTTCCGACGGCAGCGCAGCGCAATTAAGTTTCAGAAACACTTTGCCGGCCCGCGAGGAGTTAGTGTGGAGCTCTCTGGCGAAGACTTCTTTGCCGCAGCCCGTTTCACCCTGGATTAAGACAGGAGCGTCGGACCACCCGATGTCTGGAATCAATGAACGGATCTCTTGCATTCTTGGACTGCCGCCCGAAAAGACTTTGCTTGCCTCAAAGGGCGGTTGCGCGTGGGGCGACCGTGGCGAGACTCGCCGCTCAATGGATTTCTGCAATGCGGTGTGAAGGTCATCGAGACTCAGTGGCCTGCACAGGAAATCTGTCGCGCCGCTTTTCATTGCCGCGACCACATCCTTCGGCATAGGGTCACTGGAAACAAGAATGACCGGCAGGTGTTGATCGACGCGCCGAATCTCTTTCAGTGTGTCTATGCCACCCAGGCCAGGGATCGAAAAATCCAACAAGACCGCTGATATTCTTGACCGTGAAGAGGTAAGACGACCGAGTGTCTCCTCGCTGTCATGCGCCATTTCAACGGAGTATCCCAGGTGGTTCAATGCTGCGTCTACGTCTGGATGCGCATGAAGCGCACCCTGGCAAACGAGAATGTTCTCGCCGATCTGCTGAGCTTGCACGATACTACGAGCCTCCGAAACTTCCCACAATCCTCCCCTTTTAGCGTGACGTGGCCTCTTCCGAGATATCGACGCCCTGGTCGTAGCGAGATACTACGAACTCGTCATTTTTTCCACTAAAATATAGGAAAATGTGCGAACCCAATATATAGCCCAGATCCGTGTGAAACTTCAAGGGCACCGAGTAATGGTCCGGAAGGGCGCAAAGTAATGGTTCAAGCGTGCGAAGTAATGGTACTGCCGAGAGAATCGATTATTCGGGAACTCGCGCGTAGGCCGTCCACGACAAGGAATAGTTGGCCGGGCGGCGAGGGCGGCATGTGGGAAATGCGACCTGTCTCAATCGCCTCATTAGCGGAAATCTCCCGCGGTGGCCAGCAACACAGCCGACAGCATGAGACCCTTGCCAAGAACCCGACTGATCAACCCCAGGTAATGAAATCTAGCGGTTTCATCGTTGACGAAGGGCGTGTGGAGCCACGCGTCCATCTGTGGTTTTACGGCGGGCAACTCCTCGTCATCCGCGCGCAGTCCGATGGTTTTCAGGGACCCTTGGGAGCGACACAGCGACTCGGCAAACGCGGCGGCCCCCGGCATCGAGCTACGCACGATTAGCAAGTCGACCATCACCTTCAGTTCAGCCAGTAACGACTTCGCGTCCGGTACGTTTTTCGCTGGCAACGCTTCACATCCTGCGGCGTCGAGTACCTGGCCAAGCCAAAAAACGGACCCGAGGTCGCTATCGATGATGAGAATGGTGCTTCGCTTTAGAGGCATCTATTAACCACTTCAGAATAGCTGAGCAACCTGAATGCCAATATATCCGTCTTCATTTTCTCGACGCGAACTTAGGTGAGCAGGGCCGCGTCGGAGAAGCTGGATTACCTGGGCTGCGCCGCAGTACTTCGGGGAAGGGGACACAGGATTGAGACTCTGAGGGAGCGAACCTATCGGTCGAGCCATTGGTTATGCAGTCTTCGGTTTTCGGGAGTAACCAAAGCGGCCGGCAGTGGGTTATTTCGCATGCCACCGGCGAAGGCCCCGAGGTTAGGGTGTCCATGTTCCTTCTTTGGTCCAGGCGACACTGCTCTGCCCGCTGAGCCCGGCAGCGTACAGGTAAACGTTCTGCGAGCCAACAAAGGTGCTGCTGAAGCTGAGATTGACAGTCAACGTCAGGTTGTCTCCCGCCGTAGTGACCGAGCTGGATTCGGCGTTCAGAGTACATTCGCTGTTGGCAGCCGTCCCGGCGACTCCGGGCGTCAGCGCCGGCGTTAGCCACGCTGTTCCCGCGGTATTGCTCAGAAAGAGCTGATTGCCTTGGGGCTGGTAGTACACGTAGCAACCACTGACGGCGGTCGAGCCGGTGTTGACCAGCAGGTAAGCCCCGCTCAGATCTGCCGACCCGTTGGGATCCGAATACACGGCTGTGAACGTGGCCGACGTACCGGTGCCCGAGGTCGGCGAAAGGGAGACGATCTTCGGAGGACCGGCGCTCGGGTTCGGCGTCCATGTGCCTTCCTGTACCCATCCGCTGTTCTGCCCACTCAGCCCGGCGGCGTACAGGTACACGTTCCGCGAGTTCACAAACGTGCTGCTGAAGCTCAGGCCGGCCGTCAACGTCAGATGGTTTCCCGACGTACTGACCGAGCTCGATCCGGCATTCAGGGTGCACTGTGAGTTCGCAAGCGTTCCGCTGCCGCCGGGGGTGAGCGCCGGCGTCAGCCACGCCGACCCGGCATCGTTGCGCAGATACAGTTGATTGCTTTGCGGATAGTAATACACGTAGCAGGCATAGGAGCCGTTTGCGGTTGAAGCCACCAGCAACTGTGCCACATTCAGATCTCCCACGCCGTTCGGATCCGAATAGACGGCCGTGAACGTGGCGGGCTTGCCGGCGCCTGAGTCCGGCGAGAGCGACACGACGGTCGG